>Ga0100402_1000094_pt1 | contig 112943 bp, 106 predicted proteins | sample CryGeyme20150102_FD_80419 | JGI IMG/M metagenome (GOLD analysis project Ga0100402, IMG submission 80419) | Groundwater microbial communities from Crystal Geyser aquifers in Utah, USA - Crystal Geyser metaG 2015-0102 | ecosystem: Environmental > Aquatic > Deep subsurface > Groundwater | place... | reverse complement strand
TGGCCTGCCCCTTTGCAGCCATTGGCAGAACTGAAAATGGCCAATGAAGCCGAACGCATCAATAAGCGCAACGATATGAAAGTGATCTGGCATCAGGCCTGGGTGGAACCGATTCAGGAAGAAAATCAGGCTATCCGTCACAACGTCAATGTACGCCTGCAGGATAAGCTCGATATCCAGGTCACCGGCAGCTTTGAACTGCATCGCAGCCGCTACCTGCACATCAACACCGATCTGCAGGTGCAGCAATACGAGCTGCAGGCTCCGGCTGAACTGAGCGCCCTGACCTTACCTGCCAGTGACAACCGCGCCGATTATCGCAACGACCTGCTGGCACAGACCGACATGGAAGCGTCCATGGCGATTGATTTACCAGCCCCTATCCGCGCCGCGCAGGTACAACAAAGCCGGCGTATGCGCAGTAACGAACTGCACTACATTGACCATCCGATGCTGGGCATTGTGTTGAAAATTATTCCCGTAGAACGGGCAGAAGATCTATGAGCCGCGCAGTGAATATCCGTGCCTTTATCGCCTGCAGCCTCGATGGTTTTATTGCCCGCAGTAACGGCGATCTCGACTGGCTGGAAAACCCGGCCTTTGCCGTCGAAGGGGAAGACTTCGGCTATGCGAAATTTATGGCCAAGACCAGCTGTCTGATCATGGGTCGCAATACCTTTGAAAAAGTTCTCACCTTTGGCGAGTGGCCCTATGAGGGCACACGCGTGATTGTGCTCAGCCAATCGCTTAAAACCCTGCCGGAAACACACCGGGATAAAGCAGAATTAAGTGCTGAATCACCACTGACCTTAACCGAACGCCTGAATAGTGAAGGTGAACAATCACTGTATATCGATGGTGGCCGGTTAATTCAGTCTTTTTTACAGCAAGGATTAATCAACGAGTTAACCCTGACCCGTATCCCGCTGCTGCTCGGCAGCGGTATTCCGCTGTTCGGTGAATTAAAGAATGATATCGTACTGGAGCTGATTGACAGTAAAAGCTATGCCAATGGTTTTGTGCAGAGTCATTACCGTATCGGTGAGTGATGCAGACATAACCAATTCCGAATAAAAAGAAAAAATCCGGACTTTCCGTAATGCTGTTCTCTTAAGCAACCAGCCAGCGCTGACTGCACTTGAACAGCCTTTGCGGGGCTGCGCCCCAGTTTGAGGATCTCCCCCCAAAAGTACTATTAACGGAATGGCAATATAGGCGGATATCAAAAAATGACATCGTGACCCTTGAGGGTACCATCCAAAGCCACCAGCGCTAACCGTAATCGAGAGAGCTACAATACCCATAACAAGACACATGTTAATTAACGAGGCTATGGAGTGTCTCAAATCCAAGAAAATTCAGCTTCAAGTGAGTAACCAAAAGGCTTCCTCTTCATGCGATAAAACTTCACCCCCAATAAATTCGCAGATTCATCCAGCCTTTCCAACATCGGCTCTGAAATATTAAGTCCTGCGTAAATAGCTTCTATTTTTAAACCATCAGGAAGCATAGTTAGATTGGAATCATTTTCTAAGAATTTAACCAGCCGCACTTCCCGCTCATATGCCCACTGTTCTGATTTCGAGAAGAGAAAGTCGACCGCCACATTCGCCGGTGTAAACAATAAGCTTTTAATGTCGAATGACGGCAGACTGCTTCGGTAGATTACCGGAGCTATTTTGAACCTCCCTTCTTCCTTAAATGATAACTCCATTGGATCATATGAATACTCGACGCAAAACCCTGAGTGATTATCAGCGTAATGAGCCCACATCAGTAAATCTTCAGGACCGGTTCGATTAAAACACGTTGCCGAAAAATTTTTCAATCTTGTTCTCGCTGTCTTGAGAATCTCTCCTCGATGAAAATCAATAACATGTTCCATATCTATATTATTTATAACCATATCAGCCCATTTTAAAGCTTGCTTGATTATCCGATCATCATAAATCCATGTCATAGACGGGTGATCATTAAAACCACTATTTTTATTTGAATATATAGTCTTGACGGCCACGGCGATATCTAATTCTGACATGCCATCATCATATAAATGAGAATACATATGAAGAGCCCCATCAAATGGATCATTAAAGCTGTTAAAGCTGGACATCCATACGGCACCAGCTTCAAGCGTTTTAATACGAGAGTCGCTGGCTTTTTCATAACGGAATAGATTTTCGCTTATCATTTTTATCCCTTACATCCATAGCAAGCTAGTAACCAAAAAAAAAAAAACCAGCCAACTGATTGGACTGGCCAACTAGTGGGAATAAGTGTCAGCCATAAGTCCTAAAAACAATTTAAATCCGCTTCAGCGTCGCCGCCAGCAAATCACGTACCTGCTGCATACCGCCACTTAATACCGCGCGGATTTCATCCATGGTAATTTCGCCTTCGCTTTTACCGGCCGCCGGATTAACCACCAGACAAACGCTGGCATAGGGAATACCCAGCTCACGCGCCAAAGCCGCTTCTGGCATGCCGGTCATCCCCACCAGATCACAACCGTCTTTTTCCAGACGATTAATTTCGGCGATGGTTTCCAGGCGCGGTCCCTGAGTGGCGGCATACACGCCAAAATCACACACCGGCAAGGTAATATCGGCAGCAGCAGAAATTAACGCCTGACGCAGGCTTTCATCGTACGGATACGTCAGGTCAATATGATCAAGCGGGCGGAATTCTCCATCAAAAAAAGTGCTCTCGCGCCCCCAGGTGTAATCCACCACCTGATGCGGAACAGAGATCGCACCGGATTGCATGGCCGGATGAATGCCACCGACGGCATTCACCGCAATAATCGCCTGCGCTCCTTGCTCCTGCAATGCCAGTAAATTCGCACGGTAATTAATTTTATGTGGAGGCACTGCATGCGGATGGCCGTGACGCGCTAAAAACAGCACGGTCTTATCACTCCAGCGGCCTTCCTGTACCGCACCGGATGGTTTTCCCAGCGCAGTATTCATATCATGGCTGGCAATAATTTCCGGGCCTTCAAGCTGGGTTAAACCGGTGCCACCAATAATGGCTATTTTTTCAAAATTCATAACATTCCAATATCATTCAAACCACCGTCAGGCGACGGCCTGTATTCATTCTTTTACAGCAGATTCAACAGCTGTTGCTGTATGAGAGAACGCCGCTGATTGAATTGTTCATCATTCTCAGCGCGGTTGAATGGCCCCTGCAAAGCCGCCAGACTCAAACGCTGCCATCCTGATGTATTTAATTGTTTGCCTACCGCCGCAACCACTTCAGTCGCGGCTGCCCGGTCATTACAGACCAACAACGCATTGGCGCCGGCGTTCATTGCACAAGCGGCACGTTCACCATAACCACCGACACTGGCCGCTCCGGCCATGGATAAATCATCACTGAAAATCACGCCGTTAAACTGCAGCTCGGTACGCAGAATATTTTGCAGCCACTGCGCAGAAAAACCGGCGGTATTGTCACTGTCGACCGCCGGATAAATCACATGCGCAGGCATAATACCGGCTAATAAACCCGCCGACATTAATGTCTGAAAAGGCTCGATATCATCGTTCAGCTCGATGCGGGAACGAGGATCAACCGGCAACGCCAGATGCGAATCGGCGGCAATGGCTCCGTGGCCGGGAAAGTGCTTTCCGACCGCCGCCATGCCGGCTTCATTCATCCCGCGCACAAAAGCGGAAGCCAGTGCGATAACGGTGGCTGCATCGTGACCAAAGGCACGGTCACCAATCACCTGTGATACATCGGTTTCAATATCCAGCACTGGCGCAAAGCTCAGGTGCACTCCCTGCTGACGCAGCTCGGCGGCCATCAGCCAGCCCAGTTCATGGGCCAGGGTCAGCGCCTGTTCACGGTTGTGCTGATATTCTTTTTCCAGCGCCAGCATCGGCGGCAGGCGGGTAAACCCCTCGCGGAAACGCTGCACGCGACCGCCTTCCTGATCCACGCACAACAATAAATCGGGACGCAGACTGAGAATATCGCTGGTCAGCGCTTTCAGCTGCTGCGGCGACTGATAATTACGGGCAAAAAAGATTAATCCACAAATTTCCGGCTGCTGCAGAAATTCACGATCAGCGGCAGTTAATTCTGTACCCTCAATATCGGCCACAACTCCCACGTGTTGATTAAGGTTGTGCATTACAGATTGCGGCATGGAATCCTCGAAAAGCTGTGTTCCTGAATCCATACCGGCGTTCCGGCGCTGACCAGATCAAATAGTTCTGCAATATCGGCATTGCGCATTCGGATACAACCATGGGACAACGGCTGGCCCATCGGCTCAGAATCGGGGGTGCCATGTATGTAGATATAGCGGCGCATCGAATCGACTTTCCCCAGACGATTAACCCCCACTTCCTGCCCCTGTAACCAAAGAATGCGGCTGAGAATCCAGTCACGCTGCGGATGTGCGGCTGCCAGTTCCGGTGAATATTGTTCTCCGGTGGGGCGGCGGCCAACAAATACCGTATTTAACGGCTGTGCACCGCCAATACAGGCACGGATACGATGCCAGCCTCGGGGAGTGCAGCCTGAGTTCTCCTGCTCGCCGGCACCATTAAGCGCCGTGGAAACCGGATAAAGATGGCAGATACCGGCACTAGAAACACGCAAGACCTGATCGGCAATAGACACTTCGATCAGGGATGTCTCAGTAGCGGGTTGCGAAGAATGTGTTTGCGCAGCCATTGGCGCCATAGCAAAGGCCTGTTGGTAAAAAGCGAAAACGGAAAGCCCGGCTCCGCTCAACCAGCCTGATGCGGAGCGTTAAGACCGGATGCGAGGAAAGGTATCAATTTATCAACAACCTGCGCAATATCCGAACCCTTGCCCAGATCGTGTTCTGCCATCGCCGTCAGGGAATCTGCCCCCGACAACGTAAACACCGTAGCGCCCAACATAAAGTGAATGCGCCAGAAACGATCTTCATCCGACAGCTCTGGCGTCGCCGCCGTGACCAGGCGCATAAAGGTTTTGAACACCGGACCATACTCTTTCTGCAAAAAGCGCCGTAAGTGACCCTGCCCCTGGGTATACGCCAGCCCCAGCAGACGCATAAAAATGCCCAGGCGACGCGGACTGTCATGCCCGGCACGCAGCGCCGTCTGCGACAGCAGCATCAATAAACCAGGTAGCTGCGGCACATGGCCATCCAACTGCGCCTGAACAGCATCCAGTTCCTGTTCAAGATCTTCACAGAACGGCGTCAGAAAGCGCGCAAACACCGCCTGAATTAACGATTTCTTTGAGCCAAAGTGATAATTCACTGCCGCCAGATTCACACCCGCCTTGGTGGTGATATTCCGCAATGAGGTTTCGGCGAAGCCGCGCTCCGAAAACAACTCCTCTGCCGCATTCAGGATACTTTTCACCGTATCTTTCTGTGCCATAACCCTGCATCTGCCCTATCACGCTGTCGCGGCTTTATTGCCATCGCCGACAGTACAAAACAACTGTTTCAAACATACGTTTAAAACGAGATTTAGGCAACCCCATATAAGGCCAAAGGCTAAAAGCCTGATACCGCCACCCTGCCATCCGCATACAGAATCAAATATGGCTGCAACAGAGGAATAAACAGACAGCAAAGAACAGGGGTTTACACTGGATAAAATACTGTATACATTTACACCATACTGTATGGATCAACAGACTGGATAAGCATCATGATCAAGCTCACGGCACGACAACAGCAGGTACTGGATTTCATCCGTTCCTCTCTGGAAGATACGGGATTTCCGCCCACCCGCGCCGAAATCGCCGCCGAACTGGGCTTTAAATCGCCTAACGCCGCCGAAGAACATTTAAAAGCACTTGCCCGCAAAGGTGCGATCGAAATCATGCCTGGCGCATCCCGTGGTCTGCGCATTGTTGAAGAACACAATCCGGGGCTGCCCATTGTTGGTCGTGTAGCCGCCGGTGAGCCTATTCTCGCGCAGGAACACATCGCCGATTATTGCGAAATTCCGCCCAGCTTCTTTCGCCCTTCTGCAGATTTCCTGCTCGAAGTTCAGGGCGACAGCATGAAAAACATCGGCATTCTCGACGGCGACTATATTGCCGTACACAAAGCCGAAACCGCCCGTAATGGCGAAATTATCGTTGCCCGCGTCGATAACGAAGTCACGGTTAAGCGCTACGAGAAGAAGCGTAATCAGGTGATTCTGCACCCGGAAAATGACGACTTTAAGCCGATTGAAGTTGATTTACGGGAAACGGAATTTGCCGTTGAAGGTTTATACGTCGGCGTCGTACGCCGTAGCTAACAGTAATTGTTCACAGGTTCGGGGTGATTGTTATGCGTCAGTTATTACTCGGAATGGAAGAAGCCGGTTTGTCACTCAGCAGCCAGCGTCCAGGCAGATTAACGCCAACCGCAGGCAATGCGCTGCGCGGCAGCCTGACGGAAGTTATCGTCAGTGAAGGGGGCGCAATTCAACCAATGCACCTGCTGCCGATGCTGGCACAGTGCAACGCACATAAACGCTGGCTGATGTGGCTCAGCCCGCATCGTCCAATGAATAAGAGCTGGCTGGAAAGCATGGGCCTGCAACATTCACCGGTGATTCATCTCGACCTGTGTAACGATACCCAGCTGGCGCTGTGCAGCAAAGTACTCGCCGCCGGCAACAGCCATATGATTGTTGAATGGCAGGGAGAACTGAGCAGCCGCGAACGCCAGGTTATCCGCCAGCAGGCCGACCAGAGTGGCAGTCATCTGGTGCTGATTCAGCGTCGCCCCTGAACGATATCGCCTTTAACACCATGAAGCAGACATAAAAAAGCCCTGAGATTATCAGGGCTTTTTTATGTCTGCTTCAGACGGATGACAAACATGCATCAGTCTGCCAACCGGATTAAACAGCGTTCAGTGCAGACGCTGCTGATATTCCGGCGTATCAAAATCTTCGCGTTCGACTTCCATGCCTGAGAGTTCGCCCACTTTGCGCACTCCCGCTTCCAGCATCACCCGCGCAACATCCATGTGATGTGCCTGCAGGCTGGCCTTGGCATCCTCGGAAAAATGAATACACACCAGCGCATCGCTGTCCTGATCGTCGGCACGACGCAGGGCGATGTCGCCATTGGAAAGTTCTACGATTTCAAAAAAGCGCGCCATAACCGCCTCTCAAAACTGGGCGCGGGAGTGTATCACAGGATCTTTTCAATAGCTTGGCAGACACACAGAACCGTTAGTAATAAAAAGTAAACGGTTCTGTGTAAACAGGCAGAGTCGCGCCTCAACTTTCCTGACGATTAGCACGCTGGCCGTCGATCAGCCGGGTCAGATCGAGCAGCCAACCGGCTACCGGAGACTCAGGTGTTGCGACCAGTGCAATTTTAACCGGCGCATCCATTGTCTGTACCACCTGTGCTGGCTGATTAAGACCGGCTGGCCGGGTCTGTGCGTCGGCAGCGGCCAGCATCTGCGCCAGCCAGGAAAAGCCATCATCCGCCAACTGTTGCAGTTCACGCATTTCGCCAGTCGTCATTGGCGCATGCTGCAGCAACTCCGCTAACGAACGCACCGGCTGGCGATACGCCACCATATCGCCCAGCTCAGCCAGATAAGACAACCAGGCGTCACGCAGTTGATACAAAGCACTCTCTTCCAGCGCCTGTTGTAATACCGGCGGCGCCGACTGTACATCGGCCAGCTGTGCTAACAGCAGACGGCATTGGTAGAGTTTCTGATTGGTAAAACCGATCCACTGGGACATAGCACTTACCCGGGCTGAAAAACAAGAATCCGATTAAAAATCGATGGTCAGACCGAAGTGAGCACCATCGCCCAATTTGTAGCGGTCATTAATATCTTCGATACGAATGGTGTTATAGCGATAACCCGCATAAATACGCGCCGTAGGCAGCAGACTGAACTGCAAACGGATATCGCTGTTGATCATATTTTCAGCATCGCCGAAGGACACCACCGGCGGTGCGTAATAAGCATAGCCAGCAAGTCCGACATCCGGAGCTGCCGGAAAGCTGTAGCGGAAAAAGCCACCCACACCCATCGCTGCACCATCATAATCATCGGTGGTGAAGGCAAACAATTTTGCGCCAACACCAATATACAGATGGCTGCTTGATGGGCGTACATCCACCACATGCAGACCGGCAGACACCATATCACCGTCATCTTCATGATGCAGAGCAGCCAGATTAATGTGCAGACCAGAACCCATCTGAGTGGCATCGTAAGCAACGCGGGCGACATCATCGGCCAGGCTGATATCCAGCGAGCCACCGGCTTGCGCCAGCGTCGGTAAAACCAGAGCACCAGCAGTCAGAAATCCCTGAGCGGCCAAACGCAACGTTTTCATATTTTTCCCCAATGATCAGATCACAACATCGGCTGCTGAGCGGATAATCCCTCACTGTTCTCCCGATAATCAGAGAGCAACAGACAGCAGCTGATTTTTATTTGCCGGCATAATAGCAGTGCGGCGGCAGTGGTTAAACCACGGCCGCCGCAACCAGAGCCTGTTAACACGGATTAACAGGCACTATGACCAGTAAAAGTCGCTGTTAACGCATCAGATCAAGCAACAGTTTGTTCAGACGGGCGACATATTCTGCCGGCTGCTTTAACTGGCTGCCTTCCGCCAACTGTGCCTGCGCATAAATAACCTGCGCCAGCTCAGCAAAACGGCTGTCGTCCTGCTCACTGTCAAGACGCTGGATCAGCGGGTGCGACGGATTAATTTCCAACGCAGTTTCAGGCTCAGGAACCGCCTGCCCTGCGGCTTCCATCAGACGACGCATATGGCCACCCATGTCGTATTGGCCCACCACCAGACAAGCCGGTGAATCGGTCAGACGGGAACTGACACGGACGTTTTTAACGTCACCATCCAACGCCTTCTGCACGCGTTCAACCAGATCTTTATGGGTTTCTTCCAGCGCTTTTTGCTGTTCTTTTTCTTCAGCATCGGCCAGTTCATCCAGATCCAGTTCACCTTTGGTGACATCCTGGAAGACTTTACCATCGAAATCCGTCAGGTGACCGACCATCCATTCGTCAACGCGATCGGTCAGCAGCAGAACTTCAACCCCTTTGGTGCGGAAATATTCCAGGTGCGGGCTGCTGGATACCGCGGCATAGTTGTCGCCGGTGATGTAGTAAATCTTTTTCTGACCTTCACGCATGCGCGCAATGTAGTCTTCCAGACCCACATTCTGTACCGCACTGTCACTCTTGGTGGTGGCAAAGCGGAACAGTTTGGCGATTTTTTCACGGTTAGCGAAATCTTCCGCCGGACCTTCTTTCAGCACATCACCAAATTCGTCCCAGAAGCTCTGGTATTTTTCCGGCTCGTTTTTCGCCAGTTTATCCAGCGAGTCCAGCACACGTTTCACCAGGGCGCTGCGCAGGCTGTCGACCTGTTTGTCTTGCTGCAAAATTTCTCGTGACACGTTCAGCGACAGATCATTGGAATCCAGCACACCTTTGACAAAACGCAGGTACAACGGCAGGAACTGCTCAGCGTCGTCCATAATAAACACGCGCTGCACATACAGTTTCAGACCACGGGTCGCTTCGCGGTTCCAGATATCGAACGGCGCTTTGGCCGGAATATACAGCAGGCTGGTGTAATCCAGCTTGCCTTCCACGCGGTTGTGCAACCACAGCAGCGGGTCATTCCAGTCGTGTGAAACGTGCTTGTAAAACTCTTTATATTCGTCGTCGCTCAGATCGGATTTGCTGCGCGTCCATAGCGCTTTGGCCTGGTTAACCGCTTCCGGAATCTGTTTATTCTCACCATCAGCGTCTTCTTCGCTGACTTCCTGTGGCAGATACACCGGCACAGCAATATGGTCTGAGTATTTTTTAATCAGCGAACGCAGGCGGAAGCTGTCAGCAAATTCACCATCGTCTTCTTTCAGATGCAGGGTAATGCGGGTACCACGATTGGCTTTGTCGATGCTTTCCAGAGTGAATTCACCCTCACCGGCCGATTCCCAGCACACACCATCAGCGGCATCATCACCGGCACGGCGGGTTTCTACGGTCACTTTGTCGGCAACGATAAAGGCCGAATAAAAACCAACCCCGAACTGGCCAATCAGTTGCGAATCTTTCTTCTGATCACCGCTCAGTTTGCTGAGAAATTCTGCGGTGCCGGATTTGGCAATGGTGCCGAGGTGATTGATCACCTCTTCACGGTTCATACCGATACCATTATCTTCGATGGTCAGAGTACGGGCTTCTGTATCGAAATCGATGTGCACACCCAACTCTGCGTTTCCTTCAAACAGAGCATCGTTCTGCAGAGCTTCAAAACGCAGCTTGTCGCAGGCGTCTGAAGCGTTGGAAATCAACTCACGCAGAAAAATCTCTTTGTTGGAATACAAAGAGTGAATCATCAAATGCAGCAGTTGTTTAACTTCGGTTTTAAAACCCAAGGTTTCTTTGCTGGCTGCGGTCATGTTCGTCTCCTTTACAACGCGCCATAAAAAACAGTGTTGTTTAAATGGGGTCGCAACAGAGCATTTCAAGCGCTGGCATGCACTTACGCAAATCGGCCAGACGTTGCGGCAACCCGGCGTCGTTCGCCAGCTCGGTGACAATGGCAACCGAGCCGATACCGGTTGCCACCACCGGAGCCACATTGGCTGCGGTAATCCCGCCAATACAGGTCAGCCGCTGCCCTTCAATACGCTCAGCAAAACGCGTCACCCAGATGTTCAGCTGCTCAAGCCCCAGCGGGGTATAGCGCAACACCTTCGACAGTGGTGTAAACACCGGGCCAAAGGCGATATACGACGGGTTAACGCCGCGTGCGCGGGCAATTTCCCAGTCACTGTGGGTACTGATACCCAGTGCAATGCCCGCTTCGGCCAGCGCATGCAGATCCGCTGTTAGCAGATCTTCCTGCCCCAGATGCACACCAAAAGCGCCCAATTCCAGCGCTAGCTGCCAGTCGTCGTTGATAAACAAAGGCACTGAGGCCTCTGCAGCACAACGGATGGCTTGCGCCGTCTGCGCTTTGTAGTCATCAGCGGGATTTTTCACCCGCCACTGCAGACTGTCGATGCCCAGCGTCAGCAAACGTTTAAGATGCGGCAGATTATCCACCAGCCCATAAAGCCCCAGAGGCTGCGGCAAGCGCGGAAAATGCACAGCTGTTGTCCGCTGTTGCACAGGAACGACCTGCGGCCAATCTTCGGCCACCGACTCACTCAGCGGGCGCGCCCAGGCATTGTGGTAACCATTGGCGCGCTCACTGGCTGAACGGATTGCCAGACGCACCGCCGCCACCGCTCTGCTCAGGGCATCGTACAGCGTATGGCCCTGCGCCAGACCGCAGGCAATGGCACTGGCCAGATGACAGCCGGTACCGTGCGCCTTGAGCGGTAAGCGCCGGTGGCGGAATACAAACGCCCGCAATAAATCCGGGCCGGGTAGCTGATCACCGAAAGCGTCTGCAGAAGCATTCAGAGGAGCCGCAAAGAACGCATCCTGAATCCATTCTTCAGATTCCGCACTGCCGGCCTGAGCGCTGTCGCCGCCGGTAATCAGCAGATGCTTAACGCCCAAAGCCTGCAGTGCGGCGGCGGTTGCAGTTGAGTTTACTGCTGGATGTGGATGTCCAGCTGCGCCGCAGTCAGTCAGCAGCTGGCCATATTCATTATCCTGCGGCTGCAATAACGCCAGCAGCGCCTGTGCTTCTGCCAGGTTAGGCGTCAGTACATCAACCCGCTGCAGCAGGGCCTGCAATGCGTCTTTCGGCCAGTTCGCCTGAGGTAAACCGCCCTGCGAGGCCGACAGCACCGGGTCCCAGATCACGGGGCCTGCGTATTCCTGCAGTTTTTCCAGCAACCAGGGCAGCAGCAGATTGCCCGGTGGCAACCAGCCGATTTTAATCGCCTGCGGCCAGCCGTCAGCTTTCAGGCTCTGCCATTGCTGTTCCAGCATCGCCCGCGACAGCACTTCAACGGCCTGCACACCCTGACTGTTCTGCGCAGTAATGGCACAGATCAGCGTGGCACAATCGGTATCCAGCGCCCGCGCCATGGTTAAATCCGCCTGAATGCCGGCGCCGGCACTGCAGTCGGAGGCGGCGATGCTCCAGATTTTTGCCCGGCTCACCGGGCCTGAAATAAGGCTCATACTCCACCTCCGGTCTGATGCCAGAACGGCAATCCTAATGTTGGTGTTGAGGGGGATGCCTGATCACGCTCGCACATCAGGCCAGCACGATAGGCAGCCCGGCCGCCATCCACCGCCTGTTTAAACGCTCCCGCCATCGCCGCCGGATCATGGGCACGCGCCACCGCCGTATTGAGCAGTACCGCATCAAAGCCCATTTCCAGCGCCGCCATCGCCTGAGAGGGTTTGCCCAATCCGGCATCCACCACCAATACCGCCTGTGGCAGACGTTCGCGCAGGGTTTTCAGCTGATACGGATTCATCAGCCCTTTGCCGGTGCCAATAGGAGCACCCCAGGGCATCACCGCCGCACAGCCCAACTCCAGCAGGGTCTGACACAGCACCAGATCGTCGGTGCAGTACGGCAGCACCTTAAACCCCTGCGCCACCAGCTCGCGCGCGGCTTCCACCAGCTGCAGCGGATGCGGCTGCAGGCTGTAGTCGTCACCGATAACTTCGAGCTTGATCCAGTCGGTGGCAAACAGCTCGCGCGCCATCTGCGCCAGTAAAATCGCTTCACGGGCACTGTGACAACCGGCTGTATTGGGCAGCAGTTTTGCCCCGGTACTGGCCAGTTGCTGATGCAGCAGATGCCAGTGGCCATGTTCACTCACCTGCTCCTGTAGCTGAGCGGCACTCTGCCGGCGCAGCGATACGGTAACGAATCCCGGCGTTGCCGCGGCAACGGCATCACCCATCACCTGGGGTGACGGGTACAGGGAAGAGCCCAGCCACAAACGGCTGCCGATGGTTTCGCCGGCAATCTGCAGCACGTCGCCACCAGCGTCAGGTGCAGCATTATTTTCTGTATTCATATCCTTCTCCAGAACCCTGCTCAGCCACCGGTAATGGCACCGAGAATATCGATGCAGTCATCTTCGTTAAGGTATGTACCCGCATATAACGCCGCACTGACGATCTGCTGGTTCACGGCAACAATAAAATTGCCACTCACAGCCGCATCCTCCGACCGTATTTGCAGATAGCCAAGCTGTTGCAGCAATTGATACAGGCTAAGCCCTGCGCTGACCGGCAGATCACAGGACTCGCCATTAATAATCAGGCGCATGCTTCACCTCCGAAGGCGATGGCTTGTGAGGGGATGGACTTTGAAGGGGCGGACTGCCCGGTTGGCGCAGGCTCCAGTCCAAGAGCTAAGCCATGCTGTTGTTGCAGGCGCTGCAGCAGCGCTGGCGCCAGCAGATAACCGTGACGGAACAGGCCATTAATGCTGAGCAGCCCATCCTCCTGAGCAAGGATCTGCGGGCGATGGTCGGCCAGTGCCGGGCGTAAATTGACGTCGAAATTCAGAATCCGCGCTTCGGCCAGCGCCGGACTCAGACAATAGAGCGCACTGAGCATTTCCAGCGCCGAGCGCACACTGACCGGCGAGCGGTCTTCGCTTTCAATTTCGGTCGCCCCCAGCACATAACGGTGGCACCCTTTCGGCACCAGATAGAGGTGATAGCGCGGATGCAGCAACCGAATTGGCCGCGAAATCTGCACCTCCTGGCTTTCAATCCATAACACCTCACCGCGTACGCCACGCAGCTGTGGCAAGGCAGCTTTGGCGCCCAAACCACGACAATCAAGCTTTATGGCGGCGTAAGGTGGGAAATCGTTCAGCGCTGTTGAAAAATAAAAGCGCGCGCCAAAGCTGCGCGCTGCTTTGTGCAGGGCCGGTAATAACGCACGGTTATCGACCCAGGCTTCGTGGCGCAGCCAGAAACCTTCGGCCAATTGCGGATTCAGTGCTGGCTCAAGATCCTGCAACCGTGCCTGATTGAGACGCTGAATGGCGGCTTCGTTTTCACGGCCGTCATCGGCGGGATTCCATAAACCGCCCTGACGCAGATCCTGAGCAAACTGCGCAAGCTCGGCCTGATCCGCCGGATGGGCCACCACCAGACTGCCGCTCTGGCCATAGTGCACGGCAATGCCACTGTCGGCGTGCAGCTCCGGTAATAACTGCGGCCACAGTTGCAACGACTGCAGGCCCAGTGCAAAAACATCCGGATGCGCCAGTGAGCGCTCGCTGTAAGGCGCGACCATCGCCGCGGCGGTATGTGCCGCACTGGCGGGCTGATCCTCGGCGGCAGCTTCGTACACCTCCACCTGAAAGCCCTGGCGGGCCAGACGCCACGCCAGCAAGCTGCCCATCAGGCCCGCGCCGGCAATACAAACCCGACGCTGTTCGCTCATGCTTCAGCCTCCTGATAGAGCGCACTGCCGCTGGCGCGGAATTCAGCGGCTTTTTCAGCCATGCCCTGCTGCGCTTCTTTGCTCTGCGACACGCCTTCGCTTTGCAGTACTTCTTCCGCCTCCTGAGCCGAAGCAAAATCGCGCACTTCCTGCGAGATTTTCATCGAGCAGAATTTTGGCCCGCACATAGAACAGAAATGCGCCAGCTTATGGCCTTCTTTCGGCAGAGTTTCGTCGTGGTAACTGCGTGCCGTATCCGGATCGAGAGCCAGGTTGAACTGATCCTGCCAGCGGAATTCAAAACGCGCCTTCGACATCGCATCATCGTGCAGCTGTGCGCCCGGATGGCCCTTGGCTAAGTCAGCGGCATGAGCAGCAATTTTGTAGGTAATTAAGCCCTGTTTAACATCCTCTTTATTAGGCAGGCCTAAGTGCTCTTTCGGCGTGACATAACACAGCATGGCGCAACCATACCAGCCAATTAATGCCGCGCCGATGCCTGAGGTAATATGGTCGTAGCCCGGCGCAATATCGGTGGTCAGCGGCCCTAAGGTATAAAACGGCGCTTCGTCACAATGCTCGAGCTGCATTTCCATATTTTCTTTAATTAAATGCATCGGAACATGACCCGGACCTTCAATAAAGGTCTGCACATCGTGCTTCCAGGCGATTTTGGTTAATTCACCCAGGGTTTTTAATTCGGCAAACTGCGCTTCGTCGTTGGCATCGGCAATGGAGCCGGGGCGCAGACCATCGCCGAGGGAAAAGCAGACATCGTAGGCTTTCATAATGTCGCAGATGTCTTCGAAATGGGTGTACAGGAAACTCTCTTTATGATGCGCCAGACACCATTTCGCCATAATCGAACCACCACGACTGACAATACCGGTCACCCGTTTGGCGGTCAGCGGCACATGCGCCAGACGCACACCGGCGTGAATGGTGAAATAATCCACGCCCTGTTCGGCCTGCTCAATTAAGGTATCGCGGAATAATTCCCAGGTCAGGTCTTCGGCCACGCCATTGCATTTTTCCAGCGCCTGATACAAAGGCACAGTACCAATAGGCACCGGTGAATTACGGATAATCCATTCGCGGGTTTCGTGAATATGATCACCGGTGGATAAATCCATCACGGTATCGGCGCCCCAGCGGGTGGCCCACACCATCTTTTCCACTTCTTCTTCGATGGACGACGTGACCGCCGAATTGCCGATATTGGCATTGACCTTGGTGCGAAAATTACGGCCGATAATCATCGGCTCGGTTTCCGGGTGGTTAATATTATTGGGAATAACCGCCCGCCCGCGGGCGATTTCTGAACGAACAAATTCCGCGGTAATTTCTGCCGGAATCGACGCGCCAAAACTCATCCCCGGATGCTGGCTTTTTTGTGCCTCATCCAGCTGTGCCCGGCTTAATGCCAGATTTTCGCGGATGGCCACATATTCCATTTCCGGGGTAATAATGCCCTGTCGCGCATAATGCAGCTGAGTGACATTTTTGCCCGACAATGCCCGGCGCGGACGACGCTTAAGTTCAAAACGCAGTTTTTCCAGCGTCAGGTTCATATCGCGGATACGCGCATATTCGGAGCTGAAACCGGTAAGCTCCTCAGTATCGCTCCGTTCATTAATCCAGTTCTGACGCAGCGGTTGCAGCCCCTTGCGCACATCAATACTTACTGCCGGGTCGGTGTAAGGGCCGGAAGTATCGTATACCCGCAGCGGCGCATTGGCTTCGGTTTTACCGTTAGCCAGCTGTGTATCGGACAGCGCAATTTCGCGCAGCGCGACCTGTAAATCGGCACGGCTGCCCTGCACATAGAATTTGCCGGAAGCCGGAAATGGCTGCAGAGAGAGTTCGTCAACACGCATCTGTTCGCTTAACGATGTATGCGCTGAATTGTTTTTGCCCATGCTCAATACCTTTTTAGCCGTCGCAGACGACGGAAGAAAAATAACGGCAGGCAGCGAAGAAAAGAAAAAGATGATCACAGGCAGCAGCAAAATACTGACGACCCACACCGTAAACGGTGACTGACCGGGGTTTAAGAAATCGGCGACAGCCGCGAAAAACCCGCTTTTCTGTTCCCTACGCTGGCACTAACCAGATCAGGTTCAACGGGATCCGCAAACACATTGCGATCTCAACCTCTTTGATGTTTCAGCACGCTGAACATCCTGAGGCACCCCGACAGAATCGGCACAGAGTGTACGGCAGAGAAGACTACGCGGACAAGACACCCGGCGGGTTATTTATGCAAAACATCCGCGCCGGGCAGGCATCAGCGGCGGTCAGAAAAGCCGCCGTAAGAGAAACAGCAGGACATTAACGCGCCAGCAGAAAATGCGCGCGGGCCGTAGCAATCGGACTGGTGCGCTCAGTCTGCCAGGCGGTAATGGCGACGTTGGCGACGCGCGAGCCCTGACGCCAGACCTGACACTCAGCAAAGGTATCCTGATGACGCCCGGCGCGCAGGTAATCGAGGGAAAAATCGATCATTTTCGGTAAAGCGGCAGTATCCATGGTCATCATCAGATGCAGTGACGCCGCCAGCTCCATAAAGCCGCCGATCACGCCGCCATGAATGGCCGGTAAAATCGGATTACCGATATTGTCTTCGTTGGCCGGCAGATGAAACAGCACATCCTGACCAAAACGCTGAAATTTCAGACCAATTAAATTGGCATAGGGAATACCATCCACCAGCGGCTGGAAATCACCACTCTGCTGCGCCTGTTGCAGCACGGTTTCAAAACTCATTGTGCAGCTCCTGCAGCCGTTACATCATCACCCTGCTCGATACGGGCACGGAATTCCGGTGGGGTCATATTTTCGCCGATACGCATAAAAGTGGCGGCGCACTTGGCCACCAGATCGCGTTCCTCACCCTGAAATACCTCGCACTCGGTAAACACCACTGAACTGGCCACGCGCGTTACCCGTGCTTCGGCAAACAGATCGCGGTTTGGTGTTGCCGCTTTCATATAATCCATGCGCAGATCCAGTGTCGGGCACAACTCAAAACCCGGCAGCGAGGAGAACACCGCCGTACCACAGGCGGTATCCATCAGCGTGGTCAGGCTGCCGCCATGCACAGTGCCGGTGACCGGGTTGCCCACAATCTGTTCGCTGTATGGCAGGCGCATAACCAGTACATTGTCCTGCGCGCTTTCAACCGTAAGCCCCAGTACCTGACAATGGCGCAGGGTGGCAACGAAACGCTCGGCCCGTGTTTTAACCGATAAGCTCATAAGATCTCCGCTGAGGGTGATTGTGATAGCCAGACAGGCACAGCACGACTGTGTGAATTCTATCAGGAAATGGCCTGACCGGCGCAAAGGGCGCCCGTTATACCGCAAACGCGGATTTTGGCAATGACCGCTTCGCCAATAGCGATTGACCAAATCGTTCATAACTCTGACATTCTGCGCGCGGATGCCTCAATCCTCTGCGATTGCCGTTGCCTCCCGTGCTAAGGTGTTGCGCTCAGCCATAAGACATTTGTGACCAGTAACCACGGAATTGATGTATGAATTTTGACGATTATCTGCAACAGGTTAATCAGCAGGATACGCTGGAAATCCACCCCAGCTGGGGACAGGGCCGCACCACCTTTGGCGGCCTTTCCGCGGCACTGATTCTGCACCGTATAGAACAAGGACTGGATGCCGGGCAAATTCTGCGCTCACTGAATGTCAGCTTCTGTGGCCCGCTCAATACCGGCGAGCCTTTTACGCTCAGCAGTCACAGCGTACGGGCCGGTAAATCCATTGCTCATTATCAGGGCCAGACCGTACAGCAGGATCAGGTCACTACGCTGGTTAATGCCTGTTTTGGCCGCGAACGGGAATCCGATATTCGGGTTTCTCTTCCTGCCGTTGAGTGCGGCCAGCCAGGATCGGGCCAGGCCATGCCATTTATTAAAGGACTGACACCGGAATTTACCCAGCATATTAACTTCACCTATGTGGATGGCGGCCTGCCCTTCACCAACAGCAAACACAATGTTATCCGTGGCTGGATGCGCTTTAACGATGGCGAACGCGCGCTGAGCAATGCCCATCTGGTGGCGCTGATTGATGCCTGGCCGCCAACTCTGCTGCAGAAGCTGAAAAGTCCGGCACCTTGTGCCAGCGTAACCTGGAGCGTCGAAATGGTGACACCGCTGAGCCAGCTGCCGCAGTTACCGGGCGGCAGTGACTGGCTCTGGTACGAGGCGGATATCCGCCAGGCACACGATGGCTATGGCCATACCGAAGCGCGAATTTATACCGCCAACGGTGTGCTGCTGGCGCTGAGCCGCCAGTTGGTTGTGGTTTACGATAAACGCTGAGGCCGTTCTTACGGCAGCCTGATACCTTTGTCTGACTATCAGGCTGCAACAGCACTTTCTTCCCTCTATTCCTTCCGATTAGTTGCTCAATAAGCAGCGGGCAACTATTACTTAGTCATCAATTTTTCTGCTGATGACAGCTATGGCTACCAACGTTCTGATCTGCGACGACTCAAGTTTTGCCCGTAAGCAAATGGCACGGGCGATCCCAAAAGAATGGGAAGTGGACATTCATTTTGCCGGTGATGGCGTGGAAGGCGTACAGGCCATCCGCGAAGGAAAAGGCGAAGTGGTTTTTCTCGACCTGACGATGCCCAACCTGGATGGCTACGGTGTACTCGAAACCATCCGCAAGGAAGACCTGCCCGCCATGGTGATTGTCGTATCCGGCGACATCCAGCCTGACGCTCAGGATCGGGTCAAAAAACTCGGCGCAATGGCTTTTATTAAAAAGCCAATTGATGCCGAAAAAGCCCGCGAAGTGCTGACTGAATACGGCATTCTGACAGGGGCATAATATGACAGTGACATCGACGGAAGTATCGCTGAACGAAGACCAGCGTGACTGCTATCAGGAACTGACCAACGTAGCGATGGGTCAGGCCGCTGACCGGCTGGCACGACTGCTCGACGTGTATGTGGTATTGCCCATTCCTAAAGTTAACCTGATCGAATCCAGCGACCTGCATATGGCCATTCAGGATGCAGAAACCGATTCTGCCATGTCAGCCGTATGCCAGGGCTTTATTGGCTCGGGCATTGCTGGTGAAGCGCTGCTGCTGTTTAACGATACCAGCTTCTCAGATCTGGCAGCACTGATGAACTACGGCGGCGAACTCGACCGCTATGGCGAGCTGGAATTACTCATGGACGTCAGCTCCCTGTTAATCGGCGCCTGTATTCAGGGCATTGGCGAGCAACTGGAAATTCACTTTAATCAGGGCCATCCGGTGGTGCTTGGGCAGCATTGTAAAGTCGACGACATTTTAAAAAGTGGCAATCATCAATGGACGAAAACACTGGCCATTGAAATTCACTACACCATTGAGCATGTGAATATCGACTGCGACCTGCTGCTGCTGTTTACCGAAGATTCGGTCGGAAAACTGAACAACAAAATTAATTACCTGCTGGATTAACGTATGACGGATTCAAACATTGAATTTGGTGACATCCACTGGCTGATGGATATTCTGCAGAATATTGATGTTGGCCTGGTGGTACTCGACCGGCAGTACAATATCCAGCTGTGGAATGGTTTTATGGAAAGCCACAGCGGCTTAAGTCCGCAAAAAGCCAAAGGGGAAAATCTGTTTGATTTATTCAGCGAGATTCCCAAAGACTGGTTTATGAAAAAAGCGGAACCGGTTTATCAGCTGAAAACCCGTACCTTTACCATCTGGGAGCAGCGCCCGTATTTATTCCGCTTTAAAAACTACCGGCCAATTACCGGTCGCGCGTCGGTTATGTACCAGAACACCAGCATTATCCCGCTGGAATCCATTAACCGCAGCGTTGATCATATCTGTGTGATTATTTATGACGTCACCGATATTGCCGTCAGTCGCGAAGATGTGATGTCGGCCAATCAGACTCTGAGTGAATTTAACCGTACCGATCAGCTCACCGAGCTGACCAGCCGGGGTTACTGGCTGAAAGAGCTGGATCGTGAGTTTTTGCGCTGTCAGCGTTCGGTACTGCCCAGCACACTGGTGATGTTTGATCTGGATGACTTCCGCTCGATTAACGGCCATCACGGCCATCAGGCCGGTGATCAGGTGCTGCGCTCGGTGTCCGAAGGATTGCGCCAGACTTTGCGCCAGACCGATCAGATTTGCCGTTATGGTGGCGAAGTATTTGCCGCATTACTGGTGGATACCGATGAAGATGAAGCCGTTATCTTTGCCGAGCGGGTGCGCAAAATGATCGAACGGATGGAAATCAAATACGGTCAGCAAAGCATTCGCGCCACCACCAGTCTGGGTATTGCACGCTACCAGAAAAGCTTTACTACGGCGCAGGATTGGCTGCAGGCTGCAGACAAAGCGCTGTACCATGCCAAAGAAAGTGGCCGCAACAAAACCACGGTCTTCCAGCCCAAAGCGCACTGAAATCGCCCTCCCGAGGCTGACAGATATGCTCAGCCATCCTTGCTATTCCTGATCAATAACAACAAAATCACACCCGGCCACTCCGGCCGGATACTGTGAGTTTCAGGCATGTCGAGTCACTGGATACCCCGCCCTTTTATTGATGCCCCTCTGCGCGGTGCTGCCGGGCTGGGACTGAATCCACACCATCTGTGGGCTGCCGCCGGGCTTGATCCAGCTATTCTGAATAACCCGGACGGGCAAATTAATGCCAACGATTATGCCAGCCTGATGGCGGTACTCTGGGCGCACAGTGATGACGAATTAATGGGACTGGCACCGGTGCGCAGCCATTCCGGCACCTTTGCTATGATGTGCAAAGCCATCATCAGTTGTTCGTCGCTGGAACACGCCCTGCATCGGGCCCGGCGCTTTTACGCCTTGTTTGATGGGGCTCCTAATATCCGTGTAATACACGGCCCGCAACTGTCGCGCATTCAGATAGAACACGACATGAGCTGCGATCCGGACCATTTTCTCAGCGAATCACTGCTGGCTATCTGGCATCGCCTGAGCAGCTGGTTGGTGGGCCAGGGCATACCATTGCTGTCGGTGGGTTGCTGCTACCCACCACCCGCGCATGCTGTGCTGTATCAGAATTTATTCGCCACGCCGGTTAAATTTAATGAAGACAGCACCTATCTGCTGATCCCCAGCCGCGTTCTTACCCTGCCTGTCAGCCAAACGGCGGCTTCTCTGCGTGCCTTCCTGAATCACTCCCCGGCCGATTTTCTCGCCCGGCCGAACCCGCACGAAAGCATGACCGGTAAGTTACGCCAGCTGTTCCGCCGTTATGATATCGCCTGCCTGCCGGATCTGGCGCACAGCGCCACTCAGCTGGGAGTTTCCGGTGCTACACTGAGAAGACGTTTATTCGATGAACAGACATCGTTTCAGAAGCTGAAAGATGAGTGCCGGCTGGAAGAAGCCAGCCTGCGACTGGCACAGCAGGATACCAGCATCCGTGAGATTGCCGAGTACCTGGGATATACCGAAACCAGCACATTCCACCGCGCTTTCAAAAAATGGATGGGACTGACACCGGGTGATTACCGCAGCCAACAACAGGGCATCCGCCGCTGATTCCGGTATTGTTCCGGCAGCAGCCCGCGAGCGGCTGATCCGGGCTTTACTCTTACTGCTGTGTTTATTGCTCACTCCCACAGCGTCTTCGGCAGAAACGGATCGCTGGACGTTAACCCCTCAGGATTCCGGCCGGACACTCGGCAGCGAGTTACAATACTGGCGCGAAACCAGCAATCATCCGCTGGCATTGCATGAGTTGCTGGCTCTTCAGCCAAACTGGCAGCCACACCCTGATACGATACCCAATTTTGGTTTATCCGCCGACGCCTACTGGTTTCATGTGCAAATCCACCTGCCTGAAGCCAGCGACCAGTGGCGATTAAGTATTGAATTTCCACTGCTGGATCTGGTTGATCTGTATATTCAGTTTGATCAACGGACCCAACAGCAAGAGCAATTTGGCGATGCCTTGCCGTTTAGCAGCCGGCCGATACGTCACCGCAATTTTCATATTCCTTTGCATCTGAAATACGCCGGTCATTACGATATTTATATTCGTGCGCAAAGTCAGGGATCGATGCAGGTTCCTGTTGCCTTCTGGCTCCGGGATGAGCAGGAGGCAGAAAACACCGATGACTATATATGGGCGGGACTGTATATCGGCTTTATTGCAGCCATCATCGTCTTCAATCTTTTTATTGCGATCACCACCCGCGAAAAATACATCGTTTATTTTGTCTGCTTTATGCTGGCTTATCTGATGTTTTATGTATCGTTAAGCGGGTTTGGTTTTGAGTATTTATGGCCTGACGGTTTATGGCTGCAAGAGCGTTTAACCATTCTTTGTGTATCCGCAGCGTGCATTTTTTCGGCGTTGTTTGCGCAGCGTTTTCTGCGCCTGAAACAACATCACCCGCGCCTGCACAGAATCAACCAGATAGACTTTTACCTGCCATTACTGACGCTGACAGCCAGCTTTTTTATTGACTATCAGCTGGCCGTAAAAGTAACCATGACCAGTACCATTCTTATTGGTTTTCTCAGCCTGGTGATCGGTATCTGCGTCGCGCTCCAGCGGACGCTATCCGGCTTATTTTATGCCGCAGGCTGGCTGACTTTATTGCTTGGCGTGATTATTCACAGCATGAGTAAGGAAGGGTTTTTACCCATCACCCCCTGGATCGAGTACTCATCACACATTGGCTCAATACTTTTAGTCTGCACTCATAGCATGGCCATTGCGCTGCGTTTTTATGAAGAGCGCCAGCAACATAAATTAACCTTGGAACAAATGACCGAAGCACAGCGCGAAACTCTGCGCTCACGTTACCGCATGCAGGAAGCAGAACTGCAACGTAAGCAGACAGAGGCAGAAAATCAGGCAAAGTCGGCGTTTCTGGCCATGATGAGCCATGAAATCCGCACGCCACTGAATGGCGTGTTGGGCATGGTGCAATTATTAGGGCAAACCCCTCTTGATCTGCAGCAGCAGCGTTATCTGGAAACGATTAATACCTCGGGTGAATCGCTGCTGACCATCCTGAACGATATTCTGGATTTATCGAAAATGAATTCCGGCAAACTGCAGCTGGAAATGCAGGACGTTGCCTTACATGAACTGGTCAGCGATTGCCTGACACTTTACACCCGGCAGGCGCAAGAAAAAGGGCTGACATTGCTGGCTTATTTGCATCTGCCGTTGTATCAGACCATTAACACCGACCCCACACGCCTGCGACAGATCATCAACAACCTGCTCAGTAATGCCGTTAAATTTACCGATAACGGCAGTATTACTCTGGACCTGCGTTTTTCCGCTGAAACAATGCGGCTCTGTATTAAAGATACCGGCATCGGTATCAGCGAGGAGTATCAGTCACGGTTATTTGAGCATTTCAGTCAGGCCGATATATCCACTTCGCGTCATTATGGTGGTACAGGGCTTGGGCTGAGCATCTGCAAACAATTAACCACTCTGCTGGGGGGAGATATCAGCGTCCGCAGCCGTACAGGTGAAGGCAGCGAGTTTATGCTTACCCTGCCCGGCTGCCAGCCCTCCAATCCGCTGAATCTGGAAACCATTACCACAGGCAGCGTTCATATTCAGTTGAGCAACCCGGAAGAGCGCGAGCTGGCCACTCGGTTTATGCGCGAGCTTGGCTTTCAGCCAACCGAGCAAAAAACGGCCGATTTAGTGTTCAGCGATCAGCCCTGCAGCCATCTGCACAATCCGCAGGAACAACATATTATTTATCTGTGCGATAAAAATATGCCGGGTCTTGAACCCTGGCGTCAGCTTGTCCGGCCACTGAAAACATCCAGCATTGTGCGCCGCCTGAATGGCCAGGGAGCCCTGTACGGTAACAGCCACCATGCGCCGTCTTTATTATCAGGCGACTACCGCGTCTGGGTTGCTGAAGATAACCCGGTAAATCAAAAAGTGATTGCCGGTATGTTGCGTCACCTCGACCTGCAGTACGAACTGTTCAATGATGGCCAAAGCATCACTGAAGCCTGGCAAGCAATGTCTGAGACGCAGCGCCCGGATCTTATTTTAATGGATTGTGAAATGCCGCTAATGGATGGCTTTACGGCCACTCTGTTGCTTCGTGAAAGTGAACAGTTATCCGCTTCAGGCAAACGGGTTCCTGTTATTGCCATCACCGCCCACGCACTACCGGAATACCGCGAAAAGGCCATGAACAATGGCTTTGATGATTTCCTCAGCAAACCCATCCGCCAGCAACAGCTGCGGCAGTTATGCCAGCGCTGGCTGCAGACACCACCATCCTGAACACAGCCTTGAGTTGAACCGGTTAATACGCACGCGCTTCATAACCCTGTCACAAACTGCCCTTAATAATTGCGCCCTCAGCGATCACAGGAGCCGGTATGAACTGGTGGCAACAGGGAGTGTTTTATCAGATTTATCCGCGCAGCTTTCAGGACAGCAACGCTGACGGCATTGGCGATCTGCGCGGTCTGATTCAGCGCCTCGATTATCTGAACGATGGCACCCCGGATTCTCTCGGCATCGACGCCATCTGGTTGTCGCCATTTTTTCCCTCACCGATGCACGATTTTGGCTACGACATCAGCGATTACTGCGCCATCGATCCTGTATTTGGCAGCATGGAAACATTCGACGAATTACTGCAGCAGGCGCACCAGCGCAATATCCGCATTATTCTTGATCTGGTCGTCAACCACACATCGGATCAACACCCCTGGTTTCAGCAAAGCTGCACGCCGGGGTCGGATAAAGCCGACTGGTATATCTGGCATCAGGGCGAACAGCCTCCCAATAACTGGCTCGGCTGCTTTGGTGGTCGTGGCTGGACGTTTAATCCGCAGCGTAACGCCTGGTACTACCACTCTTTTTTGCCGCAACAACCGGATCTTAACTGGCGCAATCCGGCGGTTAAACAAGCCGTTCGCGAAATTATGGAATTCTGGCTGAATAAAGGAGTGGATGGTTTCCGCCTGGATGTGGTGAATCTGTATTACAAAGATGCCCGGTTGCGTAATAACCCAACCGACTGGTTCAGACTGGCGCGGCCTTACGATCGTCAGCGCCACATATTCGACCGTGATCAGCCGGAAATGCACAGCCTGCTGCATGACATGCGACGCTGGGTGGATACCTTTCCGCAACGCATGATGGTGGGTGAAATTATGCTCGCCGAAGCCGGCAACAGTGATTTACCGGCCAGTTATTATGGTCAGAATGACGAGCTGCATCTGGCCTTTAATTTTGAATTTCTGCGCGCACCGTTTAAAGCGGCCGCTTTCCACGCCATTATTAAAAAATGGGTGGATGTATTAGGCGATGACAACTGGCCCAATTACACCTTAAGCAACCATGACTTCCGCCGCCACGCCAGCCGCTACCGCGACGGCAAGCACACACTGGCGCGTCTTAAAGTACTGGCAACACTATTACTGACCTTACGCGGCACACCGTTTTTATATTATGGCGAAGAAACCGGCATGCCTGAGCAAGGCGTTAAACGCCGTGACCTTAAAGATCCGGTGGGCATCCGCTACTGGCCGCTGCACCCCGGACGCGATGGCTGTCGCCGGCCGATGATGTGGGATGCTCCGGCGAACACGTTTACTCAGGGCCGCAGCTGGCTGCCGGATGAGCCCCTCCCTGCGCACAGTGTTGCGCATCAACATCACGACCCGGACAGCCTGCTGAGCTGGTATAAAAAGCTGATCTGGCTGCGGAAAAAAATGCCCGCGCTCAACCAGGGCAATCTGCGTTTATTGCAGGCACCGGACAATGTTCTGGCCTACGAACGCAGCGCCATTAATGCCAGCGCCGGGGAACGGTTATTAATTCTGCTGAATTTTTCCAGACAGCCGCAATTAACCAGTCTGCATCCGCAGGCACTCGCCAGCTGTCTGCTGAATAGCCTGCATCAAGACGCAGATACTCAGGACCCGCATAGCGCACTGGTCTTTCAGCGCGGACAACTGCAACTACAGCCACTGCAGGCTCTGGTGCTGCAATTACAGGCCGATTATCCGCTGAAAGTGTATGTCTGAATGTTCGCCTTAAACGCGGTAATCGTGCGCCGGATAACTGCCTAATATGCGCATTTCCCGGGCAAAGTACTCCAGTTCTTCCAGCGCCAGCATCATATTGTGCTGTTGCGGGTGGCCCTGGATATCGACGTGAAAATGACTGGCCTCCATGGTGCCACCATCCATATAGCTCTCTAACTTCAGCAGGTTCACCCCATTGGTTGCAAAGCCACCGAGCGCCTTGTATAGCGCTGCCGGAATATTTCGTACCGAGAACAGAATGCTGGTGATGTAATCCATCCCCGCCTCGGCCTGTAAGTGTTCCTGTTCACGACTGAACACCAGAAAACGGGTGGTATTACCGATCACATCCTGAAAGTTATCGTGCACCACATTCAGGCCATACAACTCGGCGGCCAACGCCGAGGCAATCGCCCCGCGACTGCGGTTTTTACCCTGACTCAGATTACGCGCTTCCATGGCGGTATCTACCGCCGCAACGGCTTTCATACCAAGATTAACAATGCGCTGATGACATTGAGCCAACGCCTGCGGATGAGATGCCACTTCTTCAATATCGCTGAGATTCACCCCCGGCAACGCCAGCAGACAGTGATTAACCGGTTCAAAATGTTCGGCAATCACAAACAGCGAGGTTTTGGGGATCAGCCGGTAAATTTCTTCAACCCGCCCGGCGGTTGAGTTTTCCAGCGGAATCATGGCGCGGTCAGCGAAGCCTGAAGCGACTAATTCAAGCGCCGTCTGAAAATCATCACAGGCAACGGCTTCCCAGTCAGGAAATACCTTACAACAGGCAAGGTGCGAGTACGCACCGGCGGTGCCCTGATAGGCAACTCTTGGCTGCATGGTTCTCTCCTTTCAAGGGGTTATGAATACACCGATGTCACGGCCTTAGCCGTTGAAAAACCGTGGATTATCGCACGGTCCTGTTATTACAGCAGTGATTATTGCACCAGCATGATGCACAGAAAAAATACCCGCGATAAGCGCACCAAATTGAAGCATTCATCATCACTGTCTCTGTAGAGTCTGGCACATTGTATCGCGGCTCATCGTGTCGCCGCTCAGCCACAGATGCGATAAAAACCAGTACCAGCCACGGCTGCCGGCTGCGACAGGCCGGGGAAAATAAGCAGAAGCCCGCAACTGGCACAATGTCTGCTCTGTCTCATTGATGTATCTGCTCTACCATTAGTTAAGGCACCTATGAATCGTTCTGCACAGCTTCGCGTGAATGAATCAGAGATGCTTTAAAGCGTCATCTTTTCCGGGACAGATAACAGGTATCGATATGAATCTTCAACCCACACTCTGGCCACACTCACTCAGCAGCGATCCACAACTGCTGGAACAATTACGCAGCGCTGGCGAAACAGAGCTGCAGGACTTTCCTGCCGCCTGGCTGAGCCAGTGGCCGGATGTCTGGGCACCGCTTGCCGCTTGGCTGGCCGCTGAAAAAGCAACAATGACCAGCCGTGTGCCAATGATCGGTATTCATGGCGGCCAGGGTTCGGGGAAATCCACCCTCTGCCAGGCACTAGCACGGGTTTACCGTAAGGTGCTGGATTGGAACACCGTGGTATTGTCGATTGATGATCTCTACCTGACGCACTCCGAACGCAGCCAGCTGGCCCTGAATATTCACCCGCTGCTGAGCACCCGCGGCGTACCCGGCACCCATGACGTGGCTCTGGGCATACTACTGACCCGCCAACTGCGCCAACTGGCGGAAGGCGATAAGCTACTGATTCCTGCCTTTGACAAAATTCAGGATGATCGCCTGCCCGATAACTACTGGCACAAAGTAACAGGCCCGGTCGATCTGATCCTGTTTGAAGGCTGGTGTGTGGGCTGCCGACCGGTCAGCGACGATGACCTGCAAACGCCGATCAACAGCCTGGAAAGCAGCGACGATGCGGATGGCCAATGGCGGCGCTGGGTGAATCAGCAACTGGCCGGCAGCTATGCCGACTGGTTCACTCAGATCGACCGCCTGCTGATGCTGAAAGTGCCCGATATGAAAGCCGTGCACCAATGGCGGCGCGAACAGGAAGACAACAACCGCAAACAATCGGAAGCCTTATCACAGAACAAAATCAGCCTGAACAAAACCACCGACCGCAGCCTCAGCGAGGCCGGGCTGATACGCTTTATTCAGCACTATCAGCGCCTGACCGAAAATGCACTGCGCGAGCTGCCTGAGCATGCCGATCTGGTGCTGGAACTCGACACGCAGCATCAGGTTGCCGCCATTCACAGCAAAACACAGGAGGTGGATAAACCATGAACACAACCACACATCCACACAATACTCCGCCGGAGCTGCCCCTGGTCGTGGTGACCGATCTCGACGGCAGCCTGCTTGATCATCACAGCTACAGCGCGCAAGCCGCAGAAAAAGCCCTGAAAAAACTCCGTACCCTGAATATTCCCTGCGTGTTTAACAGCAGTAAAACCTTCGATGAAATGCTGCTTCTGAGAGAAACGCTGGATAACCGCGATCCCTTTGTCTGCGAAAACGGCGGCGCGATTTTTATTCCGAAAAGCAACGGTAATGGCTACAACAGCGAAATTCTGCACAGCAGCTATCTGGCCATACTGAAAGTGCTGCACAGTCTGCGTCAGCAGGGTTTTCAGTTCCGCGGCTTTAACGATATGACCGCCACCGAAGTAGCGGCATTAACCGGCTTATCGGTAGAGGATGCGCATCTGGCAAAACAACGCAGCGCGTCCGAACCGCTGGTCTGGACCGGTACGGAAAAGCAATTAGAGGAGTTCCGCCAGGCATTGACCATGCACAATCTGCGTCTGCTCAGTGGCGGCCGTTTTCATCATGTAATGGGCCCCAACGATAAGGCCCACGGTCTGGAATTCTGCCGTCATCATTACGAAGCGTTATGGCAACAGCCGGTCAAAGTGATCGCCCTCGGCGATGGCGAAAACGACCGCGCCATGCTCAGCGCCGCCGACTACGCCATAGTCATTCCCGGCATAAAAAACACCCTCGAACTGCAGCACCCACAGCTGCGGATTGCCAGCAAAGCCGGACCGGCGGGCTGGAATGAAACCTTACTTTCCCTGTTAGATGACCTGTTCAAGGAGGCTCATAGTGGCTGATTTTTATCAGAACGGCATTATTACCACTCTGCATAATCTGGTTGACCGTCCGCTGGATGAATTAGAAAAAGAACTCATCAGTTTTTCACGTATCAGGCCCATGTCGCTGGTGCTGCCCTCTCTCTACTCCGAACTCAGCGGCCCGGCACTGGACAACATTATTAACGACGTTGCCAAAGTCCCCTACCTTAACGAAATCGTGATTGGCCTTGATCGCGCCGATGAAAAAGAATATGCCCATGCCCGGGAGTTTTTCTCGCGCCTGCCACAGCATCACCGCATTTTATGGAACGATGGCCCGCGCCTGCGCAAAATTGACGAACTGCTGCAGAATGAAGGGCTGGCGCCGAAAGAAATGGGGAAAGGCCGTAATGTCTGGTACTGCTATGGCTACGTACTGGCTTCCGGGCGCGCCGAAGCCGTAGCCCTGCACGATTGCGATATTGTGACTTACGAGCGCAGTATGCTGGCCCGTCTGATTTATCCGGTGGCCAATCCGGCATTTAACTATGAATTTGCCAAAGGTTTTTATGCCCGCGTGGCTGCACAGAAACTCAACGGCCGGGTCAGCCGCTTACTGGTAACGCCGTTAATCCGCGCACTGAAAAAAGTCTATGGTTCTCTCGATTATCTGGAATATCTCGACAGTTTCCGCTATCCGCTGTCGGGTGAATTTTCCATGCGTACCGATGTGCTGAACGATATCCGCATTCCCTCCGACTGGGGGCTGGAAATCGGCGTGCTGTCAGAAATGAAGCGGAACTATTCAACCAATCGCATCTGCCAGGTCGATATTGCCGATGTGTATGACCATAAACACCAGCCTCTGTCGGAAGAAGACGCTAGTCGGGGACTATCGAAAATGAGCACCGACATCTGCAAAGCCATTTTCCGTAAGCTGGCCACTCAGGGAGAGATTTTTACTACCGAAACCTTCCGCTCAATCAAAGCCACCTACTTCCGCATTGCGCTGGATTTTGTTGAAACCTATTACAACGATGCGCGCATGAATGGCTTAACACTCGATCGCCATGCCGAAGAAAAGGCCGTAGAACTCTTTGCCGAAAATATTATGGCTGCCGGTGAGCATTTCCTCGCCAATCCGATGGAAACGCCCTTTATTCCCAGCTGGAACCGGGTGATTTCAGCCGTGCCGGATATTCTTGATCGTATTTATGAAGCGGTCGAAGAAGACAACCATCACTGACGGAAAATCAGTAATGGTTTGTCGTCTGCCACTGCATAGACCAGATACTCAGAATTAATGAAAATGCATTGGCAGGCGGCCAGCCTGCGGACGCTCGGCGTTGTTGATCATTTCATCGTAAGGCAGCTGCTGTACCATAAAGCCCTCACGTGCCCCCAGGCTCGCCAGCTTACCGGAGCATTCTGACAAACCGCGGAAGCGCATCGGCATTCCGCCCTCCATCAGCAGACTGCGCTGCCCAAGATGTTCAATCTGCACCAGATAGAGATCCCCTTCATTGGCCAGAATGTTCACCTCAGCCTGGCCTGAACGCAGCACTTTCTTGAATTCTGTGGTGGTCATATTCCTTCTCCTGTTACGAACACAAAGCACCAAAAAACTATACAACAGTTATACAGCAATATAACCCCGCTGTTTCTGCTATCTAAGAACCATTGGCTATCAGAGGCGGCGAAGACCCTGTATTTGACAATATGCCCCCGGCCCTCAAAAATGACGTCCGTTTCCGTTTTACGCCCCGGACATTAAACACCGCGCGGCCAGCAGGATAGTTATGGCCAATATCGCTTCACCCGAGAAAATTGCCCGCCGTCGTCAGGACATCCTCGATGCCGCCATCGATATTTTTGCCGACAAAGGCTTTCACGCCAGCGGTATTGCCGATATCGCCACCCGCCTGGGCATTGGCCATGGCACGGTCTATCGCTACTACAAAAACAAACGGGATATTTTTAACGAAATTCTCAACCTGCTGCTCAGCGAGATGGCGACCGTCGTACAGCAGGAGCCGCCCAACACCAACTCGCTGACGGAATATCAGCAACAGCTGGAACGCATTGCTGACCGCCTGATCGCCATTTTTCGTGAACGGCCACAACTGGCACGCATCGCTTTCTACGAATCTTATGGTGTGGATGCGGAGATCAGTGATGCGGTAAACCGCATTCAGGAATTATTCGCCGAATTTACCGCCTATTATCTGCTTAACGGTATCAACAAGAATTTTTTGCGCCGCGAAATGGATACGGCGATTGCCGCCCGTTTGGTGACCGCGATGCTGATGGAAACCGTAAAGCATGTGGCACTGAACGACTTTAACGATGCTCAGATAGCCCCCTGGCGTCAGGAGATTATCCGTCTGATGATCGGCGGCCTGAGCCGCTGACAAGGCCAGCAGCGCGTGATTAAACGCGAGCAGCCTGGCTGGCAACGGTTACGACTGGGTCAGCCAGACCGTCTGATACGGCGCCAGGGTTAAGACCTCTGCTAAGGCACTATCTGCCTCGTCATGGCTCAGAAGATTGGACATTCCACCCGGTAAAAAACCCAGGCTGGCCAGTGGCAACTGCAGAATACGCTCAGTCACATTCGACAACGCATAGAGTGTTTGGCTGTTATCCACACTGGTGCGTTTAACAATAAATAAATCGGAATTAATGCGCACAATATCTTGCCGTGCATCCGGATGAAAGGCGCTCTGCTGACGACGGATTTTAATCATGCGGCGTAACTCACTGAACACTTCCGCCTGCGGCGTTACCGGATTACTCAGCAGACATTCCAGCTCGTGACGGTTCCAGATTTTACGGTTAATCGAACGCGTGCGGCCGGTTTGTTCAACATGTTCAAGATCATTGGGTGTCGCCACCAGGCTGTGAATATACAGTGCAGGAATGCCCTGAATAGCGAGCATGATCGCCTGCGAACACAGAAAACGCTGCACCTGAAAATGATCACTGCCGCGTCGCGTACCCATGCAGGCATCAAACAAACTGATGTTAATTTCATACGGACTCTGACTGCCGTCCGCATTGGCTTTCATGCTGACAAAGCCACCAAAGCGGTGCATGGAATCAATCAGATCCTGCACTTCGCGCTCTGGCAAAATACCTTCCACCGGGCGCACACCGATACCATCATGTGAAGCGGTAAAATTCAGGTAGCTGCAACCGGCCGGTAATGGCGGAATTTTATCAGCCCAATCCGTCAGAAAGCTGGCATTACCACGATTAAGAGCATGCAATACTAATGGCGGCAGACCAAACTGATACACCATATGGGCTTCATCGGACTGACCGAAATAACTCAGATTTTCAGCCACTGGCACGTTGGTTTCGGTAATCAACACCACCTCCGGAGCCGCATAATCGAGTACATCGCGCAACAGTTTGACCACTTCATGGGTCTGCGGCAGATGCACGCAGCGGGTGCCGATTTTTTTCCACAGAAAGGCAATGGCATCCAGGCGGATAAAGCGTGCTCCGCGCTCCACATACAGCAGCAATATCTGAATGAATTCGAGCAGGACACGGGGATTGGCAAAATTCAGATCGATCTGGTCTTCACTGAAGGTGGCCCACACATGACGCACCCCACGGTGAGTATGCACCGGTGTTAACAGCGGCGTATTGCGTGGCCGGGTAACCGCCGATACATCGGTTTCCGGGTCAACTTCAATAAAATATTCACTGTAGGGTTCACGATTACCGATGTAATCGACAAACCATAAGTTTTCCCGCGAGCAATGGTTAATCACCAGATCCATCATCAGATCAAAATCGTGGGCGATCGCGCTGATATCTTCCCAGTTGCCCCAGTCCGGGTTTACCTGACGGTAATCAATCACCGAAAAACCATCATCCGAACTGTACGGAAAAAACGGCAAAATATGCACATTATTGATGGTATTGAGCAGATGACCGCGTAAAAAATCCCCCAGTGTTTGCAGCGGAATCTCACCTTCCTGCTGAATGCTGTGGCCGTAGGTGATCAGGATGACGTCCTGTTCTGACCAGCGCTCCGCTCTGGCTGTTTTTTCTACCCGGATATTGCTGTCAGAAAATTGCTGGCACAAACGCATAATATGCTGCGCCAGCTCGCCGTGATCATTCCGCTCAGAATAAATGTTTTCCAGGCGTTGTTTAAAACCGCTCAGTATTGGCTCCGTCATAGGCTCTCAGTTATCCGGCAATGGCCATGGTCGTTATTGCTTGCCAGTTTCGTGCCGAGATTGCTTCTGCCGGCGTCAACCAGCTGCCGCCCACGGCAAATACATTATTCAAGGCCAGATAATCCTGATAATTTTTTTGCCCAATACCACCGGTCGGACAGAACTTCACATCCGCAAAGGGGCCCGCAAACGCCTTCAGCATATCAATGCCACCGGCGGCGGCGGCCGGGAAAAACTTCTGATATTTAAATCCGGCCGCGCGTGCCTGCAGAACTTCGCTCGGTGTCGCCACCCCCGGTAAATACGGGCCGCCCCAACGTCGTGCACATTCGAGTAACTCCGGCGAAATTCCGGGGCTGACGACAAACTCAGCGCCCCGGTTCAGTGCATCTTCCATTTGCTCTGCACTGGTCACGGTACCTACGCCGACAATGGCTCCCGGAACTTCATGTTTAATCCGGGTGATGGCATCCAGGCCGTGGCGGGTGCGCAGCGTTACTTCCAGCAGGCGAACGCCTCCCTGCACCAGCGCCTGTGCCAGAGGCACGGCATCTTCCGGATCATCTATCACGATCACGGGCACCAGAGGTTTGGCCCGGTCTAACCATAAATCCCACATTACGATTCTCCTTAAACGTACCCTGAATGCTCAAACGAGTGTTCTTCTTCAATCCCAGCCGACAGACAACGCGCCCTGATCGGCCGGAGTTACTAATTTGCGGAAACCGGCGAATAACTCACGGCCGCAGCCAACGTCGGAAGGAACGGCAGGCACGGTGCGCGGACGCTGAACAAAATCGTCCGTCAGGACCTGCAGTTCACCATGGTGTCCGTCGAGACGGATAACATCACCATCCTGCACCGCATCCAGCCAGCCAGCGGCACCGGCTTCCGGACAGACATGAATCGCCGCCGGTACTTTGCCCGATGCACCGGACAGACGGCCGTCGGTGACCAGAGCAACACGATGACCCGCATCCTGCAGGTTGGTCAGCGCCGGGGTCAGCTGGTGCAGCTCCGGCATGCCGTTGGCTTTAGGCCCCTGATATTTCAGCACCACCACCACATCACGATTCAGTTCGCCTTGCTGATACGCCACTAAAACGGCTTCCTGGGTTGTAAAGACCCTGGCGGGTGCTTCTATTTGCCAGCGGTCGTCCGGTACCGCCGAAACTTTCATCACGGCACGGCCCAGATTGCCCTGCAGCAGCTTCATTCCGCCTTCGCGCATAAACGGCGCATGAGCCGGTGCCAATACCGATAAATCGAGGCTCTCGGCCACGGCCGGACGCCAGCCCAGAGTGCGTTCAGAACTCAGATACGGTTCTTTGAAATATGGCTCCAGGCCGTTGCCCATAATGGTTTTAACATCGGTATGCAGCAATCCGGCGGAAGCCAGCTCGCGCATTAAGTAGGCCATGCCACCACTGCGCTGAAACGCGTTGATATCGGCTTTGCCATTGGGATAAACCCGCGCCAGCAAAGGAACAACGTCTGACAAATCGGCCATATCCTGCCAGTCGAGCACAAGGCCGGCCATGCGCCCGATCGCCAGTAAATGAATACTGTGATTCGTAGAACCACCGGTCGCCAGCAACCCCACCATCGCGTTCACCAGCGTGCGTTCGTCGACCATCTGACCCAGCGGGGTGAAGTCTGGAGCCAAGGCGGTCAGGTCGGTGACACGCCGCGCCGCAGCCTGGGTTAAAGGTGCCCGTAATGGATCATCCGGGTTAATAAATGAGGATCCTGGTAATTGCAGGCCCATGATTTCCATCAGCATCTGATTGGAATTGGCGGTGCCATAGAACGTGCAGGTACCGGCGCTGTGATATGAGGCCATTTCGCTGCTCAGCAGTTCATCACGGCCAACCTCTCCGGCGGCATAAGCCTGACGGACTTTGGCCTTATCGCTGTTACTGATACCACTGGGCATAGGACCCGCCGGTACAAAAATCGCCGGCAGATGGCCAAAACGCAGCGCGGCCATTAATAAGCCCGGCACAATTTTGTCGCAGATACCCAACAGCAGCATGCCATCGAATACCTGATGCGACATCGCCACCGCCGTACTCAGCGCAATCACATCGCGGCTGAATAACGACAATTCCATCCCGCTTTGCCCCTGAGTCACACCATCGCACATCGCCGGCACACCGCCCGCCATTTGTCCGACATGGCCATGTGCCGCCAGCGCTTGTTTTAACTGCTCAGGATACGCACGGTAAGGCGCATGGGCCGAGAGTACATCATTGTACGCACTGATAATGGCAATGTTGGCGGCACGGTGATTCTGGCGCAGGATCAGTTTTTCATTATCCGACGAGGCAGCATAATCGTGGGCCAGATTGGTACAGCTCAGCTGATCGCGGACCGGCCCTTGCGCTACGGCCTGCTCTATTTGAGCCAGATAAGCAGCGCGTGTGGCTTGGCTGCGCTGGCGGATACGTGCGGTCACATCAAGCAGTATGGGGTGCATCAGATACTCCGGTTAAACCATCTCGGCGATAAACACTCAGCGGCACCTGCGTTTGAAACAAGATCTTACGCACCGGCATCGCCGCCGTATTGCCTGCTTCAGCCGTATCACAGGCAAGGCTGAACACACGGTTTTTATCATCGCCATCAAACAGCAGAAATAATTGTTGGCATGTTGCCAGCAGGCTCCAGCTGAGCGTCATGCGCGCCGGGCTGACATTGCGATCGGTTACCGGGCAGCACCAGGCTCCGGTGTTGTCATCCAGACAGGACATCAATGCCTGGCTGTGTGGAAACCAGCTGGCGGTATGACCATCACTTCCCATGCCTAACACGGCATAGTCGAGCTGGTCAATCTGTTCATGCAGGGTATTTTCACAGGCCATAAAGCCTTGCTCGGGAGTGGGGGCTTTATTTTTTAAAGGCAAAAAATACGCCTGGCGCGCGTGCCGTTGCAGCAAATGTTCGCGCACCAATGCGGCATTACTCTGCGGATCACTTTCATCCAGCCAACGTTCATCGACCAGAGTGATCAGGACTTTCTGCCAGTCAATTGTTTGCTGCGCCAACTGCTGAAAAAAACGCACCGGTGTACTGCCACCACTAACGGCCAGACACGCCCGGCCGCGGCGCTCAATACAACGCTGCAAACGCGTCGCTAAATCTTCAGCCAGCTGCCTGGCCAATGATTCACTGCTGCTAAAGCGCAGATCCTGCATATTGCTCAGCATACGTCCTCCTCAGCTGTTCTCATCCCACAGGCGGCCATCTTTCGCCAACAGCAACGTAGCCGCCGCCGGTCCCCAGGAACCGGAAGTATAGGGTTCTGGGCGCTGCTCGGAATCGTTCCAGCACTGCAGAATCGGATCAACCCAACGCCAGGCTTCCAGTAATTCGTCGTCGCGTAAAAACAGCGTGGCATTACCGCTTAATGCATCAAACAACAAACGCTCATAGGCTTCCGGGACCCGGGTTTGTTTCAGGTTGGCCGGATTCAGACTGAGATTCATCGGCCGTACATTCATGCCCGGCCCGACCCGTTTTTCACACAGCATCAGGCGGATGCCTTCGTCCGGTTGCAGGCGGAAAATCAGTTTATTGGCCATGGTGCTTTTATGTTGCATCGGAAAAATCGAATGCGGTATCGCTTTAAAGTGCACCACAATCTCGCAGGCCCGGTCGGCCAGGCGCTTGCCGGTGCGTAAATAAAAGGGAACGCCAGCCCAGCGCCAGTTATCAATTTCGACCTTCACGGCAATGAAAGTTTCGGTCGTACTTTTCGGTTGCACACCGGGCTCGTCACGGTAACGCGGTACCGGCTTACCTTCGGAGACACCGGCATCGTACTGACCACGCACAACATTTTCGCTGACGGTATCAGCAGTAATGGATTTCAGCGCTTTCAGAACTTTGACTTTTTCATCCCGCACCGAATCCGGCTCCAGCCTTGCCGGTGGTTCCATGGCGGTAATGCATAACAGCTGCAGCAGATGGTTCTGAAACATATCGCGCATGGCACCGACCTGATCATAAAACCCGGCGCGCTTTTCAACGCCCAGAGATTCTGAAATCGTAATCTGAATATGGTCGATGTATTTCTGATTCCACTGGGATTCGAACAGCGAGTTGGCAAAACGCAACACCATCAGGTTCTGCACGGTCTCTTTGCCTAAATAATGATCAATCCGATAAATCTGCGATTCCGAAAAATATTCGGCAACGGCGTTGTTAATCGCCTGCGCAGAAGCGAAATCATGGCCGATGGGTTTTTCCAGTACGATTTTACTTTGACTGAGAATCAGGCCGCTGTTGTGCAGTCCGCGGGCGATGTTGGTATACAGGTCGGAACCGGTCGCCAGATAAAAGATCCGGTTAATATCCCCCGCCATCAGGCCACTGGCCAATAACTCGTATTGTGTATCATCGCTCAGATCAACCGTCAGACAATGCAGGCGCTCGCTAAAGCTTTGCCAGCTGCTCTCTTCCAGAAACTCCGCGGCCACATACTGCCTGAGCGCAGTCCGTACCCTATCGGTAAACGCCTCCGGACTTATCTCCCGCCGTGTGGTGGAGTAAATACGTCCGGCCGGCAAGCGTCCGTCACGATGCAGTAAATACAGAGCGGGCAGCAGCTTACGTTGCGCCAGATCCCCTAAACCACCGAACAAAACCAGCTCGAATGGAGCATCAATATGCATCCGCTACCTCCTGTGAAAGAAATCAGGGCTTTCCTGTCATTCTTCTATATTCGTCTAACATCTCACCAAGTGCCAACGAACACCAGTGACTCTGCCCGGTAAAGTGTGACATGAAATGCTTATTCCGCCGTGGTGCTTCGGCCGCTTTGTCCGTGCGCTGTCCGTTATCGCCCCTTTAAGAATCCCCTGACCAGCCGCCAGCGGCGAAAAACCAAGGCCAGAGTAAAATCTTCCCTAGTTTTTTGTTTTTATTGAGAAAAAGGTGTTGACGAACGCAAGCCAGCTCCGTAATATGCGCCTCGCTGTCACGTAGTTCCCCGATAGCTCAGTCGGTAGAGCAGTAGACTGTTAATCTATTGGTCGTTGGTTCAAGTCCAACTCGGGGAGCCAAACAGCATGTTCGGGGTATAGCGCAGTCTGGTAGCGCGCCTGGTTTGGGACCAGGATGTCGGGAGTTCGAATCTCTCTACCCCGACCAAATTTACATTTTTGTCATTTCCCTCTTCTCTTCTTAATACTTTTCCACTAGCTTGTGACGTTATTAATGTTAACTTGCGGAAACTGCTGTGATTCCTGCTGCCCAATCGGCCCAATATCCTGTCACCTGCCCTGCCTGTAACACGATTAACGCAAAACGTGCTGCCGAGCTACTGCAAGACAAACGTCTCTGCTGTCGAAAATGCGAACACACCATCGCCATGAATGAAAGACAACTTAACAGTCTGCGGCGCACACTCGCTGACATGGGCAGCTACCTAAAACAAGACAAGCCTCTCGCCGAACAGCGCGACTGACATCAGCAACAAAAGAAAGAAGTACGACAGAAAGAAATAGCGCAGAAAAAATCAAACAGAACAGCAGGAAAAGAGCGGGTGCAGCAGAAGTGCCACACCCCGGAAATGACGTTAATTACTTAACAATTTCCAGCAACTCAACTTCAAACACCAGAGCGGAGTTTGCAGGAATGCGCGGGCTTGGGCTACGGGCACCGTAAGCCAGTTCAGCCGGGATAAACAGTTTCCACTTATCGCCAACTTTCATCATCTGCAGCGCTTCAACCCAACCACGGATTACACCGGTTACCGGGAACTGTGCAGGCTCGCCACGCTCAACAGAACTGTCAAATACAGTGCCATCAATCAGAGTACCGTGATAGTGCACACGAACAGTATCAGAAGCTTCTGGCATTGGCTGACCATCGGCCGCAGCAACCAGAACTTCGTACTGCAGACCGGATTCAGTCACAGTCACATCTTTACGCTTGGCATTTTCAGCCAGGAAATCCTGACCCGCTTGCGCAGCGGCGTCATTTAAAGCTTCCTGCTTCATGGTTTGCTCTTCACGGATTTTATCAAAAGCCGCTTTAATAACATCTTCACCAATACGCGGCTCAGCATTTGCCAGAGCGTCTTTAATACCCGCAGCAATAGCATCTGCGTTCATGTCGACTTCTTCGCGAGACAACTGACGACCAATATTCAGACCAACACCGTAGCTCGCCTGATCAACATGATTTTCTAACTTCACAGAGTCCTCCTGACCGCAACCGGCCAACAACAATGCACCCAGAATGACCGCAGGTGCTGATTTAATCAGATTCATGAAAATTCCTTGCATGAGTTATCCAAGAGGCCAGTACACTACTACAAGCCTGTAGTAATTCCTATGACAGCAAAAGCAATACGAAGTTTTTCCGTTACAAAGAGAGAATCACACCACACTTAACAGGCGTAATTACCCTCTTTCGCCCGCTGCTCGCACTCACGCTTAATGTTTTTGCATACCTGAATTTCCGCCGATGACTGCCCGGTTGCCATCTGACAGCGATAATGACGCTGGCGTAATTCAGAATCCGGAATACTCCCTAACCCTTCACTACACCCCAGCAAGGACACGACTAACAAAGAAAACACGTATTTCACAGCATTATCCAAATGCAGATTTTTTCCAAGATTCGCATAGCACCCATGTGCTGTCCAGCACATGGACAAAACCGGCCTCTGGTTAGAGAGTCTGCTAACACCAATTAAACAGATCCTAAGACCAGCGTCACAATTTCCTTTCTGTCACACAATCCCGATAAAAGCAGGATATAATCGGGCGAAACGAGAAAAACAAAAGGGGAAATACCATGCGGATGCTGATTATTCTGGCCTGCATACTGACATTACAAGCCTGCTCCGGCCCATCCAAAGAAGAACTGCGCCGTATGCAATTACTTGAAGCCCAGCGTGCAGAGCAAGCCGCCCTGGCGGCACAAAAAGAAGCACAGGAACGCGAAATACGCACCCGCGAACGTCTGGACGATGCACGCACGGCCTGGAACAAGAAAACACAGCTCAGCCAGCCACAAATCAATACGTTATTCAGCGATGAGGCGGAAAGCAGCCTTTCATCGGATACAACCTACTATGTATCCTTCGACCTGCAACCGGCAAAATACAACTACGGTCAGAACAAACAAAGCTTCACCATCGTCGGTATGCGTAACCTGCCTAATAGCGCAGTTTACGGCCCACTCTTCCCGGATGAAAAAGCCCAGTATCAGCCCGGACAGCTGGCCAAATCTGTACTGGAATTCGCCCTAAAAGAAGAGACCGAAATTAACCGCATTGGTCAGGAAGTGCTGCGTGACAGAGGACAACGCTGGGTTGCTGCGGTGCTGAACTTTAAAAACTATGATTCACTGGTCAACCAGAACAATACAAATGGCTCTGGCTGGTATTGGGAACCTGGTCTGTTTGATGATTTATCGTGGAATGTTACACCCGAAACCGCTTACCCATACACTTCTGAGCGCGATTTAACACTGCAAATGGGCCTGCGTTTTTGCCTGTTAAAAGATCGCTGCTACCTGGATTCCGATTATCGTAAACACCCAACCCATGCCGTACGCGCTGAAGTCATCAGTGTTTTGATTGCCAGCCAAAAAAGCGGCAAAGTGCTGGCTGAATTCGTACGCGAAAAAGAATAAACCTGATGTATCAGTCATAAAAAAAGCGGCCATAATGGCCGCTTTTTTATAGCTTCAGCAAAGATTTCTTATCAGAAACCCAGTGCCAGAGAAGCACCGAAGTAGGTACCGGATACATCAAAATCGGTATCGATATCCGCCAGATCTTTATCGGCCTTCAGGTTAATGCTGCGGTAACCCGCTTCCAGACCAATATCCACCACAGGAATTGGCAGGTCATAACCGATACCGTAGCTGATATCGCTCAGTTTATTGCCACCCATACCGATGTAGTTAACATCAGCCGATGCATACAGGCCAAACGGGCTGTTGATTTTTACTTCGCCGTACACCAGTGGCATAACGAAATCGAGATCAACTGACTCAGTAACTGCAGGGTTATTCTTACTGGTAACCTCAGCCATACCATCAAACTGACGGGCGGTCAGACCGAAATTCACGTCCACAAAAGGCACCGGCAATGGCAGGCCCCAGTAAAGAGTCAGATCGGAATGACTCAGATCCAGCGTACTACTTACGTCTTCATTTGCCGTAAAGCCACTTTCATCGCCAAATTTAGTCACAGAAATAGAACCATCACCTTCCAGTTCCAGGGAGGTCTGCTTCAGCTTCAGGTTCGGAATAAACGGCAGCGGATGTTCAAAAAACACGGTCAGCTGCTGGCCATTATCAGAATCGATATTCAGACCATCTTTTTCTACAGAAACGCCTTCATCAATCTGGCCACCGGCTTCGGCATTCCAGATGCTGGCTTTAGCACCGACGGTAAAAAGTAAATCAGCTTGTGCGGCTACAGGCGTCATGGCCAGCAGAAACGCAGCGATTGCAGTCTTCTTCATTGAGATATTCCCGTTCTTATGATTTGTCCAGTCAACCGTCAGTGCGGTCGAGTGCAACTAGTTTGCCCGCAAATGACCCGAATGCCAATTTTTTGCGACAGAAGCCGGAGAGACTTCACGATTCAGCAAAATACTGGTCATAAAAAATTAACCGGAAAGAAATAAAGCAGAGGGGACAGCAGAGGAAGAGAAGCGCCCTCCGCCGGCGCAGCCGGACAGAAGGCACTGACAATCAATCAGCAATACATCAGAAAGTGACGCCGATACGACGACCCACTTCTTCGTAAGCTTCAACAACGCCACCCAGCCCCTGACGGAAACGATCCTTGTCCAGTTTTTCACGGGAGTCTTTATCCCACAGGCGACAACCGTCCGGAGAAAACTCATCACCCAGAACCACTTCACCTTTGAACAGACCGAATTCCAGTTTGGAATCGACCAACAGCAAACCACCGTCGAGGAAAATCTGTTTCAGCACATCGTTCACTTTGAAGGTCAGCTCTTTCATGCGCGCCAGGTGCTGATCTTCCACCCAACCAAAAGAGCGTGCGTGGTATTCGTTAACCATCGGGTCACCCAACGCATCGTTTTTCAGAAACAGCTCAAACGTTGGTGGTGTCAGGTCAATACCCTCTTCCACGCCCAGACGGCGACACAGACTGCCGGCGGCAATATTACGCACCACACACTCCAGCGGGATCATATCCAGACGCTTAACCAGAGCGTCGGTATCCGACAGCAGACGCTCGAAATGAGTCGGAATGCCCGCCTCTGCCAACTTAGTCATGATGTAGGCATTGAACTTATTGTTCACCATACCTTTGCGGTCCAGCTGCTCGACCTTCTTGCCATCGAAAGCGGAAGTATCGTTGCGGAACTCCAGCACCATGTAGTCCGGATCGTCAGTGGTATACACAGACTTCGCCTTACCTGAGTAGAGTAATTCACGCTTTTCCATGGGGTTCTCCGAGGATGATCTTAAATTGTGGATCTTAAATAGTGATCTAAAAACCGGTTACTACAACTGCCGCCAGGCGGACACCTGATCCTGCTGCAGCAAAGAGACTTCATGCGGCGCACATTCGAGCGCCTGCGACAGCGTCTGACTGACCAGAGCACGGTCGTTATTTTTTTCACTGATATGACCTGCGGTCACATATTGCAGGCCATCCCACCGCACGCGGCTGATCAACTCAGCGCACTGCTGATTACTCAGGTGACCAAAATTACCCGCCACCCGCGCCCGTAAACTGGGGGGATAAGGTCCGTTTTGCAGCAGCATCGGATCGTGATTAGCCTCAACCTGCAAGGCATGACAGCGCTGGTAAACACTCACAATATGCGGCGTTAACGAACCGAGATCCGACAAAACACCGAGGCGTTTTTCCGCGCGGTTCTCCAGCACAAACTGCAACGGTTCTTCCGCATCATGGGGAACAACCACCGGCAACACCGCCAGGCCGCCAACACTGACCACCTGATCTGAGTGAATACAACGCCAGAGCGGATTATCCGTCCACTGCATTTTTCTGGCCGTACCAAACGACGCAAAAAAAGGAATATTCAGTACTTCACACAGAGCGGCCACACCTTTGGCGTGATCACCGTGCTCATGAGTCACAAAGACACCGTCGAGCTGGCGTGGATCGATATTAGCATCCTGCAAACGCTGCAAAATAGTTTTGCGGTTAAAACCGCAGTCAATCAGAACGCCACGATCTTCCTGCAAAACGATGGTGGCATTTCCACGACTGCCACTGCCCAAAGATGCGTATCTCACTTTTCCAGCTGGGCTTTAATCTCGTTGAGTACATCCGCGGTCAGAGACTCTCCTGCCAGATTATCCGCATCGGTCAGCAGCGATAAATACACACCCTGACGGGCACGACTCATCTTCAGCAGGTAGGTTTCAGTGACGACGTTGTCATTGCCCCAGAAACGATCCCACCAGCCCAACTCTTCCGTTTCATTGCGGGTCTGCATTTCCAGATAGTAGGTGCCGGTACTGCGGTTAAGATCCGTCAGTTTCAGCGCCGACTTGCTCAGCGCCTCTGTCACAGCGGCCCAGGCACTGGCAAAGCCACCGTCAATGCGCAGAATCAGAGTACCGGCACCGTCTTTATCCAGACGCGGATTAAGCGCTTCAGAGCGGTATTCGCTCAGCGAAGCAACGCTGTCCGTTTCGTCCTCATCCGCAATATACGGCTGCGGTTGCGGCGTTTCGTAACTCGAGGGTTTCTCCGGCGTTACCGGTAATACAGGAATCGCATAGGCATCGGATGTAACCAGCCGGATATCCGGCTCAGTCCGGGTCGGCGCCTGCTCTTCTGCGTCCAGGTAATCCATCGCACGGTCACGAAAGGTATCACCGAACATCCAGCTGCAACCGGACAGCATAACAACGGCTGGCAACAATAAAATACGCATGCAATCGCCTGATTTAAATGAGTTCGAGAGCCGCCAGAGACAGCTCAACTTTTGACTTATAACGCTCGTCCAGCTCGACCAGCGGCAGGCGGATACCACGTCCCATCAGCCCCATTTTATACAGTGCCCATTTTACCGGAATCGGATTGGCTTCACAGAACATGGCATTGTGCAGGTTCATCAGGCGTTCGTTCAGCGCTTTCGCGTCCTCCGCCTGACCATCCAGTGCCAACATGCACAGCTGGTGCATTAACGCAGGGGCAACGTTGGCCGTCACCGAAATGTTACCTTTACCACCCAGCAGGATCAGCTCAAAAGCGGTCGCATCGTCACCGGAATAGACCGCCATACGATCCCCGACCAGCTCAATCACTTTGCGTGCACGCCCAAGGTCGCCGGTCGCTTCTTTAACAGCCACAATCTGCTCGACATCGGCCAGCGCCGCGATGGTTTCCGGCAGCATGTCACAGGCCGTTCGGCCCGGTACGTTGTACAGAATCTGTGGAATATCCACGGCCGCAGCAATGGCCTCGTGGTGTTTGATCAGGCCACGCTGTGGCGGCTTGTTGTAATACGGAGTCACCAGCAGGCAGGCATCGGCACCCAGGTTTTTTGCTTCCTGAGTCAGCTCAATGGCTTCTGAAGTTGAGTTGGCACCGGTACCGGCAATGATCGGACGACGGCCTGCGGTCACTTTTACGATACGATCAATCACCGCACAGTGCTCTTCTGTACTCAGGGTTGCCGACTCGCCGGTGGTTCCCACAGCGACAATGGCATCAGTGCCCTGTTTGACGTGGAACTCCACCAGTCCGTCCAGACTTTCCCAATCCACGCCACCATCTGCATGCATAGGGGTTACCAAAGCCACAATACTGCCGGTAATCATTGAGCTCTACTCCAAAATATCCGCCCAACACGGGCGCAGAAAAACAAAGGCGCAAGTCTACTGATGCAAGGGATTGGTGACAAGTCAGACGCTGTCACTATCGCTGACCCGATTATCCGGCCAGGCCTGCAAAACCGCCTTAAACAGGGTGGCCAGAGGAATGGCAAAAAACACGCCCCAGAACCCCCACAAGCCACCAAACACCAGTACCGCCACGATAATGGCCACCGGATGCAGGTTCACCACCTCAGAAAACAGCAGCGGCACCAGCACATTACCATCCAGTGCCTGAATAACACCGTACACCACAAGCAGCCAGATAAAGTCGTTGGTCCAGCCCCATTGCACATAGCCGACCAGAGCAATCGGAATGGTGATCACCGCCGCGCCGATATACGGCACCAGCACCGACAACCCCACACCAATTGCCAGCAAGGCCGCGTAATTAACCCCAAGAATCAGGAAGGCGACATAACTGACACCACCAACCACTACAATTTCCAACACTTTTCCGCGGATGTAATTGGCAATCTGTATGTCCATTTCCATCCATACCCGATTCAACAACTGGCGGCGCTGCGGCAAAAAAGCCGTACACCAGGCAAGAATTTTATCGGCATCCTTGAGCAGGAAAAAAACCAGAATCGGCACCAGCACGCAGTAAATCAGTACCGCCATCACCCCGGTAATACCGGAAATGGAAAAGCTCACGGCAAACTGACCAACCGAAGCCAGCTCATCACCTATTTGCTTGGTCCAGATTTTCACCTGATCGACCGACACCAGATCCGGATACTGATCCGGCAGCAGCATCAACAGCTCCTGCCCTTTACTCGCCATACGCGGCAGCTCATAAAAAAACTGCGTCAGCTGCTGCCAGGTGGCCGGCAGAATAATCAGCAGCAACAGCATCAGCACACTGACAAACAGCATAAAGACCAGAATCGTTGCCCCCAGATGGCCAAGCCCCCTGCGCTTGCAGTAATTCATTGCGCCCTGCAGCAAATAAGCCAGAACAATCGCCGTCAGGAAGGGTGCCAGCACTTTGCCCAGTGTAATAATGACCAATAACACGGCGGCAATAAGCAACAGCAACAACAATGCTTCTTCGTTGGAAAAATAACGGTCAATCCAGCGCCGGAATACCTTTAACATGCCCTCAGGCTCCTTTTTTAATCCAGAACTGGTAGCAACCATCGACATCAGAAGCGTCGACCAGTTCATTATTGGTCATTTCGATGTATTTACGGATGTCACGCCAGGAACCGGCATCGGTTGCCGTAACCCATAACGTTTCATCCACCGCCAACGCCTTCAGCGCCAGCTTGGTTTTTAACAACGGCAACGGGCATTCCAGCCCGGTAGCATCAAGAGCCTGATGATAATGGTTTGAATTAGACACAGCGCACGCCTTTTGCCAAACTGAAGCCTCATTATATACGGATGTCAGCGGATAAAGCCTGCACAGGGAATGGCAGTTCGGCGACAATAATCCATAAGACCTGCTGAACTCCTGCACACTGGCGGGTCTAACGCAAATCAACTTCAGGAATCCGGGCTTGAATTTCCGCCTAACACGTCTGGCGCTGTTTCTGCTGAGCAGCCATGCTGTCCTTAATACACCACTCACTCAGGCTGCGACTGCAGACTTGCCAAACCTTGGCGACAGCGCTTCCAGTTACGTCTCACTGCAGGAAGAACACGACCTCGGTCGGGTGTGGCTGCGTCAATTGCGCGCCCAGGCCAAAACACTGGATGACCCTCTGACCACCGAATTTCTGGAAAACCTGATTTTCCGTCTGGTGCCGCACAGCGAAGTGAAGCAATCCGAATTTGAATTTGTTGTGGTTGACCGCGCCGAGCTGAACGCTTTCGCCGTACCCGGCGGAATTATCGGCATTAATTTCGGCATTTTGCTCTACACCCGTGATGAAGACGAACTGTCTGCCGTACTGGCTCATGAATTGGCTCACTTAAGCCAACGCCACTTCGCGCGCCAGATCGAAGCCGCAGAAAAACAAGAACCCATTGCCATTGCCACGCTGCTGGCCAGTATTCTGCTGATTGCCACCAATAATCCCGATGCCGGTTTTGCCGGCTTGCTGACCAGTCAGGCCGCCAGCATTCAAAGCCGCCTGGCCTATTCACGGGAATGGGAGCAGGAAGCCGACCGTATTGGCATGCGCACACTGTCAACCGCCGGGCTTGATCCTTACGCCATGCCATCGATGTTTCAACAGATGCTGCAGGCTAACCGCTACAACGAACGACCACCGGAATTCCTGCTGACGCATCCGGTAACCGAATCCCGGGTCGCCGATGCCGCCGATCGTGCGCAAAAATATCCGCGTAAACCACGCCTGGCGACGTTTGAATTCCGTGTACTGCAAAATGAAGCCATGATCCGCTACCAGCTCAATACCGACAAACGCGTTGATTACTTCAGCCACCAATTGCAGATCACCCCCCGCAACAGCTCCGAACAAGCCGCCGCCTTATTCAGCCTGGCCAGACTGGCACTGGATAACAACGACAGCAAAACCTGCCGCGAGCACCTGAGTAAAATCATAAGCCCATGGCGCGAGCATGCGGCTGTCGTCGCCCTGAACGCCCGCACATTACAAGCCGAAGGCAAACCCGAACTGGCGATCAACGCCATTAACGACGCCTTGCCGTTTGATCCACAGGATTATCTGCTGCTGAGCACCAAGGCCTCACTGCTGCGCCAGAATGGCCAGAAAAATGCCGCCGTAGCGACACTCAAACAACTGAGTGAACTGCGCAGCACCAACCCATCGGTGTGGCGCCAGCTGGGCGAAGCCGCCGGTGATGCCGACATGATATTGTTGGGCCACCGCGCTAACGCTGAATATTTGTTTTATTCCGGTTATCACGCCAAAGCCCTGCGGCAAATGGAACTGGCCTTACAGCTGGCCAAGAAGAATCATGACTTTCAGCAGGAAGCCGCTTTAGGTCAACGCCTGCGGGTTATGGCCAATACCGCCGCAGTTCTTCCCTGACCACACCCATAACACCTGAAATACAGGCATAAAAATGGGCCAGAAGGCCCATTTTTTATTTGCTGTGCTCAAGCTTCATTCAATAAAGACTTTATTAAGTTTCAGCCTTTATTGAAATTCAGCATGCGCTGCAGGCTGACCACCGCCTGCTGACGCAGACCTTCTTCAATCAGAATTTCCTGATCGGCGTTAATCAGCACATCACGGATACTCTGCAGTCCGTTCATCGCCATCCACGGGCAATGAGCACAGCTGCGACAGGTCGCTCCGTTGCCGGCGGTTGGTGCTTCAATCAGCAGCTTATCCGGCGCTGCCTGCTGCATTTTGTAAAAAATGGCCTTGTCGGTCGCAACGATCAGCACCGGATTAGGCAACGTTTTCGCCGCCGCAATCAATTGACTGGTTGAACCCACCGCATCGGCCATGTTCACGACCGATTCCGGTGATTCCGGATGCACCAGCACAGCCGCATCCGGATGGACCTTCTTCAGGTCTTCCAGTGCTTTTGCTTTAAATTCGTCGTGCACAATACAGGCACTGTCCCACAGGATCATATCCGCACCGGTTTCACGCTGAACGTAGCCACCCAGGTGTTTATCCGGCGCCCAGATCAGTTTTTCGCCCTGCGCCTTCAGATGATTAACCACATCCAGCGCAATGCTTGAGGTTACCACCCAATCGGCACGGGCTTTAACGGCCGCAGAGGTGTTGGCATACACCACCACCGTACGCTGCGGATGCTGATCACAAAAGGCGGAGAATTCTTCTACCGGACAACCAATATCCAACGAGCAGGTCGCCTCCAGTGTTGGCATCAGAATGCGCTTCTCCGGACTGAGAATCTTGGCGGTCTCTCCCATAAAGCGCACACCGGCAACAATAAGCGTACTGGCCTTATGATCGCGACCAAAGCGCGCCATTTCCAGCGAGTCAGCTACACAGCCACCAGTCTCTTCAGCCAGCGCCTGAATTTCAGGATCGGTGTAGTAATGGGCAACCAGTGCCGCGTCTTCCTGAATCAGTAATTCACGGATTTCCTGTTTTAACGCAGCACTTTGCTCAGGCGTTAGCGGGGCTGCAGGAGCAGACCAGAAATCACGGATAATTTGTTGTGCGCCAGGTATGGTCTCGTTCATACATCTCTCTGTCAGACATAGATACAACGTGGGGATTTTATCACAGACAGAACACTGTCCGCTGCGCCACACTGCGGACCAGAACCCTGCACAGAACAGATGGGGTTCCGGGAGGCAAATAAAAAGGGGAGAAAGTTATTCACTTTCTCCCCTTTTCAGATTTGGTGGGTCGTGCTGGATTCGAACCAGCGACCAATTGGTTAAAAGCCAACTGCTCTACCAACTGAGCTAACGACCCTTTAAGTTGTTGCGTATGTTACCGGGTTTTTTAAAAAAGTCAACCTTTTCAGTAACTTACCTCTTCCGTAAAATTTGGTGGGTCGTGCTGGATTCGAACCAGCGACCAATTGGTTAAAAGCCAACTGCTCTACCAACTGAGCTAACGACCCGGAAGAGGCGCATATAATACTTAATTTTTCGGAGCTGACAACCCTTTTATCGAAAAAAGTTTCACTATCAGGGACTTAGCGGCACCACGTGGCTACAAAAGACAGGTTCTGAGCCCAGAATCCATGGGCTTCAGCGTCCAAAAAAGAGAACAGACAGAATGAAAAACAGGCCTTAAAAGGCCTGTCAGGAAAGCTTCGCCAAATAGGATTTGGCCAATCGGACCGTACCATCGGCTTTACCGGTGTACAGATCAATGACCTTCTGCAGCCAGACTTTTGCCTGGGCAACATCCCCCTGCTTATGCAGAGTAATCGCCACTTTATACGTAGCGTCGGCGGCTTTATCGTGATCAGGATATTGCGTAACCACTTTACGGAAACTGGCCAGCGCTTTGTCCAGATCACTCTGCACAAGATACACTTCACCAGACCAATACAAGGCGTTACCCACCAACGGATCCTGCGGATAATTCTTCACGAAATCGTTGAAGGCGACATTGGCTTCGGCGAATTTTTTCTCGCGCACCAGTGTCATGGCATGCTTATAAGCATCAGCAGGCGACTCTTTAACGGCAGCAACCGGAGAGGCAACCGAAGCACCGCCAGCCAGTAATGCGGCCATACGCCGGTCCAGATCCAGATAACGTTCCTGCTGCTCCTGGGTCAGACGACGAATCAGATTATCCTGTTCTTCTACGCGACCACGCAGCTCAGCAATTTCCTGCTGCATCTGTTCCATTTGCATGGACATTTCAGATAACAAACCGGAAGAAGCAACGGGTACAGCAGAAGGGATAGTATTTGCCGGGGTTTTAACGACAGCCCGGACGGAGGAATCAACCGGAGTATTCTGGGTTGCCGGTGCGACCGGACGGGCCGCACCAACAGATACCCACTGATCATCCGCATTGGCGCTGGCAGTTACTGCAACCAGCGCAAAGGTCAGGACGACAGATTTCATTAACGGCTCTGGTATTTCACTTCAACGCGACGGTTCTTGCTGTAAGAGCCTTCGTCATGCCCCATCATCACAGGACGTTCTTCACCGAAGCTTACAACTTTCAGTTGTGAACCGTTGGCACCATTAGCCATCAGGAAACGACGTACAGTCATAGAACGACGTTCGCCCAGAGCCAGGTTGTATTCAACGGTACCGCGCTCATCAGCGTGACCTTCCAGAACAACAGAAGCCGCTGGGTTAGCCGCCAGGAATGCAGCGTGAGCCATCAGAGCTGCTTTGCCTTCGCTCTTCAGAGTGCTCTGATCAAAGTCAAAGTAGAATACAGTTTGTTCACGCAGTGCAGCCTGAGCTTCATTGGCTTCTGCTTCCATTGCTTCGCCATTCACGCCAGCGTTTTCAACAGCATTGGTTTCTTCGGCCTGTTGTTCAGTAGCTGTTGGTGCAACAGTAGAACCTGCACCCTCATTTACGTCTCCCTTGCTTGCACAGGCAGAAATCAACATAGCGCCAAAGGCTAATCCTAAGGTTTTGTACAGTGCAGTAGTTTGCATAACAGTCTTCCAGTCCGAAAGTAAGTTTGAATTATTGGAAAATAGGCGACCAAGCAGGCTCCCTGACGTCACCGTATTTAGATGGTAAGCGGAATTTAACGTCCCCATCCACTGATACAGCAGCAAGAATGCTACGATCAGCTTCACTCGCAGCATAAATTACCATACTTCCATTGGGTGCAACACTAGGAGACTCATCCAATTCAGTCTCACTGGTAAGAATGTGCACTAATCCACTTTTCACATCCTGAGATGCGATATGGAAGCGGTCATTGGCCTTATGGACATACACCAATTTACGGCCATCGGCAGTAATCCGCGCACGGGCATTATAACTACCTTCAAAGGTCACACGTTCTACCTGTTTGTTCGCAGTGTCCAGTTTATAAACCTGAGGACCACCGGCGCGGCTGGAGGTAAAAAAGATATGACGCCCATCAACATCCCACTGTGGCTCGGTATCAATAGCGTAGTGATTGGTCATGCGCTCAATTTTCCGGCTTGCAAGATCCATCACGTAGACGTCTGGATTGCCAAGCTTCGACAACACAAATGCCAGACGGGTTCCATCGGGTGAAAATGCCGGCGCACTATTGGAGCCATCAAACGCCACGACACGCTCACGCTTACCGGTTGCCAGCTCCTGAAAGAAGATTTCACTGCGGCCATTTTCAAACGATACATAGGCCACTTTTTTTGCATCCGGCGACCAGGCCGGAGAAATAATCGGATGTTTGGAACTGTAGATCAGCTGCTCACGCGCACCATCGGCATCGGCGTAATTCAGATTAAACCGGCTGCGTTCGCGATTGGTGGTGACATAAATCAGCTTGGTGGAAAACACGCCGGGTACGCCGGTCAGCTTTTTAAAGATAAAGTCACTGATGTAATGGGCCAGATCGCGCAATTGCGAGGCCTTACCTTTCACCCGGTGACGCAGAATCTCCACCTGCTGGTGTACATCCATCACGTGAAACTGCACCGCGTAACCATCGGCCTGCAATTCCACCGTACCAATGACGACAAAATCCTGCTTCAGGCGTGACCAGTCGGCGTAAATCACGTCGTTGAGCTGATGCGGCTGAGTGATCATGCTCGCGGTTCCCAACGTGCGGAAGTAGCCGCTGCTGGCCAGATCATTGGTCACAATGGCACTGATATCTTCCGGCAAGGCACTGCTGCCGTTCCAGCTGAAAGGAACCACCGCCACCGGAATCGCGCTCTGTTTGCCCTGGGTTACTTCAATTAATAATTCGGCCTGAACCAGATGGGCAAACAACCACATCAGAACAATCAAACTACGCTTTACCACGTTGCATTCTCCGGTCTGAATTTCATTAAAAAGCTGCGGAAGTTGGCTTCAAACACCCGCACATCCTTGGGCACCGGCAACGGTGACGCTTTGCGTATGGCCTGCTCAACCGATCGGTCAAGGGCCGTATTACCGCTGCTCTTGGTAATCTGTACCTGCAATACCTGCCCGGTGGGTACCAGCGTAATTCTGACTTCGACTTCCTGGCTGGCGGTTACCGCCGGCGGATAACGCCAAACGGATTCAACACGGGCTTTTATCTGATCGGTAAATTCCAGTGTCAGAGAAGCCGCCCGCTCGGCCTGAATTTTGGCTTCCTGCTGCTCTTTTAATTCTGCTGCGGCTTCTTCCTGTGCCATCTGTTCCAGCAGGTTCTGCTCCTGAACGGCTTTCTGTTTTGCCTGCTCTGCCGCTTTTTCTTTGGCGGCTTTTTCTTTGGCCGCTTTGTCTTTCGCTTGTTTTTCCGCCAGCGCTTTTTCTTTTAACGCTTTTTCCTGTTCACGCTTTTTCGCAGCTGCCTGTTTTTTCTTTTGTTCGGCTTCACGCTTTTTTTGCTCAGCCAGTTTTTTCTTGCGTTCTGCTTCACGCCGCGCAGCAAGCTCTTTGCGTTTTTGTTGCTTATCAGCCTCAAGCTGGCGCTGTTTTTCAGCCGCGCTCTGCACCTGCACCACCGTTGCCACCACATGCGGCGGCACGGGTTCGGGGACATGCGGTTCTGTCGGCCATTCAACTAAAAACAGCGACGCCACCACAATATGCAGCACAACAGATATCACAAGCGGCAGCGAGTACCGTTCCGGATTCAGCCAGCTCATATCAGCGGCGAGCCTCCGGGTCCGGCGCTTCGGTAATCAGGCCGACATTATTGATCCCCACGCTCTGCAGACTGCCCATAAGAGCCACGACCTTGCCATAAGGCACAGCTTCGTCACCGCGGATCATCAAACGGGTTTCCGGTACTGCGCCGATAATTTTCTGCGCGTAGTCCTGAATTTCTGCCAGAGTCATCGCCGTCGGCTGGCCTTCGTCACGCTCAATAAAATACACACCACGCTCATTGACCGAGACAATAATGGTGCTGTCATCCGGTTCAATCTCGGTTGGTGTAGCGTCAACGTCTGGCAGATTGACCGGTACGCTTTGCACCAGCATGGGCGCTGTCACCATAAAAATAATCAGCAGTACCAGCATCACATCGATGTAGGGCACCACATTGATCTCGGCCATCGGCCGGCGCTTGGCAGCGGGAGGAGCCATTGGTTCCATTATTTTTTCTCCGCCGCCTTTTTCTCTTCCGCTTTTACCGCCTGCTGAATTTTATGCGCCTGACGGTAAAGCAATGACGAGAATTCATCGGCAAAGGTGTGCATACCGGTAATGGTCTGATCGACACGGCTGGCAAAGCGGTTGTAGAAAATAACCGCCGGAATCGCCGCTAACAGGCCCATAGCCGTTGCCACCAGCGCTTCAGAGATGCCCGGTGCAACCGTCGCAATGGTCGCCTGCTTAACACTGGCCAGGCCCTGGAATGAGTGCATGATGCCCCATACCGTTCCGAACAAACCAATGTACGGACTGGTCGAACCGACGGTTGCCAAAAATGGCAGGTGGGTATCCAGCAGTTCCGATTCGCGGGTAATGGCAATACGCATCGCACGCTGTACACCGGCCATGACCGCATCCGGGTCATTGGTGTTTTGCTGGCGCATTTTTCCGAATTCTTTCAGGCCCGCCATAAAGACGTTTTCAACCGCACTTGGCACCGCCTTCTGCTGACATTCGCGGTAGAGATCGTTGAGATCCACACCTGACCAGAAACGTTCTTCAAAATCGTGCAGCTGCTCACGGCTGGCGGATAACAAACGGGTACGCTGTACGATTACAACCCAGCTCATTACCGAAGCCGCCAGCAACATCAGCATCACCAGCTGCACAACAAAACTGGCGTTGATAATCAACGAAAAAATAGAAACAGACTCGTTCACAACGTCTCCTGACATTCATCATTATGTTCGGACGGATAAGCGGCCCCTGCCGTCATCCGTTTAAGAATGTCCGCGGGTACCGCCTGCGGACGTCCGGTATCGCTGATACAGGCGATGGTTATTTGCGCCTCTACCAGATATTCATGCGGATCAACCGCTTCCGCGCTTTCTGCTGCCGGTTTGCGCCAGACCTTCTGACTCAGCACCAGACTGGCTTTGCGGCTGTGTTCGACGGCCACGGACACCAGAAGTTCATCATCCAGTCGTGCCGGACTCAGGTATTTGGCCTGTACCTCACGCACCACAAATAACACATTCTGATGACGTAATTGTTCCTGGCCGTAGCCCAGTGCACGTAACCACTCGCTGCGCGCGCGTTCCAGAAAGCGGAAATAATTGGCGTAATACACAATGCCACCGGCATCGGTGTCTTCGATATACACCCGCAGCGGCCAGGTAAATGCCATGTTATTGCGCATCCTGATTAAAACGAACCGGCAAATCCAGACCAAAATGCAGATAGGCCAGTTTGGTCGCCATGCGTCCGCGTGGTGTACGGGTAATGTACCCCTGCTGCATTAAGTAAGGCTCCAGCACGTCTTCAATGGTGTCACGTTCTTCACCAATGGAAGCCGCCAGACTGTCAACGCCAACCGGGCCACCGTCGTATTTTTCCAGCAGGGTCAGAAGCAGGCGGCGGTCCATATGATCGAAGCCCTGCACATCGACATTGAGCATATTCAGCGCCGCATCGGCACAGGCATGGTTAACCGTGCCATCGCCTTTCACCTGAGCGTAATCACGTACACGGCGCAACAGACGGTTGGCAATACGCGGCGTGCCGCGTGCACGGCGGGCAATTTCTTTGGCGCCACTGTCATCCACTTCCAGCTGCATCAGACGCCCGGAGCGCGACACAATATGGGTCAGATCGGCGATATTATAAAACTCCAGCCGCTGCACAATGCCGAAGCGATCGCGCAGTGGCGAGGTCAGCAGACCCGCGCGGGTGGTGGCGCCGACCAGGGTAAAAGGTGGCAGATCGATTTTAATCGAACGGGCCGCAGGCCCTTCGCCCACCATAATATCCAGCTGATAATCTTCCATGGCCGGATACAGCACTTCTTCCACCGCCGGACTCAGACGGTGAATTTCATCAATAAAGAGAACGTCGCCTTCTTCGAGATTGGTCAGCAATGCTGCCAGATCGCCGGCTTTTTCCAGCACCGGGCCGGAGGTCGACTTAATCGCCACGCCCATTTCTTCGGCAATAATATTCGCCAGCGTGGTTTTACCCAGACCCGGCGGGCCAAATACCAGCGTGTGATCCAGCGCCTCGTTACGGGCCCGTGCCGCGCCGATAAAAATTTCCATCTGCTCACGCACATGGGGCTGACCGATGTATTCGCTCAGCGATTTGGGACGGATAGCCCGGTCCTGATGTTCTTCGGCCGGTTGCGGCTGAGGGCTGATAAAGCGGTCAGTTTCGATCATGGATCACCTTATTTAGAACCCAGAGTGCTGCGCAGCGCCAGGCGGATCATTTCTTCCGCGCTGTCGACACCGGCACTGACTTTATTCAGCATTTTCGCCGCGTCCTGTGGCTTATAGCCCAGCGCGACCAGTGCACTTTCCGCTTCGCGCAGCAGATTATCCTGTGAGGCTTTTTCAGCATTATCTGCGGCCGCCCACAATGGCGCCGGCGCCTGCCATTCGGTCAGACGATCGCGCATTTCAACAATTAAACGTTCGGCGGTTTTCTTGCCAACACCGGGAAGTTTGGTCAGCGCTGTGACGTCTTCGTTATGCACACAGACGGCAAAGGCGTTGACATCCATACCGGATAAAATCGCCAGCGCCAGTTTAGGCCCGACACCGCTGACTTTAATCAGGGTGCGGAACAGCGTGCGCTGACTCTTATCACTGAAGCCATATAACTGGTGCGCATCTTCGCGGATGGCAAGGTGGGTATACAGCACCGCCTGGGTGCCGGTTTTGCCAAGCATGGCAAAGGTGGAAATCGGCGCCTGAATCTCATAGCCCACGCCGTTGACGTCGAGCAGCAGCTCCGGAGCCTGCTTCTCAAGAATAACGCCCTGTAATCGTCCGATCATGATTGCGTTCTGACTGCATAACTGGAAAGCGGCCTAGCCTACCAGTATGGCCGGGGCGGCTCAATGGAAGGTAGTGGCAGAGACGCTAACGCATCCGTCCGCGGGTCACGCCTTTCACTCCGGCCTGAGCCATCAGGCTGGCGCTGGTATGGGCATGGCAGATGGCAATGGCCAGCGCATCGGCGGCATCCGCCTGCGGAATACCCGGCAGCTTTAACAGGTACTGCACCATATGCTGAACCTGCTCTTTCGCCGCGCCACCTTTACCGACAACCGCCTGTTTAATGGTGCGTGGGGCATATTCTGCTACCGGCAAGCCCTGCTGCACCGCCGCCACAATGGCCACCCCACGGGCCTGACCCAGTTTTAATGCGGAGTCGGCATTCTTGCCCATAAACACCTGCTCGATGGCAAATTGCTCTGGCTGGTAGGTACTGATTAATTCGCTGACGCCGTCGTAGATTTTTTTCAGCCGGCCGGGCAATTCCCCTTCGCCGGTGCGGATACAGCCGCTGACGATGTACTCAATTTTCTGGCCCGTACGACGGATCACACCAAAACCGGTAATGCGTGATCCCGGGTCAATGCCAAGAATAATCATGGGGCTTTCACAGGCGCCTGCGTGTTCAGCGGGTTGTGTTTTTTAACGGGCTCCTGCGGAGTAAACGTCCACTCTCGGCCACTGAGCTGATCGGTTACTGTCAGATGATGCCAGCCCGCCGGCAGAATCACCTGCAAGCAGGGTGAAGTAATGACCTGAGCGTAATTCATGCCGGGCTGCGGATAACGTTCGCGGAACATCAGCTGATATTCACCGTCCCTCTGCTGCTGGCCCACCAGATCAATACCATAACCGCTGTGCGGACGCTCACCCAGGGCGATGGTCAGTGCATTAAAGCGCAGGCTGACACCTTCCTCTGCGGCGCATTGATCCATGGTGCTGAGCGGCAGATTGGTTGGCATCACCGTGGTGCAGGCGCTCAGCAGGGTGACCGGTAAAACAGCCAATAACAGCCTCAGCGGCTGCGATAAACGAAACATCACGATCCGTCCTCCGTAACAATTGCATTCGCAGGGTAAAAATAAAGATGAGCGCAGTATACACAAAACCCCCGCTACAGAGACTGCAACGGGGGTTTTGCGGCTTGCATAACGCGGCTATCCCCGCTGGAATTAACCGGCGGGATTTAACCCTTCAAAATCAACCGGCCTTGAAAACCAGCTGGTCATTATCGACATCGGCGACAATGGTGGTTCCCGGCAGGAATTTACCTGACAGAATATCCTGCGCCAGCGGGTTTTCGATCCAGCGCTGAATCGCACGTTTTAATGGCCGCGCGCCAAACACCGGATCGTAGCCCACATCCACCAGCTTGCTGATGGCCGCGTCGCTCATCTCAAACGCCAGATCGCGTTCTTTCAGACGACCGCGGAGCAGATCCAGCTGAATATCAGCAATGCCGCGGATCTGATCTTTCAGCAGCGGATGGAATACTACCGCCTCATCAATCCGGTTAATAAATTCCGGACGGAAATGACTGCCGACAATCTCCATCACCGCATCACGCATTTGCTCATAAGGTTTATCAGCAAACATGCTCTGAATAACATCCGAGCCCAGGTTCGACGTCATCACCAATACGGTGTTTTTAAAGTCGACACGGCGACCCTGACCATCGGTTAACTGACCGTCATCCAGTACCTGCAGCAGAATGTTAAACACATCCGGGTGCGCTTTTTCGACCTCATCCAGCAGGATGACGGAATACGGTTTACGCCGCACAGCTTCGGTCAGCAAGCCGCCCTCTTCGTAACCAACATACCCCGGAGGCGCACCAATCAAGCGGGCAACGGAGTGTTTCTCCATATATTCCGACATATCAATGCGCACCATGGCGTCTTTACTGTCAAACAGGAAGGTCGCCAGCGCTTTACACAGCTCGGTCTTACCCACCCCGGTTGGCCCCAGGAACAGGAACGAACCATTCGGCCGGTTCGGATCGGACAGACCCGCGCGGGAGCGGCGCACCGCGTTGGATACCGCGGCAATCGCCTGATCCTGACCCACCACCGAGTGGTGCAGCACATCTTCCATGCGCAACAGCTTTTCACGTTCACCTTCGAGCATTTTGGTTACCGGTACACCGGTCCACTTCGATACCACTTCGGCGATTTCGTCTTCGGTTACTTTATTGCGCAGCAGGGTAAATTCCTGCTTGCCGGACGTCTCGGCTTCGGCCGCCGTCGCCAGTTGCTTTTCCAGCTCCGGAATGCGGCCGTACTGCAGCTCTGACATGCGTTGCAAGTCACCGGCACGGCGTGCGGCTTCCATTTCAATTTTTGCCTGTTCCAACTGTTCTTTCGATTTGCTGGCACCTTCAAGTAAGGCTTTTTCTTTCTTCCAGACTTCTTCCAGCTCGACGTAAGCGCGTCCGGCTTTATTGATCTCTTCGTTGAGATCGCTGAGGCGTTTTTTCGCCGCTTCGTCTTTTTCTTTGCGCAGGGCTTCGCGCTCGATTTTGAGCTGGATCAGACGCCGTTCAAGCTTATCCATTTCCTGTGGTTTGGAGTCGATTTCCATACGGATAACCGATGCCGCTTCATCCACCAAATCGATGGCTTTATCCGGCAGGCGACGATCCGGAATATAGCGCTGTGACAACTTGGCCGCGGCAATAATCGCGCTGTCGGTAATCTGTACACCGTGGTGCACTTCATAGCGTTCTTTTAAACCACGCAGAATGGCGATGGAGTCTTCCACACTCGGTTCGTCCACCATCACTTTCTGGAAACGACGCTCCAGTGCCGCGTCTTTCTCAATAAATTCGCGGTACTCATCCAGCGTGGTCGCGCCGACACAATGCAACTCGCCACGGGCCAGCGCCGGTTTGAGCATATTGCCGGCATCCATTGCGCCGTCACCCTTGCCCGCTCCCACCATAGTATGCAACTCATCGACAAACAGAATGATGCTGCCTTCGGCCTTGGTGACGTCTTTTAATACGGCTTTTAAGCGCTCTTCAAATTCACCGCGGTACTTCGCCCCGGCCACCAGCGCACCCATATCCAGCGACAGAATGCGCTTATGCTTGAGGTTTTCCGGTACTTCACCATTCACGATACGCTGCGCCAGCCCTTCGACCACGGCCGTTTTACCGACCCCCGGCGCACCAATCAGCACCGGGTTATTTTTGGTACGGCGCTGCAATACCTGGATGGTACGGCGGATTTCATCATCGCGGCCAATCACCGGGTCCAGCTTGCCCGCTTCGGCACGCTCGGTTAAATCAATGCAGTATTTGTCCAGCGACTGACGGTTATCTTCAGCGTTGGCGTCTTTCACGCTTTCTCCACCGCGCATTTCATTAATCGCTTTATTCACACCTTCTTTATTCAGCCCGGCGGCTGCAAGAGCTTTGCCGGTGCTGTTTTTATCATCCAGCGCCACCAGCAAAAACACTTCGCTCGACACATACTGGTCACCGCGTTTCTGTGATTCTTTGTCGGCCAGATTGAGCAAACGACCCAGCTCCGGTGCCAGCTGAATATTGCCGTCCGGGCTACTGACTTTAGGCTGGTCATTAAGCAATGTCCGCAGCGCGCGGCCAAGTTCGACGACATTGGCACCGCAACGGCGCACCACATCTTTCACTGAGCTGCTCGGTTGTTCGAGCAAAGCCAGTAACACGTGAACGGTATCAATCTGATTATGATCCTGCCCCAGCGCCAAACTCTGACTCTCGGCCAGGGCGTTCTGCAGACTGGTGGTCAACCGATCCATACGCATATTCAATCTCCCAAATAAACGCTCAGGGCAGTCCCGAGCAGAGTTGATTCATTACCGCTTAGATGCGACCAGATTAATTTTTTTCAACACCCTGCAGATTAAATTTAGTAAAACTAATAGAAATTGTCTTGATACAGCGCAACAGACCGCCGCTAACGACACGTTGATCGCGTATAATCGGCGAACAGATTGACGGGTGCCTTCGTTAAAGTACTTTCTGGTACCTTTATCTATTCAGGGCCTTCATCTGTGTCAGGACCTACATCTGTGTCAGGGCCTACATCTGTGTCAGGGCCTACATCTATATAGTGGCGCGAATCACCTTTTAAAGCGTAGGACCAACCATGACAGCCCCCGCAATGACCGATGCCCTGCGCCGTGGCGCTTTATTCCTGCTGCTGGGAGAAGCCCTGCTGGCACTCATGGGCGCGCTGGTCAAAGATCTTTCCGGCGTGCTGTCTACCGAACAGATTGTCTTTTTCCGCAATATCGCCGGACTCATCGTACTGGCACCGTTGTTACTGCGTACCGGACTGAATGAGCTGAAAACCCAGCTCTGGCACTGGCACCTGCTGCGCGGACTGGTCGGAGTCAGCGCCATGTACTGTTATTTCTGGGCGCTGGCACATCTGCCGTTAACTGAGGCTTTTCTGGTAAAACTCTCGGCACCGCTGTTTATGCCACTGCTGGCGCTGTGGTGGCTGAAAGAACCCGCCGGACGCCACAGCTGGCTGGCCTTATTGATTGGCTTTGCCGGAGTCAGCGTCATATTACAGCCCGGCGCCGAGCATCCTGCCATATTGAGTAACGGCGACAGCTACAACACCGCCCTGTTGGTTGGTCTGCTCGGGGCATTTCTGGCAGCACTGGCCAAAGTCACCATCCGTCGTATGTCGGCAACCGAATCCAGCCAGCGCATTGTGTTTTATTTTGGCCTGATCGCCGCACTGGTATCGGCTCCCGGCGCGATCGTCAACTGGCAGCCGGTACCTGATCAAACCTGGCTGTGGCTTCTGGCACTCGGCATTGTCGCCACCAGCGGCCAACTGGCCCTCACCCGCGCCTACCGCATCGCGCCAACCGGCAAGGTCGGTGTTTATGTTTACAGTGCCGTCATTTATGGCGCGTTGATGGGATGGTGGTTCTGGGACGAAATTCCGCCCTGGACAACCTGGGCCGGAGCGCTGCTGATTGTACTGGCCGGTTTACTCAACCTGTATGCGCCGAAATCACGCTCTGAGACTTCCATCAGATCATCACCAGGCTTGCCGCCCGAACCAGCACCGGACAAAATCTGAGCACGACGCGTCTGCAGAGCAGCACAACAGTGAAACTTGCATAACTGGTCGCTCTCTTAGATATAAGTCTAATTTATGATCAAAACAGGCTTATTATTTCCTAATAATTAAATATAATGACCGTTCTAATGGATTACTAAGAATGAATCATTAATTATGTCCCGAATCGACTCATTACAAACCTTTGTCGCCGTCGTGCGCTCGCGCAACTTTACTTCGGCAGCCGATTCTCTGGGCGTGACCCCATCGGCCGTCAGTAAGCAGATCAGCGGTCTGGAAGAACGCCTCGGTGTGCGCCTGCTGAACCGCACCACCCGCTCAGTCAGCCCGACCGAAGCCGGGCAGATGTTCTATCAGCACTGTGAAAATATCCTTGAGTCGATCACGGAAGCAGAAAAACTGGTGACCGACTTTGATATCACCCCCCGTGGGCGCCTGCGCATCACCGCCATGTCGAACTTCGGCCGCCGCGAGCTGGCGCGCATGTTTACCGATTTTGCGCAGAAATACCCCGACATCAGCTTCGATCTGCACATTTCTGACCGCCCACTGGATATTGTTAAAGAAGGCTACGACTTTGCCCTGCGCCTTGGCTCGCTGGAAGATTCACGTTTAATCGCCAAACCGGTTGCTGAGCAAAGCATTGTGATTTGTGCATCTAAAGAGTATCTGGAACGCTGGGGAACGCCGGAAAAACTGGAAGACCTCAACACCCACCGCATTCTCATTGTCGCCAACGCCGAATACGCCCGCATCAACTGGCTGCGTCAGTTTGAAAAAGATCATGGCTTCAGCCTCTCCAGCGTCGAACGCAAATTAGCGGTTAACGATATTGATCTGGTGTACGAAGCCTGTCTGGCGGGCATGGGCATTACCGCCCTGCCGACCTACATTGCCGAGAGGCACCTGGAAAGTGGTGAACTGGTGAGATTATTTCCGGAAGTGGATATTCCGGTGCGCAGCATCAAAGTGGTCTTCCCGCAAAACCGCTATTTAGCCAATAAAAGCCGCGCTTTCCTCGACTTTATTACCGCTTACTTTGACGACCCAAGCCAGAGCAGCTGAGGCGTAAAAAGCACATCGATGCACACGAGCAGATAAGAAAACGGGCCTGTAAAGAGGCCCGTTTTTATTGGCTTAAAGCTGCTGTTCGGTCGCGTTAGCGCAACACATTATTCCTGTGGCAACAGCTGCGGCGCGCAACGCTCATAAAACACCCGTGGTACCTGGGCAATTTTACGCTCGTCATAATCAAAAAATACGATACCGGTTTTGGCTTTCACCACCTGTTTTTCCTGCGCCTGATTTTCCACGCTGTAAATAAAATCGCAGCCATATTTATTGAAATCGGTTACGCCAACGTGAAACGTCAGCACCTCACCGACAAAAGATTCAGCGGTAAAACACACCACCAGATCCGACACCATCAGGCCGATGCCACCAATATTAAATTCGCCAAAACCGTGCTCACGCAAAAAACGCAAACGGGCTTCGTGCAGCAGCGACACCATGCGGTCGTTGCCCACATGATTGCCGTAATTAATTTCTGTTACCCGCACATCCAGTGTCGTACTGAAGGTAAATTCATCGGGTAATTCGAGTTGTACTCTGGCCAAAACAGCCTCCTGATCGTCTGTTTTGCTGTTATTGCAGCAAAATCCGGGGAATTATTCTGGCAACTGCGATTCCAATGCGGTCTACTATACCGCAGTAGCCGGGGTGTGCAGATGAGCCATGCGTCTAACGTCAGCTCTTTGCGGTTTACACCAATGGCACCCAAACGGATGTTCAGCCCGCCTGCAAGTCAGGCAAAACAATAAGGGCAAACACCGTAACGGTACGTGCGTACAGGGCTAACCCTGACGGAGCGCCGGCATGATAACGGCGCCCGGCGCACAGTACAAACAGATAACAACAAGGAAATCTGGCAACGACTATGCTTTCCATCTGCTTCCGCACATTGAACATTGCGCTGCTCTTTACAGCGCTGCTGACGGCTCAGCTGAGCCAGGCAACCATCCCGGAAATTGCTCCCGGCACGGCCTTTAAGCCCCTCGAACCCACCCGCGATCACGCCATGATCACCCAACAGATTATGAATAATCTGTTGGGTGGCCATTACGAGCATCAGCGTCTGGACGACAAACTGTCCTCACGGGTACTGGATATTCTGTTCGACGATATCGACAGCACCCGCAGCTACCTGCTGGCCGCTGACATCAAAGAGTTCGAGCAGTACCGCTACAGCCTCGACGAAGCACTGAACCGGGGCGATATGCGCCCGGCATTCACCATTTTTAACCGTTTCCAGCAACGGGTATCCGAGCGTCTGTCGTTCCTGCTCAACGAGCTGCACAACAACGCCGCCAATTATCACTTTGATACCGACGAGCGTCTCGACCTCGATCGCGAAAAAGCGCCATGGGCCACCACCAAAGCAGAACTCGACGATCTGTGGCGCAAGCGTCTGAAAAACTCCATTCTTAACCTGAAAATGGCCGGTAAAGAAAAAGACGCCATTCTTGATTTATTGAGCAAGCGTTACCAGAACCAGCTGAACCGCGTACATCAGTCACAACCTGAAGACGCCTATCAGACCTTTATGAATGCCGTTACCCGCGCCTTCGATCCGCACACGCAGTATTTCTCACCGCGCAACACAGAGAACTTCAACATCAATATGAGCCTGTCGTTACAGGGGATTGGTGCGGTGCTGCAAACCGAAGACGAACACACCAAAGTGGTGCGTCTGGTGCCAGCGGGTCCTGCTGACAAAGCCGGAAACCTGCAACCCGCCGATAAAATCATCGGTGTGGGTCAGGCTGAAGGCGATATCGTGGATGTTATCGGCTGGCGTCTGGATGAAGTGGTTGAGCTGATCCGTGGGCCGAAAAGCACCACCGTACGTCTGGAAATTCTGCCTGCCAATTCCAGCGGTACCGACAGCAAAATCGTTTCCATTGTGCGCGATGAAGTCAAACTGGAAGAACAGTCCGCCCAGAAAGACCTTATCGAAGTCAAAGATGGCGACGTTACCCATAAAATCGGGGTGATTGATATTCCAACGTTCTACATCGACTTTCAGGGTCGCATGGAAAACAAGCCGGATTATAAAAGCACCACGCGTGACGTCACCGTGCTGATCAATGAACTGAAAGAAGAAGGTATCGATGGCCTGATTATCGACCTGCGCAATAACGGCGGCGGCTCACTGGAAGAAGCCATCACCCTGACCGGTTTGTTTATTCCGCAAGGCCCGGTGGTGCAGGTACGCAGTACCCACGGCCGCGTTGAAGTTCTGCCTGATCAGGACCCTTCGGTACTGTACAACGGCCCGATCACCGTATTGGTTAACCGCCTCAGTGCGTCCGCCTCGGAAATTTTTGCCGGTGCGATTCAGGATTATGGCCGCGGTTTAATTGTCGGTGGCCAGACCTTTGGTAAAGGCACCGTACAGAGCCTGCGCCCACTGCGTTCCGGTCAGCTGAAAATCACCCAGGCTAAGTTTTACCGGGTATCCGGTGACAGCACCCAGCATCAGGGCGTTATCCCGGATATTCTGTTCCCGTCGCTGTTCGACAAAGAAAAAATTGGCGAAAGTGCGCTGGAAGAAGCGCTGCCGTGGGACACCATCCGTCCGGCGGAATACAGCAGCTATAAGGGTATTGGTGCCACATTACCCGCGTTGCGTCAGCGTCATCAGAACCGTATCGAACACAATCCTGACTTCCGCTTCCTGCGTGAACAAAAAGCGTTAATCACTGAACTGCGTCAGCAAACTCAGGTATCGCTGAATGAAAAAGTGCGCGAACAGGAACGCAAAGCCAATGACGACAAGCGTCTGAAACTGGAAAACGAACGCCGCAAAGCCAAAGGCATGACGTTGTTAACCAGCATTGACGATGAAGAAACCGATAACGCCGCTGAGGCTGAAAAGAAAGACGATAAAAAACCGGAAGGAGACGATGCCCTGCTGATCGAAGCGGGACACATTCTGGTGGATTATATGAACATTCAGACAGCCAGCATGACGGCGCAACGCGAAGCGAAATGATGGGCTGAGGTTGTGCGCAGACACAACGCAGCCCGCTGATCGCTCTGCGGTACTACCGTTTAATATGGCAATACCGTTTGGGGTGACCATAAGGTCACTCCAAACGACTTCATAAATCCTCTCTCCTTCCGCCCTGCCCAGCACAAAAAACAGCGATTCCATGCCTCATGAATGGCAGCGGCTGAGTGTTCATTCCCTGAAAGCATCGCGACAGACGTTGTTCAACACCCCGGATATGTCAATTTTGCTTTGCAAATATTTGCGCAACCTAACCCGGTTTCTCTGGGCCCGGCCAAGTCGGCGCGATATTGTGGAAACAGGTTACGCAACGGAGGAAGCATTATGGTTATTGAAATCCAGACACGGAATATCCACCTGAGCAACAGACTGCGCGGTTTGCTGCGTAAACGCGTCGAACGGGCGTTCGACCGGCTACAGCATCATGTGCAGAAAGTCTGCATTCGCCTTGCAGATGTTAATGGTCCCAAAGGGGGAATCGACAAGAGTTGTCTGTTTCATGTGTCGCTGAGTGACCATCCTGACGTTGTTGTCCGCAGTCAGGCCAGCAAACTGGAAATCGCGATTAATAAATCCGCAGCACGCTCTTCCCGGGCACTGATGCGCCGTATCGGTAAGCGTCGTGCCAAACAACCAACCACTTCAATCAACGACGTACTCGAAGCCTGACAAAGGATGATAAACCTGGCCGGTGTCCGGGAGATCCCCCCCCGACCCGGCCTCCTTACTCCGAACCAGAATCCGGTCGGCCATGGCAATTAAACGCCGCCGGTGTACTATAAAAGTCTGTATCGCGGCCGGAATGACTGAATGACACTGCTGCTGCTGTATCTTGCCATTGCGATTGGCGTCTCATTTTTATGCTCCATCCTTGAAGCAGTATTACTGTCGATCACGCCCAGCTACAGCCAAAAGCTTCAGGCCGAAAAACCTCGCCAGAGTCAGCGTATCATCCGGGTACGGGAGAACCTTGACGAGTCCTTATCCAGTATTCTTATCCTTAACACCTTTGCTCATACCATGGGAGCTGCTGGCGTCGGCTCACAAGCCGTGCAGATATTTGGCGCCCAATGGGAAACACTGATCGCGGTCATTCTTACCCTGGTGATTCTCTATTTCTCTGAAATTATTCCGAAAACGCTCGGGGCAACCTTCTGGCGGCAACTGGCCCTGCCAGCCTGCGACATTATCAGCGGGTTAGTGCGTCTGGTTTATCCCTTAGTGTGGCTGTCGACCCGCCTGACCAAACTGTTTAACGCCGACAAAAATAATGCCATCACCCGGGAAGAAATTATCGCTCTGGCGTCACTGGTGCATAAAGACGGCAACCTGTTTTCTCAGGAAAATGAGTATCTGGCCAACCTGCTGACGTTAAGGGAAGTGAAAACAGAACAAATTCTCACCCCTCGCAGTGTTGTGCATATGCTGGACGCAGAGATGACCATCAGTGAGGCACTGGACAATCCGAAAACCCAGCAGTTCAGCCGTATTCCGGTCTATCAGAAACAGATTGATCATATTCTCGGCAAGGTTATCCGCACCGATCTCTATCAGGCAGAACGTCAGGGACACGGCAATGAGCCCGTCAGCAGCATGATCAAACCGATTCATCGTGTATCCGAAAAAATGCCGGTGCACAGCTTACTCGACACCTTTATTAAACAACGGGCACATTTATTTCTGGTTACAGATGAATTTGGCCAGACGGCCGGAGTCGTCGCGCTGGAAGATGCGATTGAAACGTTGCTGGGCCGGGAAATCATCGACGAAAGCGATAAAGTTACCGATATGCAGGCTCTGGCTCGTTCTAACTACCGTAAGCAACTGCGTCAGGGGAAAAATAAAACGTAATGTTCAGTGCTGCTGCGGTATAAAAAACACGCACCGCGTGTTTTTTATACCGCTTAATATCAGCGAATATTCAGCGCCTGGCGCAATTCACCATCACTGAACATGCGCTCCCAGACGTTATCCAGCACTTCGTTAACCCATTTCTGGTTGTATTCCATTGCCGGTGAGGCGGCCAGAGAGCGTGTCGCACTGGCGCTGTATGGTTTAGTAAAGGTTTTTTCATTATCCATTACGGTAACCATAAAGCGCATTTTCATGCCGCATTCATTAACGATCGCGCCTTCGTTACACTGATAAGAAAATTCCTCAACGGTCAGCTGTACGCGCACCGGATCAACCGGACTGGCCGCACCGAAACCTAAAGTTTTCAGAGAGTCCTGCATCCGCGCCGTTAACACATCGGTTAATGGTTTATCAGACAGAAGAGGGGAATTTTCAGGAGCACGACCACCACGGTGACCCAGTACATCGGCGCCTTGTCCACGCTCATCCACGACCCGCACCAAAGCATCGCGCTGAATCGCCGGCATACCGCCGGGCACACTGACACTTTCATTCAGGGCAATGGTTTGTGGTGCCAGCACACAACCACTCAGACCCGCCGCCATAGTGCCAGTTAACAGGCTGGCGATTACTAACTTACGCATTCGGAATATCCTTCTCTGCTCGTTTAAATACCCAGGTATCGCCGCGCGAATCTTCGGCGCTGAAGCGATAACCCGCCACATCAAAATCCTGCAGAGCTTCAGCACTTTGCAGCTGTCTGCGGATAATATAAGCCGTCATCAGACCGCGGGCTTTTTTCGCGTAAAAACTGATGATTTTATACTGACCATTTTTTTCATCTTTAAATACCGGTGTAATCAACCGGCCGTTAAGCTTTTTCGGCTGCACCGATTTAAAATATTCATTCGACGCTAAATTAACGACCACATCAGCGTTCTGTTGTTCCAGCTCGCGGTTAAGCGCATCGGTGATGATACTGCCCCAAAAGCTGTACAGGTCCTTACCACGGCCATTATGCAGTTTGGTGCCCATTTCCAGCCGGTAAGGCTGAATTAAATCCAGTGGCCGCAGCAAACCATACAGGCCGCTTAAAATACGTACATGGTTCTGGGCAAAATCGAGCTGGGTTTCATCCAGCGTGTCGGCCTGCAACCCGGTATACACATCGCCTTTAAAGGCCAGAATCGCGGCCTTGGCATTGTCGGCATTAAACGGCAGACGCCAATCGTGGTAGCGTTGCACATTCAGCTCTGATAATGCCGGGCTGAGTTTCATCAGCGCGCTGATATCATCCGGCGAATATTGCTTAAGCACATCCACCAGCTCGGCAGAATGTTGCAGAAAATCGGCCTGAGTTGCTTTTGCCGTGGTCGGTGGCGTGTCAAAATCCAGCGTTTTGGCCGGTGACAGTAACGTCAGCATGCGGGCATCCTGTAAATGAAAACTGCGCCTATCATAACGAGTCCGACCCCATGACCCAAATAGAGTCCGCCTATGTCCCTGCTTAAACAGGATAATCAGGGTGGAATCCGCGTTGAACACAGCGCCAGCCATATCACACTGACGTTGCCTGAACCCTGGCCCGTGCTGAGTTCTGCCGTACTCAACGGCGGCTTCAGCAGCATTCGCAGTTTGCTCAATCTGCGCGTCGATCAACATGCGCCGCCCCCCTGGCCACCGGCACAACAAACACTGCAGCAGCAGGCAGAACAACTGATGCTGCCCACGCCCTGCTGCGGCATGATGACCGCCGCTTCCATGCGCTCGCTGGGTTACAGCAGCCTGAGCCTGCAACAACTGCGCGCCGAATGCTGGGTCACCGCCGGACTTTCCAATCTGCGCCGCAGCGGCGATCCGGCCGATGCCTTTACCGGAGCCGGAACCATTAACATCTGGCTGCTGCTGCATTTCCCCCTGACACCAGCCGCCATGGCTGAAGCCCTGATCCAGCTGACCGAAGCCAAGGTTACCGCCATCCGCGATGCTGAGTTGCTCAGCCCGTTATCCAGCCTGCCCGCCAGCGGTACCGGCACCGACAGCCACGCCGTGATCTGTCCGCCTCACACTACGCCAGAACAAGCCCTCGCCTTTTGCGGTAAACATACAACCGCCGGTGAACTGATTGGCCGCGTGGTACTGGACGCCTGCGAACAGAGCATCGGCCACTGCCTGCGGGCGGCGGCGCACTGACCCAACCACCTCCCCATCCGCTGAGCTGCGCAATATGACCACTTTGCCCAGCGCCTGCTGACACCTCTGCCAATGCGCCACCGGCGCCAAACTGCGAACCTGCCAGCACTACCTGTGTTTTATCCTGCCAGGCAGTGATCCGGACACCACCCACAATAAGTACAACGATCAACACCAAGGGGCAGATTGTATGGCTAAAGATATTCAGGGGCTGGGCCTTGGCCTGGCCAGTCGTTTTGCTGGCAGCCGTTGGGCGGAAAAATACGGCCTGCGCAAACCCGCCGAGCGTATTGCTTACCTTTCTACCCGCGCCGGTTTTAAATTTTTCGGCGAGATGATGCAGAAGCGTGAAAAAAAGCAGGACAGCACCCGCGGCGAACGCCTGCCGGAACGCAAACAACAGCCATTGTTTGATCTCAGTCTGAGCGAAGAACAGCAGATGATCCGCGACAGTGTGCGCTCTTATGCTGAAGAAATCGTGCGCTCTCTGGCCCATGACGCCGATGAAAATCTGCAGCTGCCGGAGACTTACCTGCAGGATGCCATGGCGCTGGGTCTGAATCTGTTCTCGGTACCAGAATCCATGGGCGGTGCGGCACAAAGCTACAGCCCGACCACCAGCGCGATCATTGCCGAAGAACTGGCCTGGGGCGATTTTACCCTGGCCTATGCTGCCCTCGCCCCCGTGGGGGTCGCCAACGCACTGGTGCGCTGGGGCACACAACAGCAACAGCAACGCTGGCTGCCACTGTGGCTGGCCGAGCAACCGGTAACCGCGGCCATTGCCCTGCAGGAACCGCATCCGCTGTTCGCCCCCGATAAGCTGGCGTGCAGCGCCAAAAGCAATAAACAGGGTTATGTGCTGAACGGCGTCAAAGCGCTGGTGCCGTTTGCCGGTAAGGCCGATCTGTATCTGGTGGCTGCCCTGCTGAATGGCAAACCGCAACTGTTTATCGTGCCCGGCGACAGCCGTGGGCTGAACTTTACCCGCAGCCCGGCCATGGGTCTGCGCGCCGCCGCCACCGGCACACTGACCCTGGATAAAGTGCAAGTGAGCGTCGATGCCCTGCTGGGTGGTGAAGACAGCGATTTCGATTACCGTGCCTTTGTCGATCTTGGCCAGTTGCACTGGTGCGCCCTGGCCATCGGCACCTGTCAGGCCGCGTTGGATTATCTGATTCCCTACTGCAACGAGCGTGAAGCCTTTGGCGAACCCATCAGTCACCGCCAGTCGGTGGCCTTTATGATCGCCAACATCGCCATCGAACTGGAATCCATGCGCCTGCTCACCTGGCGTGCGGCGGCGCTGGCTGAACAGGGTCAGCCATTCCACCGCGAAGCCTATCTGGCCCATGTTCTGTGCGCTGACAAAGCCATGGAGATCGGCACCAACGCCGTACAATTACTGGGCGGCCACGGCTTTACCAAAGAACATCCGGGCGAACGCTGGTATCGCGACCTGCGCATTCTGGGTTGTGTTAACAGCGGTCTGCACCTGTAAGGAGAACAGCACATGATGAATCTCGAAGTTCCGAAAAAATTCCGCCCGCTGGTCAATCAGGCGCGTCAGGTAGCCGAAAATGTCTTCCGCCCGATCTCGCGCAAATACGACCGTGCCGAACACGCCTACCCGGTCGAGCTGGATATGCTCGCCGCCATTATGGATGGCATGAACGACGGCACCCTGGGTGAAGGTGCCGGTGCCGGCAAACTCAAACAAGATAAGAAAAAAGCCGACGGCATCGTTAACAGCACCAACATGACAACGGTACTGGGCCTGCAGGAACTGTGCTGGGGCGATGTTGGCCTGTCGCTGACCCTGCCCCGTCAGGGCCTGGGCAACGCCGCGATTGCCGCCGTTGCCAATGACGAGCAGCTGGCACGCTTTGGTAACAAATGGGCCGCCATGGCCATTACCGAGCCCGGCTGTGGTTCCGACTCAGCCGCCATCCGCACCACCGCTGTCAAAGACGGCGATCATTATGTGCTGAACGGCGAAAAGATTTACGTCACCTCCGGTGAGCGCGCCGAAGCCGTGGTGGTCTGGGCCAGCCTCGACCGTAATATCGGTCGCGCGGCGATTAAATCGTTCGTGGTGGAAAAAGGCACGCCCGGCATGGAAGTGGTGCGTCTGGAAAAGAAACTCGGCATTAAAGCGTCCGATACCGCCGCCATTACTTTTACCGATTGCCGCGTTCCCGCTGCCAACCTGTTAGGGTCGCCGGAAATTAATGTCGATCAGGGCTTTGCCGGTGTCATGCAAACCTTCGACAACACCCGTCCGGTGGTGGCCGCTATGGCCGTGGGTCTGGCCAAAGCCGCTCTCGACCGCAGCCGTGAGCTGCTGAAAGAATACGGCATCAGCGCCCGTTACCGCACCAGCATTAAAAACAGCAGCCAGATCGAAGCGCAGCTGTACCGCTACGAAGCCGACTGGGAAGCCGCACGCCTGCTGACCTTAAAAGCCGCGTGGATGGCGGATAACGGCATGCCGAATTCGAAAGAGGCGTCGATGTCAAAAGCCAAAGCCGGTCGCAGTGCCAACGCCATTACCCTGGGATGCGTTGAGCTGCTCGGATCGTTGGGTTACAGCGAAGATGAATTACTGGAAAAATGGGCGCGGGACTCAAAAATCCTCGATATTTTTGAAGGCACGCAGCAAATCCAGCAACTGATTATTGCCCGCCGTTTATTGGGTAAAAGCTCAGCCGAATTGCGCTGATTTGCACACTATTCAGAGGTGCCCTAGATAAAACCTGACATAAATCCTGTGGCCCGGCCTGCAGGATTTATGTCATTCTGAAATTTATAACAAAAAAGAAATCACCACAGGTCCGTTCCATGAATCGCTCAGCCATTACGTCTCCCGATCTGTCTGCACAGACGGTCAGCCAGCAGCCCTTAAAACCACGCAACGTCAGTCTGCTGAATATTATCCGTAACGCCGTCGGCGGCTTACCGGATATCGGCGTTACCCTGAAAGGCGTACTTGCTCTGGTAACGACTAAGCCGGAAAAGAAACAATCCATTGGTTTATTACTGGAACAACACGCCGCCAAACAGCCGGATCATATTGCTATACGCTATCAACAGCAGAAAATCAGTTATCGCCAGCTGAACGAAAAAGTAAACCAACTGGCGCATTACTTTGCCAGCCAGGGCATCGGCCACGGCGATACCGTTGGCGTGATGCTGGAAAACCGCCCGGAAACGCTGCTGGCGGTACTGGCTACAGTAAAACTCGGCGCTATTGCCAGTATGTTTAATACGTCACAGCGCGGAGAAGTGCTGGAGCACAGCATTAATCTGGTCACCCCCAAATTATTGATTATCGGCGAAGAAATGCTGGGCAATGTGGCGACGATAGAGCACTCGCTGCCAGCGGCATTAAAAAAGCAACTGTATTTCTGGCAAGACGGTCCGGCCAGCCAGCACGAATGTCCGGGTCATTATCAGAATCTGGAACAGGTGATTGCTGCACAAGCCAAGAATAATCCGGCGACGACCCAACAGGTGAAAATGCACCAGCCCTGTTATTACATTTTCACCTCCGGTACCACGGGCCTGCCCAAAGCCTCGGTCATGAGCCATTACCGCTGGTTTAAATCCATGGCGGGCATGGGCCTGGCATCAATGAAATTACGCAAGGACGACGTGCTCTACGTCAGCCTGCCGCTGTATCACAACAACGCTTTAACCGTATCGCTGGCCGCCGTATTGGGTGCCGGTGCCTGTATTGCGATTTCGCGTAAATTCAGTGTGTCGCGCTTTTGGGATGAAATCCGTGAACACGGTGCCACCGGCTTTTGTTATATCGGTGAATTATGCCGTTATCTGCTGAATACTGCGCCATCGGATAAAGACCAACAGCATAAAATCCGCGTCATTATTGGTAACGGTCTGCGTTCCGATATCTGGATGGAATTCAAACAACGCTTCAATATTAAACACATTAACGAATTTTACGGTGCCAGTGAGTGCAACCTGGTATTTACCAATGCGTTAAATCTGGATCAGACCGCTGGTATCTGCCCACTGTCATACAACATCGTGGCCTACGATATTGAAAACGATGAACCCCTGCGGGATAAAAAAGGCTTTATGCTGCCGGTAAAAAAAGGCGGCACCGGCCTGTTAATTACCGAGGTCAACGATAAGCAACCGTTCGAAGGGTACACCGACGCCGACGCCAGCCAGAAAAAACTGTTCCGCGATGTGTTTAAAAAAGGCGATTGCTGGTTTAACAGTGGCGATCTGGTACTGAACCAGGGCTTTAAACACGTCGCCTTTGCCGACCGGTTGGGCGATACCTTCCGCTGGAAAGGCGAGAACGTCGCCACCACCGAGGTGGAATCTATCCTGATGGAGTTTACCGATATCGAACATGCCGTGGTGTATGGTGTTGAAGTGCCACATACCGATGGCCGTGCCGGTATGGCCGCACTCACCCTGCGTGCCGGTGCCGATATAGACTGGAGCGCTCTGACCCGTCATCTGCGCGAGAAATTACCGGCCTACGCCATTCCGTTATTTTTGCGTCTGCGTCCGCAGGAAGAAGTCACCGGTACGTTTAAATACCGCAAAGTGGAATTAAAAGACGAGGCTTTTCATCTGGCTAAGGTCAGCGATCCGCTGCTGGTTCTGGCCGGTAAACATGAGCCTTACCAGCCATTAACCGCAGCGCTGGAACAAGCCATTAATGACGGCCAACTCAGCCTCTGAATGGATTTTTCTGCCCGGATGGCCGGGCAGTTTCAGGCAACAGCCCACAGCCGTTTACTGCTGTGGGCTGTCTATCATGTCGCCCAACGCCTGCAGATCGAAAGGCTTGGTCATATAACCATCCACCCCCGCATCCTGTGCCTGACGGATCTGATCCGGCAAGGCATCTGCACTGACCCCATAAATACGCGCATGGCGTAATTCCGGAATCGCCCGTAATTTTTTCAGTACATCCAGGCCATGAATATCGGGCAGTCGCATATCCAGTAAAATCACATCCGGTGTGTGTTGCAGGGCCATATTCACCCCTTCCTGACCGGTACGGGCAATGGCCACTTCCATATTATCGCGGCGCTTCAGCCCCAACTCGACAAAACGGGCGTTAATCGGGTTATCTTCGATATACAGCACACGGCGATGGGTATCGGCCATCAATGCGGCAGATTCATCTGCGGTATTGGGGCTGGCCATACCGGGGGCTGGCTGTATGGCATTAAAAGAGTACAGCGGTGATGCCTGCGGCAACTCCAGCCAGAAGCAACTGCCCTCGCCTTCACGGCTGCTGAAATCCAGTACACCATTCATGCGGCTGGCCAGTACCCGACTGATTACCAGCCCCAAGCCACTGCCTTCAATGCTGCCTTGCTCGGCTCCCAAACGCTGAAACGGCGTAAAAAGATCGGCCTGCCGTTCTTCTGCAATACCGCAGCCGGTATCGCGGATGCTGATGCGCAGGCGACCGGATGCGGTGTTTTCAATCCGGATATCCACATGGCCATCGGCACGGTTGTATTTAATGGCGTTACTGAGCAGATTGAGCACAATCTGCTTGCAGCGTACCCGATCCGCACACACCCAGGGTTCGGCCACCGCACTGTGCATGCGGATACGGATACCGCGGGCAAAGGCACTGCCCCGCACCATCTCCTGGCATTCTTCCAGTAATGCCAGCAGCGCGACCGCTTCACTCTGCGGTTCCTGAACATGCCCTTCGAGCTTAACCAGATCCAGTACCTGATCGACCAGCGCCACCAGATGTTTACCGGCCCGCTCAATCAGCTCAATCGCTTCTTTTTGATCGGCATTGTGCAACTCCGCTTTCAGCAGCTGGCTGAAACCAATCACCGCGTTCAGTGGCGTGCGCAACTCATGACTTAGCCCGGCAATAAAGCGGGCATTCTCAGTTAAGGCCTGACCAGCGGCGGTGGGGGTTTGCGTACCGTAGGGTGACTCGCCAACCGCAGCAGCAGTATTTGACGATGCCGCATCGGCGCTACGCGGATTAGCGGTCAGTAATATCAGTTTCTGCTCATCCTGCAGGTGAAGCTGTAACTGCAGTTGCCAGTCGTCTTCATACCAGCGCGATTCCTGCAGCCCATCGAGCACCTGAAAATGGCGGAACCACTCAACAAAGCCTTCCGACTCCAGCAGCTTTACATTACAGCCCGTCACCGAGCGGGCACTGAGACCAAAACGGCGGCCGTAGGCATCATTAGCCTGCAGCACTTCACCGTCCGAGGTTAACAAAGCCAGAGGCTGTGGCAGCACATTCAACAGGTGTACATCCGCGCCCGGAGCCGAATGGCTGAGCACCGGCAGTGCCGAAATGTCCAGCCGGATGGCGACAATGCCCATGGCTTCGCCTGCACCGTCACGCAGCACGTTTTTACTGGTCAGAAAACTGATCGCCCCAGCACTGATATGATCTGCGCCACCGCGGTCGGTTGTATCTGTCGCCGCACGCTGAGTGCCGACAAAGGGTTCGATAAAAACCCGCGCGCCATCGGCATGGCTGACTTCATCATCCGTTCGTTGCTGCAACGCCGCCCATTGCGGGGTAAACAGCTCACGGTCACTGCGGCCTGCCGCATCCCGTGAACGGATACCCAGCAGGCTTTCAGCGCGATGATTGAGCAACAGATAGCGTCCCTGCATATCTTTAACCGTTACCGCCGCCGGAGTGTGATCCAGCACGCTGCCAAGCCAGGCATGGTCGCCTTGCTGCAGACGTTGATAATCCGGCTGCGATGCCGCCAGGTCGTGCACAATCGCAGTAAAACTGCGCGCGCCACCCAAATTCATTTCACTGACCGATAAATGCAGCAGAAATTCGTCACCGTTTTTACGCAGCCCCGGCAGCTCCCGCCCACGGCCCATAACGGTGGCATGGCCATCAAGCAGATACTGGCGGATATACCCCTGATGCCGCTGACCATGACGCTTGGGCATCAGCATGGCAATGTCCTGTCCCAGAAGCTCATCGGCGTCGTAGCCAAAAATGCGGCATAACGCAGGATTGCAGGCCTGAATTTCTCCTTCGCTGTTAATGCTGACAATTCCTGCCGCAGCCGTATCAAACAACACCTGATACAGCTCGCTGTCGTTTTTCATATTCAGGCGGGTCACCATCTGTCTGACCCGGCCATAAAGACTTGGCATCCTTTGCAACTCCCAATACTTGGTACTATTGTTCAGTACATCCGATACTGATTACAATTCACTCAACTGTAGACCATAAAACCACACAAAGTAAATGGTATTTGACGGTAATGGAAGATCCCCACAGGCCAATACGGAGAAACATAACCAGCCGCAAACCTTGTAATAACGCTGACCCCGCTTTCCTGTATCTACCGCCCTTAATCCAGAGACTGAACCTGCTGTAAAGCTTGTGATAGCACGCACCCGCTTCCTGCCCCCGTATCCGCTTAATCAGGAGACTGAACCTGCTGTAAAGCTTGTGATAGCACGCACCCGCTTCCTGCCCCCGTATCCGCTTAATCAGGAGACTGAACCTGCTGTAAAGCTTGTGATAGAATGCGCCGCTTTCCTGCACCGGCCGCCACGTTGGCTGCCCTGACTGAATTCAACGAGGATGACCCGATGACCGTAGCGGTTGGTATCATCATGGGCTCTAAGAGCGACTGGCCCACCATGCAACACGCAGCAGATATGCTGGATAAACTGGGCGTGGCCTACGAAGTAAAAGTAGTGTCTGCCCACCGCACCCCGGATCTGCTGTTTGATTACGCTAAAACCGCTCAGGGCCGCGGCATTAAAGTCATCATCGCCGGTGCCGGTGGCGCTGCTCACCTGCCGGGCATGTGTGCCTCCCAGACCTCGTTGCCGGTACTCGGCGTGCCGGTTAAATCCCGCGCCCTGAGCGGCCTGGATTCACTGTTGTCCATCGTGCAGATGCCCGGTGGTGTTGCCGTTGGTACTCTGGCCATTGGCGATGCCGGTGCGAAAAACGCCGGTCTGCTGGCTGCCCAGATTCTGGCCACCAGCGATAATGCCCTGCTGGCCAAAATCGACGCCTTCCGCGCCGAACAGACCGACAGCGTGCTGGCCGAACCCGATCCGCGCACCGCACTGTAAGCGTTAACGACCTATCCGGGCCCGGTACTGCCGGGCCCGACTTTTCTGAGAGTGAAGAAGCATGAAAATCGGTATTTTAGGTAACGGCCAGCTGGGCCAGATGCTGTCTGACAGTGTGCAGGACATCAGCGATATTGAAGTATCGCTGTACGACCTGCGTGCCCACAGCGACGAAGCTCTGGATGCGTTTCTGGCCAGCGTTGAGCGCGTATCGTTCGAAACCGAAAATATCCCGGCACACATCGTTGCCCGTCTGGAAAGCGTTGCCGACAAGCTGTATCCCAGCCTGAAAGCGCTGAAAACTTTCCAGAACCGTCTGCTGGAAAAAACTGCCCTGCGTGCCGCCGGCATCGACACCGCCGATTTCTGTGCCGTTAATTCACTCGACGATCTGCACGCCGCGGTAGAACAGCTGGGCCTGCCCATCGTGCTGAAAACCACCACCGAAGGTTACGACGGTAAAGGTCAGTACGTACTGCGCAGCCCGGCCGATGCCGAACCGGCCTGGGCCGCCATTGGCGGACGCGAACTGATCGCCGAAGCCTTTGTCAGCTTTGAGCGCGAAACCTCCGTCATCGCCAGCCGCGACGTTAACGGCAACATGGTGATCTGGCCGATGACCGAAAACGTACACCACGAAGGCATTCTGCGTTACTCGCTGTTCCCGGCCGCCGATCTCAGTGCCGAAAAAGCGCAACAGGCCGAACGCTATATCCGCCAACTGGCCGACAGCCTCGACTACGTGGGCACTATCACGCTGGAACTGTTCGACACCGCAAGCGGCCTGGTCGCCAACGAAGTGGCACCGCGCGTACACAACTCCGGCCACTGGTCGATTGAAGGTGCCACCACCAGCCAGTTCCGCAACCATATGCTGGCGATTGCCGGTCGCGCACTGGGTGACACCACGGCCAAATACCCGGCCGTTGCCATGCTCAACGTGATCAGCGATGAAACCCCGGCCGAAAAAGCCGCCACCATCGGCAACGCCTTCCGCCACTCCTATGGCAAAGAAGCACGCCCGGCGCGTAAACTCGGCCACGTCACTGTGGTTGCCAAAAACGTTGCCGAACGTGACAACACCATCGACCAACTGGCAGATTTAATTCCTGCCGGTGTCTGGAAACGCTAAGGAGTTTTTTATGGCCAAGTCATTACAGGAACAGCTGCTGGCAGCCGGCTTGATCGATAAACAAAAAGCGAAAAAAGCCGCCAAAGAACTGAAAAAACAAGATCACCTGCAACGCACCGGACAAGACAACCAGCTTGACGAAGCCAAGGCCAAAGCCGAAGCCGTGCGCAAAGAAAAAGCCGAACGTGACCGCGCACTCAACCGCCAGAAAGAAACCGAAGCACAGCAAAAAGCCATTGCTGCGCAAATTAAACAGCTGATCCAGACCAACGCCATCAAAAGCGAATACGCCGATATTAAATATCAGTTTGTTGATGGTAAAAAAGTGAAACAACTGTACGTTGATCAGGCCGTCTGGGACCGCTTAAGCCGTGGCCAACTAGCCATCATTGCGCTGTTTGTTAACCCCAGCCAGAAAAGCTACGAAGTGATTCCGCTGCAGATTGCTGAAAAAATCCGCCAGCGCGACGAAAACTATTTTATTGTGATTGCCGAAAACAGCCACGGTGAGATGGAAGAAGACGATCCGTATGCGGCGTATCAGATTCCTGATGATCTGATGTGGTAATTCATGGTTAATAAGAAGCCCGCGGATGCGGGCTTTTTTGTGGCTGCCCTCTCGTTCCTACGCTCCGCGTGGGAATGCAACTGTGCCCGCAAGGACTCCCACGCAGAGCATGGGAGCCAGATGAGAGCATGGGGCCAGATGAAATCTACCCTCTCGTTCCTGCGCTCCGCGTGGGAATGCAACTGTGTCCGCAAGGTCCCCCACGCAGAGCATGGGAGCCAGATGAGAGCATGGGGCCAGATGAAATCTACCCTCTCGTTCCTACGCTTCGCGTGGGAATGCAACTGTGCCCGCAAGGTCCCCCACGCAGAGCATGGGAGCCAGATGAGAGCATGGGAGCCAGATGACATGCCACTTATCAGCCAGTACCCTACAGTGTTAAGCCGCCTTCGGCGCGCTCCAGGTATCAACGATATACGGATTCAGCAAATGAGACAGTGTCTTTGGTAAAACCATATAGACAGCAAAAACACCCACAATAATACCGGCAACCACGTTGTCGAAGTACACAATCAGGGCAAGCAGAAGACTAAGTACAATGATGGATGGCAGGGCTGCCATAATGCGCGCTTTCTGCTGACGCTGGTGCGACAACGCCTCTGGCAGATATTTTTTAATCTCGTTGAGCGCATGGGCTTTCATGGCACGATTCAGGAATTCAAACGAATGATCGTCATCCCCCTGATGAATGGTCAGAACGTCGGAGTTGAATGCACTTTCGATACCGGTGACTTCGTTTAATGGAACCGAGATCAGCTTGGATGCTTTAGCCAGACCTTTCAGTGTTTCAAAATCCGCACCCGACTGGTAAGCATCCTGAACGGCCGCCACTTTCTTTTTATCAATTTTAAACGATTGCAACACGCCATCAGCGACGGCAACCAGATAGCCGTCGTCCACATCCAACCAGCTGTTTTCGGTAAAAAACCCTTCGGGCATTGCGTCTTTGGATTCGCGCACAAAGGTTAACAACAAGAAGAGATACAGCACATAGGCAACAGAGCCGCTGACCGGCGCAACCTTGGTCAGCGCCTGCACATGAATATTACGGGCGTTCGATTTCTGAATGTTGGCGACCGTATCGTTGTTCAGATAAGGCTCCTCTCCATCGTAACCGACCGCCACCGCATCCCCTTCGCTGTAACCGAGATAGTCAGATTCAGAAATGGTTGTACTGCCTTCGACGGTCTGACCGCCGGCGTTGAACTGGTAGTACAGCGTGTATACATCACGGGTTTTGGTCTTACCCTTGCGCCCGACGTATTCTTCTTCGGCGTATTCTTTGCTGGTCACCACGGCATCAGCCGGGGTATAGGATTCTTTCCAGGCGGGCTTGAGAGCATCGGCAAAGATATATTCAAACCCTGCTGTTCCCACCAGGGTAATAACCAGAAAAAGTGCGATGCACAGGCCTCTGACGAAGGATTTCCGTTTTTGCCCCGGTGTTTTGAATTTAGCCATAAAGTCACTTCCTTATTGTGTGAAATTCCACGACATCCGTTCATGGAAATCTGCCTACTACCCCAATGGTTATGGCAGAGATATTGCTACCAGCCGGGAGTCGTCATGTTTGAGTAAGGTATCAGGTATTGATCAGTCTGAACAGTTTGCAGGAAGCCGCACATGCCCGTTTTATCAGGACCAGATCAAGGCGTTAGCCCATCTGCCTGCTATCAGCCAGCAGCTGGAGCAATCGAATAATAATCTGCACGCCGTTAACCGTCAGAAACCTTATACCCCCGCACCGCATTCACCCGCGCAAACACCAGAGCACCCAGCGTTAACAAGCCATACAGCACCAGCATAAGGACTCCCACTTCTCTCGTTCCTACGCTCCGCGTGGGAATGCAACGGTGCCCGCAAGAACTCTCACGCAGAACATGGGAGCCAGATGAGAGCATGGAAGCCAGATGAAATCTGCTACTCGCAGCGATGCATACCTTCAAGCCACACCTGATACCGCTCTTTTGCCCTGTCAGTAACCCGAATGGTTTTACCGGCAATCCATGCCGGGCTGTATCTGCGGTTCAGTATAGCAATATTGATTGTCTTGCCCTGATCAGAGGTACAGCCATCACCGCCCATACAGCGCAGATTCCGCAGCCAGCGCTTATCCTGAAAATAATATGAATGCCCGTTACGGGTGAGCTTCACAAGATCAATCAGTACCTCGCCGTTTCCCGGTTCGATATAGGCTAAAAGCTCGCGAACCTTATGTTTCATAGGGGTTGTGCTTCATAGGGGTTGTGCTTCATAGCGACTGAGATTTCATATTTTTTCCAAGTGACGATTCAATCACTGGATTCATTTTTCTGCATCCATTAAAGCGGGGACAACCCCAGTGTGAATTCAAATGGTTATTCTATTTATTTTTAATCTGTCCTGAACGCTTTTTTATAAAAATTCTCGCTTGAAACGCCGAACTTTTGTACGCATATTTTTCATAGGAGATGACGTATTGAACTGAATCATGCGACCAAGAGTCCATTGTTCATACCAAGCAATACCATACAGCTGATGATCAGTTAAACCTGAAATAAGTAAAAGTATTTCATTTATCGTAGACTCTAACTCAACAAGCAGATCATCGTATTTCCAGTCACGATACTCTTCGTGAAAATGTTCAGCGAGTAGCCCCAGTTGATTCCATTTATAGCCCGTTTCAGGGAAATCCACATGCTGATCTTCAGATTTCAGGTGATGCCATTTAAGAACCAGTTTCCCCCAACCAATCAAGTAAGCAACCGTATCACTAACGCTAATCATCGTACCCTTAATGTTTCCCTCGACCGCGGATTTACGCGCCTTGCTTTCTGGAATGGAGCGATAATCAGCCATTAGTTTTGGAAATATTGAGTTTATGGCCAGCTCCAACTCTTCCTTGTTCTTGGGTACAGAAGACAATATAGATCTCCATTAACATAACCATCTATTAACGTGCATGCGCATTTATTAGCGTCGGCATTCAGGCCTTGTACATAAACTTGTAAATCAATTCCATAACCTGTTGATTTGAATATCAAATAAGCTAACACCAGCCTGAAAAACGAGCAAGCGCGAATAAGCCCCCGCTCTACAGGCATCGCAGCTATGGATTGCTGCTATACCCACGCACCGCATTAACCCGTGCAAATACCAGCGCCCCCAATGTCAGAATGGCGTACAGCACCAGCATAAAGATCAGTTGTTCCGGGTTGTCGGTGTATTCAAAGTGCAGAATCAGGCCGCCGCCAATCGCCAGACCGATAATGGATAACAGGGTAATAAACAGCGATGAATCGGTCAGTTTGCGGATGCGGAAGTTGGCAATGGCCATTAACAATGACACCAGCAAAAAGGTAACGCTGCCGAATTCGAGTATGACTTTTAAGCCGCCGGCTAAAATCAGACCCATAGCCAACACCGCCATCATGGCGATGGCCGCCACCGGTATATTATTGCTGCGCTTTTCCAGACTTTTCGGGAAGAAGCCATCACCGGCAATCACCGCCACCTGGCGTGAGGCGCCGAATAAGGTGCCGTTAATGGCACTGCTGGTTGCCAATACCGCCCCCAGCACTACAATATCGGCGCCGATATGGCCGAGTATTTTTCCGGCTCCGGCGGCCAGTGCGTATTCTTCGTTGGCGATAATATCGGCGGCGGGAATGGCCAGAATGGCGGCCACAGCAATCACCACGTACAGGGTAATGGCAATGGCGATGGCGCTGTAAATAGCGCGTGGGATATTTTTCTCGGGGTGTTCCATTTCTTTAACGGCGTTGATCACCAGCTGAAATCCTTCGTAGGCCACAAAAGTGACGGCGGCGACGGTAAGAATATTCAGCCAGGAAAATTCAATATCCGGATGAATAAGCAGTTCGCTCAGGCTGGTTTCACGGTGCAGCAGTAAAATCACGGCAATCAGCAGTAGTAAAATCAGTTTGCTATACACCATAATGTCTTCAATTTTACCCATGCCGCGCACGCTCCAGACATTGATCAGGGTAAATAACGCGATCACACCACAGGCCACCGCTTTGCGCAGATCGTTATTATCGGCAAAACCGGTGCCGCTTAACGCATAGGAAGCAAAGGTGTAGGCATAGAGGGCAATGGTACTGATGTAGCCAAAAATCACGTACCAGCCAATCAGCGCGGCAGCCAGTGGCGAGTTGGGAAAGGTGCGTTTAAAAAAACCGTAGGTCGCGCCTTCGTCACGATAGTACACGCCCAGTTTTACGTACGAGTATGCGGCTAATGCCGCAATTAAACCGCCCGCCAAAATCGCCAGCGGCGTATAGGGGCCGATCAGCGCAACGGAAATACCGAGAATGGTAAAAATACCGCCCCCCACCATGCCGCCCAGGGCAATGGCCACTAATTCAGGCAACCCCAGTGCTTTGCCTTCGGTTTTGGCTTGCAGCCATAAGGGTAATTTCATCAGGTACTCCGGTGCGGTGATTCTGGGCAAGGACTGAACAACAACTGAACAGAGTTAAAAAAGCCGAGGGGTTTTCTGCAGAAATTCTGTTTCATCAGCACGAATAATCCTATGACTTATATCACTGGGCATGCATATGAAAAAGCTCTAAGGTAAGGCCTCAGCTGTCACTACAGGAAGTCATACCGTGAAAAAACTGCTGATATCTGCCGCAGTGGTGGTGGCTGTTGTCGCCGCGTTTATCCTGCGACCGGCCAAGCCGATTGAAGTACGCATGGCCAAAACCAGCCAGGGTCTGGTTGAAGCTCTGGTCTCTAATACCCGCTCCGGCACAATTAAAGCCTGCCAACGTTCCCGCCTTTCTCTGGCGTTGGGTGGCCAGGTTAACCATCTGTATGTCGATCAGGGTGATAAAGTCGAATCCGGTACATTATTGCTGGAATTATGGAACGACGATTTAAAAGCCGCTCTCGAACAAAGCAACGCTCAGGTGCGCATGGCCGAACTGAATAAAGCGTCCGCCTGTCGCCAGGCGCAGGCTGATCAGCGTGAGGTAAAACGTCAGCGGGAATTATTTAATAAAAACCTCTCCTCCCCTGAACAGCTCGACCGTACAGAAACCAGTGCCGAAATTACCCGTTTAAGTTGCCAGCAGAATGAGGCGCAGGTGCAGAACGCCAAAGCCAATGTCGCCGTGCAACAGGCGCGACTGGCGCAAACGCAATTGCGTGCGCCGTTTGCCGGTATTGTCGCTGAGGTCAATGGTGAAGTCGGCGAATACGCCACGCCGTCACCACCGGGTGTGGCCACCCCGCCCGCGATTGATCTGATTGATGACCGTTGCCTGTACGTTCGCGCCCCCATTGACGAAGTTGATGCGTCGGTTATCCGCGTCGGCATGGCCGCACGGGTCACGCTGGATGCTTTCCGTGATCAGGCCTTTACCGGCAAGGTCAGCCGCATTGCGCCCTATGTCGAAGATAAAGAAAAACAGGCGCGCACCGTGAATGTGGATGTCACCCTCGATGCCCTGCCCGACGATGTGCAGTTGCTGGTAGGCTACAGCGCTGACATTGAAGTCATTACCGCAGCCAACCCGCAAACGCTGCGCATTCCGAGTGAAGCGCTGCTCGAAGGCAATCATGTGCTGACGCTGGCCGACGACGGTAAAACCCTGCAGAAAAAAGCGCTGACGCTGGGCCTGAGCAACTGGACCTGGACGGAAGTCAGCGCCGGTTTAACCGCAGAACAACCGATTCTGGTTTCGCTGGATAATCCGGCCGCCGTTGAAGGCGCAGAAGTGACGGTTATCGACGACGATAAGCGTCAGGCAGATCAGCCATGAGCCAGGCCAAATCTGCAGCCGCAGCCAACACCGCGCTCATTCACGTTCAGGCGGTTAATAAAACCTTCCTGCTCGGTGATGAGCCGGTGCATGCGCTGAATGATATCAACCTGAGTATTCAGGCCGGTGAGTATTTATCGGTAATGGGGCCTTCCGGTTCCGGTAAATCCACCCTGCTGAATATGCTCGGCCTGCTCGATGTACCCGATAACGGCCAATACTGGCTGAACGGTGCCGATACCGTGCCCATGAACGAAGAACAACGTGCAGTTTACCGCCGCAGCCATATCGGTTTTGTTTTTCAGTCATACCATTTAATTCCGCGTTTAAGTGCCAGCGAAAATATCGAGCTGCCGTTAATTCTGGCCGGTATTGCGCCGGCAGAACGCAAACGCCGGCTGGCACCCGTTATTGAGCGTCTGGGCCTTGGCAGCCGCGCCGGGCATTTGCCCAATCAGTTATCCGGCGGCCAGCGCCAGCGCGTAGCCATTGGCCGCGCCATTATTATGAAACCGCGCATGCTGTTGGCTGATGAACCAACCGGCAACCTCGACAGCCAATCCGGGGCTGAAGTGGTGCAACTGCTGGAAGAGCTGAACGCCGACGGCATTACCTTAGTTGTGGTTACCCACGACGCCGATCTGGGCCGCCGCGCCAGCCGCCGTATCCGTATGGTGGATGGCGTGATCGTCAGCGATGACCGCACGTCTTCTTCAGACGCTCAAAGCCGTACCGATCAGAGCGACGCGCCATGATACGCAGCCGCGACCAATTGGGCTTCAGCATCCGCGCCCTGCTGCGCCAGCGTTTCCGCACGCTGATGCAGCTGATTGCGATGTCGATTGGTGTACTCGCGGTAGTGCTGTTAACCGGCCTCGGTGAAGGCGCACGCCAGTATGTGCTGGGCGAATTTTCGGTACTGGGAAAAGACATTCTGATTATGCTGCCGGGGCGCAAAGAAACCTCCGGCGGTATGCCACCGATGACTGGCGAAGGCACGCGCGATATTACCCTGCAGGATGCCCAGAGCCTGCTGCGCCTGCCCGAAGTGGAGCGCATTGCTCCGCTGGTCGTCGGTAATGCCGAAATCTCGCGCGGCGCTCGCAGCCGCGAAACCCTGGTGCTGGGCACCAACAGCGCCTTCTTCGATATCCGCCATATTCAGCTGGCACGCGGCCAGATTCTGCCTGAGTTGCCACTCGATCAACCAAGCCCGGTCTGTGTTATCGGCACCACATTAAAACAGGAGCTGTTTGCTGCCGAACCGGCACTTGGCCAATGGGTTGGCATCGACACCTACCGCTGCCGGGTGATTGGTATTCTGGCCGATACCGGCACCGGCCTCGGCATGAATATGAGCGAAGCACTGATCATGCCGGTGGCCAGCAGTATGCAGCTGTTTAATACCGAAGGCGTGTTCCGGGTGATGATTGATGTGCGCTCGGCGATGGGCATGGGCGTGTTAAGCCGCCAGATTGAAGACATTATGCGCGAGCGCCACGACGGTCAGCTCGACGTCACCCTGATTACTCCCGACTCCCTGCTGAAAGCCTTCGACAGTATTCTCTCAGTGCTGACCTTTGCCATTGCCGGTATCGGCGCCATCAGCCTGTTTGTCGCCGGCGTACTGATTATGAATATGACGTTAATTACCGTATCGCAGCGCACCGCCGAAATCGGCCTGCTGAAAGCGCTGGGCGCATCCAGCCGCGAAGTGCGCCAGCTGTTCGTAACCGAAGCGGTAATGCTGTCGTTATTTGGCGCCCTGCTTGGCACCCTGCTGGCAGAAATTCTGTTATGGCTGGTGCGCATCCGTTATCCGGAAATTCCTTTTGCTGCTCCCTTATGGGCTACCGTCGCGGCCACCGCCATTGCCGTAGGCTGCGGCTTTTTGTTTTCCTGGATTCCCGCCAGCCGCGCCGCTCATATGGCACCGGTTACCGCCCTGCAACATCAGAACGGCAAATAGGAGGCCCAATGCACAGCACTGACTGGTTACATCTGGTGTTTTCCTCCGTGCGGTATAACCCGCTGAAAAGCCTGCTCACCGCGTTGGGCATCGCCATCGGTATTGCCGCCGTTACCCTGCTGACTTCACTGGGCGAAGGCGTACGCATGTATGTGATGGATAACTTCTCACAGTTTGGCACCCGCATTATTGCCGTCAGCCCAGGTAAGAACGACACCGCCGGTATGGGCGGCGTACTCAACTCGGTACGCCTGCTGACCATGGAAGATTACCGCAGCCTGATTAACCTGCCCTACGCTGAACACGTGGTCGCCAGCGTGCAGGGCACCGGCCCGATTGAATTTGGCGAGCGGGTACGTAACACCGATATTTATGGCACCACACCGAGCATGGTGCAGGCCTGGGATTTTCCGCTGGCCAGTGGGCGTTTTCTGCCCGAAGCTCAGGGCGGTAATTCGCGCGCCTTTGTTGTGCTAGGCCATAAGGTCTGGCAGGAATTATTTAAAGGCAGCAATGCGCTGGGGCAGTTTATCCGCGTTGGTGGTCAGCGCTTTCGCGTCATTGGTGTGATGAAACCCAAAGGCAGCATGCTCGGTTTTGACCTAGACGATATGGTCTACATTCCTGCAGACCGCGCGCTGACACTGTTTAACCGCGAAGGTCTGATGGAAATTGACGTAGTGTTTTCGGCAGCAACAACGTCGGAAAACATGCGCGAGATCGTACGCAAACGACTGGTAGAACGTCACGGTCAGGAAGATTTTACCGTCGTCACCCAGGACGAAATGCTGGAAAGCCTGAACAGTATTTTATCGGTGCTGACACTGGGCGTTGCCGCGCTGGGCTCCATCTCATTACTGGTTGGCGGCGTTGGTATTTTCACCATCATGACCACCAATGTGCGCGAGCGTACGCCGGAAATCGGTCTGCTGCGCGCCATTGGCATTTCCCGCCGGCAACTGCTCAGCCTGTTTCTTGGCGAGGCCGTATTATTATCGGTTATCGGCGCCCTCGCCGGTATGTTTGGCGCCCTCGCGTTACTGGCGATAACCAGCCTGCTGATACCAGACTTTCCGGTGCAGCCAAGCCCACTGTATCTGATTATTTCGTTGGTATTTTCGGCACTGATTGGCCTGTTCGCCGGCATTGGACCCGCCTGGCAAGCGGCTAAATTAAGTCCGATTGAGGCGCTGAGGGATGAGTAAAGGTGGGATCACTGACCTCCAGCAGAGTCTGATTTGCCACTCCAAACGGCACGTGCACCATGGCAAGGTCTTTGGCTTTAAGATGGTCTAACTGATCATCAAAGAAGACATGCGGTTTAAGCACATTCAGAATACGGCGTTTATCCATACCACCCAGGAAAAAGGTTTCGTTGGCTTCAACGCCCCAGCTCTTTAATGTGGTAATTACCCGCTCGTGGGCTGGCGCATTGCGGGCGGTGATAATAGCGGTTCGCAGCAGGCGCTGATAATCCGGGTTTTTAGCACGCAGCCTGTCTTCCAGTTCCTGCAGCTTTGACAACTTACGGAATAAATCCGCCAATAAGCCCGGATTATGTTCTTTCTCGGAGTGCAGCGCTTCGTATTCATGGAAGCGCTCCAACCCTTCCTGTTTGAACACGGTTTCCGCTTCGTCATCCGCCAGTACACCGTCAAAGTCGAACGCGATACGCAGCTCTTTATCATCCTGCTGATCGGTTACCGCACCGGGTAACAGTAAGCCCGCAGGCGAACCCGCAGCTACCGCTGAACGTACGTCCTCTTCATTACCTGACAAAAACAACGATGCATTAAACGCCGGAATATACGGAAAGGGAGATGCACCACCAGTAAAAGCGGCGCGGGAAATATCGAGTCCGTGATGAGCAATCGAGCGGAACACGCGCCGCCCGGTTGCTGTGGAATTACGCGACAGCAATACCACCTCCACCGGAGTTTCTTGCGGAAAATGCTGGTTAAATGCAAGAAAGCGGCGGATAAACGGAAACGCCACTCCCGTGCCAAGCACGGTATTCAGCTGCTCTTCCTGAAACTGCTTATAGGCTGCCGGGCCTTGCTCGCGGAAGACCTTGTCGGATTCCGAAAGATCAAACAGTGCACTGGAGGATACGGCGATAACGAGTTTGTCTTCGATGGGGAATGGCATAGTTAATTAACCAATTCGGTCGATAGTCACGCAAACGCGAATTCATCAGAACCGCAGTGTGCAAAAAAGTGAACAGAACTAATCATCGACTATGTCATTCAAAACTCAACTGACACAGAAATCTTAACGGCCTCTTTTGACTTCTTAAGGGAGTTCTCCACAAACGACATATCGGCACTGGCGTTATAAAGTTTTGCAATAGCACTGAGCTTTGCTTTTGTCGAAGAATCGAAGGTTTTTTTAATATCACCGGTCGTATCCAACATAAAGCTCTGACTCAGCAGTTGATTGGATGAAACTTCACGCATATTACAAACACTCTGAAACAGAGAATCCCGCGCCAGACCATTCTTCGTCATAATCTCCTTGGCCGCCTCGAGATCCGGAGGTCCACCAACGGCTTTCACCTCCATGGTGACCATCTTACTCTTCAATGCATCATTGGCTCTCGCGGTACTATGGTTTCCAGCAGCACTAAGCTCATTAGCCATGATACCGGCAACCAAATTGGCATCCAGCGAGGTTGTGGATTGCTCTTCGACCTGCGTTGACTCGACGCTTTTAACAGAAACACTTTTCGCTCCGAGAGCAACACAGACCGATTGCCACTGCAGAAATTTATTGATTGCGGCGGACTCTGAAAACTCTTCAGCAGGTGCAAACTGATCAGAGTATTGGGTCTTGAGCAGAACATTCCCTGCCCTGATATCCCGGGCATCTACCAATTTAAGCAGACCTTCAATAACTTCATCCTCTACAGGAAGACAAATGATCTGAGTATCTAATTCTGTCTTCATAAAGCGTTCGTATTCAATCTGGGAAGACTCTCTGAGTTCAGTCAGAAAGTTTGCATCAACAAAGAATATTTTCTGCGTATAAGGCTTAATCATCTTTTAACTTCCTTGAAAACAGTATGACGTGCAGAGCAATAACGGGCCAAGGCATCTGTAAAACCTTATCAACCTCCAAAATTGATGTCTGGACATCTGCCGACAAATCACGCTTTATTTTAACGATCCAGTGCCTGAGCAGCGAAATCCACTGAGCGTGTCCGCGCGCATAGACATTAAACAAAACCTGAACCGGGGCATTCCGCCCCGAAGCATCGAGCGTTACAGGCGTTATTGTCAGCAGGCAGTCGCCGTTAAACAAAACCCGGCATTTAACAACGGGGGTATTTACAAGCCATGATCGACCAGCATCCTCAATGGCATCAATACGATGAATAACCTCAGCGCGATGGGAATCAAACTCGTGAATGGTATGGTTAGCGTTAAAATCGGTAACATGCCAGCAAAGAGTATCGCCGGAGTTATCTAAAGTCTGGGCGTATAAAACAACACCATTTAACCGTTCAGCTAATGCAGTCATTGATAATATCCTGTATCAACTGGTTGGCACTTTTGTTATCCATGAGATTCACCGAGTAAATAACGCCTTTTACCTCGCCAAAAGCATCGTAAATGCTACGCATCTGATCAGAATCAGCAATGACATTGTTCGCATCACAAGCTGCAACAGCCGCCCATGGGGACTTATCCAGATGTGTCCCTATGATGCTCACTTTTTTGATATGAGCATCACCGCGACCACCAGCAATGAAGTCAGCTTCAATTTTCTCGATTGTTTTTCCAATATCAAAGTTTACCTTTGATCTGTAGGCGTTATCGTTCAGCTTACTTAAATCAACAACATAGAAAATATTGCTTTTATCTCCCACTTCTTTCAGCCAGTCATTCAAACGGTCACGACTGCCCGGAATGTCGACCAGCTCATCAATCCGATAGCAAAAATCTTCCGACGTTTGCCCTTCAATATTCTTGTACACTTTTCTTGAAGTGGTCTGAGTTTTTTCATCCCCGGGCGTGTTACCACGAAGCCTGGAAATAAACGTTGTTTTCCCCGTATCAGGTTGCCCCCATACAGCAACACCACCAAGTCTGGCGTACTCAGAAGTCTCATTTCCTGATGAAAACAGATCACTAAAGAAGGCACTAAACGAAGACCATGCATCGCCTATCGTATCGAAAACCGGCACTTTACTCCCCCAATAAACCTTATATTTTTTTATTGAATGCGGTCACTCTTACCGCAGTTTTATTGAAAGTTAAACCTGATCTTAACAGCTGCCGACAGAGGTCGTTGCCTCCGCATACCTGGCTTCTTCCGCCCGGCTCAGCGCATCACCCAACACGCTCCGGGCGACTTCCCGGATAAGGTCGTGCAGAACAATGTTGCCGCCTTCATCCTTAAGGTAATCAGCCAACGGCAGATCAGATTCCATAACCGCTACATCCGAACCTAAAAGGTGATCAAGCCAATCGTCCAGCTTGGATTCCAACTTATGGGTCGCCAGAGTCAACTGGTCATCCTCACTCAACTCCTGAATAAGGCGGTACACCAGTTGCTCAACTTCAGACTCCAGCATACCTGACAAAAATGAGTCGTTAATATCGGCAATAGAATGCTCCGTACCTGCAAGCAGATCACCCAGACCAGTTTCAGCCATCAGCCTGGTGGCGGCTTGCTTCCCGACCGTATCCAGAATCTGTGAGGCGCTTCTGCGGTTTACGACTTCTACCACTTGTTTTAAATGACCAATAATCGCTCTTAAATGCCGGTTCTCTGATGTTAAGTTGCCGAGCTCCTGCTCGAGCCTGATTAGCTCAAGGTCACGGGCATCCATCAGACACAAAGCAGACGCAATGGCAGGACTCTGGCACAGCTTCAGCAGGTCATCCCAAGGCGCTGAGTCTGGCTGCGGGTCCACTGATAAACCCGAAAATATAGCCTGCCCGGCTACGGGTATAAACAGACGGCGGACTTCCAGTGGCTCCTCACCGTAGAAAGCACACTCTGTTGCTTCTTCATCGTTCAATGGCATACGCACAATAGACAGCAGCTCACGCGTGCGGCCCAGGTATTTAACGGCCGCAACATCATCGAGGATAAGGTCACCCAGTGACATTCTCAGCAGCGGCAACAAATCCACCGCCTCATGATTCAGCTCAGCCAGATATGCAATCAATTGCGCACGGGATGACAGCACATTGACGCTGACATCGCCAAATTCATCAAAGCTCATACTCGTGATTTCCTTGTTGTTATAGTGGTACACATCCATTCAGAGTCTTATGGCTTCCTATTCAGCCAGCTTAACCCCCATGTTTTAATTTGTTCTTGAGCCCTTAACATACAGCAGCTAACCACTCCGCAGATGCAGCCGACCGGCCGCCAGCCGATGACCGGATTATTTACCGTTTTGCTCATGCCCGACCCAATCCAGCCAGACTGAAGCCGTCTATATTGCTTTTATCGGTCTTAACATCGCCGCTCTCGAAGAACATGGCCAACACTTCGGGGATGGTCGATTGGCCATCGTCATAACCACCGATGATGCCCGTAATAAGTCCGTCGATGGGTATAGCCCCGGTGGCACGGTAGCCACGAAAATTAGTGAGCTGGACGGACTTGAGGCGCATGGGGATTTCCTTATCTACAACTTGCCAGAGACCAAGGTGACGGGATCACATTGGCACAGCCGCCGGCTGGGGCAAAGCCCCGAGCACAGGGATATACGAGTGAACGCTTTTTGGCTATTCACAGTTCACCCCGGAAGGCTTTTTGGGTGAGGGATGAAAATATCCTTCCCTGAATACCAAGAAAGTCTTCATTACCATTTTTCAGTGATGCTGTTTTTCGACAGATTTCCGCGAATTTGATCTGCTCTTCCATTGGGGGAAGTATGACGTCCACTGTTTTAAGATTTGCTTTTGAAATATTGGGCATAGAACCTGCTGCCCCTGAAGCAAGGGCTTGTACCTTAGAGCGTATAGAAACATTCGATAGAAGTTTCCACAGAAAATACTTATCGATACATTCTTTAGAGCAGAGTCTGAAAATCAGGTCAGGCAACAGAAGTCCTGTTGTCTTCTTTTCCACTAATGCAACAGCAGCTACCAAGTCATAGGTATTTTTCCGAGTAAAGAGTAAATCACCCTGCTGCACCTCATGCTTAGGGTTCGGATTATAGTCAGAAAATATTGCCTTATTCTCTGAGGATAGAAACACTCCCGTGGTTACTGCTCCAAGTTTCAGAACGCCCCACTCTCCATCACTTGCAACTCGAGTGTCACACTTGGGACTACTACCACTCTCGATAGCATCCAGCACATCATTCAAGGTCACAACCTCCCACCCCTTCGGATTGGTCACCGGGTCACCAAACATGTCCAGAAACACGGCGCGGAGGAAGTCGTCGGCGAGCTGGATGGCTTGCTGGCGTTTGCGGCGGATGGCGTCGGCTTTGTCGAGGATAGCGGCGATGCGCTTTTGTTCGGGCAGGGGTGGCAGGGGGATCTCTACTGCTTCAAGCTTGCCTTTAGTAATGTGCTTAAGGCCAACCCCGCCATGAGCCTGGTAAATAATCAGGTCCAGCTTAGAATTTATTGCATATCGAAGATAGTTTTTGTCGACATGACGTTCATCAATATCAACCCTAAAAATGTGTTGATTTAGAAAGCCCTTGCCCCGATTCCAGAAGAATGCACCAAAGGAAGTCCCTGGGGTGCCAGACCAAGAGAAAAGCAAGTCCCCCGAATCCACATGGAATCTTTTTTCCACCTCAAAATCGCAGTAATTAAAAGGTTTAGTTTCATCATTGAGATTTTGGATTCGAACAATAGGAGTGCCCGAGGCCGACCACTCCTCCGGCTTAAATGCTCTCCCGTTCTGAAGGCTGCATACGCTTCCAAAGGGAACGAGATTCATCACAGCATCCCCTCCAGCTCAGTCAGGTCTTTCAGAATATCGTTTTCCAGATCCTTCAGGCGTTTCAGGATGTCTTTCGGGTCTTCGTATTCTTCCTGTTGGTACACCACTTCTTTGTAGCGGTTGATACTGAGGTCGTATTTATTGGCACGGATATCGTCGGCGCTAACAATAAAGGCCTTTTGGGTTTTGTCGCCAAATTTGTGTTCGAACTGGAAGGCTTCGGCGCCGGATTCCACCAGGCTGCGGTATTGCTTCCATTGCTTTATGGCATCCGGCAGGTCGTTGCTTTTTTCGCCTTTTAATGGCGTGCGCTTGTCATCGAGTGAGAAACCGTCGGCTGCCAAATCGTAAAACCAGACGTTATCGGTACGGCCACCTTTGGTAAAAAAGATAATGGCGGTACTGACGCCGGCATAGGGTTTAAATACCCCGGATGGCAGGCTGAGAATACCTTCGAGCTGGTTGTTGTCGAGTAATTCGGCGCGCAGTTGCTGGTGTGCCTTACTGGAGCCGAACAGTACGCCGTCGGGCACGATGACGGCGGCACGACCACCGAGTTTGAGCATGCGTAAAATCAGGGCAATAAACAGCAGTTCGGTCTTTTTGGTTTTAACCTTTTTTAAGATATCCGGTGATACGTCGTCTTCGTCGAGGCTGCCTTTAAACGGCGGGTTGGCCAGAATCAGGTCGAAGCCCTGTTCTGCTTCTTGCGGGAAGCGTTCTTTAAAGCGCTGGCTGAGGGTGTCCTGATAATGAATATCGGGTTCGGCCACGCCGTGCATCACGAGGTTCATGGCGGCGATGCGCAGCATGGTGGCGTCAAAGTCGAAGCCGTGGAACATATCGGTGTCGATGTGTTTGCGGTGTTCGCCCAGTAAGTCGCCGGTGTACAGCACCTGCTCTACGGTTTCGCCTTTGTCGTCGGTAACGCTGCTGCGGATGGTGCCTTCGGCGGAGGAGTATTTCTCCAGCATGAATTCGTAGGTGGTGCTTAAAAATCCGGCGGTGCCACAGGCCGGGTCGCAGATACGGTCGGTGGCTTGCGGGTCCATCATGTCGATCATGGCGCGGATAATATGGCGCGGGGTACGGAACTGGCCGTTAATACCGGCGGTGGTGAGTTTGCTGAGCAGGTATTCGTACAGGTCGCCTTTGGTGTCGGATTTATCTAACGGCAGGTCGTTGACCATCTCGACGGCCTTTACCAGCAGTGAGGGTTTTTGCACCATCAGCTGGGCGTCTTTCATAAATTCTGCAAACAGGCTGCCTTCCACACCGGCGGCGCTGTTTTTGAAGTAAGGAAACAACTCGTCTTTGACGGTGGCCATTAATTTATCGGCACTTTCAATATGAACCAGGTTGCTCCAGCGCAGGTGTTGTTGCTGGTCGTTAAAGCGGCGGTTAAAAGATTTGCCGGTGCGCTGGCTGCGTTTTTCGTCGCTGGTTTCGTTCATATCCAGCAGGCGTGCGTACATCAGAAAGGTGATCTGTTCGATTACGGTTAACGGGTTGGCGATGCCGCCGATCCAGAATTCTTCCCAGAGTTTGTCGATTTTGCTTTTCAGTTGGCCGGTAATCATGGCTGTTTGTGCTCTTAAATTCGTGTGTCAGTTGCTTGTGTCAGCCACTGCTTTGGCCGCGGGCTTACGCTGGCCGGATTGTACCGCAAAACCGGCAACAAACCGTGCGATGAGCGTGGCCTGTTCGTCTTTAAACAGGCCGTCGATGCCATCCTGATGCAGCTGGCTGAACGGCGCTTCGTACAGGCGTTCGACCGTCATGCTGCCGCTGCGGCAGATTTCGCTTTTCAGCAAGCTGATAAAGCGCTGTTGCAGGCTGTTGAGGTGGATATGGTGCTGCTGCAGAAAGTGGCTGAACTGCGCTTCGATGGCATCACGGTCAAGGCCAATAATGGCGCGCAGCAGCTGGTCGATGCCAACGGCAGAATCGGGGAAGAATTCTTTCAGCAGGGTTAAATCGACCCCGCTGTTATTGGTGTGCACCATGGCGTTAAGGTCGTTTAATTCCTGCTCAGTAATGGCCTCCCCCGCCCGTATTTTCTTCAGGATCGGGTTGGTGGTAAACAGCGGCGTTAGGGTGGCTTCGACTTCGCGGCGGTAGATTTCGTAATCGACGGTGCGGATATTGGTTTTTACATCCGCTATTTCGTATAAACCTTCGTCTTCTTTGATATCGATGATGGGTGTAACGTCGACCGGCTCCGGGTTTACGCTTTTATCGCGCAGGTGAATGACGCTGCGGATATCCTGGCGGGCATGTTCCAGCGCCTGCACAAGATTGCGGCGGCCCTGCTCTGTACTGCCTGGCTGATCAGAGGCTTCGTTGTCTGGTTTCCAGAAGTCATCCTGTTGCAGCTTTGCGATGGTGGCGGCTTTGCTGCGCACCTGATTAAGGTGCATCGACAGGCTGCGTACTTTTTGCTGAATCGGCTGGCGGGTGTCGTCAATCAGCTTGGATTGATTTTTTGTGCGATTCAGCAGCTGGGCGTACTGGGCATTGACGATATCCAGATCGAAGCGCAGGGCTTCGCCCTCTCCCTGAATATTGCGCCATTGCATCAGAGGAGCCATTTGCTCCAGCAGTGCGCTTTTGGTGGCGGGTGAAAACTGCAGCAAGAGTTCGCGGTTGGCGAGCTGTTCTTTTAAGCGCCAGTTATCGCGGATGGCGATGGTGTTGTCATTCAGGCTGTCGATGTCCTGTTTGATCAGGTCGATCATCAGGGTGAAGTCGCTGATGGCGCCTTGTTTAAGGGCTTCTTCGGCAAACATCAGACGCGCTTCAAACAGCTTCTGCGCCAGTGATTTGGACGGACGCTGTTCTTCCTCATCGTGTTCGATATTGAAGTAGTCAAAATTACCCCAGTGGTCGAAGATCAGGAATTTTTCTTTATCGCGCGTGCTGCCGTCCGGGTTAAAACCAAACAGGCCTTTGCATAAACGCGTGCCACGGCCAACCATCTGCCAGAATTTGACCTTGGATTTTACCGGTTTGGCGAACACCAGATTGAGTACCTCGGGTACGTCGATGCCGGTGTCGAGCATATCGACGGAAATGGCGATGGTGATCTGGCTGGCGCTGCCGTCGTTGAGTTTGAAGTCGTCAATCAGTTCTTCGGCGCGCTCGTATTTGCTGTGAATTACACGGCAAAAATTGCCGGCGGAATCCTGGGCGAAATCCGGGTACATTTCGTTAAACAGCCCGTACAACAGCTCTGCGTGTTTGATGTTACGGGCAAAGATCATGGATTTGCCCAGGGTCTGACCGTCGGCCAGACGCAGGCCGTTTTCCATCAGGTTGCGCAGAATCGCGCGGTTGGTGTCTTTGTTGTAGATGGCCTTGTCGATGAGTTTGCTGTCGAAGTCGAGGGTGTTGGGGTCGATCCCCTGGTCTTCGAGTTGGGCGATCTGTTCGTCTGAAAGGTTGTTACCCTTAATGCCCTCACGCAGAAACTGGGTGGTGTGCGCGACGACTTTAAACGGCACCAGATTGCGGTCTTCGATGGCTTTTTCCAGCGGGTAGTTGGCGGTTGGCTGTTTGTAATCGCAGCCAAACAACTGACTGGTTGAGCGGCTGATCATTTCAACCGGGGTGGCCGTAAGGCCAAGCTGAATGGCATCAAAATATTTGAACAGATCGCCATAGACGTTATAGATGGAGCGGTGCGATTCGTCGGCGATAATCAGATCGAAATACCCGACGTCGAAATTCTCCATAATGTTCATCATGCCGGGATAGGTGGAGATATAAATCCGCGCTTTGGTCATATCGGATTTCTTGCTTTTGCCCACCACATACACCGGCTCTGACATAAAGTCGGCGTAGGCATTGCCAGCCTGCTTGCGCAGTTCGGTGCGGTCACACAGGAACAGCACACGCTTGGCCCAGCCGGCTTCAATCATGCGTTTACTGAGTGCAATAGATACCCGGGTTTTACCAGTACCGGTGGCCTGCACCACCAGCGCCTTACGGTGATTATTGCTGTAGCGTTCACACACGCGGGTGATGGCTTCAATCTGGTAATCGCGCCCGGCAATGCTGGTATCAATCGGAGTTTTGATCAGACTGTTTCGTTCGCTGCGCTGGCGAATAAGGTATTCCAGACTTTGTTTGGCGTAGTAGCCATAGAGCTTACGCGGCGCTTCGCCCTGGGCATCGTTCCAGAGGGTAATATCACGGCCATTGGTGTAAAAAATCAGTGGCCGCTGAGCGTATTCTTTCTCTAATGCGTCGGCATAGAGTTTGGCTTGCTGTTGGCCTTTCTGGCTGCTTTCGCGGGCGCGCTTGGCTTCGATCACCGCCAGCGGTTTGCCGTTATCGCCCCAGAGAACGTAATCGCAATAGCCGATACCTGTGGTGGTCGGCTGACCACTGACCTGCACTTCGCGGCTGACCTGTTCGGTATCACCATTTTTCAGCAGATCGATATCCCAACCGGCGGAGTACAGGTCCTGATCGATCATACGGCGACGGGTTTCTTCCTCGTTGTAATCGAGGACGCTGCCTGCGGCCTGATTACGCTGTTTCAGCTGTTCGAGGGATTCCACCAGCTGCAGATCTGCCAACGCTTGATCTTTGGCCTGCAACTCTTGCTGCAGACGGGCGTTTTCGGCCTGCGCCTTAAGCTCAGCCTCCTTTACCGCCTCCAGCTCTTCCAGCGCCTGTTCCAGCCGCGCCTGATGCTTGGCCAGTTCGTTAGCAGAAGGCTGTTTGATTTGTTCAGGGGCTTTGAAAGGCGCTAAATCGCTTTTATTGCCCACGCCGGTGGATATCAGCAACCAGCCGGCGAGAATGTGTGCTTCTTTTAATAACCACAGCGGATCGGAGTCGTTGAACTTACCTTCGTGAGCGGCGCGATTACCGACTTTGCGGATGGCGTGCAGCTTATCGACAATGCCGCGATCGACAATACTGGCGAAACTGTGGTTATTCAGACGATCGATAAAGTTTTCGTTCGGGTATGACGGAATTTGATAGCGGTCGAATACCACCCCTACCAGTTTCTCGGCGAAGCAGCGTAATTTAACCAGCGCACTTTGTGGGTCGCTGTGGGCGTAGGCTTCGGCGTGGGCGGCGAGATTGGCAAGATCCTCCCAGTGGGGGCGGAGGTTTTCGAAATTAACTGATTTCATAAAAATTATTATATCCATATCGGCTGTGATGCTAAGGCCGTGCCAGGTCTGTTTCTAAGGTTTGGTAATGCCGTATTTTTCCATCCAGCCAGTCATAACCTGATAGCTTTTAAAGCCTAACAACTCGGCAGCCCGACTCTTTTTACCCTGCGCAGCATCCAACGCCTGGGGTATATAATGCCGCGCAAGATCACCACATAATTCTTTTAAATCAATACCTTGCGACACATCAAAGTTCATTACCCCAGCGCCATCTGAACCGCGTTCAGGCATGTGAAAAAGCGCCTGGCGCATGTCTTCGGCGGTAATCTCATTGCCCTGACACCACAATGCTGCACGTAACAGCGTGGATTGCAGTTCTCTGACGTTACCCCGCCAAGGGTGCGAAATAATAATATTTAATGCATCTGGGGAAATTTTCTTATCTTTCAGGCTGTCGTCTTCTTCAGCCAACATGCTCAACAGCCGATTTGCCAGCAGAGTAAGATCGCCCTTGCGTTCTCGGATGGGTGGCAGATGAAGAACGCCAACCGCAATGCGATAGAAAAGGTCTTCCCGAAAGCTGCCTTCGGCGACTTTTTCCATCAGGTTTCTGTGTGTTGCCGTGATCAGACGGACGTCAACTTTCTGTTCTTTGGTAGCGCCAACCGGAGTGAATGTGCCGTCCTGCAATACCCGCAACAAACGCACCTGTACTGCGGGCTCAAGCTCGCCAAATTCATCCAGAAACAGAGTTCCGCCATCAGCCTGTTCAAATACTCCAGGCTTATCGGACATTGCACCGGTAAATGCGCCCTTTTTGTGGCCAAAAAGTACTGAGTCGACCAGCTCTGACGGAATAGCCCCACAGTTCAGTGGGATAAATGGTTTATCTGCGCGGTTACTGGCATTGTGAATTGCACGGGAGAACAGCTCCTTACCAGTACCGGTTTCACCATAGATAAGTACCGGCACTTCGCGCCCTGCAAGAATCTGAGCCTGCTGTTTTAGCATCTGCATTTGCGGATTCTGGGTCACGATGTGATCGAATGCCGCATTGATTGGGGCACTGCCTAGCGCCAGTGAACTGATTTTATTGTTGCCGATAAGCCGCGCCGCCGGCAGGTATTCCATGGACAGTTCGAACGGGATATCAACAACCTGAACACCTTGCTCAAGCGATGACTGATAGAACTTGCAGGGATAACGTGTTTTGCCCAGCAGAACCCAGACCGCCTGCATCGTGGGGGTACCCGGGCTTAACAGCAGCGAGAGATTACAATTTCCGGCACTGATGTCAGTAAGGAACTGATCGGCGGCCTGATAGACATCGTTGTAATCCACCGGAGAAGATAAGCTGACGGCACGCGCCCGAACCGGTATCGACACTCGCAGCTTCAACCAATCCAGATAAGGTTGCACCTGCTCTTGCGGATAGTTGTAGAGCAACTCTACGGAATCAAAAGCTGCTGCCTGCAAGGTCGCTGCGATGGGACCAAAGGTTTTCCCCTCAGTATTACTGCTGGCTGCATTCAGGTCGGTAGCACCAATCCAACTAACCAGCGTATGTATCTTTGCCATACTCATCCATGATCCCCAACACGCCTGGGTGCAAACCCAAGCTTTCGTAAATTATTTTCCTTGCTTACACGAGCCTTTATTGCGAATAAAAATGCACAGAACAGACTATCGAGAGCAGATCATAGCGTAAGATGCTGATAAAACTAAAGATTAAAAACCAGCACAAAACAGGTTAAAACCCTTTGTCCTAAATGAAGCGGCCGGAGGAGCAAATTAAGAAAATACGCTGCTGGTCAAATACACCGCCTTGCGAAATCGCACATACAAAAAAGGCCAGTCATCGCTGACTGGCCTTTTTTATAGAATTTTTGGTCGGGACGACAGGATTTGAACCTGCGACCCCTTGTCCCCCAGACAAGTGCGCTACCAGGCTGCGCTACGCCCCGACACAGACTCCAAGCCGACGGATTGAATCGCCTTGAGAGCGTCGCCAAGTATACTTAAGCCACTGAAAAATTAAACATTTTTTTAGATAAGGGGCCAGCAGAGAGGCTCAGGAGTAACGATCAGGATTGAGTAGTTCAGCCAGTTCTTTCAGTTCGATAATCATGTTTTTGACCAATGCCTGATCCATCGCCACGGCGTTGGATTCACCTTCTTCGGTCAAGCGCTGACGAGCACCGCCAATGGTGTAACCTTCGTGATAGAGCAAGGCACGGATTTCACGGACGAGGATCACGTCCTGACGCTGGTAGTAACGGCGGTTGCCACGGCGTTTTACCGGGCTGAGTTGTGGAAATTCCTGTTCCCAGTAACGCAGAACATGAGGTTTCACGTCGCACAATTCGCTCACTTCACCGATGGTGAAATAGCGTTTGGCGGGAATGGGGGGAAGTTCGTTATTGTGGCTGGGTTCCAGCATACGCCTCCACCCGAACCTTGAGTTTTTGACCTGGTTTAAAGGTCACAACACGACGGGCAGAGATAGGAATTTCTTCACCCGTTTTCGGATTGCGACCCGGCCGTTGACGCTTATCACGCAGGTCAAAGTTGCCGAAACCCGACAACTTAACCTGCTCGTTGCGACTCAGACTATCGCGGATCTCATCAAAAAAGAGATCCACCATATCTTTCGCCTCGCGCTTGTTGAGACCAAGATCCTCGAACAGTTTTTCTGCCAGTTCTGCTTTGGTCAAAGCGGTCATGCTAACCCCTTAGCGTTGCTCCCAAGCTCTCTTCAAGATGAGCCAGTACTGATGAAACAGAATCGTTCACTTCTTCATCAGTTAATGTGCGCGAAGGATGCTGCCAGGTCAACCCCAAAGCGAGACTTTTTCTATCAGGATCAATGCCTTTGCCGACATACACATCAAACAGGTTGAGCTTTGTCAGGTAATCCCCTGCTTTCGCACGGATTGCCTGTAAAACCTGATCAACCTGCACATCCTGAGCAACCACCAGAGCCAGATCGCGGCGCATTTCCGGGAACTTCGACAGTTCGGAGAAATCCGGAATCGCGATTTCACGCACAGCCGCAAGATCCAGTTGCACCAGATACAGCGCCTGCTTCACGCCCAGAGGCTTCTGCAGGCTCGGATGCAGCGCACCCATTACGCCAACTTCCAGCCACTGACCGTCTGCGTCGGCTTTTTCGATGCGAGCGGTCTGGCCCGGATGCAGCGCCGGATGGCTTGCCGCAACAAAACGGTAGCGACTCAGCTGACCGGTACGCGCCAGCAGGGATTCCACATCGCCTTTGGCATCAAAGAAATCGACGCTGGCATCGGTATCAGCCCAGGACTGCGGCAGACGATTACCCGTCAGCGCGAAGGCCAGCGTCGGAATCTGATCCAGCTGACCATCGGCCTGTGGCACAAAACGTAAACCGGTTTCAAACAGACGCACACGCGGCTGCTGACGTTTGAGGTTGTAGCTGACCGCCTGTACCAGACCGGCGAGCAGATCGGTACGCATCACTGACATTTCTGCCGAAATCGGGTTCAGCAGTGCAATCGGTGCATGTTCAGGGTCCATGGATTTCTGCAGCTGAGGTTCAACAAAGCTGTAGGTAATGGCTTCCTGATAACCGCGCGCCACCAGATGACGACGCAGATCGCCCATGCTCAGACGGTTTTCAGCGACGCGCGCCAGCGGCGAGGCTGCACTTGGCAGACGCACCGGCAAACGCTCGTAACCGTAGATACGGGCCAGTTCTTCGATCAGGTCAGATTCAATCGCCATATCGAAGCGGTAGCTTGGTGCAACCACATCCCAGCCATCGTCGGTTGCGGTCAGCTGCATACCCAGACGGGTGAGGATGTCTTCAATTTCGCTATCGGCCAGTTTCAGGCCCAGAATCAGCTCGGCACGGGCACGACGCAGGTGAATGGTCGGCGCTTTTGGCAGATGCGCTTCACTTGCCACTTCCACCACAGGGCCGGGCTGACCACCGCAGATTTCAAGCAGCAATGCTGTCGCACGCTCCATGGCTTTGGCCGCCAGGTTGTAATCGACACCACGCTCAAAGCGGTGGGAAGAATCGGTATGCAGGCCATAGTTACGGGCACGGCCGGCAATCGCCAGCGGTGCAAAGAACGCCGCTTCGAGCAGCAGATCCTGCGTATCGTCCGCCACACCGGAGTGCTCACCACCCATAATACCGGCAATAGCCAGCGGCTTGGCGTGGTCGGCAATCACCAGGGTGTCGGCGTTCAGTTCAACGTCCTGACCATCGAGCAGCGTCAGTTTTTCGCCCTGCTCTGCCATGCGCACACGAATGCCACCGTCAATCTGCTTCAGATCGAAAGCGTGCATCGGCTGACCCAGCTCCAGCATCACGTAGTTGGTAACATCAACCACCGGATCAATGGAGCGGATACCGCCACGACGCAGTTTTTCCACCATCCATAATGGTGTAACGGCTTTTACGTTGACGCCTTTGACGATACGGCCCAGATAACGCGGGCACTGCTCGGCTGCCGAGACTTCGATGGCAGGTTTGTCATCGATGGCAGGTGCTACAGCGTTAACGACCAGCTCGGTCAGATCGGCTTTGTTCAGTACGCCCACTTCACGCGCCAGACCGGCCATGCTCAGGCAGTCGGCGCGGTTCGGGGTCAGATCCACTTCGATGATGGCATCATCGAGGTTCATATATTCGCGGAAATCGGCGCCAACCGGTGCATCTTCCGGTAACTCCATCAGACCATCGGAGCTTTCGGCCATACCCAGCTCGGCTTCGGCACACAACATACCGAAGGACTCGACACCACGCAGCTTGGCTTTCTTGATTTTAAAGTCGCCGGGAAGCACCGCGCCGATTTTCGCCAGCGGGATTTTCAGGCCGGTACGGACGTTCGCAGCACCGCAGACAATCTGGAAGGTTTCATTGCCATCGGTCACCTGACACAGGCTGAGCTTGTCGGCATCCGGGTGTTGTTCACGGCTGACCACCTGGCCCACCACAACGCCGGAAAACATACCGGCAACAGCTTCTACGCCGTCAACTTCGAGGCCTGCCATCGTTACCTGGGCGGCCAGTTCTTCAGTGCTGACAGCCGGCTGCACCCATTCGCGTAACCATTGTTCGCTGAATTTCATGTTGTACTAAATCCTGTAATAAGCGATTAACGGAACTGCTGCAGGAAGCGCAGATCATTTTCGAAGAACAGACGCAGGTCGTTAACGCCGTAACGCAGCATCGCCATACGCTCCATTCCCATACCAAAGGCAAAGCCGGTGTACTCTTCCGGATCAATGCCTACATGGCGGAATACCTCCGGGTGGACCATGCCGCAGCCGCCAATTTCCAGCCAGCGGGTTTTGGTGCCTTCCGGGGTTTCAATCACCCATTCAATGTCGATTTCGGCAGAGGGTTCGGTAAACGGGAAATACGACGGACGCAGGCGCACCTTGATGTCTTTCTCAAAGAAGGCGGCCATAAATTCCTGCAGAATGCCTTTCAGGTCGGCGAAGCTGACGCCCTTATCAACCAGTAACCCTTCCATCTGGTGGAACATCGGGGAGTGGGTCTGATCGTAATCGCAGCGGTAAACACGGCCCGGGCAAATAATACGCAGCGGTGGTTGCTGGGCTTCCATGGTGCGAACCTGTACCGGCGAGGTATGGGTACGCAGCAGGCGTCCGGCGTCAAAATAAAAGGTGTCGTGCATGGCACGCGCCGGATGGTGCGACGGAATATTCAGCGCTTCGAAATTGTGGAATTCATCTTCGATTTCCGGGCCTTCCATTACCTGGAAGCCAGCACCGGCAAAAAAGGATTCGATACGCTCAATGGTGCGGGTAACAGGATGCAGACTGCCTTCCTGCATGGCCCGGCCCGGCAGAGTAATGTCGATGGTTTCAGCGGCCAGTTTAGCATTCAGAGCGGCGCTTTCCAGCAGCTGCTTGCGCTGGCTGATTGCATTTTCAACCTGGTCTTTGGCTTCGTTAATGATCGCGCCCATTTTCGGACGATCTTCCGGCGCCACGCTGCCAAGGTTTTTCATCAGGGAAGTAATTTCCCCTTTTTTGCCCAGAAATTGAACCCGTACCTGATCCAGCGCCGCTACATCTTGCGCTTCACTTACGGCGGCCAGGGCTTGCTGTGTCAGGGCCTCAAGGTTTTCCATCGTTGCTATCCATCAATTGACGTCAGATTGACAAAAAAATAGGGGAATCACCTAGATTACCTAAGCTCATCCCCTATTTCGCAGGCGTTGGTCAGAGCTTACACACTGACCATTACCGTTTTCCGGCTAAGCGGTGAAATTACAGGCTGGACTTGGCTTTTTCAACCAGAGCCGCAAACGCTGCTTTTTCGTTAACCGCCAGATCAGCCAGTACCTTACGGTCAATTTCAACAGCGGCTTTTTTCAGACCGTTGATGAATTTGCTGTAAGACAAACCGTTAATACGTGCACCGGCGTTAATACGCGCGATCCACAGCTGACGGAACTGACGCTTACGCTGACGACGGTCGCGGTAAGCATACTGACCAGCTTTGATCACAGCTTGTTTAGCTACACGGAATACACGGCTGCGAGCACCGTAGTAACCTTTAGCCTGCTTCAGAATTTTTTTGTGACGACGACGAGCGATCACACCACGTTTAACACGAGCCATAGTTTATCTCCTGAATACCGATTAAAGATTAGGCAGCATGCGCGCTACCAGCTTAACGTCAGAGGCGTGAACCTGAGACATACCGCGCAGATGACGCTTACGCTTGGTGCTCTTTTTGGTCAGGATGTGGCTACGGAACGCACAACGGTGTTTGAAGCCGTTCGCGGTCTTCTTGAAGCGCTTGGCTGCGCCGCTCTTAGTTTTGATTTTAGGCATTTTGTTACTCCAAAAGGTTATGGTGCATACAGAAACTAAGACCCTGTATAACACCTGCCATAACGAGCAGTCGGTAGAACGCATAAACCCGGCATTAAGCCGGGGTTATGTGATTCATTTAGGAACCAGACTACTTCTTCTTACCTGGGGCGATGACCATCACCATTTGACGGCCTTCCATTTTCGGGTGTTGTTCCACAGTGCCGATTTCCCGAAGGTCCTCTTCAATGCGTTTCATCAACTCCATCCCGATATGCTGGTGAGCCATCTCACGGCCGCGGAAGCGCAGAGACACTTTCGCTTTATCACCACCCTCTAGGAAACGTGTCAGATTACGTAATTTAATCTGATAATCGCCTTCTTCAGTACCCGGACGGAATTTCATTTCCTTAATCTGGATCTGGTGCTGGCGTTTTTTGGCTTCGGCTTTTTGCTTTTTCTCTTCGTAAAGCTTCTTACCGAAATCCATCACCTTACATACGATCGGATCGCCATCTGAAATCTGTACCAGATCCAAGGCTGATTCTCCCGCCATACGCAAAGCGTCTTCAATACTGACGATACCAACCTGGCTTCCATCGGCGCCGATCAAACGTACCTCGGTTGCACGAATTTGATCGTTAATGGCAGCTCGATTGTCTTGACGGCCGCCCTTTCTGTTATCGCGTCTGATGATCAGTTCTCCATTCCAAACCGTCCGCGCTGTGCAATGCCACCTTCAAGTATTTCAATGAAGGCGTCGATACTCATAACACCCAGGTCTTCACCTTTACGGGTACGCACAGCGACGGTGTTTGCTTCTACTTCTTTATCCCCTACAACCAACAGGTAGGGTACCTTGTGCAAAGTGTGCTCACGGATTTTAAAGCCGATCTTCTCGTTTCTCAAGTCCGCAACAGCCCGGAAGCCTTTTGATTTCAGGTTTTGGGCCAGATTCTGACAATATTCACCCTGATTATCGGTGATATTGAGTACCGACACTTGCTGCGGTGCCAGCCATGGCGGCATCGCACCTGCATAGTGCTCGATAAGAATACCAATAAAACGCTCGAACGACCCAAGAATCGCACGATGCAGCATGACCGGAGTCTTGCGCTCGCCGTCTTCATCCACATATTGGGCGCCTAAACGCTCTGGCAGCATAAAATCGAGCTGCACAGTACCACACTGCCAGACGCGATTTAAGCAATCACGCAGAGAGAATTCGATTTTAGGGCCGTAGAAGGCGCCTTCACCCGGCTGCAGCTCCCATTCCAGACCGGCGTCATTCAGTGCGTCTTCCAGTGCGGCTTCCGCCTGGTCCCACAAAGAATCATCACCGATACGGCCTTCCGGACGGGTCGACAGCTTCATTTCGACCGCATCAAAGCCAAAGTCTTTGTACACACCCAGCGTCAGCTTAATAAAGTCTGATGCTTCCTGACGGATCTGCTTTTCCGACACAAAAATGTGCGCATCGTCCTGGGTAAAACCACGCACGCGCATAATGCCGTGCAAAGCACCGGACGGCTCGTTACGGTGACAGGAACCAAATTCCGCCAGACGCAGCGGCAGGTCACGGTAGCTCTTCAGACCCTGATTGAACACCTGGATATGACACGGGCAGTTCATCGGCTTCACCGCGTAGGTACGCTTCTCAGACTCCGTGGTGAACATGGCATCGCCATAGTGTTCCCAGTGGCCGGATTTTTCCCACAATGAGCGGTCAACAACCTGTGGCGTTTTGATTTCCTGATAACCGGCATCCTGCTGCACTTTGCGCATGTACTGTTCCAGTACCTGCCACATGGTCCAGCCATTCGGATGCCAGAACACCATACCCGGCGCTTCTTCCTGCAGATGGAACAGGTCCAGCTGCTTAGCCAGTTTACGGTGATCGCGTTTTTCCGCTTCTTCGATGCGGGTAATGTAGGCTTTCAGCTCTTTTTTGTCGTTCCAGGCGGTACCATAAATGCGCTGCAGCTGTTTGTTCTGCGAATCGCCGCGCCAGTAAGCGCCGGATACACGCATCAGCTTGAAGACGCGCATCACACGGGTATTCGGCACGTGCGGGCCGCGACACATGTCGGTGTATTCTTCGTGATGGTAAAGGCCAACGGCCTCTTCGCCTTTCTGAATCAGGTCGTCGATCAGCTCAACTTTATAGTCTTCGCCACGGTCAACAAACACACGACGCGCTTCTTTAATCGGCGTCATTTTTTTAATAACGTCGTAATCTTTTTTGATCAGCTCGCCAACACGTTTTTCGATGGCGGTTACATCTTCTGGTGTAAAAGGACGCTCAAACTCGATGTCGTAATAAAAACCGTTGTCGATAACAGGACCGATAGCCATTTTGGCGGTTGGGTACAGCTGTTTCACCGCGTGCCCGACCAGGTGCGCAAAGGAGTGACGAATCACTTCCAGACCTTCGTCATCGCGACCGGTAATCAACGTGACATTGGCGTCTTCGGTGATCAGTTCACAGGCATCCACCAGCTGGCCATTAATACGGCCACACACGGTCGCTTTTGCCAGACCGGGGCCAATATCTTCGGCCACCTGCATCAGCGTAACCGGCTGTGCGAATTCACGTTTGGAACCATCAGGAAGGGTAATAACAGGCATATCTGATCCTTGTCAGTGGTGGCCCCCACGACAGGCCACATGAATTTAAAAGAGGACGTACTCTACAGACCACGCCGGGCGCTGTAAACTGCGGGGGTTTTATTCGGCCCCATGATCAGTATCCAGCTGACGTCCGAGCGAACTATTGGCGCAACCACTGACGTGGCGATTGACCGGTCTCACGCTTAAAGGCGCGGCTGAACGCGCTCTGTTCCGAGTACCCCAACAGTAACGCAATTTCACTGTGGGTCAGCCTTCCTTCACTCAGATACTCTTTCGCCAACTGCATCCGCGTTTGCGCCAGCACCTCTTTAAACGCCAGCTGATGATCTTCCAGACGGCGGAATAATGTACGCTCAGACAGATGCAATAAACGGGCAACGCAGCGCGAAGTGGGTTCGCCGTTCTGCAGCGCTTTTAACAGTGCGGTACGCAAACTTTGTACAAAACCTTCGCTCTGCGGCAACACATCCATCAAGGCCTGGGCCTGCTGTTCCAATAGCTGCTTCAGGCCCGCGTTGTGATTATTGACCCGCAAGGCCAAATACTCAGGCCTGATCAGAATGGCAGTTTGCGCCTGCTGAAACAGCACCTCACAGCCCAGTGTCTGGCGATAGGGCTCGGCATCGGCCGGCTCGGCAAAGGAAAACTGCACCGCCTGCGGGCTTAAATCGGCTCGCGCTGTCATCTGACGGATAAAGGTCAGCATGCCCACTACCAGCACTTCATCCGACAATCGCGATGATGGACCGTAATCTACCGTCCAACTCAGACGCAGACAGCCACCCTGCAAACTGGCGGTTGCCCGATCACCGTCGTGCAGCAGCCTCTGATAACGCTGAAACCCCTGCAAAGCATCGGCCACGGTTTCACTCGACAGCAACAGGTAGCCCAACACGCCGACAAACTCCGGGCGCACCAACTGCCCCAACTCCAGACCGATATGGCGCTGCGGATAACGCTGCTGCAAACGGTCGAGCAACTCCCACCATTGGCTGAAGCTGATGCGACTGTCTGCAGCAAACCCCTGCAGATAAGCATACAAATCACAGCGGGTATCTCCTTCGCGCAGCAGAAAATCACGCGCCAGCCCTGCCAGATCACCACTGACCTGCAATTGCGCCAGCATAGTCATCGTTATCTCTCCGCCAGTTCCCGATGCAGCCAGACCACCCAGGCGCAACCTATAAGTGGCAGAGATTGTCAAAACAAAGACAGTAAATGTCAATTCCGAACAACGCTGGCAGCGTAAAGTAGAGGCTCACAACAATAATAAGGAGCACTGCATGCAAGATGTTCTGCACGCCCTGTTTTTCGTCGTCGCTTTTGGCGCTTTGTTTCTGGGGGTCATGCTGGCCGAATACGGGTACACCCGCCACCAGGGAAAAACCGGTGTTTATCATCTGCGCGAAACCGTGGCGAACCTGACAACGGGTTTCTCTTACAAGGTGGTCGATGGCATTGCCATCGCGCTGTTTATTCAGGCGTTCTATTTATGGGTGTACGACTACGGCCTGCAGTGGAACCCGGAGTTGTCTGTTCTCAGCGTGCTGGCACTGATCGTTTTTATTGATTTTTGTTTCTACATTAATCATGTCCTGATGCATAAAGTGCGCTGGTTCTGGAATGTGCACGTCACTCATCATTCTTCTGAGCATATGAATTTTTCCACTGCACTGCGTCAGAACTTTACCTTTGCCCTGTCCGGCTCCTGGTTATTCTGGTGGATTCCGGCTGCCCTGCTCGGCTTTGATAAAACCTGGGTACTGCTCGCCATTGAAGGCAATCTGGTTTATCAGTTTTTTCTGCATACCGAACAGGTGCGTAAGCTCGGCTGGCTGGAAAAAGTGATGAATACGCCTTCGCACCACCGCGTGCATCACGGCAGTAACCCAAAACAGATTGATACCAATTTTGGTGGCATTTTTATTATCTGGGATAAATTATTCGGTACGTTCCGCTCAGAAGAGGATGCTGGCGAGATTAAATACGGCGTCACCCGTATGCCTGCCAAACCTTACAATCCCTTTTATTTACAGGTACACGATTGGGTCGACATGTTTAAGGACGTGTGGCGCTACAAGGATTTAAGAATTCTCTACAAACATCCGGACTGGGCACAGCAGCACTACGGCACACAGGCTGACACTGATTACCGATAGGTCTTAAAAATGACACCTGCAGGACTGCCATTGATGCCCTGCAGGCTGTTATCCCATTCATCAGTGATCATTCTCAGAACTCCCGCCATAGCTATCACCTCCTCCCAGGAGCGATCATTGCCGCAGCCGTCAGAGCAGTCTAAGCTCAGCAGAATACCGACTCACATTTCTGATATGACTAAAATCCCTGACATCATCGCAAGCTCAGCCCAGAATGCGGCCGAAAATACAGCCCAGGTTGCCGCTGTCGTCACCGTTCTGAACAGCCTTGATGCACTGATTTATGTCGCCGATATGAAAACCTACGAGCTGCTGTTTATTAACGATTACGCCCGTAAAAAATGGGGCGAACCAGGCAATAAACGCTGCTGGGAATACCTGCAGACAAATCAGAGTGGCCCTTGCGCATTCTGCACCAACGATAAACTGCTGGATGAAAACCAGCAGGCCAACGGCGTTTATGTGTGGGAATTTCAGAACACCCAGAATGGACACTGGTATCAATGCCGCGATGAAGCCATACGCTGGATCAACGGCAACCTGGTACGCATCGAAATTGCGACCGACATCACCGATCGCAAACGCATGGAACAGGAATTGGAAGCGGCCCGCCGGGAGGCCGAGTATTTAGCCGGGACGGATCCTCTGACCGATCTGAATAATCGCCGCGTTTTTTTTAATCTTGGAGAACAAGTATTAAAAGAAGCTCTGCGCTTTAACTGCCCGACATCCATTATTATGTTCGATCTGGATCACTTTAAGCTCATCAATGATACCTGGGGTCATAACGTTGGCGATGCGGTACTGAAGCGAGTGGCCGATATTGCTGCCGCAACCGTCCGCACTGCCGATATACTGGCACGCATCGGCGGCGAAGAGTTTGCAATACTGTTACCGCAGACTGATCTGCCACAGGCGCGCACACTCGCCGAGCGCATCCGGAAGGCAATCGCGGCCGACGTTTTGTTAATCAATAATGCGCCGATTGGGGTTGAGGCCAGCTTTGGCATCAGCAGCTGCGAAGAGTGTGGCGAACTCACCCTGACAGATTTGCTCAATATTGCTGACCAACAGCTCTACCTTTCCAAAAAACACGGCCGCAACAGAACATCCGCGCACCAGGTCAATCCATAACGCCAACAGACACACGCTATAAGACCGGCCTGGCACATACGTCATCATTACACTGGTCGCAGTAGCCACCACTCACTCTGTGCCAATACGGCCCTGCCCGATACCGCCGCGACACTGTGCATCCGCTTCCCACCACCCAATGAGCTTATGCCAAACGCAGGTATTTGTTTTTCAAGCACTTATCAGGTGGGGATTGGCCGCACAATGCAGAAAAAAGCACTTGCACCGGCGAAAAGGCATCGTTAATATACGCGCCACTTCAGGACTATAGCTCAGTTGGTTAGAGCGCTACCTTGACATGGTAGAGGTCGCCAGTTCGAATCTGGCTAGTCCTACCAGAATTACCTTACAAATCAGTCGCCTATAAGCGGCTGTTTTTGTTTTTGGGGTCTGGTATCAAAATAGTATCAATAGAC
>Ga0100402_1000089_pt1 | contig 115539 bp, 105 predicted proteins | sample CryGeyme20150102_FD_80419 | JGI IMG/M metagenome (GOLD analysis project Ga0100402, IMG submission 80419) | Groundwater microbial communities from Crystal Geyser aquifers in Utah, USA - Crystal Geyser metaG 2015-0102 | ecosystem: Environmental > Aquatic > Deep subsurface > Groundwater | place... | reverse complement strand
TGTGATGCCGCGTGCTTTTTCTTCAGGGGCTTTGTCAATTTTATCAACTGACTCACCATTACCGAATTTAAGCGCCAATGCCGCTGTCAATGTCGTCTTACCATGGTCAACGTGACCAATTGTGCCGATATTCGCGTGCGGTTTGTTTCTTTGAAATTTTTCCTTAGACATTCCTTATCGTCCTTTATTTTAGTTTGCGTTTAGGTTTCAATAGCTTCGCGTTTTTAGCCATCGGTCATATCGTTAATTACAACCGCCACGAATTACAATGTCTTGATTAGGAAAACACAGCCCTAAAGTCAACGGATTTTTTAAGATTTGGCGACTTTCGTTGCTTTATTTTGCTTATAAAAATAGTGATCATTTTTATAAGATGTGGCACATGCATGAGAATCCATACAAACAGCGGAATTATGTGCTTTGATAGGTACTAATTGGAACATTTGAGGCAAATGAAAAATGGAGCGGGCGACCGGGATCGAACCGGCATATGCAGCTTGGAAGGCTGCCGTTCTACCATTGAACTACGCCCGCTTAATACGAAAATTCGTTTTAAGAATTTTCTAGTGGCGAACAAACCTGCGGCTTGCTTCGCATCACATATGTCACGCAATAAGCATGATGAAAGAGTGTTAATCCCTTTTTTAATCGAAATCAAGGAATTCGAAATTATTTTCTAAAAAATATTGGATGAGCGCGATTGCATCTTGGGTCATACCGTTTTGGTCGTGGAGGAGGAGGATGTGATTGTGATCTTCGGATTGTATAGTTTTGTCGGCAGCGGCGCGGGCGATAAGGTCGTCAGTGGTTTTGATATCGTGTTTGTCACGATGTTCATCGTTTAGCATCCAATCGCGGGCGGTGAAGGTGTAAAGACAGTCTTCGGCGGCGCTTGGGTAGGATGGCGGCGTATTTTCAAAAGGTTGGTGGAAGCCATAGGTGTGAAGGTATTTTTGGAACGTGCGGATTTTTTCGGTTTGTGAGATGGATCGCGCGTCGATTTGCTCCAGCTTTACGCCGTCTCCGCGATCAATATAGGGGAAGCGATAGTATTTTGCTTTGCGTTGGATATCAACGCGGCGGTATGCGGCCTCGATCAGGTGCTCGCATGTTTCTAAATCATCAGCCCAATCTTGGGGTTCCATGTCTCCTGCGGCGATATGGGCGTAGGAATGATTGCCGATGATGATACCATTTTGGATGGCGTATTCGATTGCCTTAGGGTTTTGCTCTAACCTTTTGCCGCGCACGAATAGTATTGCGGGGATTTTATTCTCTACCAAAAAATCCACCAGCGCGTGCGTGTCATTTGACGGGCTGTCGTCAATTGTCAGATAGGCTTTGGGCATGGATTAATCCTCTTAGGGCGGGGTATGGGTCGGTGATGACATGAACGGGTGTGTTTACGATATCTTGTTTCACACAATCGACCGCGTCAAAGCATAATGCGTTTTTGAAGCGATCGGTATCAAAAGCGCCGTCTTTGATTAAATGAGTAATAACACCGCCCGTCATGTAGAGGCCGCCATAAGCATGCCCCGTAACAAGAGCGGTTGCGGCGAATATCCCCAAGAATTCATGGAATAGGCGCGAGGCTTTATCGGGGGCGTACATATCGCGGAGCTTGTGCAGGCCTGGGCCGCTGACGATGTCTTCGAACACTAAAGCGCGGTTGAGCGTGGCACGGATGTCCTTTATCGCGCTGCCGTGTTCGTCATTGAGGCTAGCGATGGGGAAATGGCCTCCATGGGTCTTTTGCACGAGGTTTGGATGATGGAAAAATCCTAGACCTAGCCCTGTTCCAGCGCCTATGAGGCATAGGGAATTGTTATTTTCCGTGCCAGTATTCAGGGTTTTTAGATCGTCTTTTGTTAGCAGGGGCAGGCTGTATGTGCCTGCTTCGAAATCATTGAGGATGGTTTTTATGCGCCATCCCGCACTTTCGATATCGGCGGGGGTGATAACCCAGTCAGGGTTGTTGGTGATTTTCCAGACAGTATTATCAGGGTAGCCCGCGGCAGCAATTGATAGCTCACCCGTTTCAGCAAGGGTATGATCGGTGCAATATTGCATGAGTGTGCTTTCGAGATTTGGGAAATCGCCAACGCTGTATTTTTTGATATATATTGGTGCACCGCCACTTACTTGGGCAAAGCGGGCATAGGTGCCACCGATGTCAGATACGATCTTCATCTTATTATCATGCAATGCTTATCCTCAATTTGAAAGTGGGTAATTTGGATTAGGCTTAGACTTCTCTGGATGGCTCGCTCTATGATCGGCATATGCAAAGTGTTCACGTTTCCGATATCCATTCCCCATCCCCGCAAGAGGTTTTATCCTCTGTGTTTGGATATGATGCGTTTCGTGGGGAACAGGCAGAGATTATCAATGATGTGATTGCAGGACGAAGCTGTGGGGTATTGATGCCCACGGGGAGCGGGAAATCGCTGTGCTACCAGATTCCGTCCATATGCATGGATGGGGTTGGGATTATTGTCTCGCCGTTGATTGCATTGATGCAAGATCAGGTCGTGGCGCTGCGAGAGCTTGGCGTGAGGGCGGCGGCTATTCATTCGGGTTTGGAGTATGCGGAGCTTCAGGGGAATTTGAATGATCTGCGCAATGGTCATCTGGATATGGTTTATGTTGCGCCGGAACGCCTTGTGAATGATATGTTTCTGGATATTCTTGATGATATCAATGTCGCGCTGTTTGCTATTGATGAGGCGCATTGTATTTCACAATGGGGGCATGATTTTAGGCCGGAATATCGACAGGTCTCGCTTTTGCGGACTCGCTATCCCGATACGCCTTGCATTGCCGTGACGGCGACGGCTGATCAACCGACGCGCAAAGATATTGTTGAACGGCTAGGCTTGCCGAAATTATATGTGGCGGGGTTTGATCGCCCCAATATTACATATGAAGTGGCGATTAAGGATAATCCGCGATCACAATTGATTAAATTCCTCAAAGGGCGTGATGCAGGCGAAAGCGGGATTGTTTATTGCCTGTCACGCAAGAAGGTTGAAGACACGGCGGCTTGGCTTGCAGGACAGGGGTATAACGCCCTGCCCTATCATGCACGCCTTGACGCGAGCGTTCGGGCGCGCAACCAAGAGCGGTTCTTGAAAGAAGAAGGCGTGATTATGGTGGCGACCATCGCGTTTGGCATGGGGATTAACAAACCCGATGTGCGGTTTGTGGCGCATATGGATTTGCCGAAAAACATTGAAGCATATTATCAAGAGACAGGGCGTGCGGGGCGTGATGGCTTGCCGAGTGTTGCGTGGATGGTATACGGATTACAAGATTTGGCGTTGCAGAGGCAAATGATTGAAGGATCAGATGCACCCGAAGAACAAAAGCGTATTGAGCGGCAAAAGCTCACTGCATTTTTAGGGTATTGCGAGAGCGCGACATGTCGGCGGCAAGTGTTGTTGCATTATTTTGATGATAGCGGCGAGCCGTGCGGCAATTGTGACACATGCTTGCGCCCGCCCAAGACGTTTGATGGCAGCATTGCCGCACAGAAACTCTTGTCATGTATCTTGCGCACGGGCCAGATGTTCGGCGGCGGGTATGTGATTGATGTGCTTTTGGGTAAGAGCAATGATCGCATAGCGAAGAACGGGCATGACACGCTCAGCACATTTGGCATTGGCGGCGAGCATTCATCGAAAGAATGGCAAAGCCTTATTCGGCAGATGGTGGCGCGTGGGCTTGTATATGTGGATATGGATGCGCATGGCGGCTTGAAGATGACGCCAAATGGAGCTGATTTTTTGCGTGATAAGCCTGCGCTTGAGGTGCGGCTTGATCCAAAAAGTGTTGGCGGCGCGTCATCGGGCAATGCAAAGAAGACGGATCCTGCGTTGAGCCTTGAGAGTGAGGCCGAGCAAGATTTATTTGCCACGCTTAAGGCGCTCAGGATGAAAATTGCGAAAGATAATAATGTGCCGCCTTATGTGGTTTTTCATGATCGTACGCTGATTGATATGGTTTTGCGCCAGCCGCTGAGCTTGACGGCGATGAGCGGTGTGCCGGGTGTTGGCCAATCGAAACTGGATAAGTATGGGCAAGTATTCCTTGATGCCATTAACGCCGCAGCCTAATTGAATTCATAAAATTTGAAATAAATTCGAATCGATAAACCTTGATGGATTATCGGAATTTTTGTTAATGTTTTATTAATACTTACATCATTCAAATAATAATTTTGCGTTACTGTTAATAACCAAATAAGGGGAGATCGTTCATGAGCAATGACACGATAAGGGTTCTTTATGTCGAAGACGATCCATATGACGTCACCATCCTTCAGGAGACATTAAGAAGCACGAAGGGGTTTCAAAACGAATATACGATTGACCATGCGGGCGATCTTATTGATGGATTGAATATGGTTGGGGAGCATCACTATGATGCGATCTTATTGGACCTTAATCTGCCGGAGGGGGCGGGTGAGAAGAATGTGAAAATCTTTAAAAAACATGCCCCTCAGACGCCGATTATATGCCTGACATCAACCAATTGTGATCGTTTGGCGATGGAGGCACTCCGAGAGGGGGCGCAGGAATTTATCGTTAAGGGATACGGGAATGCTTATGTTTTAAACCGCATTATTCGCTCCTCGATTTTCCGCCAGAATATTGAAAATGCACTGCGTAATCAGGCGCAATTTGATAACAATACCGGCCTGCCGAATAATGTGTTTTTAAGCCAGACGGTCAATTCGTTTATCAAGAAGGCTGAGGAATGGGGGCATCAGGATGCGATGATGATTATGTCGATATCGAATTTTAAGAATATCTACGCCCAATTTGGCAGAGAGGTCGCGCGAGAGGTTGGTATTCGCACAGTCAAGAATATGCGTGAAGGGCTGCGTGAGGAATTTGCAGGGAGCCTGAATGAGGGGGAATTTTTGATTTACGTGCATAATAATGCACTTCATGACATTGGTCGCAGTATCTCCGATTTGTCCGAAAAATTAATTGATCGATGCTCGACACAATATTCGATCAAAGGACGGGCAGTTGATGTCACTGTCAATATAGGCGCGGCGGTGTTTCCCGATACGGGTCAGAATTACGATGAGCTTTTGGATAGCGCTTACGATGCCCTGTTTATCGCAACAAGTTATGGTCATTCGAAATATTGTATGGCCAATGAAGAGCTTATTGAGCCAGCCGGCACACGCGCAGCGAGCGGCGCCAATCTATGATTATTTTGAATACGCGATTGGTTGGCGATTCTTTTCTCCTTTAAGCTCACGTCCGATCAATTGCGTTTACTGCGTAGTCTTCTACTACTAGCCATGCACACACTCCGAACTATAGGGGCGTTCTACCTTCAGCAGAGCGTCCCTTTTTTTTATTTGTTCGATGGCATTATTTTTTGGCTGTTTTTGTGTCTTTATCCATGAAGTGATCATGGAGGTTTTTTGTGAAGCAGAATTTGGTTTTGTTATTAACCTTTAGAAAATGCATCGCGACTTCGACATTGCCCATGATTTGATCAAACTCCTGCCCGCATTCAGGGTAGAGCGCCATGGCGATATTAACAGATACGCGTATATTGCTGCCTTGAAGCTCGAAAGGGTCTTGCATAAAATTTTGTATCTTTTGTGCAACCAGCATACAGCGGCTTTTGATTTTTTCGTCATTTTCATTGTCGAGGTGGATTGCGAATGTGTCACCTTCATAGCGCGCGATGAAGTCACATTCCCGAAGATTGTCTTTGATACGTTTTGCGACCTCTTTTAGGAGACAATTGCCGAGATCTTCGCCAAATGTGCGGTTGATGGTTTTGAAATTTTCAATATCCATGAAGAAAAAGGCTTCTTGGTTTTTTCTTCTTTTAGCGCGTGCGAGCGAGGCGTTGAGGGTGTCTCGGAAAAACAATTTATTGGGCAGCCCCGTTAATTCATCATAATGGGCTTGTTCAAATAATTTGTTTTCGATTTTTTTACGGCTGATTGATGATTGTATGACACGGCTTAATATTTGGCCGGTGCAATGACCTTTTACGAGGTATTCTTGCGCGCCCGCTTCCAGAACTTCATTGGCCCAATTGTCACTGTCTACGCTTGTCAGGACGACAATTGGCACTAACGGGTTTTCTGCGCGCAGGCATTTCACATTATCGATCCCGCGCAAATCCGGCAGGTTGAGATCAAGCAATACGGCGCTGTATTCGTTGCTATAGACTTCCTTAATGGCGGCGCCCATAGTTTCAACACGAGTGATAGCGAAAACCTCTTTGCTTCCAGCATTGCGGCTTAAAGCTTCTTTAAAGATGACCGCGTCTGTTGCGTCATCTTCAACATGTAAAATAGTAAGATTGCCCATATTTATTCCCCCATAAAGCAAGTTTTTTTTGTTCGGATCATGTTCCGATTTTTTTACGCATTTATGCAGAGCACATAGATAATATCTGTGTGTTTATAGTTTTATTTTATGTGCGTTTTTGAAAAGTCGCCAGAGATTTATATTTTGTATGCAGGCTCTGACTAAGGCTTTTGCGGCAGAGAGAACGTAACCTCAGTCCATTCATTAGGGCTTGATTTAATGTTAATTTCTCCGCCGTGGCGTTCAATGATTTTTTTAGCGAGTGTTAACCCTACGCCATGTCCTGCGAATTTACCGGCAGGGTGGAGCATTCGAAACATGCGAAATACTTCCGTGCAAAATTTTTCCTGCATGCCGATGCCATTGTCGCGGATTGTGAATATAACTTTGTCGCTTTTGCTTTTTGCATCTATTGATATTTCGCGCGCGCTTCCCTCTTTATGAAATTTTATGGCGTTATCAATTATGCTCAAGAATACAGTATGAATTTGTGATGGGTCGCCATAAATCTCTGGCATTTCGCCGTGGTTAATAGAAGGATTTAATTCGGTGATTTCACCTTCTAGGCTGCATAGTACATTGGCTATTAGCTCATTTGTATTGATGCTTTCGCTGGACTGGCTGCGCGTGTTCACCCGAGAGAACGCCAATAAGCCCTGTTGCATTTTATCCACGCGTTCTAAGGATTTCTGCAGATAGTCTGCGTATTCACGTTCTTCTTCGTTGAGTTGATCTGCGCGTGATGCGATTAAAAGCCGCGCGAATTCTTTGATATGACGTAGGGGCGCGCTTAAATCATGGGACACGGTATACGCGAAATCAGCGTATTCATTTAAGACTAGCTGCGCATTATCGATTTCGCTTTCTAACTTTTCCGTGGCCGCCATTCAATGTCCCCTTATCGTCATCATTTGATGATGAGCGCAATTATATCTTTAAATGCTATTATGAAAGAGAAATTAAAATGTTTCTACTACGTGTTGCTCTAGTATGTTTTTGAAATCATCGTTCATGATTTGAGATTTCAATACCACGTGGTTTGCGCCGAGCTTAATTGCCTGGTTAACAGTCATGTCCGTACCCATTCCCGTTAAAACAACAATCGGCGTCCCCTTGTTAAAGCTTCTGACCTCTTGCACTGCGGCTGCGCCATATGCATCAGGGAGGTTTAAGTCCAACAGAATGAGATTAAAATTATGTTTTGAATATGCGCTGTACGCCTCACCGATTGATTGGACGGATATAATCGTGGCGTCGGGCCATATATCCAATATACGGTTTTTCCCTAAAATAACGTCGGCGGCTTCGTCCTCGACCAAAAGTACTTTATAATTTTGATCGTCTTCGTTTTTTATTACTTTCGCCATCAAAGCTCCCTTAACTCGTCTTGATTGTATCATATGTGATAATTCTTAATATTATAGTTTTTGGTGGCTTGAGTACAATTGTGTGGAGATTTTTATAAAAGATCGGCGATTGGATCGGCGCTGGATAGGCTTAATGCTTGAAATTGTAATTGTTGTCGCGTTTGAAGCGCAAGCAACTCTGCTCCTTTTTCGTTTTGGTCGGCGACCACAAGGTCATCAGCCCCCGCTCTATGCGTGTTAATATTGATTTGCGTGAAATCTTGACGAGCGGTGATGATGCCGAGATCCACCTGAAGAGAGCCTGCGTAGCTGCGCAACGTTTCGCGGGCGATATCGATTTCCTCACGGGCTGCGCTTAGCCCTGCGAGTGTTAAAAAGTTATTATTTGCAAGGCCCAAGCCCAAGGACGTTGCGTCGATCCCCTCGCTGATTAATGTGCTAGTGCGCAGTACGTTGAAATCAGTTCTTAAATGCTCGCTGTTTAATAAGCCCAAACCGCGAAATTGCGTATCTTTTGCCAAAAAGTCTATTTGCTCCATGATATCAAGGTACTGGCTTTGGTATTCTCTTGCGCGTTCAGCCAGTTCTGGGTGGTCTTCGTTGACGAAAAGGCTTGAGTCCCACTCAATTACGTAATCATAACTCGACCCAACCCCTTGATCATTCCAAGCCCCGTCTGGGCGGAGATGAACGCCGTCTTCGTTGCCGGAGTTATTTGGCTCACCGCTGCGCCAGTTTTCATACGCGCCGTTTACTGCGCTGCCCCCTGTGCCGCCTTGCCAGAATTGTTGCCCATCTTCAGAGCCTCCAACCCAGCGCCATTCTCCTTCCACGGTTTGGTCGCTTCCACCGATCCACGTATTGTTCGGTGATAGAGCATTGATATAATCATTTTCTTCTTGTGAGGTGATAACAGCGAGATGCCCCGTCACTCCTGCAACACCGGATACGGTGGACGGCTCGATTAATGTTGCGCTTTGCGCGTTGGCATTTGCTGTATTCCAATTGGCATTCGCCGTGACCACTTGATAGAAGCTCTCGCTGTCGCTGGAGTATGTAATGCCAGGGTTGTCGGCTAAAATTGCCGAGATATCGGCTGGTGTTAATTCTGCGACGAGGCTTGTGATTTCAGGATCTGAATATAATTCAGTAAGTGCTTCATCTAATAGGGCATCGGCCTGGTCGATTAATTGTAGGATGGCATTTGCGCCCGTATCTGCCTCTTGGATGGTGCGGATGCTTGTAGTGATGCCGTCTAAAAGCCCCCTTAAATCATCGGCTTCGCTTGTGAGAGTGCGGGATGTGAAGAAATTTTGAGGATTATCAATCGCACGGTTTACATCCTTACCGGATGCCAGCGTTAGCTGCACTTTATCAACGAGCCCTTGGGTGCGCTTAATGGATTGCAAGATAGCATCTTGTGTTCCTGATAAAATATTTCCGAATTTGCTAATCATTGCTTACCGATGAGTAAAATATACACGCCCATATATTTGCAAGATATGTGCCAGTCAGGATACTTTTTCCTAAAGCGTTGCACAATGTTTATGGGCAGATATTACTCTTGTTTCAATGCTGCGATGAGTTCATCTGTTGCGATGCGGAGGTCTTCAATATCAGGTTCTGAATCGTTCATTGTTTTTAGATCGTGGGCGATGGCGTTTAATTGTTTTATAATCGCTGTTTTTGTTGCTTTGTCTTTCGCGAGTTCGGCCATTGGTTTAAATTTCTTTAGCAGATGGCGAATCATACTTGGGGTTCCGCGCCCGTGAAAACGTATTTGATCAAATGCGCTGAGGATGATGTCTGCTTCATCGCTTTGCTTTGCGTGCATACGTTTTATGCCCTCATCATCATAAAAATCTTCGGCGGGTGTTTCTTTTTCGAATAAAATGGCGAGCGCGCCAGACAGGTGATCCAAAACGCTCATTGCTGTGAAGCTGTCGTTAATCCCAGGCGATAACGCGCGGATGGCAATTTCGACGAGGTGACGGATTGAATAGCTTATATCTTGTGTTGCGGTGTGCTGATTTCCGATGATGAATGTGTTTTTGATGCGTTTTTCAATATCATCCGTTTTATCCTTCACCTTCGAATAAATACGTAATCCGTCTTCACCTTCTACGATATAACGGCCAGCCTTGAAGTCCACCCTTACACGTAAGTCATGATTGCATGCAATATCCATGATCGCATCGTAATCAATATTTTGAACATAACCGGATCGCTCAAACACGATGCGTGTGCTCATTTGCTCAAAATCTTTCGGCCATTCGCCGTTATCTTTAGAAGCTTCATAACGTTTTTTTATGATGTCTTTTGTTAAGCGGTTTAGAGCCGATTTCAGATCATTCGAGACTTTTAATATGACGTTGTCGGCAATGCTTGATTGCGCGACATGGTGCACAAAACCTAAGAATATGAATAGATTTATTGCACATATTACAAAGACCACAGATATCGTCAGTTGCGGCGTAACCATTTGAGATCCGCGTGAATGCAGGATAATGGTCAAAACGAAACACGCCATAACCGCGCCGAAAAACAGCCCGATAAAATCTTTTGTTTTTTGATCGCTCATGAAGCTTCGGATTAAGCGCGGCCCTAATTGCGATGCGGCTAATGATAACACAACCATTGTGATCGATATTGCGAGTGTGGCCATTGTTATCATGGCAGACATTAGCGCGATGGTTACTGATTTTGCATCATCTGTTGAGCCTTGGAATAGAAAGCTTGGGTATTCTAAATCATGCAGATACGTGATTTCGACATAATATAAACTGGCGGTGAATGCTAAAAATCCTATGCAAAATGCTGCCGGTACAAACCAAAGGTTACTTTTTAGCAATTGCCAGTAATTATATATCTTTAATAACATGCATTATCATTCTTTTGTTAAGTGCTGTGCGAGGGCAAGCGTTTGCTCTTTTGTGAGCTTAATATCATAGCCATCGGCGCTTTCGATGATGTTTACCTCGTCAAATGGCAGGGCGAATGTTCTGGCTCCTAATGCTTGCGCTAATGTTGCGCGCAATGTGAAATAAACATTCTGTGCTTCTGCGTTTTCATAGATAACCGCATCAATTTGCCCTGTTACATTGCCTTCAAAGTCTATGAGCTGTCCATCGTAAAGATTGCGAAGGCTTACATAATTTGTATCTTCAATTGAGGAATAATTATAGTCAGGTTTGTCTTCAACTTTTTCCTCCGCCATCGTCACAGATACGTCACCGTCAGATTGTTGCTTTATAACATTTTTAAAACCGATTGCGGTTAAATCACGTTCGTATCTGGCATCGTCATCATTAACGATGATAGCGCGCGCTTGGCCTGTTTCTTTGTTGACCAGAATGTCAAAAATTGATCCCGCTTTTTCACCATTAACGCCATAGACTTCACTGCCTACAACGTCTCTTACCGAGTGTCTATATTCGTCTTGGTTTTGGGCATTTATATATGCAGCTCTGCGCTCTGCTATTCTATCTAACGTGATTGTAGGACTGTCGCCTTTTGTTTGCAGGGGCCCTAAGCCAGCATTTTGGACGTGTTCAACATTTTTAAGGTTATGCGGACTGTCTTCTAAGCCATCTTCGATACCGCCAAACATTTTATAAAAGAAATTATAGACCGCGCTGCGCCCTGACCCTTCGCTGTAGTCATTGCCCGGCATTTGTGAATTTACCGCGAGTTGCTGCGTTTGCTGGTTAGAGGGGGCGGTATCCTCGTTATCATTTGATGGGGAGAAGAAGAACCAGCCAACGATTGCGCCGATAACAACCAAAGCAAACGCAAACCCTAAAATCGCGTGAATGGCACGACGTGTATAGGGCTGGCGTAATTCACTGGCGCCTACGACATTCGCGTTATTGGGATCAATTCTTGGGTCATTACTAAACATATCTATTTTCTTTCTTATTATTATTTATCAATAAATAAGGACACTACGATTTATTAAATGTCTGTACTTAACTATACGAACGCATCAAAGGTCGAAAGCGTTCCAAATGGCAAGGGTGGGAACTTAGCGTGTGCTGATGCGTTTGATATACACAACCACAATCCTCAAAGGAGATTTACAATGAATATTTCAAAAACACTTTTAACATCGGCGGCATGTGTTGCATGCGCCCTGCCCTTTAGCGTTCAAGCAGAAACCACGAAGGTTACTACGCAGACGATCGTTGAAGCGCAAGATGTCGAAGGCATTAATCAAATTGATTTTTCTGCGTTTGATACCAATAAAGATGGCATTTATTCCAAGCCTGAAGTCGGTGAGAAGCTTTTCTATTCATTTGACCGCGATGGCAATGAAGTTATAGACAACATTGAATGGGATAGGAAAAGCGTTTTCACCATTACCCCAATGGAACAAGAAACGTATAAATTTGTCGATTATAATGATGATGGCACTACAGAGGTTACGACATACACATATAACGAGTTCTATAAAGAATCTGCGTTGATCTTGTTTGATAAGAATAAAGATGGCCTATCTGCATCTGAATTTATCAATGTCGGCTTTCAGAAGCTTGATCTAAACGACAATAACGTGATTGAGCTTAATGAATGGAAAAAAGGCTATATTGAGATGACCAAGCCAGAGAATGCTGAACAAGAGCGTTATAATTAATTCGTATATACAGTTTTAAATATTATAAAAGCCGCCTCTCAATTGGGCGGCTTTTTTTATGTTCGGCCTTTAGATGATGTATGTATGACTATACTACTCGCCTTCTGCGCAGCTGGCGCAATCATTTGCGCTTTGTTCTACGTTTTTGGGTACGTTTTGCTCAGCGTAACGTTTTGCCTCTTCCGCGTCGTTTACGCTGCCACTTGCGACTATTGATCCATGAAAAACAACAACCCATTTCCATGATTGTGATGATTGATCACATTGCCAATCACGCTTTTGTTGCTCAACGATGAGTTCGTAATCGCCAATATCTGTACAGAGTTTTTGTACTTTCCATTCTACTTCAGACATAATGCTAAATCCTTTTTTGTCTTAAACTTAGCCAATGATTATGCCGTTATATTTATCGTTTGCATAATAAAAAAGCCTGCACTATTGGCAGGCTTTTAAAAAATATACTTATGTTTTTTCTAATTGCTAATGTTTTCAGCAATGTTACTTACGCTATCTGCAACTTGCTCTGCTGGAGAGTCTTTGCTGGCTTGGATAGCCAATATTGTTAGTATTCCAATAAGAACAACTGCGATTACGGTTAGTAGACCTTTATTGTTCATGGCTCACCTCTTACTTAGAAGCGGCGCTCTGTACAGATTCACCTGCTTGCTCAATATCTTGACCAGCGCCGTCGAGTGTATTACACGCGCCGAGTGAGATTACGCCGAGTGATAGAAGAGTGAGTGTTAAAAGCTTTGAGTTTTTCATGGTTATAGTCTCCTTTTGAGTTAGTTATATTTTACTAATGTGTAGCCTTGGTAAATGGTTCCAAATTAATTCAGGCGATCGCCTGCTACGAATCCTGCTGCGCTGGCTAAAAGCACTGCTGTTTTTGGGTTGTCGATGATCGGCTGTGCTAGTTCTTCACCAAGTAGGTCGGTAATGATGCCGGTTAATTCAGCAAGTTCATCCGTATGCACCTCTGGCTGTTTTTTACTTTTAGCTATTAAAACACCAGTAAGCGCTGATATGACAGCTGCCCCCATTATGAACGCTGCTGTGATTAGCGCGGCCATGGGTTGCGTAAATTGCGTCATGAGCCATGCATAACCCGATATGATTAAAAACACGACAGCAACGAGCGTCAACAATACGGACAAGGCCATGAGGCCCAGCCCGTATTTGTTTTTACGCATCATGGGCGCTTTGCTGCTCATCATTCCGTTTATAACAATCTGTTCGATCAATGGGATTAGAGCTTTCACGATCTATCTCCGACCGCGTAGAAGCAAGCTTGCGATAAGACCACCAGCGAATGCGATTGCAACGCTTTGTGCTGGTTTTGCTTTAACCTGCTTTTCAACTTTAAGGATTTCTTTTTGTCCTTTTTGTTGAATCTCTGCCAAGCGCGTTTTTGCTATGTCGCTAATTTCGTCTACCTGATTGACGCCATCTTTTTGAACATGCTTTGTAAGCGCGACAACATTGTCTTTGAGAGAATCAATATCTTGTCTGATTTCATTTAATTCTGGGTAATTGCTTTTTGACTTGGGCATAATAATAAACTCCTTTTCGTTTGATATGCCTTGCCAACGGGACATACGAAAAAAAGTTCCTTATAAATTTAAACCATTATGTTTTAGGTGGGGTGAACATGTACCCAACACCGCGCACTGTTCTTATGATATTGGGGCCATTGTCACCGAGTTTTTTCCTTAGACGGCCAATCTGAATATCAATTGCACGATCATACGAATCAAACTCACCGTCGCGGGTTAATTCAAATAACTGCTCACGGCTTAACGCTCTGTTATTCGCAAGCACGAGGGCTTCTAATAATTGAAATTCTCCGGTGGTGATTTCCAATGACTTATTATCGGCATCGAAAAGCTGGAATTGATTTCGGTCTAATATAAAGTCGCCAAATTTGATTGTTTCATTTTTAGCGGATGATGCCTGCGACGCTTTATCGTTTGTATTGGCACCTGATACATTGCGGCGCATTACAACTTTAATGCGCGCAGCTAGCTCACGCATTTCGAATGGCTTGGTCATATAGTCATCAGCGCCCATTTCGAGGCAGACAATTTTCTCTGTTGTGTCGCTTTTACCGCTTAGGACGATAATCGGCACTTGTGTCTTTGCACGAATTTGCGGAATGAGGGCAAGGCCATCAATATCGGGCAAGACAAGGTCGAGTAAAATTACATCCGCATTTACATCTTCCAACTTATCATTCAATTGCATGCCATTACTTGCGGTGGCGACAACGTAGTTCTCACTCTCTAAGTAATGTTTCAAAACGGTTTGTAAGCCTTCGTCATCATCGACAGATAGCACAATCCCTTTATTCATGGGCGTCTTCCTATATTAACACTCTATTCTTATAATTGTTTTGTTACATAAATGATACAAACTATTTCAAAACTATTACATTGCCGACAAATCACAGTTACAGAGTCTGCTTAAGCTCATCTTTAACAGCGAAACAAATCGCGACTTAAAGGAGCTAAATTATGTTTAACAATGCAGAACTTACTGAACAAATGCCACGCTTGGAAAAATTTGCGATGAAGCTTACACGCAAGCAACATGATGCAGATGATTTATTACAGGCAACGTTGCTAAGAGCGATGGAAAAAAAGCACCTCTATAAAGAAGACACAAATCTTTTTAGCTGGACATCGAAGATGATGTATAACCTTTTTGTCTCTAATTATCGTCGTAAAGTTAAATTTGAGACACAATATGATCCAGAAAATTATTTAGAAAAACAAACTGTTGAGCCATCACAAGAATCAGAGATGGAGCTTATGAAAGTGAATGAAGCGATGAGCTTGCTTTCAGAAGAGCACCGTGACGTTCTTGTATATGTTTGCGTTCAAGGTATGCGCTACCAAGAAGTCGCTGACGCTTTGGACATTCCTGTAGGCACAGTCAGATCACGTTTATCAAGAGCGCGTGATCAGCTTCAGAATTTGTTGGATACGCCAAGCGCAAAAGATAGTTATGCCGTTACAGGTAATGCTAAAAGCTTAGGTAACGCTGCTATCGCAGCATAAGTTATTCTTCCTCCACCACCCTTAAAAAACCGATTAAGTCAGCTTAATCGGTTTTTTTTATGACACATTTCCGCGCAATCTTAAGAACCTAAGCATGGTCTTTTTAAGATCGTTTTCATTGATTGGCTTAGGTAAATACGCATCCATTCCCGCAGCGATACATTTATCTTTATCTCCGACCAATGCGTGGGCGGTCATACCGATAATGGGTGTGCGGTCTAAATCCTGCTCCTCTTCGATTTTACGGATTTGCGCAGTCGATGTGAAACCGTCCATTTCGGGCATTTGGATATCCATCAACAGTAAATCGTAATGGTTTTCTCTCCAGAGATTAAGTGCTTCTAGGCCTGTTCTGGCCACGTCGAATTCCATGTCCATTTCTTCGAGGATATAACTTAATACAACGATGTTACCTTCGTAATCTTCAACGAGAAGCACTTTGTCTTTTGCGCTGATCGCGGCTTTTAGCTTGTCATTGATCTTGTTTTTACGCGCTTCGTTTTGATCGTGATCTTCTTGCGTGCCTTCTACTTCCGTGAATGGGATGATGAGCGAGAATGTTGATCCTTTGCCTTTTTTGCTCTCAAGCTTAATGGTGCCGCCCATAAGGGTTGCAAGTTTAAGAGAGATAGGAAGGCCAAGGCCAGTGCCGCCGTATTTGCGTGATACTGAGGCGTCTGCTTGTTTAAAGCGTTCAAAGACTAAACCGAATTGATCTTTAGCCAGGCCAATCCCTGTGTCTTCTACGTCTATGCGCAAGACATCTCCTGCATCAAGTTCTTGTTTTGATGCTTTGACGTGAATATGGCCCTCGTCGGTGAATTTAAGGGCGTTGCCAATCAAGTTGATCAAAATCTGTCTTAGGCGGATGGGGTCATTATACAAATGTGTGCCTTTGACATCTTCGTAATCAAAGACAAAATCGAGCTTTTTTTCGTTCGCGCGCACAGACATAATGCTGACGATGTGTTGAAATGACTCTTCTAAATCAAACGAGACTTCTTCTAATTCTAATTCACCGCTTTCGATTTTTGAAAAATCAAGGATATCTGAAATCAAGTCTTTCAGTGTTGTTGAACTTGCGCTGAGTACGCTGATTAGTTTTTGTTTTTTGTCATCAAGGCCTTCTTTTGATTGCTGCAAAATCTCGGCGGCGCCGCTGATGGTTGTGAGAGGTGTTCTGATTTCATGGCTCATATGAGCAAGGAAATCTGTTTTTGCGCGGTTTGCCTCTTCTGCTTTTGTTTTTGCTTCTTGAAGACGAAGTTCATATTCTTTTGATGCGCTGATATCTGTTTGGGATCCAATTAAGCGGATGGGCTTTCCATTGGAGTCATTTACCAATTTAGCGCGAGCATTGACCCATATCCAACGGCCAGATTTATGCTGCATACGAAATGTATTCGAATATTCGGAGAGTTGCCCATTGAGGTATAAATCAAGATATTCCATGACTTGGTCTTTTTCATCGGGATGCAATTTACTGACAGAGTCATCTAAATGCCCGTTAAAATCGCCTGCTTTATAGCCCAGCATTTCCATGAATTGCTGGGAGTAGAATACTTCGTTGGTTTTAATGTTCCAATCAAAGATACCATCCTGCGTCGCTTCCACCGCAAGAAGGAAGACCTCTTCGCGCTCATTGAGCGCTGTTTCGGCTGCTGATCGTTTTGATTGCGCGCGCAGAAGATAGGCATTGAAAATCATGATGAGAATCAGCGCTGTACCGCCGCCGATAAGAAGCGTGAAGAGATATTGGTTCTTTTTATCTTCAACAATGCGCACTTGGGCATCGAGAGATGCGTATTCTTCGGCAACAAAATCATCGTTTACGCGCGATATATCTGTACGAATTTTGTCGATAACATTTACGTCTTCTAACTTTATTAGTGTGTTATTGGCTTCTTTTTTGTTGGTGCTGTTTTCCAAATGCTCCGAAAACTTAACGTAATATTCTCTTAATTCTTGCAAGCGGCTTTCTTGTGAGGGGCTATCTGCGGTTAGCTCGCTAAGCTCTGCTAAATGTCTTGAGACTTGTGCTTTTTGGTTTTCGTATTGATTTAAAAAACTCTCTTCGCTAGAAATTAAATATCCGCGCTGCGAAGCTAGCATACTAGAGACAAGGCCGCTTAGCTCTTGAGAGGCGATGATTGTTTCATGGGTGCGTGTGATCCAGCTATCTGATTCTGCGATTTTGCGATCGCCGGAAACGAGAACATAGCCCAGCGCCAATGCGCAAGACAGCATAATTGCGCTAAAAATCAAATAGTTTCTTATAAACACGATGGGCATGCGTGACCATACGCTTAAATTGCTGAAATACCAATAAAAAAACGGCATCCGTTAGAATGCCGCTTTTTGGTGAAATATTATTGTTTATACTGGTGGTGCTTTACCTCTTAAAGCATTGATTATTAAACTAATAACAAACAGCGCGAGGAACACAACAAACACGATTTTTGCAATTTCTGCAGACGCAGCGGCAATACCACCGAACCCTAATACCGCAGCGATTAGTGCGATCACTAAAAATGTAACAGCCCAATTTAACATTATTTTCTCCTTTATTCTTGGTCTGCTTGTTCCAACGTGCCAAATAAAAATAAGTTCCTTTTATTTACGGTGGAACTAAATAGCCAGTTTACGCATTGGAGTGAGTGGAAAGGGAGTTAAGGCTATGAGAACATTTACTGATTATGATATACAGGCGCTTATTGATAATGAGTTAAATTATGAAGATTCCAAGGTTGTTCGAAACTATATTCAAAAGAATAAAGATGCGCTGAAACGTCACGATACATTAGCACAACAGAAGAGAATGCTTCAGTCTTGGTGGAAATATAAGAAATCCACTTAAACTCAAGCGACATAGATACAGACATCACAGGCCACTTTTTTAGGTGGCTTTTTTCTTTGGGTAATTATGCTATGAATAGTTTCGATGGGTTTGCCATGGCTTTGTTTTCATAGGATCTTTTGTTTGAAATATTTTTTTACCATTACGGCTATACTTATTCTTTTCCCCCTTATGGCCTTAGGTGTTGAGAGTGCATCAGGCGATAGCGAGGTTTTCCTGTTTTTAGTGCGCAATGTACTGGATGACGTTCTGCTCAATTCTCTGATTATCGTTATCTTTACCAGCGTTGGCGTTTTGGTTTTTGGCGTTAGTTGCGCGTGGGTCCATGTGCATTATAATTTTTTCGGGAAAGGCGTATTGGGGTTTTTATTGATGATGCCCGTTGTTTTTCCCGCTTATATCCTTGCTTATCTTTACACGAATTTTTTTGATGCGGCGGGTGGTTTTTCAGCTTGGTTGGAGCGTATTGACGGGCAATTTTTATTGCCTGATTTTCGATCGGTTTGGGGCGCGTCTTTTATTTTAACATTCTGCCTCTACCCCTATGTTTATATCTTTGCGCGCAATGGGTTTTTGAGCGGTTCGCGCAGTCAGATTGAAAGCGGCACTATGCTTGGCGCTAGTCGGTTCTCACGATTTTTTGACATTGCATTGCCTGCGTCGCGACCGTTTATCATTGTCGGTCTGATGTTGGTGATCATGGAAATACTCGCCGATTATGGAACGATGGATTATTTCGGCCTTAAAGTGTTCTCCACCGTTGTCTATGACGCGTGGGCGGGATATGGCGATATTACGGCCGCGGCGCGGCTGTCGATTTTATTGCTTGGGTTTGTTCTCTGCCTTGTTTGGTTTGAAAAACAACAACGCAAAAAAATGCGATTTTACAGCCTTGAGGTGTCAAAAATTACGCATTCAGCCACGCAGCGCGGCAGTGTGCTGTTAAGCATTTGGTGTTTTATTCCAGTGATGTTGGGGTTTATATTTCCGATGTTTTTATTGCTTCGCATGGTATTAAGCAGTGATAACATTTTGGATCAGATCATTGCCACATTGCCGTATTTATACAACACGTTAGCGGTTTGTTTTATCGCGGCATTATTGGCGATAACATTGTCCTTTGTTCTTACGACGTATAAGCGCAAACATGATAGTGCATTTCATGCCTTTTTATTGAGCATCTGTGGGTTTGGCTATGCGCTGCCGGGGGTTATTCTTGGGCTTGGGTTGTTGCTGATGTCGATCATATTTTCACGCATGGAGATATTGGTTACAGGCACATTTTTGTTTTTGATCATTGGCTATCTCATTCGGTTTTTGAATATATCAATCAAAGGGTTGGATGCAGGATATGAGAAAATTAGTCCCTCGATTGATGATGCAGGGCGTTTGAGCGGATATGGGTCATTTTATGATGCGTGGAAAATCAAATTGCCGCTGCTTTTTCCGGCAATGATTAGCGCGGGGCTGCTGATAAGCGTGGAGGTGATTAAAGAATTGCCTCTCACGCTTATATTACGGCCCTTTGATTTTGATACGCTGGCTATTCGTACGTATAATTTTGCCTCTGATGAGCGGTTATCGGAAGCGGCGTTTCCGGCTTTGTTCATTGTTTTAGCCGGATGCATTCCGATTACGCTTTTGCAACGTTACACACGCTTGTCGTCTTGATTTATTGGAAACCAATTGTGTCGAAAATCATTTTGGCACGTTTTTGATTTACGCCAAATTCGCGCACATTAATGTTCTGCGCTTTGAAATCTTTATTGGCCTCTACTGTTTCATTGACCTTGACACCGTCGACGACCGGATATTCGTTATTACCGTCAGCGAAATAGGCTTGCGCGGTTTTTGATGTGAGGTATTCCAAGAATTTCACAGCAGCTTCTTTATTTTTGGCATGTTTTACAACGCCTGCGCCAGAGATGTTTATATGTGTGCCTTTCCCGTTTTGATCAGGGAATACGACGCCAATGTTTTTGACGATTTCCTTGTCTTCAGCGGCATCGGAGCGTTGCATGCGAAAGAGATAGTAGCTGTTTACCAGCGCGATATCACATATATCACGGGCAACTGCTTTGATTTGATCAGTGTCACCGCCTTGGGGTTTTCTGGCGAGGTTATCCAATACACCTTGCGCCCATTTGGTTGCTGCCTGCTCACCGTCTTGTGCGATCATGCTTGATAGGAGTGAGAGGTTGTAGATGTTGCTGGATGAGCGCACGCAGACGCGGCCTTTGTATTTTGGGTCTGCTAAATCTTGATATGATGTGATTTCGCCTTCGCTGATTTTTTCGGTGTTGTAGGCTATCACACGGGCGCGAGTCGAAAAGCCAAACCATTGGCCCTCGGGGTGGCGAAGATTGGCGGGGATTGTTTCATTGAGTATTTCAGAATTGATTGGCTGGAATAATCCTGCTTCTTCAGCGCGCCAGAGCATGCCGGCATCCACAGTGATAAGAAGATCAGCGGGGCTTAGGTCGCCTTCTTGTTCTAATCTGGCGATCAGCGCGTCGCCTTTGCCGTCTACGCGTTTGATGTTGATCCCTGTTTGCGCCGTAAAATCATCGTATAAGGCTTCATCGGTGTCGTAATGGCGCGATGAATATATATGCAATATGTTTTCATCTTGGCTGCTTTTTCCTGCGCGCTTGCGGCGTATGATATAAGAAAAGATGATAGCAAAGTCAGCGTTAAAGCGATATTTTTCAACATTATTGATGCCTTTTTTTGTTTGTGATTGAGAATTATTCTTATCTGCTCTATATCTGTATATATATCCGAGATCAATAAGGAATTTTATTTTGTCGCCTCACGCACCAGAACAAGAGATTTTACTTAAAATCGATGATGTGAATTTTTCTTATGCGCAAAAGCAGAAAAAAGCTTTGGGTGTGCTAAAGCATATTTCGCTTGATATCTATCAGGGTGAGTTTTTGTGTTTGCTTGGGCCTTCGGGCTGTGGCAAGACGACGCTGTTGCGGCTGATTGCGGGGCTGGAAGATCCTGCTCATGGTATGATTAGCGCGCCTGATGGACACGCATCCGCGCCAAAGGTTGGGATGGTTTTTCAAGACCTCGCCTTGTTCCCCCATATGAGCGTCCGTGGCAATATCGCTTATGCCCTACGGCGTTATCCGCGTAAAGACAAACAAGCGCGCATTGATGAAATGTTAACGCTGGCGGGGTTATGCGATAAGGGTGACGCGGCGCCACATGAATTATCCGGCGGTCAAAAGCAACGTTTGGCGGTTGTGCGTGCCTTGGCGGCTGCCCCTGATTTGATTTTGATGGATGAACCATTTGCGGCGCAAGATGCAGGGCGGCGTTCAAAGATTCGTGATGATGTCATGCATATTCTTAGAAAAGCGGGTGTTGCCGCGGTTTTGGTGACACATGATCCAGAAGAAGCGATGCAATTTGCGGATCGGCTTGCGATTTTGAATGATGGGAAAATTGAGCAAATTGGCACACCGCATGATGTTTATAGCCATCCTAAGAATGCTTTTGTTGCTTCGTTTTTCGGGGATGTGAATGTGTTAAAAGGGCAAGTTGTGCAGGGCTGCGTTCGGACGTCGATTGGAAATATCCCTGCGCCTGATTTTAGTGATGGCACATATGTGAATATTATTATCCGACCAGAGGCGCTGAAATTATCGGCGCACACGCCCGATATTGATCATAATCAGCCAGAGTATGAACATGCTCATGTGCGCGTGAGTGAAAGGAAATATTTAGGGCGTTCCACGCTCGTTCACATGGACACACATGATATTGATCATAAAGATCATGATACAATTCACATACATGCGCGCGTGCCGGGTGCTTTTCTTGACACACGGCACGATGTTCACGATATTTTCTTAGATCAATCTCAAATCTTTATATTTGAAGATTGTTGATATTTTACAATGCATTAACGCGTTGCGATGATGTAAACCGCATGAATGATACCGGGCACGAAACCGAAAATTGTCAAAATGATGTTAATCCAGAAATGTTTTGTCAAACCGACTTCAAAGAATACACCAAGGGGTGGAAGTATTACGGCTAAAATGATTTTGATTACATCGCTGAGTAGGCTGTCATTTGTTCTTGCTAGTGGCATTTAAATTCTCCTTTACTTGTTTTTTATTTATTGTTGTCTTGTGCCCTCCTACGATTAGCGACGTTTTTTAGTTCCTTTGTTCATTTGTAAGTTTTTTAAATTTATCAATTTTTGCAGTAAAAAGATGGCATGTAGCATGTGATATGCTATGAAAATAGTATGATCAAACGTGACAAAATCGTTGTATTTACTGATTTAGATGGCAGTTTTCTTGACCATGATAGCTATGATTACAGCCCAGCTCTGCATGCTTTAGAGCGTTTAAAAACACTTAATATTCCTGTTATTGCAACGACGAGCAAAACACTGGCGGAAATTGATGCGTTGAATTTGCCCTTTGTTGGACAGGCGCGCATTGCGGAAAATGGAACTGTGGTTTTTGATGGGTATGACCACAATGCAGTGGGTATGGATTACGGCGAGATACGTCAATTTTTGGATAGCGTTCCAGATGCAATGCGCAGGCATATTGTTGGATTTGGCGATATGCATGTTGAGGATGTTATTGAACATACGGGACTTTCTGAACAACAAGCGGTATTGGCCAAAGATCGATTGGGCAGTGAACCGTTTTTATGGGGCGGCGATCAGGCGGGATTTCGCGCCCTAGAAAGCCGTGCTCAGGATGCAGGATTGATGATTGTTCAGGGGGGGCGTTTTTATCACTTGATGAGCGCATGCGGCGGAAAAGATAAAGCTATTCATATGCTTATCACTCAGTGGAAAGACGCGGAGCCTGACACGAATTTTATAACCGTGGCGCTTGGTGATGGGCCCAATGATGCGGATATGTTGGCATCGGTTGATTACGGGATTAAAATTCCCAATGCCAGCGGCCATGATTTTAGCATCTCTGATGCGCGAGGAAAGATTATTGATGCGCCCAAAGCAGGACCAGAGGGTTGGAACCTGTCTATGCTTGCATTGTTAGAGAGATTGTCTTTTTAGGGAAAATTTACTATGGTATTTGCGTATGGCTGATTTTCATCAAAATGGCGTTGTTTCAACGCTTCACAATTTAACCAACCGTCCGGTTGAAGAATTAGAAACATTACTGGTGAAATATTCAAAAAAGCGCCCTATGACGCTTGTTTTGCCTTCGCTCTTTTCGGAGCTTGAGGGAGATGCGCTTAAGCATATTGTCGATGAGCTTTCCCATGTTCCTTATCTTGATAATATTGTCATTGGATTGGATCAGGCGGATCGCGAGCAATTTCAATATGCGAAGAATTATTTTTCTACATTGCCGCAAAAGCATACAATTTTATGGAATGACGGGCCGCGATTGCGTGCGATTGATAAGCAATTGGCCGCGCAGGATTTGGCGCCGCTTGCGCCGGGTAAAGGGCGCAATGTGTGGTATTGCTTTGGTTATGTTTTGGCGGGATGTCCAGAGACCAAAGTTGTTGGCCTGCATGATTGTGACATTTTAACCTATGAGCGCGGCATGGTTGCGCGTTTGTTTTACCCCGTAGCCAATCCCAATTTCAGCTATATTTTTTCCAAGGGATATTATGCCCGCATTGCGGAAGGGAAAATGAATGGACGCGTGATGCGCATGCTTGTTACGCCGCTGATTAAGGCGATGCGCAAAGTTTATGGCGATGATCCGTATCTTGAGTATTTAGCCGCGTTTCGTTATCCGCTTGCGGGGGAATTTGCGATGCATGTGGATGCGATGTCCGATATTCGCATTCCCAATGATTGGGGTTTGGAGATTGGTACGCTGTCAGAAATTCGCCGGAATTATTCAACCAATGTGATCTGTCAGGTCGAATTGGCGGATAATTATGATCATAAACATCAAGACGTCTCTAGCGAGGATTCGAGCAAGGGATTATCGAAGATGAGCATTGATATCATTGTCTCGATCTTTCGAAAGATGGCCACGGATGGGCATATTATCTCCGAAGAAAGCTTACGCTCAGTCAAGGCCACGTATTTGCGCACTGCGATGGATATGGTCGAGATGTATAAGCATGACGCGACCATTAATGGGCTGTCTTATAATGTGCATTTGGAAGAAAAAACGGTTGAATTATTTGCCGCCAATATTATCGAAGCAGGCCATGATTTTCTTAATCACCCCACCGACGCGCCATTTGTGCCGCGTTGGAACCGCGTGAAATATGCTATCCCTGATATTATGGAGCAGATTGCGGAAGCGGTAAGATTGGACAATGAAGAATAAGCGCGGAGGATCGGCGCTTTATTTGGCTATATTTGTGATCCACATGCTTTGATAGGGCGCGATGATGAGGTCGTTTTCGCGGTTTTCAAACACCTGATCGGTCAGCAAATCTTTCCATTTCACCCCTGAATACAGGTTCAAATGATGCAGCGCGATTTCGCGGTCTTTGTTTGTGATGTTTGTGATGCAAAACAAATGTTGTTTGCGATCCTCGCTTTGACGCCAGAACCCAAAGAAGCCCTCAGGGAGTTGGAGTGTGAATTGGATTGCGTTGGGATGAAATGCGGGTTGTTGTGTGCGTATAGTGATGATGCGTTTGATTTCATTGAAGATGTATGATTTTTCAGATTTAGGATCGTTCAGCGCCGCGTATAGATCATCGTAATTATATTGATGGCGGTTTATACCGCGCTTGCTGCCTGTTCGTTTGTATTTTTCATGGTCATTTGGGGTTGCCAAGAGGGAATGGATATAAAAAGCGGGAACCCCCTCTAACCCTAGCATGATGGTTTGAGATGCGATGAAACGCTCGCTTTGGAAATTATCTTCGCCGTTGATCGTACCTTTAAGTGCGTCATAGAGCGATATATTCATCTCATAGGGTTTTTCTGTGCCGTCTTCGCCGGTGCGCATGCTGATTTCTCCGCCGAAATTGCGCACGGTTTCGATCATTTCCTCGAAATCTTCATCCATTAAAATACCCGCGGCAGGACGAAGACCAATGCCGTCATGCCCCGCGACAAAGTTCAGATATGCACAGCCTTGTTGGGTTGGCGGTAATTCCATCAGCCATTTTTTCAAATAATATTCATTGCCCGTCAAAAGCGCCTGTATCAAAAGCGGCGGCAGGGAAAAGTTATAAATGAGATGCGCTTCGTTTTGATTGCCGAAATAGGTCAGGTTTTCATGGTTGGGGACATTTGTTTCGGTAATGATGAGGACATCTTCCTCGTAATAATCAATGAGCGTGCGGAACAGGCGTATGATTTCGTGTGTTTGCGGCAGATGAATACATTCAGAGCCGATTTCCTTCCAGAGGAAGGCGACCGCATCAAGGCGAAAGATACGAATATTGTTATTTAGATACACGCGCATAATGTCAATAAAGGCAAGCAAGACATCAGGGTTGGTGAAATCCAAATCAACCTGATCGGGGCCGAAGGTACACCAGAGATGTTTTGGGCCGTCGGCGGTTTGATATTCGGTCAATAAGGGGGATGGGCGCGGCCTTATCACGCGGGAGATATCATCATCGGTATTTGCCGTAAAGAAATAGTCTTTATACGGCTCCTCGCCTTTTAAAAAGCCGTCAAACCAATTGCCTTTGGCGGATGCGTGGTTGATGACGATATCCGACATTAAGCGGAAATCAGCGCCGATCGCTTTGATATCTTCCCAGTCGCCTAGATCCTCGCGCACGGCGTGGTAATCCATCACGGAAAACCCGTCATCGGAGCTGTATGGGAAAAAGGGGAGGATGTGGACGCCGCTGATTGCGCCGTCTAATTCTTCTTTGAGGAAAGTGTGCAGGGTTTTTAGCGGCTCTTGCCCCGCTTTTTTGATCGTATCGCCATATGTGATTAAAAGTGTTGTCTGCTCAGACCATGCGCCTTTTCCAGGGAGATGTGATTCTTTTGCTTTCTTTCCGCCTGATGTTGGCCAGAAAGTTGAGATAATCTCATCGGCCAAGCGCTCGTGATTGCGTTCAGGGTAAATGCGTTTGATGTGATTAATGAGTTTTTGTTTTAGAGTTTCAATAGCCATCACATAGTATTTACCACATTGCCCCGAAAAGTCATCAGCGCTTATTTTACTTATCCTTCATGTAGGTCATGGCAATAGCAGGAAAACGCGGTAGTCATTTACATTCGTGAAGGTTGGCCCCGTTTTAACAAGTGCATTTATCTGTTGGAAAAAATGATAGGAGTCGTTGTTCGATAAATATTCGGCTGGGTTTAAGCCATTTTCTTTGGCATGTTTTAATGTGCCTGGCGTGATCAGCGCACCAGCGTTATCTACGCTGCCGTCTATGCCATCGGTGTCGCAGGCCATAGCGTATATTTTGGGGTCTTGTTCTAACAGCATGGCGGATTGGAGCATGAATTGTGTATTGGGCCCGCCCGCGCCGTTTCCGGTGATGTGCACGGTTGTTTCACCGCCTGACAAAAGCGCGCATGGCAGTTTAATATTTGTCTCGCCGTTATAAATTTTCTTTATAAAATCAACATGCTCATGGGCGCATTGATTTGTATCGCCTTGCATTTCAGCGTTAAGGATATGCGTGTGAAAGCCTTGTTCTTGCCAGAAGTTTTGGGCGGTTTTTAAGGCGTGGTTTGGTGTGGCGATGAGGTGGTATTCATGGTTTTTAAAAATCGGATCGTTTGGTTTTGGGGTTTCGTTGGCTGGGTTTTCTAATGCGGCGAGAATTGATGGGGCGGGTTTAATGGCGTAACGCTTTATGATGGATTTTGCGTCATTCAGGGTGGAAGGATCAGCGACGGTTGCGCCGGATGCGATGATGGCGGGATCATCCCCTGTGACATCGGAAATGGCGAGTGTGATCAGCTTATTGTTGCCTGCGTATTTTGCCAATCCTCCACCTAACGCTTTGTTGACGTGTTTGCGTACGACGTTCATGTCTTGGATGGGTGCGCCGCATGACAAGAGCATTTTATTAAGATCCTGAAGCGCTTTGAATGGGATGCCGTCTATGGGCGCAGTTAAGAGTGAAGAGCCACCGCCTGAGATGAGACAGATGATGATGTCTTCGGGCGATGCCGTTTTCAGGCAGTTTATAATCGCCTCAACAGCCGATGCGCCGGCTTCATCGGGGACGGGGTGAGAGGCTTCTAAGATTTTGATGTTTTTGGTGGGGGCGCTATGTCCATATCGCGTGACCACAATGCCTTCGCATTGTCCTTCATAATCTCTTTCAAATGCGCAGGCCATGGCGGCGGATGCTTTGCCCGCGCCTATTACGATTATCTTTTGACCCTCTTGGGGCTTTGGGATGAAGGGTTTTAGGCAGATATCGGGATGGACGCTTTCATATACCGCTTTAAAGCTGTCTTTTAATAATTGCTCGTAATCTTTCATCACATTAATAATCCCATTTCCACATCACCCCTGCCCCGGCTTGCGCGTCTTGGCCAACTTCACTTTCCAGGTTGATATTAGGGGTAAGCTCGACCTGAATTTTTGCTGTGCCTGATTGTTCGCCTGCGCCTTTTTCCAATTCAAGATAAACATCCTCGCTCAGATATTTTCCAACACCTGCGGTTGCTTCGCCTTCATCATTGGTGTCGATGCGAATATCATCCAGCCCAGTAATATTGCGTAAAGTGCCCAATGGGTCGAGTCCGCCACCACCTTTTCCGGTAAAGCGATCCAGTGTTTGTTTGAGTTGAATGGCTTGAAAGGGTGAGATTTTGGTCAAGTTTTGTCCAAAGAGAATTTGTGACATGATTTCATCTTGGGGCAGTGACGGCACGGATGTCAGCTTAATCTCTGGGTTTTGAACTTCGCCTGTTAGGTTCACTGATGCTTTAATGTCATCCGCGTCAGTTGTGGCGACAATGTCCAGATATGGTGATGGCGGGACGCTTCCCAAGAAGCGTAACAGCGCGCGATCAAGGGTAAAGCGGCGGCCAAATTCTTCGTAACGTCCGCGTTTAGAGCTGAATTCGCCGTTGATTTTCGGATCATCCAGCGTGCCATCCACATCCAGCTTTCCGCCAAATTCTGCATCTAGCCCCCATCCGCGTACGAATATGCGGTCTTTGGCGTTTATTTTCATATCGAGCGTTATGCTTTTAAGGCTCTCGGTTTGTCCAGCGCTATTATTTTTTTCAACGATATTCAGCTCCGGGATTGTGCTTTGGAAGCGTTCGGGGATGTTGATGTTAAATTCGCCGAGGTCGATATCACCAGACACTGCGTATCCTTTCGCACGACCCTCAAGGTCGAGTGACGCGGATAATGAGCCCTTAGCGAGGTCACTGTCGAGGAGTAAGAAATCCTTCACGTTCATATCTATTTTTGTGTTTTCTGGATTGGTGTAGTGGACCTGTCCACTTGCGTCTAACGTACCGCCTTTGCCATCAATGGCGGTGAGCGATTTAACGGTGAGCATATATTCGTCCGCGCCTGCTGTCATATTTATATCTGACAGGGCGATGCCGTATTCATCCATTGTGTATGTACCGTTTTCCATCAAGACATCTGCGGTGATGTCGGGCGCGCCAACTGTCCCGCCGATTGTGGCCTGGGCGGAGATAGCACCGCTCATTTTCTGCCCCACGGGCAGTAAGATCGCAGATAGTGTTTTTGCCGATGCATTGATATCGGCTTTACCGCTGAGCGGTGTTGATTGCGGCATTTCAAATATGAAGGGGTTAAGCGATAATTTTAACGGGATGGCGGCGGATGCACGCATTGTTTCAACAGCGTCACCGACACCCGTCACATTTAAACTCGCCTCACCATTATTATAGTTAGCCTTCGCAGAGAGGGTTATATCGGCATTTTTTGTGATGGCGATGGGGGTTAAATCGAAATTACCCATGATTTGTGGTGCGTTCATTGCCCCCGAGATTTTTGCATCCGCATTCATGGATAGATTTGTAAATTGTTCAGGCAGAGGGATGGGTAAGTTTGCGAGATTGAATGCATTTGATTTCAGTGTCACATCCAATTCTTGCGTGTTGGCCATTCCGTTTAAAGTTATAAGGGAGCCTTTGGTTGTAAATTTGAGATTAATGTCATTCGCGCTGATCTCTGATTTTTGAATGCCGCTTATTGTCGCACCGCCATTGGCCTTGAAATCCTGAAGCGCGTTACCATTCATGTTGAGCGCGAGGGCATAAACATCGTTTTCTTTTTGTGTGATGGTCGCGTCCACTGATGTCATAATGATATCTGACGTGGGGCGCAGACCGTTTGCCTTTAGCGTCATTGCGCTTGGCCATGGCGTTTTGATGTCTTTGATGGTGGCCGTTAGATCGGCGGTTTTTAGGGTTATGGTGTCATAGGCTGCATTGTTAATGGAGGCTTTTATCGCCGCGCTTTGTGTGTTTTCTTGATCTGACAATGTTATATCGGCGTTGATACTGCCTGCGATATTGGTGCCGATCAGGTCGCTATAGGGGGATAGATTTGATGCCTTTACTGTTATTAGGCCATCCGCGATGCTTGTTTTCGTATTGATCATTACATTGCCGTTTAATGCTATATCGGGTGCGGTAGCATTTATATTTTTGATACGGATCGTATCTTTTTTCTTATCAAACAATGTGCTTATTTTAATCGGTTTTTCTTTATAGGTTGTATTCAGGGATGCCTGGCCTAGCGGGGATGCGGCGATGTTATCGTCAATGATCGTGAACTCGACATCACCTAAACCTCTCTCGGATAAGAATGCCCCGCTCGCGCCGCCAGATGCATCTATTTTTAAGGTGTCGAAGGGACCGGATAATGATGCCTTGATCTGCGCATTGCCGTTTATGCCACTTGCGAATGCTGATAACTCTTTGACATGCGCGCTGCCAGTGATATCAACGCTTCTGTCTTCTCCCAAATTGATATCCCCCATAATATTCGCATCCAAATTAGCATTATCTGCGTTGGCCTTGTTCAGGGTGAGCAGTAGAGATTGCGGGTCAAAATTTGCGTCTATTTTTACGTTTTCAGGCAGCCATGCGGGGAGCGGGGAGGAGGCTTGAGTTATATTGAGGGCAGCGTTTAATTGCGCAATTTTACTTAGATTAAGCTTTGCGTTGAGGCTTGGCGAGAGAGTGAGCGCCGTTCCGAATATTTTTTCATTGATGTTGAGTGTTTCGATATCGAAGCTGTTTATCGCGAGGGATTTGAAATAGATATCGGGCAATGAAAACGGCGATAAGGTGGTTGGCTCTTTATCCTCTTCCTTGGTTTTGCTTTCTGGTAAGCGGTGGAGGGTTAAGGTTTTTATTCCTAACGACAGGCCAAGGCGACGCATGCCGATCACGCCTATCACATCGGGATGGAGTGTAATCTCATCGGCTTGTGCGATCATTCCTTGTTCGTCTGATATCTCAAGGCCGATGAGGCGGATGCTTTGCGGGGTGTGGTATGATAATTTTTGGTAATCAATGTTATACCCTGATGCTTCAGTTGCGGCCATGATTTGTGTTTTTGTCCAGTCTTTTCCGTCTTGGCTATTGAGCCACACAACGCCCCCAAGAAAGGCGAGTTCGACCATTAAAAACAGCGCGAAAATGATCGATAGGCTCCATATGATGAGCTTTGAAAAGCGTTCGAACACTGTGCCGAGGCTTATGAGTATTGATTTTATCATTGCTTTCATACCTCCTGCCTTTAAAACGCCTGACCGATGCTAATGTAGAATTGATAATTTTGATCGAGATTCTCACGTTGGTTGATCGGGATCGCCACATCAAACCTCAATGGGCCGAAATCTGTGTAATAGCGCATTCCTAAACCTGCGCCGATTGATAGGTCGCTCATATCGGGGGAAACACTTTCTGATACGCTTCCCGCGTCGACGAAGGCAACGGCGCCAAGGGTTTTGGTGAATTTCCAACGAAACTCGGCCGCGCTTGTTACGAGCGAACGTCCGCCCGATGGGTCGCCATCGTTAAAGGGGCCAACCTCTTGATAGCCGAAGCCGCGAATTGAACCGCCACCGCCTGCGTAAAAACGTTCGGTTGCAGGGATGTCATCGACACTGCCGCCGACAATGCTTCCTGCGTTTGCGCGCACCGCCAGAACAATATCCGGCTTATCACTGAGATCAATATAAGTTCTGCCGCCTGCTTCGAATTTGGTGAAGGGATCGCTTTGTCCTAGCACGTCATAGAACGGTTCTATGCTTGCCTTTAACTGCCATCCTTTATGCGGGTCGAGCGGGTCATCGCGATTATCAAATAGGATGCTGTTTGGGAATGACACGAGACCGAATGTATCGGTGCTTTCTTCATCCGTGATTTCGGAGAATGTTAAATTCACACCTGTATTGCCAGAGAGGGTTTTGGTGAATTGGCGTTTGATGCTTGCGCCTAAATCGAGGGCGGTTTCTTCGAACGCGTCAGTATCTTGCATGCGCAGGGCAGTGCTTAATTCAAGGCTTTGATCTTTACGCAAGAAATAAGGTTGCGAGAAATCCGCGTCTAGGCTTTGGTTGATTTGGCTCATATTAAGCTCTGCGTTTAGCTTTTCTCCGCCGCCGCGTAAATTGCGATGCTCCCACCCTAAAACGATCCCTGCCCCTTCGTCGGTGTAATAGCTAACGCCTGCTTTTACGCTACGGTGGGCGCGTTCTTTGAGGGTAATGGTTATATCGACATTTCCGTTTTCATCGGGTGCTTCGGGTAAGGTGCTGTCCGCGCGGACGAATAATCCGGTTTGGAGGAGTGCATTCCTCAGGCTTATGATTTTTTCACGCCGAAAACATGCGCCTTCTTTCCATGGCATCAGGTTTTTTAGATAGCTGTCTTTGACGCTTTCTTGTCCTTGGAATGTTGTTTTGCCAAAAGTGGCGGGCGCGCCTACATCCACGATATATTTTAGCGCAGCGGTTTTTGTGTTTTTGTTCAAAATCACTTCATGATCTACATTGATGGAAAAGTAGCATTTATCTTTTTGAACATTCTCATAAAGCTTAGCTTGCGCGTTTAAAATCGGTAAGGCTTTAAGCGGCTGGTTTGCGCTGACGCTATCATTGTTGAAATATTGCGCCATATTTTCAGGCTCGATTGTTACATCGGATATCGTGAAGATTTCTCCTGTATCTATCGTATAGATGCCCGTTAAGGCTTGTGATTGATTGTCTTCAAATTGAACGCGGGCATCATAAAATCCTTTGGCTTTTAAAGCTTTGAGGAGGTCCGCTTCGATTGATTGTTCTCTTGCGGTTTCTGCACGCTCGAAACTGGCCGTGCCAGCGTCATAGGCGATGGCTTCAACGGTACGATCGGTGATGATTGTATCGAGATATTCTTTTACATCGCTGTCGTCGCTTACTCCTTGGATTGTGTAATCTACGCTCTGACCGAGAAGCGCGTCGTCGAGACATGCGCTAAGGGCTATGATGCTGGCGAACAACATAGTGGATCGTAAGAAAAAGCCGCGGCGTATAAGCATTTTTTAAACATACAATGTTCTGCATTTTCTACAATTGCAAAACGCCTTTATTATGGGTTTAAGCTTAGAATTCTTATTCCATTTCATTTTCAAGGCGCTCTGCCACCGCTTTCGGGGAGCCGGTTTTGCGCGCAATGAGGCTGTAGGCGGCTGGCACAATAAACAGTGTGAAAATGGTAGCGGCCAAAACACCGAAAAGGACAACGATGCCGATTGATATGCGTGTTTCCGCACCTGCACCACTGGATAAGATAAGCGGGATGGTTCCGGCGATGGTTGTTAAACCCGTCATAAGGATGGGACGGAAACGCACCTCTGATGCCTGCACGAGGGCGCGTGAAAATCTGACGCCCTCGTCGCGCAATTGGTTGGCAAATTCAACAATCAAAATTCCATTTTTAGCGGCAAGGCCGACCAGCATGATCAATCCGATTTGGGAATATATGTTGAGCGTGCCGCCCATGACATATAGCCCGAACAAGCCACCACCAGTCGCCAGTGGCACAGTCAGCATGATAACAAGCGGATGGATGTAGCTTTCGAATTGTGCGGCGAGGACTAAAAACACCACAGCGAGGCCGAGCATGAAGACGAATATGATGGAATTGCCGGAGGTGATAAAATCACGGCTTTGCCCTTTATAGTCGATGACCGCTTCTTCGGGCAAATTTTCGCGCACTAGATTTTCTAAATGCGTCAATGCGTCGCCGAGTGCGTAGCCTTCTTTCAAATTTGCTTCCAATGTGATTGCGCGGATGCGGTTGTAACGGGACAATGTTTCCGCTGCGCCGTATTCGGTGATCTTGACCAGATTAGACAGCGGGATCAGCTCTCCTGTGCGTTCTGATCGAACATAGATGCTTTTGATATCGCTGAATGATGTTTGTGTGCTTCGCCCACCTTCGATCACAACGTCGTATTCCTCGCCATTATCCATGAATGTCGTGACGTTTCGCCCGCCCATTAATGTCTGCAAGGTTTCACCAATTTCCGAGATGCTGACGCCTAAATCTGCGGCGCGGTCGTAATCGACGGTGAAATCAATTTGTGGGCGTGTTTCTTTGTAATCACTGTCCAACCCTTCGAATCCGGGGTTATTCTCTTCAATTTTTTGCAAGATAATATCGCGCCACTCGGCCAGTTCTTCATAGGTTGATCCGCCGAGCACGAATTGTACGGGCTTTTGCGCGCCGCCGCCGAGGCCTTGTCGCATCACGGGAAAGGCACGTATGCCGGGTAGGTCAGAGAGTTTCACACGCACTTCATCCATGATCGTAAACGCGGAACGTCGGCTTGCCCAATCTTCCAAGATAACAATCACAAAGCCGCTGTTGAAGTTTTCGATATTACCAAAGCCACGTGGCGCGCGGATGAGGAGGCGCTTAAATTCACCGCTATCGACATATGGCATAAGGCGCTCTTCGATCACATCCATATATTCCTCGATATAGGAATAGCTTGAACCTTCGGGGGCGTTAACAATGACGAAGAATGCGCCGCGATCTTCTTGGGGGGTGAATTCTTGAGTGACATTGAAATACAGCCATCCTGCACCGCCAAAGAGAGCAAGAAACATTGCGATCATAACGAGCGGATAGCGCAGGCATTTTATCAAAACTGTCATGTATCCGCGTCGCATTGCACCGAATACGGATTCAATTGTGCGTAAAAAAGCATTGGGTTTATCGTTTTCAGGGTCTGCCTTTTTCAAAATCTTTGATGCCATGACGGGCACAAGGGTCAAAGCGACGAGCGATGAGAAACCGACCGCGGCGGCAATGGTAAGAGCAAATTCGGTGAAGAGGCGTCCGATATCCCCTTCTAGAAAGGTAATAGGCACAAACACTGCAATCAAAACAAGCGTTGTTGCGACAACGGCAAAGCCAACTTGGCGTGCGCCTTTATAGGCAGCAACCAAAGGGGTTTCGCCTTTTTCCTGTATCCTGCGTACGATATTTTCGAGCATGACAATCGCATCATCCACGACCAAGCCAATCGCCAGCACCAGCGCCAACAGGGTCAACAAGTTGATTGAAAAGCCGAGCGCGTAAATAACAATGAAAGATGCGATTACCGAGACGGGCACGGTTACGGCAGGGATGAGCATCGCGCGGACGCTCCCTAAAAATATATAAATTACAAACACAACGCAGCCGATTGCGATGAATAATGTCTTATAGACTTCCGCGATTGATGCCTCGATGAAGACTGCCGCGTCGTAGCTTTGTGAGATATTCATCCCTTCGGGCAGGCTTTTCACCAGTTTATCGGTCAGTTGTTTGGTGGCGTCAGATACATCAATTGTGTTGGCGGTTGATTGCTTAATGACGCCGATGCCAACCATGGGTATTTCATTGCCGCGGAACATGATGCGGTCTTCTTCGACACCTTTTTCCACGCGCGCCACATCACCCAAGCGCACAAGGTATCCATCATCACCGCGCGCTAGCACTAATTTTGCGAAATCTTCGGGGGCTTGGAAATTGCGCTCAACGCGTGCTTTGAAAATGCGCTCGTCTGATTGCAGGCTTCCTGCGGGAAGTTCCACGTTTTCCGAACGCATCGCACGCTCCACATCGTTCGCGGTCAGATTGCGCGCCGCCAGAGCTTTACGATCCAGCCAGACGCGCATAGCATAGCGCAAGCCGCCGCCAACGCGGATACGTGCAACCCCGTCTAAGGCAGAATATTGATCAACCAGATAGCGCTCCGCATAATCGGTTAGCTCTGGCACGGTCATGGTGTCGCTGGATAGGTTTTGCCAAATGATAACGTCATCGTTGCTGTCGACTTTTTGAACCTCTGGTGGTTCTGCTTCTTCGGGCAGATTGTCCTGGATGCCGGATATGCGATCGCGCACGTCATTGGCGGCCTCGTTCACATCGCGGTTGATTGAAAATTGGATGGTAACGTTTGATTGGCCGTCTTGTGAGGATGATTCAACAAATTCAATCCCCTCCACGCCCGCGATGCGTTCTTCGATTAATTCTGTAACACGGGTTTCCACGACATTGGCGGGCGCGCCGGGATATTCGACCTCAACGGTGACAATGGGAGGGTCTATGTCAGGATATTCGCGCAATGATAAACGGTCAAATGACACAAGGCCAAATGCGATGAGCAACAGCGATATAACACTGGCGAAAACGGGGCGTTTTACGGAGATATCGGAAATTAGCATTATTGCGCGGCCTTTTTCTGGTCGGAATTGTTTTGCTCTAATAACTCTTTGAGCGGCTCGTTATCTTTTTGAACAGCGGTGATTTTAAGCGGTGCACCGGGGCGTACACGCATAGTGCCGTGGGTCACAATTTTTTCGCCTTCTTCGAGGCCTGATAAAATTTCTACACTGCCGAATTGACGTGCGCCTAGCTCAACCTTACGGCGCTCTGCACTCGTTTTTCCGTCCGTTGTGGTGACAACAAGCACATAGTTATCAGCGCCATTGGCGGTTAATGTTTCTTCGGGGATGATCAGGGCTTTTCGTGGATTTTTTTGTAGTACCACATGCATTAATAGGCCGGGCTTTAGCTTGCCATCTGCGTTATCAATGATTGCGCGGGCTTCAATTGAACGTGTCACTGGATCAATGCGGCTGTCGACATTTGCGATTTCGCCTTTGAATACATCCTCAGGATAGGCCTGTGTTGTTGCTTCAATAATTACGCCTGGCTTTAGGGTCGATAAGAAAACTTCCGGCACCGAGAAATCCAGCTTCATTACGGTGACGTCATCAATCGTGGTGATCATAGATCCGGGTTGAGCAAGTGCGCCGACGCTAATATTGCGTAGGCCTAGAACTCCATCATAGGGGGCTTTAATGATACGCTGATTGATGCGGGCTTGGGTTGCGTCGACACGTGCCTTTGCGCCGGCGGCTACGCGTTTGCTTTCATCAAGAACAGATGCGGATGCGGCTCCCTTGGATACGAGTGGAGAGAGGCGGTTGACTTGACGCTCGGCCTCATTCAAGAAAGATTTTTGCTCTTCAAGCTCCGCTAATTCTTCTGCGGCGTCCATTTCTAAAAGGATATCGCCTTGTTTTACGGTTTGGTTGTCTTCAAAGGAAATTTTTGTCACCAATTCTGTCACAGAAGAGGCTAAATCGACACTTTCATTGGCTTTAAGTGTGCCAAGGGCTTCAACTTCGTCAGCAAAAGAGCTGCGTTTGACTTCGGTCACAACGACCGGTGTTGCGGATTCTGCTTTGTCTTGCGCAAGAGCCGCCGCGCTTATGCTTGTTGCAAAGGTGATCATGCATAACGCCAGTTTAAGGGTGCGCATTGTTGTAATCCTTTTTATTGAGAAGAATGGGCGAGAGATTTTGAGTATCGGTTTGGGACAGCACGCAATAGTGCATAAGCATTATTGATGCGGAGGCAGAAAATTTGGGTATAGAATCGTTCCCTATTAACCAGTCTTTTTTGTAAGGCTTTTGTATCAAGGGTTTTATACCACTTCGCATTAATTAAGTATCATAGAAGTAAGATAAAACTCGCACTCCAATAATCAATACGTGATACGCATAAAATTATAATTCCCTTCGAAATTATAATTTATTCAGCTTTTTCAATGAGATCAGTTAAGGACGATCCTCCGAAACGCCGCCGCCTACAACCTTGTACAAATTGACGAGATTGGATAGGCGCTGGCGCTTTACCTCAATCTCTTGTTGCTGATAGGTGTATAGCTCGCGTTGAGCATCGAGAACGCTTAGGAAGCTATCGATACCTGATTTATAGCGTGCTTCGGATACGTCATAGACGCGTTGCGCCGCTTCGACCAAACGTATTTGTGCGTTTAGCTGTTCGGTCAGGGTTGCACGAGCGGCAAGCTCATCCGCGACTTCACGGAATGCGGTTTGCACAACTTGTTCATATTGTACAATCGCCTTTTCCTTGCGGATTTCAGCTAAATCTAAGTTCGCTTGGTTTGATCCGTTATTAAAGATTGGCAATGTAATTTGCGGCAAAAATGCCCATGCGCCCAGGCCGCCGCTGGTAAAGAGTTTGGAGAGGCCCTCACTTGCGAAGCCATAGCTTCCGGTGAGCGATATGCTTGGGAAGAAAGCTGCACGCGCTGCGCCGATATCGGCGTTACGTGCCATCAGAGTGTATTCGGCTTGGCGTACATCAGGGCGACCAATTAACACTTCTGAGGGGAGGCCAACGCCGATATTTTCGGGCAATTGGATATTTTCAATATCTGACTGAGGGATCATCGCGTCATCATGCGCAACGCCCAATAGGAGTGTAAGCGCATTTTTGTCTTGTTGTACAAATCGGCGGTATTGATGCAAATTCACACGCGCGGTTTCTACGGCCGTTTGTGCGCGAGATACATCGGATTCCGTTGCGATGCCCTCATCACGTGTTCTTGAAAGAAGGTCATATGTATTGAGTTGCGCCTCAAGCGTTTGTTCGGTCAGAGCCAGTAGCTCTTGGTCGGTTAGCAATTGAAGGTAGGCATTTGCGACCTCGGCGACGAGCGCGTTTTGAACAACATCACGCGCGGCTTGTGTTGAGAAATATTCATTCAAAGCGGCTTCGTTTTGGCTGCGAAGGCGTCCGAAGAGGTCGATTTCGTATGAGGTAATGCCCAAATTGGCTTCGTATGTTTCGCTTTTTGCGGCGCGCCCTGTTGGGCTGCTTTCATCGGAGGAGTTTCTATATGTCGCGCCGCCATTTGCATTGAGCGATGGGAGGATGTCGGCTCTTTCGATGCGGTATAGGCTTCTTGCTTCTTGAATATTGAGCGCCGCGAGCTTTAGGTCTTTGTTATTTTCAAGCGATATCTCAATCAATTGATAGAGCGCCGGGTCATTGAAAAACTCTTTCCAGCTTAGGCTTTGCGCCGCCATGTTTCCTTCAACTGTGGTGTAGCCGGGAATGCTGCTCCATTCCTTGGCGGATGAAAAGCTGGGCTTCACATAGTCAGGGATCATCGTGCATGCAGGGAGGCTAGTGCCCAACGCAAGTAGTGCTGTCAATTTTAATACTGGCTTCATTATGCGTCTTCCTCTTGCACTTTTTCCTTATGGAATACTTTTTCGACTGTAACATAAAACATAGGAACAAAGAATATCGCTAAAAACGTTGCAGCGAGCATTCCGCCCATCACGGCGATACCAATTGCGTTCTGGCTGGCTGCGCCTGCGCCGTTTGCAAGAGCAAGCGGGGTAACGCCAAGCGTGAAAGCCATGGAGGTCATAATGATAGGACGGAAGCGTAAACGCGCCGCCGTTGCGACAGCCTCCATAAGGCTATGCCCTTCTTCTTTGAGTTCCTTGGCAAATTCTACAATCAAGATTGCGTTCTTTGCGGAAAGGCCGACGGTGGTCAAAAGCGCGACCTGAAAGTAAACATCGTTCGACATGCCAAAAATGTTACTGGCCAAGACTGCGCCCAAAACACCAAGAGGCACAGCGAGCATAACAGCAAGCGGAACCGCCCAGCTTTCATATAGTGCAGCCAAACAGAGGAACACGATCAAGACAGAAAGACCATAAAGCGCGGGAGCTTGTGATCCTGCGGCGCGTTCTTCATAGGATATTCCTGACCATTCAATCCCGATACCTTCAGGCAAATTACCGACGATTTTTTCAATTTGGTTCATGCCGTCGCCTGTACTGACACCGGGAGCGACGCCGCCTTGGATATTCAGGGAAGATTTGCCGTTAAAGCGCTCAAGCTTGGGTGAGCCATATGTCCACTCAGTCGTTGCAAATGCATTGAAGGGAACCATTTCGCCCGCGGTGTTGCGCACATACCAGTCATTTAAATCTTCCGGCATCATGCGGTGCGGGGTGTCGCCCTGCATGTATACCTTTTTGATCCGTCCTTCATCAACGAAGTCATTGACGTAGCTAGAGCCCCACGCGATTTGTAATGTGCGGTTGATATCACTTATGGATACGCCCATTGCGGATGCTTTTTCATTATCAATTTTAATCTTAAATTGCGGCACGTCATTCAAACCATTTGGTCTTACACCAACAAGCAACGGATCTTGCGCTGCGGCGCCTAAGAGCTGGTTACGCGCATTCATAAGGGTGTCATGCCCCAACCCTGCGCGGTCGACAAGTTGGAAGTCAAAGCCGGATGCGTTACCCAATTCACGGATTGGCGGTGGGAAGAAGGCATAAGCACTTGCATCTTTGATTTGTGAAAATGCGCCCATCGCTTTACCGGAGATTGATTTTACATCTTCGCCTTCACCAGTGCGTTCGGCCCAGTCTTTTAAACCGACAAATCCGAATGCGGCGTTTTGCGCGGATCCGGCGAAGCTGAAACCAACAACCGTGAAGAGATGTTCCACTTTTTCTTGCGCGAGGAGGTAATCTTCAACTTGAACGACTGATTCCAAGGTGCGTGACGCGGTAGAGCCAGCAGGGGTGTTAACCATCATGAACAAAAAGCCCTGATCTTCATCCGGCAGGAATGATGACGGAATGCTCATGAAGCCGTAAACAAGTCCTCCGATCAAAACCAAATACAAAACAAAAAAGCGGATCGCGCGGCGGGCAATATATGATGTTGATTTCTCATATCCGCTGCGGACTTTATTGAAGCCGCGGTTAAACGCGCCGAAGAAGCCTGTATCTTTTCTACGTTTTCCTTCTTTTTCCTGTTTAAGGATTGTGGCGCATAATGATGGTGACAAGATCAAGGCAACAGCCACAGATAGCACCATCGCAGACACGATTGTGATGGAAAATTGTTTATAAATCGCGCCAGCAGACCCGCTAAAGAAGGCCATAGGAATAAAGACCGTCGACAGAACGACAGCGATACCGATCAGTGCGCCCGTGATTTGATCCATTGATTTACGCGTGGCTTCTTTCGGGGATAACCCCTCTTCGCTCATGATGCGTTCAACGTTTTCGACCACAACAATCGCGTCATCAACCAAAAGACCGATTGCCAAGACCATGGCGAACATTGTCAGAGTGTTAATCGTAAAGCCGAACGCGGCCAAAATCGCGAATGTACCGAGCAAAACCACCGGAACAGCGATAGTCGGGATCAAGGTTGCCCTGAAATTTTGTAAAAACAGCAACATCACCAAGAACACAAGGAACACGGCTTCGATAAGGGTGTGTACAACCGATTCAATTGATAGTTCAACGAAGGGGGTTGTATCGTAAGGGTAAATAACTTCAACGCCTTGGGGCAGGAATTCCTGTAATTCGGCGACACGCTCCTTGACAAGGTCGGCGGTTTTCAGCGCATTTGCGCCCGTCGCCAAACTGATCGCGATACCACTGGCGGGTTTACGCTTATAGCGCACGATGCGGTCATATGATTCCGAGCCGATTTCTACGCGTGATACATCACTTAGGCGCACTTGTGAGCCATCTTCGTTGACACGTAAAATGATGTTTTTGAAATCTTCAGCTGTTTGCAAGCGCGATTGTGCGTTGATTGTCGCGTTGATTTGCTGGCCTTCGACTGCGGGCATGCCGCCTAATTGTCCCGCAGAAACATCGGTGTTTTGCACTTGAATGGCGGCGCTGACATCGATCGGTGTCATGTTATAGCTATAGAGTTTGGCGGGGTCGAGCCATATGCGCATTGCATGTTGAGAGCCAAAGACCTGAACGCTCCCCACTCCGTTTACGCGTGATAGGGTGTCACGGAAATCCGAGACGAGTATATCACTAAGCTCACCTTGGGAGTAGCTTTCATCGTCTGAATACAAGCCGACGACCAAAAGGAATGTGTCATTGGATTTGGTGACCGTTACACCTTGTTGCTGCACCTCTTGGGGAAGAAGCGGGATTGCGCCTTGCACTTTATTTTGTGTTTGAACTTGCGCGGTGTCGGGGTCTGCTTCGGGTGCGAAGGTGAGCGTGATGCTCATTGTGCCGTCTGCGCTGTTTGAGGAGAAATAGCGTAAATTGTCGATACCGGTTAGCCGCTGTTCAATGATCTGCGTGACTGCGTTTTCGACCGTCTCGGCGGATGCACCGGGATAAGCCGCGCTGACGCTGACCGTGGGTGGCGCGACCTTTGGATATTGCTCAATGGGGAGTGAGCGAATGGCGAGAATTCCCGCCAGCATTGTGATGATAGCAAGAACCCAGGCAAAAACCGGACGATCAATAAAAAAACGGGCCATAATATTACTTTCTACTCGCTGCGCGCATCTTCATTTGTCGCATTTTTGGATTTCCATGGGCTGGGTGATACTTCTGCGCCCGGCTGTACTTTTTGATAACCTTCGACTATGACGGACTCACCTGGTTTTAAGCCAGATTTAACGATCCATTGATCTTCATAGGCATCGCCGACTTTGATGATGCGTTGCTCGGCTTTGTTATTGTCGCCCACAACCCATACACCGATGGAGCCATCAGGATTACGCGTTGTTGCGCGTTGCGGCACCAACACTGCGGTTGTTTTGCCCATATCGAGTGATGCACGTACGAATAAGCCGGACATCAAGACATTATCAGGGTTTGGAACAGTTGCACGCAGCGTTATTGATCCTGTTGTTTCATCAATCGTAACTTCTGAGAATTTCAGGCTTCCTTCATGCGGATATGCGATTTGATTGCCCTCACCCAACATAACCGTTACAGGAACCTCATCACGCCCATCTAGCATGGATTGCTGTAAAAGCATTGCTTCGCTGCTGGGCTGTTGCATATCGACATAGACTGGGTCGAGCTGTGTGATGACTGAAAGTGATTGTGCTTGGTTGGCTGTGACCAGTGCGCCCTCTGTGACCAATGAGCGACCGATGCGGCCAGAGATCGGGGCGTAGACTTTAGTGTAGCCCAAATTTACTTTTGCCACATCGACAGCAGCTTTTGCCACGGCGACGGATGCGTACGCCTGATCGAGTTGTGCTTTTGCATCGTCAAATTCCTGACGGCTGACTGCGTCAATTTTAACAAGCTTGTTGTATCGTTCACTCTTGGCCTTTACGGATCCAATCATTGATTGCGCGCTTCTGAGGTCTGCTTCAGCGCTTGATAAAGCTGCTTTGAAGCGTGCATCATCAATTTGGTATAGCTGCTGGCCTTTTTCAACATTTGCCCCCTCTTCGAATAATCTTTCGGTGATGATGCCGTTTACTTGTGGGCGGACTTGGGATTGGCGGAATGCAGAAATTCGTCCCGGTAGGGAGCGCGTCTTGGAGATTTCTTGTTCGGATACTTCGAGAACGGATACCGCCTGTGCTGGTGCGCCAGCGGCGGGGGCCATGGCGCTTGCTTCTTTGGCTGGCGAACCTTGCTGCGTATAAAAATAGTAGGCCGCGCCGCATGCGACAACCAATAGAGCGGGTATAATAATCAAACTTTTTTTCATGGCGACGGCCTCTGTTTCATGTGTGTGTCTCAGTATTTTTCTTCAAAACTGGACAAAAAATAAATTTATCTATATCATTAATATACATTCATGTATGTATATTGTCAATATTACACGTTAGGTAATTAGCTTATGCGCCGAACAAAACAAGACGCACAAAAAACATATGACGCAATTTTAAATGCCTCTGCCGCCCTTTTTGCAGAAAAATGTATTTCCAATGTTTCCTTGGAAGAAATAGCCAAGGCCGCAAATGTTACTAGGGGCGCCATTTATTGGCATTTTAAAAATAAAGGGGAAATCTTTAACGCTCTGCATGAAAGTGTCTTTCAACCATTATCCGAGATAATCCTGCAAGACCTGCATAGCGAGGAAGAAGCCCCCCTACAATTACTCAGTAATTTATGCGTTAAGCTATTATTGGACATCACACAAGACACATCGAAGCGTCAAATGATGACCTTGTTTTTACTTCACTGGAACTATACAGGCGATATTGCGAAATATAAAGAACCACATTTAGCAAAAAAAGAAGAAAGTTTGCAGCTGTTTGCAAAATACTTTGAAAAGGCAAAAGCCGATGGGACTTTACCAGAATGTGCAGATCCTATGTTTTTGACGATCTCTGTGCGCTGTTACCTTAAAGGTATTATTATTGAATATCTCAATAACCCGGAAAGCATTGATTTAGAAAAGAACGCGGAGCATTTAATCGTTCAGTTTTTCAGACAATTTAATGTGTAAAATCAAGCTCTTTAGCCCCTTTAATTATCCTCATTAAAGACAAGAACATTTCTGTTGTATAGAGCGGTTACCAGGGTGATTGCGTGATCTTTATCATTCAAGCCTGCTATATCATCATATGCCAAATCATTGCCTGCGTTCAGGGTTTCAATTATTTTTGCTTGGGCTTTGGGAATGGAAATTGTGTCACCGTAGACCGCCAGATTGAACGAACCGTCTTTGGATATCGTGATCGTCAGCTTAATATGCTCGGGTCGGAATAATGTTTCGCCCTCTTTAAGCTGCGCCAATAATTCACTCTCCGTAAGGTCATCCTCTTCAATGGGATCAATCTCCTCATGGGTGGGCTTGGAAAAATAAGACGCCATCCAGCAGGCGAAATGATCGGATTCGATTGCCGCTATTACATTGCCTTTGATCACGTCTTGCGCCCCCTGCCCCAGTGAAAAGCCAGTGCTTTGGCGACCAAGGGATTCAGCGAGATAGCGTGGGTTCAAATCCTCGTTTTCTTCCAGATATTGCGCGTAGTCACCGAGCATCTCAGATAATTTAGGGCCGAGGAAGCCGACGGAAAACGTCATTGCTGCGTCGATTGTTTTTCCTTCATGCCCGAAGAAAGGCGGCATATAGATGACGTCACCAACATTGACCTCAAATGTTTCACCCTCAAAACCATGTTTAAGCACCTTCACATGCGGGTTGTCGGCGAAACGTTGGTCGTTGATTTTATCTGCGCTGATTTTCCATGTTCTCTTGCCTGTCCCTTGCACCAGAAACGTGTGGTAGCTATCGGTGTGAGGGCCAACACTGCCACCGGGGGCAGAGAAGCTGATCATAATGTCATCTAAAAGCCAGCGCGGGGATATTTGGAAATATTTCAAAAGCGCGGCTGTTTCGGTGTGGTATTGCTCCACATTTTGTACAAGAAGGCTCCAGTTTTTATCGCCGATATCGTCGAAACGGTCATCTTCGAAAGGGCCATGTTCGCATGTCCATTCATTGCCTGCATCATTGTTGGTGATGATGCGCGATTTGATATCCTCTTCTAAGGCAAGCCCTGCAAGAGAGTCACCGTCAATCATGTCATCGATGAGTGCGGCGGGGATATATTCGCGCACGATAAAGGGTTTTTTGCCCCAATAGGTTTTGTAAAATTCTTCGGCGGTGGGGAATGTCTCTAAAATCATACATGGTTCTACCACTGGCGATACATGCAGAGCAAGCGCCCCCTTTCTCTTGCCGCGTTTCTGTGGCATAAGCACCCTTTAATAGCAAATTTGATGACAATAGAGAGTTTTTTAAAGCCATGTTAAGCGTAACAGACCTGACCTATAAAATCGGCGCACGCACCATTTTGGATGAATGCAGCGTGACGATCATGGATAATTGGAAAGTGGGTGTTGTTGGCCTTAACGGCGCGGGCAAGTCCACGTTGTTCAAGCTGATTTCCGGCGATTTGATGCCCGATGGCGGCATTGTTGAAAAGAACGCAAAGCAGCGCATGGGAATGGTGCGGCAGGACATTCCAGAAGTTGAGACATCGTTGCTTGATCTGGTGCTAGAAGCGGATGAAGAGATGGCCGCTCTTTGGAAAGCCACGGAGACCGAAGAAGATCCGAATAAGATTGCCGAAATCTATGAAAAGCTTGCTGATATTGACGCGTATTCAGCGCCGGCAAAGGCATCACGCCTTTTAACAGGGCTGGGCTTTAGCGAGGATCAATTGAGCGAGCCGTTTTCATCCTTTAGTGGAGGTTGGCGCATGCGCGTTGCACTTGCTGCGGCGCTATTTGTGGAGCCAGAAATTCTGCTTCTTGATGAACCGACAAACCATTTAGATTTGGAAGCGATTATGTGGCTGGAGGCTTATCTAGCCAGTTATCCGCACACATTGCTGATTATCTCGCATGACCGTGAGGTTTTGAATAAATGTATTGATCATGTGATCCATGTCGATGCGCAAAAGCTTAAAATGTATACGGGCAATTATGACACGTTCGAGCGCGAGCGGGCAGAGGCGCTTGGATTGCAGCAAAAGATGCATGAAAAGCAACAAGCCGAGCGCGCGCACATGCAAAAATTCGTTGATCGCTTTAAGGCGCAAGCCTCCAAAGCCAGTCAGGCGCAAAGCCGCATGAAAGCATTGGAGAAAATGGATATTGTTGATGCGGTGATCTCTTCACGCGCTGTGCATTTCACGTTCCCTAACCCCAAGGAAATTGCATCGCCCATGATTTCGATTGATAAGGCGGATATTGGATATACGGCGGGGCAGCCGATCCTGCGCCGTGTGCATGAGAATATTGATAATGATGACCGCATTGCGTTGCTTGGCGCAAATGGGAATGGGAAATCGACGCTTATTAAGCTGATCGCGGATAAGCTTGCGCCGATGAGCGGTGAAGTGCGTCGTTCAACCAAGCTGCGCATAGGCTATTTCTCGCAGCACCAGACAGAAGAGCTGGATGTGGAATCAACGCCTTATCAAGAGATGATGACACTCATGCGGGTGTCTAATCCGAATGTGACTGAGCCTAAAGTGCGGGCAAAGCTTGGTGCGTTTGGGTTTTCGAAAGAGCTTGCTGATAATGCGATTAAATCATTGAGTGGGGGCGAGAAAGCGCGGCTTTTATTTGCGATTATGAGCTTTGATGCGCCGCATCTTTTATTGCTTGATGAGCCGACGAACCATTTGGACATTGATGCGCGTGAGGCCTTGGTGCAGGCGCTGAATAATTACGAAGGGGCGATTGTGATTGTTAGTCATGATCCGAATATGGTTGAACGCGTTGCTGATCGTCTGTGGGTTGTGCGTGATGGCGAGTGTCAGCATTTTGACGGGGACTTAGAGGATTACCGCAATTTCACGATGCAGGCACGTCGCGAGGATCGTAAAAAAGACAAGAAGAAGAAAGAGGCCAAAAACGATAACGCCGTGGCCGAAACCCCCAAAGACGAGCCCAAGCCCGCCGTGAACCCACAAGCGATTGCAAAGCTGGAAAAGAAAATCGTGAGCTTAGAAGGTAAGAAAAGCGAGCTAGAAACACTCATGGCCGCAGAAGGGTTTTATACCAAGCCCCACGACGAGATGGCCAAGGTGCAAGATAAACACGCAAAAGTGGTCAGCGATTTAGAAGACGTGGAAGCGCAATGGTTGGAGTTGCAGGCGGGTTGATTATATATATCAGCAGGATCATCACCAAAGGCGACACGCAGCAATGATATTATACGTCTTCGCCTTAAATAGCCTGATTTTTAGCTTTGCTTAATTCTATGCGTAAATCATCTTCTGCTGAAGAAAAACTATTTTGCAAAGCGTCAAAATCAGGTCTTAATTTTTCAAGGTCATTACCACCTGCATCTTTCATCGCTTTGGCATCATATTCTATTTTATTTGCGATTTCACTCACACCCACGATACCGAGCAACCCACTTGATGATTTAAAGCTATGGGCTGCACCTATGACCTGATCGATATCACCATCGGACAAATGGGTGTCGATCGTGGCTAAATATTGTTTTGCATCGCGAAGGTAACCCTCTAGTAAAATCGGGAATTTCACCTTCATGCGTTCTTTTAACTTATAAAAAAGATCTTTATCAATCGTCGACATCTTAACTATCTCCCTTCTTTAGATAAGCATTCAATTTGGCGTATAAGTCTATCTCTTTCACAGGCTTGGATAGATAATCATTCATCCCGACCTCAAGACAGCGGTCTTTTTCACCGGCCATGGCGTTGGCGGTCATCGCGATAATAATTTGGGCGGCGCCTCTTCCTGTGTCCAATTCACCCTCTTTTTCTAAACTGCGAATATTTTCAGTGGCTTGAAAACCATCCATTATGGGCATCATACAATCCATCAATGTAATGTCATAGGGGTGATGGGTCGCCGCTTGTAACATTTCAATAGCCTTTTGACCGTTTTCAGCCAGATCAACGCTGCATCCCATGCCTTCCAACATATCCATGGCCACCATTTGATTGACCATCTCGTTTTCGACCAGCAAGATACGGGCATTTAATTGCATGCTGCCGTCTTCACGATTATAGACAGGCGCTTTCTTAACGTCCTTTTGTTTTGGCTCTGAAGCTGGTTTCTCATCTATAATCGGCAAAGTTAGCTCGAACCAGAAGGTCGTGCCCTCCCCAACGTCGCTATTCACACCAAGCTTACCGCCCATCATCTCAACCAGTTTTTGCGTTATCGCCAAACCTAAGCCTGTTCCGCCATATTTCTTTGTGGTTGTCGCATCAGCTTGTGAAAATTTATCAAAAATACTGTCCAGCTTGTCCTCAGGGATTCCGATGCCGGTGTCTTCCACCTCAATGCGTAACGTCACCTTACTTTTTGTGGTCTTGAGCGATTTTACTAAAACACGAATATGTCCATTCTCGACAAATTTAACTGCATTGCCAAGCAGGTTCACCATAATCTGCCCCAATCGAACGGGGTCGGCTAAAACAGAACCTGGAACATTGCCTTCATAATCAACCCGCAGTTCTAGACCTTTTTGCGTGGCCTTAGGGGCGATGGCATGCATGCTATCGCGTATCAGATCATTAATGACCACGGGCTCTGGATTGATGCTTAGCTCTCCTGCTTCGATTTTTGAAATATCGAGAATATCATTGATCAGCGCCAATAGCGTATCGCCGGATCCTTTGATTATCTGAAGATACTTTTCTTGGTTTTCCGATATGTCCGTTCTGGTCAGCAAGTCAGCTGCGCCGATGACACCATTTAATGGTGTTCTGATTTCATGGCTCATATTTGCCAGAAATTCTGACTTCATAACATTGGCGCGCATTGCCTCCTCTTTGGCCTGACTCATGTCTCTATTGGCTTTTAATATCTCTGCTTCCGCATTTTTATAAGCAGTAATATCCCGAGAGATACCAAGAATGAATGTCTCTCCGTCTTCGTCGAAAAAACGCACTTTCTTGGTGAGCAACATACGCACACGACCATCGGGAAATGTAATCTGCTCCTCGGTTTCTGAATAGCCGTCTTCCATAGCTTTTTTGTCGTGTTCTAAAAATAACTTTGCTTTTTCTTCATCGAATTTTTCAACAGTTGTTGTGCCGATAATGGATGCTCTCTGCTCCTTTGGATAGACCTTCAAAAATTCATCATTGGCTTGAACGATACGGAATTCAGAATCTTTTACAAAAATCAGATCAGGGATGGTGTTGGTAATCAGCGTCTGAAAATGCTGGGCATTTTTTAGCTTCTCTTCGGCTTCCACTTGTTCGGAAATATCGCGGATAATACCGCTAAATAATATCCCGCTCTCCAATACGATCTCACTGACGGAAAGCTGGATTGGAAAGATTGAACCATCTTTATGTTTGGCTTCAAGTTCTCTGGTTGTACCGATGATTTTGGCTTCTTGCGTATCAATGAAGTTTTGCAAATACCCATCATGTTCATGTGCATAATGATGCGGCATTAAAATATTTACATTCTTGCCCACCGCTTCGCTCATTGTGTAGCCAAACATTTTTTCTGCGGCAGGGTTAAAACTTTGAATGATGCCATCTTTATTGATCGTTAAAATAGCATCAACTGTATTGTATAAAATAGCGCGATTGCGACTTTCCGTTTCAATCAAAGACGCTGCTTTTTGTTTCAAAAGCTTACTGCGTCTTCGCGCAGTCGTTGCATAAAAAATCGCAAAGCTCATTAAGAGTGAGATTATAAAACCGCTGAGCAGGATAATAAGCGGCAGCCATGTTTGGTTGCGGCTCATAAAAAAAGCGTTTGGAGACACTTCAATTGTCCATGTGCGATTAAACAAATGAATTTTTTCTGTTAAACGAAGGTTATAAAGACTGGTGCGTTCGCCATCATTGATCTCGAATATGTCCTTATCCTCGTCATAAATTTTAAGGTTCAGGGCGCCTTTATATTCGGCGGGCAAAGTGTTTTCCAAAAACATCTTTAGATCATAAATGCCAACAATAAAGCCTTTGAATTGGTCATCAATATAGATGGGTATATAGGCGATCATCCCGCGATAGCCCTGCACCAAATCAAGAGGAGCCGTCAATGTCACCGTATTTTTTGCAGAGGCACCATCGAGTGCTTCTTTACGCTCATCATTAAACGCAATATCCAGCCCCACAGCATTCTCATTGCCCTCTAATGGCTGCACCCATCTGACATGATAACTCTCATCGACCCACTCAACCGTTGTGAGCGCCTTATTGTCAGAGACATAATTAAGAGCATCATTGTCCCATACAGTTTTAGGCGTGCCCTTCGCAATTTCCCATCGGTTTGCCATGCGGCGCAACGCCATGACGGAGCTTGTAACATTATCCTTAATCACTTTATGGATAAGGGTTTCCTGCTGATGTAATATTTCGGAAAGATTATTATATTGTTGGCGCTCAAATTGTAAAAAAAGCGCGAAGGTTAATGCCATTGTCAAAAAACCACTCAGGATCGGTATGATATAAATCTTAACGCTTTTTTCTTCGCGTTTTTCGTCATAAAGCTCGCGTGCCTCTGTCTCCGTTTGCGCGGACACTAATAACAAAAATGCACCAAACATCGCAGAGAAAACGAGACCACCAATCAAGACCCACCAACTCGAAACACCAACGCCGTCAACAGCGAAAGAAGCCGTTGGCGAAAAGACAAGCGTCCATTGGCGCTCTGAAAAGTTAATGGGAACGCGATATGACAGCAAATTATCTTGTGGCATCTCACCATATATCACATCATGAGAGTCTGGGTTATTCGTCGTATCGACGATGTAAAGACTGATATTATCGTTTTCGATCCGCTCAAGTGTGGCGCCCACTAAATCTTGAATACGAAATACGCCGAGGGCGAACCCACGCAAAGTATTGCGCCTTTCTTGTACGGTATTAGGCGAAATAAGTGTGTCGTAGACAGGTTCAAAAATTAAGAACCCATATCGCCCTTGCTCTTCTTGAACCAGTACAATTTTTTCTGTTGCAATCTGATTGCCGCTATCGCGTGCTTGCTCTAACGCCTTTTGCCGCGATGAATTGCTGTGTCCGGGATCAAATCCTAAAGCTTTTTCATTACCGACATATGGTTCAACATAGTAGACAGGGAAATATTCATCGCGTTCGACGCTAACAACAGATTTCCCGTTGAGTTTTTCGGTGATATCAAAATCATGAAATCCGTCTTTTCGCGCTTGCTCTATAAATTCAGCGCGCTCCTCTCGCGTGACACGGGGTATCCATTCAAGCGCTTGTATACCGTCACGTTCATTAAAAATATTATAAACGAATGCCTTAAACTCTTCTCTGCTAACATGATCTGAGGCATTGAAATAGCGTCGCATGGATTTAATAATTTCCTGCGACCCTTCTAAATTTAAACGTATGTCATCAACATATGGAGTAGATATCTCGGCGAGCCGGGCAACATTTTTGCTTTTCTGTGCCTCTTGCGTGTAATTAAAAACAATCACAACGATCATGCATAACAGCAATTGCGGCACGATCACCAAAACCTTGCGCGTAACGGAGATACGTTTTCCCATTAAAATTAGGCACATCGGTGCGAATAAAACCACCCCGATCACATCGCCAACCCACCATTTCATTGCCGCTGCGCCAAGCTTTTCAGGTGAGACTAAGCCGAAACCATATAAGATGGTGCACCCAATGCCAGCGCCGATTAAACAGGCGATTGGCCCGCCCCACAACAGCAGCATGAAAATGCTCCTCTCTTTGGTAAGTCGTGTGGGCATTTTTACGTATTTCAGTATAAGCCACGCGCCAATAATAGCCTGCAAAGTTGCAATTGAGGAAAGGGCAATATCCATAATAAATGGGGGCGTTGCGCCGCTCCGCATCTGAAAGACATATGTAAGGCATAAGTTATACGCCAAAGCGCCAATAAAGACGCCGATAGCATATCTATACCCACCCAATAATATACCAGCGAGTGCAATCCCAGCAGCGGGCCAAACGGGTGATATATAATCAGGTGCTTGCGCAAGAAAAACAAACAGCTTTGCAGCCACAAAATACGCAGCCGCCAACAGAAAAATCCCACCAATATGTCGTGCTGATATGTTCAAAATTATAAGGCCCTTTTCAATTGTAATTGTGGCACAGATTCTGTTTTTCCTCGAATGCCGAATTTATTATGCCAGTATTGATATTCCATCCCGATAAAAAATTTATTCGCCTCAAACCCACCAGCATTTCCAGCATCCCATAAAAACCGTGGTACGATCAGTTGATTGGCATGTGATGTATCTTCGCGTCCTTGAAAATCTGAGAACCCCTCAAATACAAATTTTTCATTGCCGATTTTGATTGGGCTGTTCCATGCCACTGTTGATTGCCATGTTTGTCCATCTAACTGCGTGCTGTCATGCACATAGGCATTAATGGATAAAAAGCGAAATGATGGGATATCGAGGTTAACCGCACCGCCATATAGGTATTGCGGCCCTTGCCCACGGCCTTTTTCAAACGTTGTAGAAATCAATACGTCTTTAACAATACCAAAAGAAAAATCCTTGCCAGTCATTTTGCTCAATGAAAGACGCGGTGATATTTCTATGTAATATGCAGAATCCTTGCCGTCAGGAAATATAAAGTCAACAAAGGCAAAGTTATCGCCGTATTTCCATGCGTTTGCATGCTCAACTGTAACGATACTTCTTTGTCGCTTTCCCAATTCATAATCATGCCCACGCAAATATTGAACATTTGTTGATTGTCATTGTATGAGGTCACGTGCATTTGCTGGCGTCATTATGATCAATACAATAGATAATACACCCCAAAACTGCAGCTTATAAAAAATACTCATCGTTTCTAATTCCTTTGAGACGCCTGAATTCTAATGGGTAGGGTGCGTTTTATTATTTTCCAGATGAGAATTATTTCATTATTTGATTAAGAAATCATCAAATATGCATGATGCATACTTTTCTGTAAGTCGATTATCTGTTTTAACGTGACTTCAGAAGAAATCGAAAATTGTTCTCAGCATTTCCTAACGTGGGACAATCTTTATAAAGCGAATAATTTCTTAGCTAAGGCCACTTCGATCCAATTGCATTATCTGGACACACCTTTTGTTACAATATCATCACAAGAAAATACCATATTGCTTATGTAATAATCGTCTTTACGGAATTTATGTCTGAAATATATCTTCATGGTTACGATATCGGGGTTTTGATTTTGTGTTTTATTGCATATATATCGAGCGAAACCCAATCTATGACGCGGATTATTTTTTCGTAATAATGCATCAAAATATCTCAGTATTTTGTGCGTGCTGAAATGTTTATACCCATATTCGTCCTGCGTGTAGAGCTGCGTTAAAATTGGCAATAAATCAATATCTTGTCCACTTTTATCGGTCATTGATATTTTGAATTCTCGATCATATGACGCAATATTAGGGGCAAATAAATCCCATTTCTGACTGAGTTTTAGTTGCGCGAGAAAAGAATATAGGCTTTTTGGTGGTACGATAGGGGACTGGGGTATCGTCATTGTTGTGTAAGCAAGCATTAAGACAGCGCATATTAGGCATAGCGTTTGTTGTGTCACATCCGGCCAATGCTCGACCTGTTTACGAAGTAAAGAGCCAAAAACCTTGCTGAGTTTATGTCGGTTCTTGCCAATGCTATCATAAACTTTAGCCATAAGCGGCTTAATGAAAGCGATATCTGTAAGAAATCCAAAAATCCAAAATATGGGTGATTGCTTCAGCACAAAAGACACTGCTTCCCATTTTAAATAATGTTTATCTGGTGACATAACAACCCAGCTTGTATGCTTTTTAAGAAGACCATCTGCCGTTTTGTTTGCGTATGAAGGCTCTATTATAGCTGCTGGTCCGAGACAAAATGAACCAAATAGCCTTGCCGTTGCTTTGCAAAATCCGCAATCAGCATCATAGTAAACATGAATATTGGACAATCGTTTGCGCCTTTTTTTAAGTAAGCCATTAAGCCACTGATCGGGAATTAGTAAGATAAGGTATGTAGCGCAAAGATATGGGAATAAACCAACCTGTAGAAAAATGGCAAATCCTATATGCATTATAGATGCGCCTAGCAATGCTAAAGCCCTGAAAAAATTATTTTTAACAGGGAAGTAAACCAGAAAACTAAATAACAATTGAAAAATTATAATAGCCCATGTCGATACATGTAAAACATTGTCAGGCAGCAGGTCTATCGCACCAAGCCCGAGTGCGTTGCCATAGTACTCATCCCTGACTACATATTTTAACGCTACGCCGCTGGTCCAGTCACCTGAGCTGAGCTTAAAAAGACCTGAATGCATATATACCACGACTATTTGCAGCTTCATTGCCACTAAAGGTATAATTGGCCATTTCATATGATCCGCATTATCCGGTTCAGGCTCCCTCATTGCGGCGTTCCATGACCAATATCGATCTAACGGCATAAAGCAGCTCCAAAACAGGAAAGCAGCCATAAGAACTTCGATATTCGAATTGACAGCTGGCGTCCTGTCCATAAGCGATATGAAAATGAGATAGGCGATCAAACAGCATGTTCTAGTTCTTATCCCTATCAAAATCCCCATTAAAGCTAAAAAATATGCTGTAAAGAGGATATTTTGATAAATGATATTATCAGAGTAGGAAAAAAAAGAGATGCCGTTAGTTGTGTAATTATAGTCTTCATGCGCAGTGAAAATACCTTGCGCGCTATATACGAACTCACGAAATGGTAGGGTATATGAAAATAGATCAAATAATAAAAGAAGAGCAAAACATATACGAAACAACGACAATGCCTGAGAATTAGGAATTATGCTTTTCAGAAGTGCACGGTTATATTGTTTGTATTTCTGAGGTTGTATTTTGCATTTCATAACACTCTAAGCATATCTTATTTAGTGGGCGGTTTGTTGTAAAATATAATGCTTGAAACAATTTATGATGAATATAGGGTTGCTAATATTAAGGTGGCTCATCATTTCATTATTCTCCTCTTAACGTCATTTATTTAAAGCTGTCACCGTATATCAGCATCCCACATAAAAAAACACGAACCGCCCAAAGGCAATCCGTGTTTTAGAAATCTTATAAAAAACTGCTTAAAACTAAGCGGCTTCTCTCAAGTTGGTAGCTGATTGCTTACCTTTTTCTTCTTGAATATCGAATTCGATTTTGTCGCCTTCGTTCAAACCATTAAGGCTTGAAGACTCGACTGCTGTGATGTGAACGAACACATCGCCGCTTCCGTCTGTAGGCTCGATGAAACCAAAACCCTTAGTTGGGTTAAACCATTTTACTGTACCTGTTGCCATTGAAAATTCTCCTTATGCAATGTCGGTGTTATCAGCCGCAATATTGCAACTGAAGTTTTGTGTTTGATAATGAACTACATCATCTACCTCAGTTGAACCGAACAATTGTGAAAGGGAAAACGGGTGTTATTTATAATAATAATCAAACTTAAGAAGACTAGGCCTGAATTTGGGCCGTACGTCAAGACAATTAAATAATATCAGCGTTTTATATTGAGCTATAGGCATAAGGATGAGCATTGTTTATGTCCTTTTCAACGCGAATGTCCTATGATACTCAGGCAGTTAATCTTTTTCATATCGGAGCATATTATGAAACTCATGGCCCTTAATCTTCCACGTGATATGGATGAAAATACGTTGGCACGGCTTTTCAAAAATTATGGCAACATCAAGGGATGCACCCTTGTGATGGATGAAAAGACGGGTAAATCCAAACGCTTTGGCTTTGTCGAGATGGCGTTGGAGCATGAAGGTGAGATCGCGATTAAGGCGCTTCACGGATCCAAACAAGGCAAGGAAAAAATTCGCGTGAAAAAAGCGGATTAGGCCGATGAAGATTTGGGTTGATGGCGATGCGTGTCCGAAAGGCATCAAAGAGATTTTATATCGCGTGTCTGCGCGCACTAAAATTGCGGTGATTTTTGTTGCCAACCAATATCTGCATTTGCCGCAATCAAACACAATCGAGATGGTTCAGGTCGGCGATGGACCGGATGTGGCGGATGATGAGATCGCGCAGCGCTGTGCAGCCGAAGACCTTGTGATTACTGCGGATATTCCACTTGCGGCACGTGTGGTTGAAAAGGGCGCGGTGGCGCTTGATCCGCGGGGCACATTATATGATGCCAATAATATCGGGCAGATTCTAGATATGCGTAATTTCATGGATGAGCTTCGCGGCACGGGTGTTCCCACAGGTGGTCCAAGCGGTTTTGGCGCGAAAGAGCGGCAGAAATTCGCCAATGAGCTTGATCGGCTCTTGGCGCAAAGACGATAAAAGGTCAGGTTAATCCTTCTTTTTTTTGCCTTTAAACACTTTCTTTTTCTTGCCGCCTAATGGTGCGCCGTCTTTTTTGATGTGTGGGCCTTTGGAGCGTTCGCTTTTGGGTTTATCGCTTTTTGGCTTGTCACCGGATTTGCCCTTATGCTTTTTCTTATAGCCGTCATTTTTTGGCTTATCGCCATCGGGTTTATCGCCCCATGCGCTTTCGCTAGATTGAGGCTTATGTTTTTTCTTAAAACCGTCTTTGGGTTTATCGTCGAATGATTTTTTATCGCCATACGGCTTTTTATCTGCGAATGGTTTTTTTCTATCATTGGATCTTTCGCCGCCCCTATCACCTTGTCTGTCGGCTTTTCTATTGGGTCTGTTGCTGCGATCTATTTTGCCTTTGGGGGCTTCGGGCACATAATTGAGGCGTGTCACCGTGATGTTTTTTTCCAACGTGCCGCCATCACCAACCAGTTCAAAAAACTTATCGGCGCAATCAGCACTTAGCTCAGCGTAGCTCTCTTTTGCGTGGATGCGGATTGAGCCGATTTCACGGTTGGTCATGTTCCCTGCGCCACATAGCATGGGCACGATCCAGCGCGGTTCGGCGTTGTCGTCGCGCCCGATGGATAGAGAGACCCAGACGCTGTTGGCGAAATCTTCATGGCGTTTTTTCTTGTCGTGTTTTTCCGATGGGACAAAATCAAGAAGCTCTTCAGGGGCGGGTTTTTGCTTGTTGTGCATGCGAAGCAGCGCGGCAGCGATTTGTTGCGCGCCATAAGCGTTTAGCAATTTATCCGCGGCTTCTTTTTCATCGTCTTTGATCGGCTCAACGAGTGCGGGATCAGCGAGGAAGCGTTCTTGGTCGCGTTTTGTGATGTCTTCGATTGACGGGGGTTTGCCCCAATTCGCATTGATCTTAGCGTTGTTGAGCAAACGCTCGGCCTTGCCGCGCATGTTATGCGGCACAACGAGCGCGCTTACGCCTTTTGATCCTGCGCGCCCTGTTCGACCAGAGCGGTGGAGGAGGATGTCTTTGTTTTTGGGCAGATCGGCATGAACTACCAGCGCAAGACCGGGTAAATCTATACCGCGTGCGGCAACATCGGTGGCCACACATACGCTGGCACGACCATCGCGAAGGGCTTGGAGGGCGTTGCTGCGTTCGGCTTGGCTTAACTCTCCAGAGATTGCGACAACGGAAAATCCGCGATTGGTGAGGCGGCTTTTCATCAAATTCACCGCGGCGCGTGTGCCGCAAAAGATAATCGCGTTTTGCGCCTCGTGATAGCGTAGAAGGTTGATGATTGCATTTTCGCGGTCATTGGGGGCGATTGTGACGGCTTGGTATTCGATATCAAGATGCTGTTTTTCTTCTTCTTTTGTGGTCACGCGCATGGCGTTGTTTTGATAGCGTTGCGCCATACCGGTGATGGATTTTGGGACGGTGGCAGAAAATAAAAGCGTGCGGCGCTGCTTGGGTGTTGTTTCAAGGATGTATTCCAGTTCTTCACGAAAGCCCATATCGAGCATTTCATCGGCTTCATCAAGAATAACTGCGCGCAGGCCGCTTGTGTCAAAATAGCCGCGTTCGATGTGGTCACGCAAGCGTCCGGGTGTTCCCACCACGATATGTGCTCCGCCCTCTAATGCGCGGCGTTCACTGCGGATATCCATGCCGCCGACACATGAAATGACAGATGCGCCGCTTTCGCCGTAGAGCCATTCAAGCTCGCGCTTGACCTGTAATGCTAATTCGCGGGTTGGCGCGATGACGAGCGCAAGGGGTTGTGATTTGCGGTCAAAGCGTTCTTGCTCGCCGAGCAATGTGGAGGCACATGCCAAACCGAAAGCGACGGTTTTTCCTGATCCTGTTTGCGCGGAGACAAGCAAATCTTGCTCGCCCAGTGCCGGATCTAATACCGCGTTTTGAACGGGAGTGAGTTTTTCATAGCCGCGTTTAGTGAGGGCTTGGCGAAGCGCCGGATGAATGCGTTCAAATGTGGTCATATGCTGGTCTTTCGAGAGGCGCTTAATCGTTATAATATGTGGGGTGTATAGTGTTTAGGCGCATTACACAACAACCATGTTATTGTCGCCTTCGGCTGAGCCACGATGAAAGTGTAGCATTGGTGATAAAAAGAGTGATCCTGAATGGTTTCAAACATCATTCAGGATCACAGCATTATATATTTAGGTGGTCTCATTAAGATATTTAGCCTTTATGGTGCGACCCCTGAACAGCTTGTTGAATTGCCGCTTCTTTTTACACATGTACAGTTGTTATAGTATTGATGTTTTGTACCAGAAACTGGACTTGCCGTAGCGCATCGATTAGGCGTGTCCCCCATTGTACATGCATCTCCCTCTTGTCGAGTTGAAGCATTTATATCGTCGATGTTATCAGGACTTGCTCCATTGAGCGACCATACGAACTGACCCGCTTTAACAGAACCTGGAGAAACGAGCGCTCCCGCATTAGCATTTGTACATCTTCCTTGGCCATTCTTGCTGTATGAATACTCCCTTATAGCGCAAGTATCTACATCATTAACGTTAGAGTCATAGGCCGCTGGGTTCTCATATTGATTTCGCGGTGCTATACATGTGCAGTTATATGTATTTACATAGTTTTCCCATGAGCATGTTGCAAGGTTTGGATCCTTTGTTTCCCTTCTTGTTCCCTCACCGTAATTACCGCATACCCAGCTTTTAATTCCAGTATCAGCAGTATCCCATGTGCGATCTGAGCTAGGCTCACCTATTAATGAACAGCATGCAATATCTTGGTTACTTCCTTGTGGTATGTATTGTTGATACGTACATGAGAAAATTTCGTATTCTTCATATTGAAGGCTAGAATCAGATGGGCATTCTTTATATGTAATTCTAACATCCTCTGCACATGCAGGTATCTCTTCAGTTGTTTGATACCCCTCTTCGCCTTCAGTGGCTTCGGTTCCAGTATTTGTTCCTTCATCTGGGTCGCTAGGCTCACCAGTGCCAGTTCCTGTTCCAGTTCCAGTGCCTGTTCCTGTTCCTGTTCCTGTTCCTGTTCCTGTTCCTGTTCCTGTTCCTGTGCCTGTGCCAGTTCCTGTTCCAGTGCCAGTGCCTGTGCCTGTTCCAGTGCCTGTTCCACCTGTTGTTCCAGTGCCTGTTCCACCTGTTGTTCCAGTTCCAGTGCCTGTTCCACCTGTTGTTCCAGTTCCAGTGCCTGTTCCACCTGTTGTTCCAGTTCCAGTGCCTGTTCCACCTGTTGTTCCAGTGCCACCTGTTGTTCCTGTTCCACCTGTTGTTCCTTCACTACCACTGGTAGTTTGGCCAGTTGGACCACCTGTGCCAGTATTAGGTATTGGAGCACAAATCGGCAGGCCAATGCTATCAACGCCAATTATCATTTCATCTTCCCAACATTCAAAAACAATAGGGGAACATATAACGCTAAAACCGTCATCAGGCCCTAATCCTGTCACATACTCGCCAGGAGGACATGTCCGATTGAGGCTAGCGACTGTGAAGCAACCATCTGCCGCACCCGTTGTATCATCAGAAAAATTACAAAATCCGTTTTCCGCAACCACAACTCCATCAGTCCTAATATCACTTTCAACACCGGAGATATCTAAGGCTTGTCTCGGAGCCTCCTCAAAGTCACCAATTTTAACGCTTCTGTTGGTTAAAATATCATCCGCGTTTTCGCCACTAAGGGCGTCCCCTGTTCTCCAACCTGCTAAATTTTGATTTAATTGTGCGTTATCAAACAAAATAAAATCGTCCATTTCATCAGCAAGGCCTTCAGAGACTTTTCCTCGGGAAATAAAGCGCGCCTCTGTTACTTCTGCACAATTTTGTAAATCCGCACCAGTGTATGGCGCAGCGCAATTTACAGCTGTATTGCCGTGAATATCATAGCCACCAACCAAATTGGGTCCGGGGCTGAAAACTATTAATTTTGCGGATGAATCAGGTGTGGTTAATTGAGCGCCTCTTTGATCAAGGATTTCAATACCGCCATCGGCTGTAACGCTGGTTCCTGAATCGATCGCAAAACTTTCTGTAACGGCATAATAATACCTAGAGCCATATGCATCATAAGTATCTTCTTCAGATAAATTGAGAGCTCTAAATGGAACGGCTCCTAATCTAACGCGCTTTTCATCCCCAGTTAAACTGGCGCGTTGACTTTCACGAACACAATAAGAGTTATCACCTAAGCAATCACCTACCGCAACACTTGTAATACCGCAATCTGTAGGAGCTCCGTAGGTTGCAACATCCCGATCATGTGACAATGGTGCAACACATGGATAAAAACCTCTTTCCGCATTGTAAGCCTCAAGAGCCGCATATATATCAACGAGTCTGTCTTGTGTTTTATCAAACTGAGATTTTGCAATATATGGTTTGCTAACACCAATAACCATTACAATCAACATACCTATTACTATTAATGAAATTGCTATTTCTAGTAATGTAAAGCCGTTCTTTTTTATCATAATTTTCTCGTTTTCAGTTTTTGGTTTTATAGTGAATCACAAATGATATTTTCACCGTTGGTATATATTCCGCGAAGATACTTTCCACTCGCACAATTTTCTGATTGTTGAATAAATTCGATTTCTTCGCATATTGGCACAAGGTTATTACTGGAATTAATTGTAACGCCTTTCATGTATTGCCCGTAGCTACCACAATTTAAATCGAAAATAGTTTGGGGTTTAAAGCATGACGTCATTGCAGAGTCATCGCATAGTAACTCTGCGGCTAATCTTTCCTCAGATATAATATTACCGTCAACATCCATCTTCAAGTTCAAGGCCGCAGCTGGTATTTCTTCATAGCTACCGACCGAGCCCACATGTATTTTTCCAGCCGGCATAGGATAAAGATCAGTCGTACCTGTTACAGGTGCCCAAATCCCGGTTGATGTTGATCTTCTAAATGTCAAATAATCATCATAATAATTAGCAGCGGCATTACCTCTAGATTGAAGCGCAATTGTAAATTCATTGTCATTATCGCAATTTTCTGCTTCTGCTGGGCCTCTTCCCGCGCAGCTAGCGTCTTCACCTCTGCTTAAAATTACAAAATGTGCGTCCGAGTTTGTACCGCCAGTATCATTACCCCATTCATCAGTAATCTTGATCGCGCCTCCTGTAGTATCAAAAGTAGATTGGATGTTTTGTGATGCTGTAACCGCATAAATAAAATTTATATTCCAAGGATCTCTAATAGAGTTACCCTCGGACTTAATATCTGTGATCAATGATTTAAGATCAATAATGAGTTCAGGAAGCGCAGTAGGGGTTGCATTGGCGTCATCATAACCTTTTAGAGGCATCATTCCAATACGAATGCCGTTAGTCACAGGAAGAGTACAATCCTCAAACCCATAACCAGCATCTCCTGGATTTAATGCGGGATCTGCGGGGCAAGGGTATCTTCCTACAGGCCCTCTGAACTGGCTAATTGCATACTCGGCGTTCTCAAGATTAACTTTTGTCATTTTGTGTTTTTGTGAAACAGACCAGAGTCTGAGCCCAAAGCCCAAGGATGACATCAATATGCCTATAATGATCAATACTATCGATAGCTCTACTAAAGTAAAGCCAGACTGTGATTTGAATAATTTTTTAACTTGTTGCTCTATAAACATTTAAAACTTCCATCTGCGTTTGTACCGTTCGCACCATTGGGACAAATAATACCAGAAAAATCGCGCGGGCCAAATTGAGGATTCGTTACTTTAGTATTAACGTCACATTCTCCATTTGCCTCAGATGTCTTCCCTCTTTTCTGCCCACTTGTTTTTTTATTAACGGCATTGACATTGTCAAAACCTCTAGAAACACACTTCAATGTCTTAGGTGTACCGCTTGTTTCATCATCTAAAGCGGCGCCTGTGAATGTAATATCCTCTATTCTGAAACAACCGCCTTGGTTTTCATCGCATATTCTCTTGGTAATCACTTGGTCTGCCCTAAGCCCGCCATTAACCCATAATTGAGGTCTGTTATTCACGTTGCTAACACTGCCCGTGTACTCATCAGCGCCCACCATAACTTTGGATCCTCCAGGCGTTGCTCCTGATGTCATATTTACCCTGTTCGCGCCTCTCGCTGTCCAGAAATTTGCGTTGATAGAATTATTATATGCAAGTGCGTCATCATAGTAATCGCCTACAACGTTTTGAATTGACGGACGAATACGTGTATTAGATGACGCTGGATCGTTTTCTTCGCCGGATGTCAACGCTGTAAAAACTGCATCATTGTCGCAGTTTTCAGCTTCTATAGTGTCATTAGTTGCACACAGATTAGCCGATAGATTACCTTGGCCGTCATATGATCCTGAATGATTTTTACCATGCGACATCACAATGTAATGCACATCACGATTAGTGTAATCACCAACATCAGCGAGTACGGCATCGGCACCAGTTTCGCTGCTTATTACTCGTATAACACCGTTATCATTGTCAAATGTTGCAGCCTCAGTTAAACCTCGGCTAACAGCATAAGTAAATCTATGATTGAACTTGTCCAAGGATTCTTCATTATTAAATCCTAAAATAGTTGTGGGAACACTTCCAATTAAGATTACTTCCGCATTATCTTCGCCGATGCCATTTGAATCCAAATCCCGTGTTCCTGGTCGACACAAAATACCATTAACTCTTGCTGCCCCCGCATTACATTCTCCGATAGCCACGTCAGGCAAAGTCGTCGTTAAAGGTGGAACTTGTTCATTGACTGGAATGCCGTAGTTAATATCATTTATGGAAAAATTTACTGCCGCCGGAACAGGGTAAAATCCGTTTCTAAGCGCATAGTCTTCAAGGGCCGCCCCAATCGCTGTGGTTGCTCCATAATACTCAATTCTCTCTTGCCTTTCTGTCATGAAGGTCAACGTTTGCAAAAAAGCGCCCAACAATAAACCAATAACCATGAGAGCAATTGAAACTTCAATTAATGTAAAACCTTTTGTCTGCAACAATTTCATTTTAAATTCTCAATATTTTTTAACCACGTTTCATTGTACAGCAAATTTGTTTAAATTTTTATGAATATTTCAAAGTTAAGCCTTTGAGCAGGCATCTTATTTTTTACATATTTGTCTCGTGACTGATCAATCTATTAATAATAACACAAAATATTCTGTGACTAATGCATAAATAAAAATTGCCCAGCACCTATATATTCAATGTATATTTTTTATGTGTATTAAAAGGGAATCAAATTTATGTATAAAAAAATTTATTTATTACCGCTTGTTGCTGTATTGGCGGCATGTGGAGTTACAAGCTCTGATGGCGTTATGTCACGAGGGGAAAACAAAAGCGGCTTTTTAAACATGTCGAAAAGCGATGATGTTAAAGTCGATGGTATTGCGGCATTGGAAGGCTTACAAAATGTAGTGATCGGATCCTTTAAAGTTGGGTTTGTTGAATCTGCAAAACAAACGAACAAAGCCAAAGGCACCTTTATGAAAGGCGGATTTGGTGGAAAAGCCAAAGGAAATGTGACGATTGAAGGCATTTCAGAAAAAACCAAAAAAAATATCACCGATGCGGCTTATGCTGATTTCATGAAAAAATTAAAAGATCAGGGATATAATGTTTTATCACGCTCTGCGCTAACATCTTCGGCTGAATATGCGTCGATGTCGACGAAAACATTCCCATATGTTGCAGATAATTCTGGATTTTTATCTGCATATGGAAAAACTGTTTTCTATCAACCATCAGCGCTTGGCTCAACGGGAGTTGCATTTGCAGGCGATTTCCCACAATCATCGTCCGGATCGTCAGCAGCAGCCTTTATTCCAGGCATAACAGGTATATCAGGTGCGATGGCTGTTAATTCGGATATGAAAGTTGCGAACTATGCCGAGGAGAACCAAGTCGGCGTTATCAGCGCGACATATGTTCTTGATTTCGCTGCAGCGGGAGGTCATGCGGGTATTTCTTCTGCCTCTGTGGTTATCGGTCAAAATCTTGCGGTTACTCAAGCCTCCGTTAAAGTCGTTACAAGCGGTAGCTCCACGTTCAAAAACGGCCTTGCCAATATTTATTTAGGCCAGCCAATCGAATCCGGCAAGGAATTTGGAGAGGTTATTAATGATACATCTGGCGCCGATATCGCGGTTCAGGAGGCTGCAAATGTTGCGAGCTTGTTATTAGGGCAAGGTACTAATCGTTCGCGCAATTACATCATCAAAGCAGAACCAGCAAAGTATAAAGCGCAGTCACTTGACGTGCTAACCAGAACCAATACGGCTTTGCTTTCTATGGCCAAGTAAAGCTTTGTACACATAAAACAAAAAAGCCGATGCATCACGCGTCGGCTTTTTTTATGGCTTTGAAGTTTGAAAGCTTAGTTTAGAGTTTGTCTATTATGGCTGCATATCGCTGGCAGATTTTGCGAGACGGACAAGATTGATGAATTCTGCGCGATAGCCAAATTCATCTTCGCCTTTTGCGCCCTTTGCCAAATCAATCACATCATCATAGCTGTAGCTCGCCGTATATTTTCCACCTTTGAGAATTTGGCCGAAAGCTGCAACTGATGTTGCAAAACGCGTATCTGTATCGGCATTCTCCAGCGCCACTTCGTTCTGCGTCGTGATTGGCGTTGTGATGAGGTTTGAGGTATCTTCGTTGGGTAATTTGTAACGCATCTTAAGGAATGCATATTCGCCGCCGAAATCGGTGTTTGCCTTTTGCTCTTCAACGTCCTTATTTGTATCCACATCACCGTAGCGCAATGGATCAACGCTAGCTGTCTGGCCCACAGGGGTTATTTCATAGAATGCGGTGACTGTATGGCCCGCACCGATATCGCCTGCATCAACTTTATCATTGTTGAAATCTTCGCGTGCCAATGCCCGTGTTTCATACCCAATCAAACGATATTCTGAAACAGCTTTTGGGTTGAACTCCATCTGGATTTTGACGTCTTTAGCGATTGGAAATAACGTGCTTGATGCTTCTTCGACCAAAACTTTTCTGGCTTCGCTGAGGGTGTCGATATATGCCGCGACGCCGTTTCCGTTTTGCGCCAAGGTCTGCATCATCTGGTCGTTGTAATTGCCTTGTCCGAAACCAAGCACAGATAGGAATATGCCGCTGTCACGTTTGCGTTCAACAAAGTCTTTTAGCTCTTCATGGTTTGAAATGCCGACATTGAAATCACCATCGGTTGCCAAAATTACGCGATTTACGGCATCTTTATCGAAATTTTGTTCCGCTAATTGATAGGCGAGGTTTATGCCTGCCGCGCCTGCTGTTCCTCCGCCTGCGTTTAGACGATCTAGCGCCGCGATGATTTTGGCTTTCTCGCTTGCTTTGGTCGGCTCCAAAACTGTTCCGGCGGAACCAGCGTAGACCACGATAGAGATCGTGTCGTTTTCATCCATGTTATCCAGCATCAGCTTTAGTGAATTTTTGACCAGCGGCAATTTATCGGCTGAATTCATTGACCCTGAGGTATCGAGCAAAAAGACCAGATTGCTGCTGGGGCGCGTGCCCTGTATTTCATATCCTTTGATACCAACTTTCATCAATTTTTTTCCCTCGGCCCATGGGCTATCGGTGATCGTGACCGTTGGTTTGAACGGTTGGGATTGGTCATCGGGAACTGCATAATTATAGTCGAAATAATTAATCAGTTCCTCGATACGGATCGCGTCTTTTTGTGGCAATACGCCATTATTGAGTTGACGGCGCATGAAGCTGTAGGAGGCTGTATCCACATCTGCGGAGAAGGTTGATACAGGTTCTTCGCTGACCATTTTGAAGGGGTTGGCTTCGAAGGTTTCGAATTTATCGCGGCCTTGGTCTTGGTATGTATTTTTCGCGATATCATTGATCTGCGGTGGTAAGAATGCGCTATCAGCAAATGGGCTGCTGGCTGTTGCTGTAAATTTTTGGCTAGATGTTGGGTTTTGCAAAGCCCGCTCTAGCTTTTTTTCTGATAATCTGCGCCAGCGTTGTAGAGGCTCTTCATTTTCGGGAACGTTTAGCACGCTAACCGGGGGGTCAATGGGAATCGGCAACGCACTACTACCTTTTTCTTGCGCAATATCCACATCCCTTTCATTGACCTCTTGAATGGCATCTATATATTCTTGACTGGCGGCATCTGTTTCCGGAGCGGCGGTGATATCCGGCGCCGTTGATACTAATGACATTTCATCTTTCAGCATTTCGCTTTCGCTTAGCTGCACATAGCTAATGCCTGTAATAAGAACGACCGCCATTGCCGTTGCCATTCCACCATATATAAAGTTTTTACGTGTTTTGCGTTCCATCGCATTTCTCCCGTTGTTTGAGTTTGTATTACCCATAAGACGAGAGAGAATTGAAATTCCTTGGGATTTTTTTTCTTTTTTATTCTGATATGCCTGAAATTCAGACATAGAAACGTTTACAGCGCGTTTTTTTGCTTCTGTATCAGGCTCGGGAGTCTCTATATTTTGTAATATTTTCTTAAGCTGAGCGTCATCCATAGCTTTGCTCCTTTTCAAATTGCGCATTCAGTTTCTTGCGCGCCTCGTGAATGCGCCATGACACTGTGCTTTCTTTTATGTCTAAAATCTTTGCGGCTTCTTTATGAGAAAGCCCATCACTCATGACTAAAATGAGTGCTTCCCTCTCACCGTCTGGTAATTGTTGTACTGCGCCTAAAACCTGCTTTGCGTATAATTGTTCTACGCTGGTGCTTTTTGTGGTTACGTTTTCTAATTCATCGGCGTTGGATGGGTGGCGGTTATGTTTTTTGTACCAATCTTTGCCCGCATTGATGACCAAACGATAAAGCCAGCTGGTGAAGGCGGCATTCCCTTTAAAGCTGTCGAGGCCGCGCGCCAGTTTGACACAGGCATCTTGCGTGATGTCTTGTGCGTCGCTTTGATTGCCACACCATTTAAACGCCATTTTAAACATAACCGCATAGTATTTATTGACCAAATCCTCGAAGGCTCTGGCATCGCCTTTGCGGGCTTTGGCAATAAGCTGTTTGTCGTCCGGGTCGATCATTGACCATCCTTTTATAATAAGACGAGGCTCAGTCTATATTCCTTGGAAGAAAAAGTCATTTTTTTAACTTTAAGACTGCTTGGCTATTAAAACTTATATCTCAGGTGCTATCTTGTTTTTTAAGCATTTTTGTGCCCCGCGCGATTAGGCGTGAAACGGTCATGATAATCAATGGCGCGGATAAACCGGTTGGCGCTGCAAGATAGCGCGGACGCCATTGCGGTTCAAATTTGGCTTTGTATTCGTATAGCCCTTCAAAATTGTAAAACTCTTCGCCCAATTCATAGACAGCCGTGCCGATTTTGTGCCAAAGCGGCGCAAGCGGGTGATGCTTTAAGCCCGCCAAGGGAGCCATACCAAGGGAGAACCACTGAAACCCCTGCTCGCGTCCCCATAGCATGAGTTCGGCGAATAGGTAATCCATGATGCCGCTGGGGCTTTGTGGGTCGTAGCGCATTAAATCTATGGACATCTCTTCTTTGCTGTCCAACTGCCACAAATTCGCAAAGGCCATGATCTGTCCTTCGGGGTTGTGGATCACGGCAACCGATGTTCTTGCGATGTAATCTTCATCGAAAAATCCTAATGAAAAACCTTTCTCCCGCGCATTCTTTTTCGATGACCAGAGATCGGATATTTCTTTTAGCCGCGCCATATTTGCGACCACTTCGTTGCCTTTAAGGACAGCAAAGCTGTAATCGAGCTTTGTCAATTTGTTTCGGCCACCGCGTAAATCTTGTCGTTTTTTGCCTTCCAATGTGAAATCACTTAGGGGGATAAGCGCTTCCTCACCCATTTTAAGCATGACGAGGCCGATATCCATGTAGAGGGGTAGATGGTGTTGGGAGACTTGATAGAACACAATTTTTGCGCCCGCTTTGTCCGCATTTTCACGAAAGCGCCATAACAATGCCTCAAACTCATCTTTTGATCCGACTGGATCGCCCATCGCAATCCAGTATTTTGGTTCGGCGGCGAACATGATGAAGCTTTGTTTGGTATCGCTCCATAAAATATTCTTGTCGCCTAACACAGATAGGAATCCATGCACATTTGTTCCTTTTTCGGCCAAGATTTGGGCGCTGTCTAATTCTGCTTTATTGGATTGATGAAGCGCGGGGGACTTTCGAATGCTTGTTAGGCGCCATAATGCATAGACGGTGACGGTTGTGACAATAATAACCACGGCTCTCAAAAACCTTGGTGCATCACCTTTATATGAGAATTGCCACCATAAATCGTTGGCATATTCAACATAACGGAAAGAAAAGAACCCAATCCATGCCGCGCCCGCCAGCATTGCACCGGTTAATATAATCCAGCCGGGGGTAAAGCTCATGGTGAGCAAAGATGAATGTCTGCGGAAATAGCTTTTTGTCGGCAACATTAAGACAAGCATGACGATCAATACCGAGGCATCTTGCCAGTCTAAATCTTTCAGCAGAGAAACCAGTACACCTGACGCCAGAAGTAAAATACTGCCATACCACGCCGCATCGATGCGCAGTCGTATTCCGCGTGCGAGGAATAAAAGTAATACGCCAATAAGACTGCCGATCATATGTGATGCCTCAATCACAGGCAGCGGGAACATATCTTTAAGCCATTCCATATTTTCCGGTACAGACGGCGTTGCACCCGACACAAGCAAGACAGCACCAGCGATTAAAAGCAGGACAGAAAAAATATGCGGCACAATGCCCGCTAAAGCCTTTGAGGTATATTGCCCCACAGTGGCAAGCTGTTTTCGCTGTAAAATGGCTTCATAGATTAGAAGCGTGATGCCCGCAATGCCAAGCGGTATAAAATAATATATGATCCGATATAGGATCAATGCGCTTACGATCTGAAGATGCGCCCCTTCCAATACTGGCTCTGCCAACCATAAGAATGCCCCCTCAAAAACGCCGATACCTCCTGGAACCTGGCTAAATAGTCCGGCCACCTGCGCGATGACAAACATCAAAATGAAGGTTTCAAATTGGATGTCTACGCGCCCCGCCAGCAGCACCCAGAGCACGAGCGAAGCCAAAAGCAGGTCAATACATGACACCACCGTTTGCGCCAATGTTACGCGCGCTGTCGGAAGGTTGAGGGATATACCTTTAATTGTTAACGGCTTGCGCCAAAATAACACGGCTAGCCAATAAGCCGCTAGAATGCCACCACATGCGAAGCCTAGCCATTTCACAAATTCAGGGTTTTCGATTGAGTTGCGCAGACCATCGGGCATCAGCACTGTGCCCGCCAATCCCATCGTCAAAACACCAATCACATAGGTCAGCGCCAGAAACAGTGATATTTTCATGATATCCCAGCCGGGGATTTTCCATGCATTGTAGAAACGATAGCGCACCGATCCCCCCGTTGCCCATGCATGCCCCGTGTTATTACTGATTGCATAGCCGACCAGAGAGGCGAGCATGACTTTTATCAATGGTATTTTATGGCCCGTGTATTTGAGGGCGAGCACGTCATACCCTGCGAGGGCGACGTAATTCAGGATGGTTAATATGGCCGCCGAGCCCAAGACAAAAAGCGGGACAGAATGGATCGCACCAGAAATATCAGAAATGTTATGGATCTTGATCTCATGGTTAACAATAAAAATCGCCACGCCAAAAAGGATCAGCGGTAATAAATGTCCGAAACGATGAAGAATAGATTTTAAGACCATGTAGCAAGTTTTATAACGTATATGATGTTTTGGATAGTCCCATCGTTTTATAAATAAACGATTGATCATGACTCCGCGTATCAATAGGTCTTGTCCGCAGTTTGCATATTGGATCGAACTGCTCTATGGTGCTGATGGTTAACGCTTGATACTTGTTGTGTTTTTTAACGATGGTAATTTGCGTATAGATAAAAAGCCTGATCGTTAGGCTTTTTTAATTTCACGATATTATTGAAGGATTTGGGTATGAGCAACACCACTATGGAAGATTTGAAACCTGGGATGTGTCGTTGGCCCATTGGTCACCCTGAGGATAAAGGGTTTCATTTTTGCGGCGGCCCAAGCGATCCATCCCTGCCCTATTGCAATGAACATATGATCAAGGCGCAAGCGCCCGTGCGCAAATCAAAAACATCTTAGTGATCATAGTTGCGGTTTAAAACAGATCAAAAGCTCACTTTAATAGGTGGGCTTTTTATTTATTATATTACAGTGATATATTGTGATGCGTGTAAATGATCTCCTTTCGTCATTATTTATCACTATTGGCTTAACTATAAAAACAAAGTAACCCCTGTATGAAACTATTACCTATTTTCGTTTTCCTAATTTTCTTGTCGAATGCCGCATTCGCGCAAGACAGTTTTGACAGAATGAATGTTAAAGCCAAGTTAGAAACCCATGCGTTGACTATCGATAAAATAGAAGACCAGCTCTTAAACGATGCCATCAGCCAAGACAGCATCATTGAGATCAGGAGAACACTTAAAACAGAGCGCGAGGCGATACTTGATCTGTCAGAAGAGATCAAACCAGCTTTGCAATCAGTTAAAGCGGACATCAATGATCTGGGCCCGGAACCAGAGGGGGAAAATGCAAAGCCCGAGCCTGAGAATATTAAAGCGCAGCGCGCGGCGTTGAATGAACAAGCCATGGCGCGGGAAGGATTGATTAAAGAGGCAGAGGCCTTGGAGTCTAAATCATCCAGATTGCTTGAGCAGATTGTGAGCCTGCGCCGTGGTCAATTTATTAGCAAAATTTTTGAACCTCAGATATCAATGTTCGATAAAAATCTCTGGGGCAATGCATATCAAGCATATGCAACACAAATCTCTCGTTTAACTGCCATTAACACGAACAATCTTCCCTTGAAGATTGCGCCCATTTTTCTTGTGATTGCGGCGCTTTTTGGCGCGATGATGGCTTCTGCTAAATGGCTGAATAGAAAGCTGCGGTCAGAGCAAGCCGATACATTAGCGTCTGTCTCCGGCTCATTGATGTTACCGCTGTTAGGGGCATTTTTATGTACATTTTTTATGCATCATGTCTTGCAGTATCAATTGATATTAACCGATTTGAACGAAGCCTTTATCCATCACATTATGATGCTTTTAGGGTTTTATTTTGTCGGCATTCTTGCCAGCGACAGGCTTTCGGAGGCAGGGCTTATTCGTAAAAACACGAAAAGCCTTATCATCATGAGCGCAACCATCTTTGTCTTTGATGCTTTAATTCTTGAGACTGGACGATTTATAGGCACGCCCGTCGAATTGGCGATCGCGCAGAGCTATATCACAACGTCTCTTTTTGCTGTGGTGCTCGGCATTTGTGCTTTTTTGGCGCTCCACACGCCGAAGAAAGATATAAAATATTTCATTCCTAAGAACTTTTTCTATGTTTTATGTGGCCTCAGCATTTTTATACTTTCAGCCAATATATTCGGATATGCGGCGTTGAGCCGATTTATTTTTGAGCGCTTGGTTTTAATCTTCGCATTGTTTGCGGCAGCTATGCTAATTCGCGGCTTCATTCGTCCCTATTTCTCAAAATTAGACCGGATGTTACAAAGCGAGGAAAACAAAGCACAAAACCAAGAGGAAAACTTGGTGTCATTCTGGCTTTCTCTCTTTTTGGATACGCTCCTGTTCTTAATATTTCTACCGCTTATTGCAAGCCTGTTCGGCGCGGAATGGAGCGATATTCGCGAGTGGGCGCGCGATGCCTTTTTCGGGTTTGAGGTTGGCAACATGACAATTTCAATCGCACATATTGGAACGGCGATTGGTGTGTTTTTAGCTCTGCTGTTTGTGACACGCCTCATACAGAATGTCTTGTCGAGCAAGATTTTACCTAAAACTAAGATGGAAGCCTCCATCAGCCAGTCAATCACGCAGGTGCTTGGCTATATCGGCCTTATTATTGCTTTATTGGCGGGGATATCAGCGATTGGCTTTGATTTGACGAACCTGGCGCTCATTGCCGGTGCTTTATCGGTGGGGATTGGTTTTGGCTTACAGAGTATCGTAAGCAACTTTGTCTCCGGCCTTATTCTTTTGTTTGAACGCCCGATTAAGGTTGATGACTGGGTCATTACAAGCTCTGGTGAGGGCATTGTCAAAAAAATTAGCGTGCGCGCAACCGAGATTGAAACCTTTGACCGCACGTCTATAATTGTTCCCAACGCCGAGCTTATTTCTTCATCCGTCAAGAACTGGACGCATAAGGATAAAGTTGGGCGTGTTGTAATCACGGTTGGGGTTTCTTACGACAGTGATCCCCACAAAGTTTCTGATGTTCTTTTGAAATGCGCTCAAGATTATCCTCAAACGCTTAAATCGCCCGAACCAACGATCCACTTTAAAGATTTCGCCGATAGCGCGCTGATTTTTGATGTGCGTTTCTTTATCCGCAATGTCAAAGATACATATATCGCATCTACAACGATGCGCTTTGATATTTGGGATGCATTAAAGGCGGAAGGCATTGAGATTTCATACCCTCAACGCGATCTTCACATCAGGAGCGCGCCTGGTTTAAAAGAGATCCTTAGAGAAAAATAAAAGCGCTTCTTAGATATTTTTGCTTTATGCGACAACACTGGCATTAAAATACAGCCACGCAATATAAGCAACGTAAGCCAACATAAAGAGTGCTCCGCTCAAACGTCCGAATTTTTTTAATGTAAAGATTACCACGACCGTTATAACGGATATGGCGAGTGTGAAAGGAATATCAAAAGCACCGATTTGCTCGCCTATAGCGACAGGCTTTATGATAGCGGTAATACCAAGAATGCTGAGTATGTTAAACAAATTACTACCCAGCACATTGCCAATCACAACATCAGTTTGCTTTTTTGCAGCGGCAGATATGGCTGTTGCAAGCTCAGGCAATGATGTTCCAATGGCCACGAGGGACAAGCCGATCACTGCCTCTGAAATACCCACCGCTCGCGCCAGATTGCTCGCGCCCTTTACGAGACAGTCCGCACCGAAGACCAGCATAGCAATACCAACTATGCTCAAAAGAATAGACGGCAAAAGTCCCAATTTATCATCAAATTCTTGCGCTTGGTGTTCATGTGCCGTTTCATCATCGTGTGCGGCAATCATGCGCGCCTTGTCTTTGCGCTCGGATTGGTATGCATAAAAGAGATACATCACTAATGTTGAGAGCATTAAAGCCCCTGCTATACGAGGGATAACGCCTAAATATGAAAGTCCCAACAAGGCAATGCTAGAAACAAGCACTGCGCATGCATCCCTGATAATGGCTTTGTCTTTACACATTATGGGGGTCAGAACGGACGCTAATCCTAAAATCAACAGCACATTGGCAATATTGCTGCCGACAACGTTGCCAAGCGCGATGTCGGGCTGATTGTTTAAGGAGGCCTTGATAGAGACAAGTAGCTCTGGTGCGGATGTGCCAAAGCCAACCACCACCACACCAATTAAAATGGCGGATATACCTAAGCGCTTTGATATCACAACACTGCCTCTTACGAGGGCCTCACCGCCCACAAATAAAAGCACCAGCCCAAGCACAACATAAATATAATCCATCTCTTAAGAATCCTTTTTCTTCAATCGCTGCCCATATTGATGAATATATTCGAGATAGTCTATTGTTGTCGCTGATTTCTTTCATAAATAAAAATGAGAGATATCTATTATTTTTTCTCGTGATGACCTGCCTCCCCAATAATTCAGTCCAATTTTTAGTTAGTAGTTTTTAGCTGCGCAGATATTGGAAAGGGTTGAGATATGGGCAAAGGAATACGCCGTATACTGAAGCAGATTATTCGTAAATTAAGACAAGCTGAAGTTCTGTCAGGGCACGGACGGTTATCCAGCTTTATGAGAGGAAAATTAAATAGAAAGTGCAGGCCAGAATGCTAGGCTCTGAAAAAGCCAGGCAAGCTTACACAATGGGTATGAGGGATTTAAAAGAGAAATGGTGGTGGGGGTAGTCAACGCCTAACTATTCTCATACGCTAGTTAAAGTGCCAAAATCGCTATTTAGCTCTAAAATACAGGGTAATTTCAGAAACTTATCCTGCACCTCCTAACAAAATTCACCATCTTGTAATTTTATAACAACGCAACAGCCCCAATATTTGAAGACATTGAGGCTGTTGCATCATTATTTACAAGGCCAACAAGTCGTTAGCCTTAATTATCACTTATGAGTTTGTAGCACTTTTCACGGTGTTAGAGCGGCTTTTTTCCCATTCTTTCATCTGTTTTTCTGCTTCTTCGCTGGCGATGCTATAATTTTTCTGCAGCGCTTGCGCAAGCTTTTCGCGGCTACCATTGATTTGCGCTAGGTTATCATTTGTAAGTTTGCTCCACTGTTTCTGAGCATCCTGCATAAGATGTTTCCAATTGCCTTCAATAGTATCTTCATTCACCGGTTCGCTTGATTTTTTGGGCTTTTCTTTTGGTGTGGCGATGGCGCTGATTTTGAGGCCTCCAGTATCTTTCTCATTGTTTTTATGATCGCCGCAACATTGCTTTTTGGCGCTTTTGAACATTTTTGTCTGCAGATCATGCATATGATCACAATAATCTTCTGACATTTTTAGCCATGAAGAAAATTGATTTTGCATAGTTGCAGTCATGTCTTTCAACGATTTTTCAAACATTTTATTATTGTCTAATTTATTCATTATTACATTCCTTATGTGGGGGCTAATTTTTATAAACGCTTCAACTTTCGCCACATTACAGACGTAAATTTAAAAAGCATTTGACTACAATCAAAGTCGTCAGAGAACGCATATGGTCTATGTAAGGTCTATAATTAGAGAGCTTACATATGACCGCATTATTAGATCTTACGGGGAAAAAGGGCCTGATCCTTGGCATCGCCAATGAACACAGCATTGCCTATGGCTGCGCGCGTGTTTTTAAACAAGCAGGCGCAGATCTGGCCGTTACATACGCCAATGTCAAGGCTGAGCCATATGTAAGACCGTTGGCGGATCAGCTAGACGCGTCAATCATCATGCCGTGCGATGTACGGGACGAGGCGCAAATGACGGCATTATTTAAGGCCGTAGAAAAAGAATGGGGCACGCTCGATTTCCTCCTTCATGCCATCGCCTTTGCCCCGAAAGCTGATTTACAAGGCCGCGTGACCGATTGTTCGAAAGACGGCTTTCTGGAGGCGATGGACATCTCCTGTCATTCCTATATCCGCCTGGCAAAGCTGGCCGAACCCCTCATGCAAAATGGCGGCAGCCTCTTAACGCTAAGCTATATCGGCAGCGTAGAGGTGGTTAAACATTACGGCCTTATGGGGCCAGTCAAAGCCGCGCTAGAATCCACCACCCGTTATTTGGCGGCGGAACTTGGAGAGAACAATATTCGTGTAAACGCACTCTCCCCCAGCGCCATTATGACCCGCGCAGGATCAGGGATTGCGGATTTTGATGAATTGCTCAAATCCACCGCCGTCAAAATGCCGCTTCACCGTATGATCGATATCGAAGATGTCGGCAACATGGCGGCCTTTCTGGTCAGTGACCTCTCCAAAAATATCACCGGCGGCGTGCACATGGTCGATGGTGGGTACGAAATAATTGATTAAAGAATAAGGCATAAAACATGACCCAAACAAAACACTGCATCACCAACAAAACCTACGACGAAATTGAGATCGGAGATTCGGCGAGCCTCACACGTACGCTGACAAAACAAGATATTCAGCTCTTCGCCACCGTAACAGGGGATATGAACCCCGCACATTTGGATGAGGCCTACGCCAAGACAGACATGTTCCACCAAATTATTGGCCACGGCATGTGGACGGCGTCGATGTTTTCAGTGCTGCTGGGTATGCAGCTTCCCGGCCCTGGCACGCTATATCTGGATCAGAGTTTAAAATTCCTGAAACCAGTGCGTCTGGGCGATACAATCACGGCATCGGTTAAGGCCATTAAGAAAGATGATAAGCATAAATTCATCACCTTCGAAACGCTATGTATGAACGATGATGGTGAGCATATCCTCGAGGGAGAAGCGCTCATCCTCGCGCCGAGCGAGAAAATAAGCTGGGACGCTCTGCCACTGCCGCAAGTGCAAATCAAAACGCCCGCGCATAATTATGAGCAATGGTTGCTGGATAAGGCATCGGGGTTGAAGCCTTTGCGGGTGGCGGTTGTGCATCCGGTGGATGTTTACTCTCTCGAAGGGGCGATAGAAGCAGGCAAGGCGGGAATGATTGAGCCTGTACTCATTGGCCCGGAAGATAAAATCCGCGCAGTGGCGGCGGAGCATAATTTAGATCTGGAGGGCTGCGTCATTATCTCCACACCACACAGCCACGCCGCCGCAGCGCTGGCAACAAAAATGGCCAATGATGGCGAAGTTGAAGCCCTGATGAAGGGCAAGCTTCACACCGATGAACTGATGCAGGCCGTCGTTGATAAAGACACGGGGCTTCGCACCGGACGGCGCATGAGTCATGTCTTTGTGTTGGATGTGCCAAGCTATCATAAGCCGCTCTTCCTCACCGACTCCGCCATTAATATCAAACCTGGCTTGATGGAGAAAAAAGACATCGTACAAAATGCGATTGATTTGTTCACGACCTTGGGGCTCGGCACGCCCAAGGTGGCGGTGCTATCGGCGGTTGAGGTGGTGAATGAAAAATTACCCTCCACCATTGATGCGACGGCGCTGTGTAAAATGGCGCAGCGGGGGCAAATCACGGGCGGCATGATTGACGGCCCGCTGGCCTTTGACAACGCGATATCGAAAGAAGCCGCCGAGATTAAAGGCATAATCTCTGACGTGGCAGGCGACGCCGATATTCTCATCGCCCCCGATATTGAATCCGGCAATATGCTGTATAAAGAATTGCGCTATTTTTCGGGCGCACAAGGCGCGGGCATCGTGCTTGGTGCAAAGGTTCCCATCATCCTGACAAGCCGTGCAGGCGACGCCGAAAGCCGCGTCGTCTCATCGGCGCTTGCGCTATTATATGCGCGGAAAGAACTCGTATCATGACAAAGCTTATCCTGACCTGCAACGCCGGATCACATAACACGAAACTCGCCGCCTATGATGCCTCAACATTAGAGCAGTTAGAGCATAAAATCGTCCAAACCACGGATGAAGCCGTGGCGTGGTTTACGGGTGAAAGCGATGTGGTCGCCATCGCGCATCGCGTTGTTCACGGCGGGCGCGAATTTACCCACCCCGCGCGCATCACCGATAACGTACTGGCACGGTTGGCGGCGTTAACGCCGCTTGCCCCGCTGCATCAACCGCATGCCATAACCCTCATTAATGCTGCGCAGAAACACTATCCGCATATCGATCACATTGCCTGTTTCGATACAGCGTTTCACAACACCATGCCAGAGATCGCACGCCGCTTACCATTGCCGCAGAAATACCATGATGAGGGATTAATGCGTTATGGGTTTCATGGCCTGTCATATCAACATACCGCGCAAGTCCTGCCCGAACATGCAAAGGACAAACCCCATGGGCGCGTGATTGCGGCGCATCTGGGCGGTGGGGCGTCGGCATGTGCGATGAAAGACGAGCAAAGCGTGGATTCAACAATGGGCTTTTCGACCCTCGACGGGTTGATGATGGGCACACGATGCGGCGCGATTGATGCGGGCGTGTTGCTCTATCTCTTGGAAACCGATGGCATGCCCGTCCCCGTGCTCAGCGATCTACTCTATCAAAATTCTGGCCTGAAAGGGGTGTCGGCGATCAGCGATGATATGAAAGAACTGCTCCACAGCAAAACACAATCAGCCAGTGACGCAATTGCGCTATATTGCCATCACGCCGCGAAACAAATCGCGGGGCTGATCCCATCAATCGGCGGCATTGACGCGCTTGTCTTTACCGGCGGGATCGGTGAAAACGCCCCCTCCATCCGCGACACCATCACCACGCATCTGCGCTGGCTGGGTGATTTTGATGTCTATGTTATTCCAACCAATGAGGAATTGGTCATGGCAACCGCCTGCAAAGACCATCACAAAAACAAACAAAGGAAAGACCACGACCATGAAACATATCGTCGACACCAAAAAAACAATTGAGCAAGCCGCAACCGACCTGCATGACGCCGTAACCGCCCATAGCTTTGGCGTCCTCCATAGCTATAACCTGAAAGAGACACTCAAATCCAAGGGCATCGACCTGCCGCGTGAATGTCGTATATTCGAAATCTGCAATCCCCACCAAGCCTCCGCGATCCTGTCCGAGGATATGGAGCTAAACATGGCGCTACCGTGCCGCATCTCCGTGTGGGATAATGAGGGCGGCCAAGTCAAAATCGGTATGCTCCTGCCTAAGGATATATTATCCGCGCTGTCCGGCTCCCCCGCCATCCAAAAAATCGCCGAGGACGTCGAAGAGACAATGAAACGGATCATTGCCGCCGCGCAATAAAGAAAGAAGAACGCATACATGTCAGCCGATAAAACCATCACCGCACACGTGGTTGAAACGGGTGCGAGCGATTACGCCGTCTCCATCGATGTATCAGGGCATAAGATCACCGGCGATGAGCCACAGGATGCAGGCGGCAAAGATTTAGGCCCCGCGCCCTATGATCTCCTCACCGCCGCGCTCGGCGAATGCACCGCCATGACCGTGCGCTGGTACGCGCTCCAGCAGAAATGGCCGCTGGAACGGGTGGAGGTCAACATCACCTTTCAGAAGATCGATAAGGTCGGCGTATTTGAAAAAGAGGTCATCGTACACGGCGACAAACTCACCGACGAGCAACGCCAGAAACTAATCGAAATCGCAGCGAAATGCCCTGTGCAACGGACGCTTGAGGGCAAGGTGAAGATTAAGACGGTTTAGATGGGCTTTTAAAATACTCATCATTTGGCTGCAAAATGAATCTCCATAACGGTAAAAATTCACCTATATAATCATTGGGAATAAAAACTTCAAAATCCCGAGGATCGCAGTCCGGAGAAATTTTAATTACCTCACCCTCAGATGTTGTAGAAGAGTCATATTTGCTTGAAATTATACTGCTCAAATTTCCAATTATTTCAAACCCCTGATCGTTAACATCGCCATGCGGTTCATATAAATATTCAATAGCGCTTACTTTTTTATCTTCAATAATAACATTTTCAGATTCTTTCCATTTACCAGATTGGGATAAATACAATACAAGCTGAAACGCAATATCACTTTCTAACTTTTCCGATATAAGAGTTTCATTGCTATATAGCTTTACATTCCCAATAGTGAATTCACATTCTCCTTTGGCATCCAGATTAGATGTCTTTTGCAGATTTGCCATTAATTTCAATTTAAGAGGCGCTTTAGTCCCTATCATACTATCGTTTAATATAGACATCTCACTTATAGCTAACGCCTTATCAATCGCAATAACACATTTTCCATTTTGAAAAACTAGTTTATCTACCGAAATCAAAGTCCAAATCTTTAAAATCCTCCAGTAAATTGCAATTTTTAGTGGTGTTTCATTTATCGAAGCATATTTTATTAGTTTACCTACATAGTTTTCTTTAAAAGTAATTTTTCTCTCGTTGCAATTTTTTACTTCTGTAAAGAAAATATAATTTTCATTAGTTAAAATTCTATAATCAGGAACCTTTATCTCATCATCCGAAGCAAAACAAAGGCCGCAATCTTCTTGTTTAATTAACTTACAGCCGCCTAAGGCTCCCGCTACATAAGCAAACATATTTTCAATACGAAAACCATGAATTCTATGCGCTTCGCTTAATAACGTAGATGCTTGGTCGGAAATAGATTTTATTATTTGATCTGGTTTTTGTGCTGAAATATTTTTACCAGATAACATTTCAACTGCGTTTCCAATTAAGCTTTGTTTTATATTTTTCATTTTTTTTCACCCCTCTTCTGCCACATCATACTAAATCCCCCCCCACACCTGCCAGTTCTTATTGATTATATCTGGGCATCTCGGGGGCTTGATAGTCATCATCATCGCACTGCGACTGCGCGATGTTATAGCAAACCAGCAACATCACGGTGTTTCCAATCGGCTTGATATACGCATTCATGCCAAAGTCTGAGCGTTTAATTTTCCCCGTGACCTTAAAACCATCCGCGAGGTTATGATCCACGCCCGCCTGCTTCACAAAATCGAGTGTCACTGGCTTTGTAATGCCAAGCAGCGTCAGGTCGCCTATAACACGACCTGTATTATCCGTTTTCATTTCTATTTTACGGCTGTGAAAGACCATTGTGGGATAGCGCTCTGCGTTGAACAGGGCGGGGCCACGTATATTCGCATCCCGCGACTTATTGTCGGTATCAACACTGGCTGTTTGTATGGTGATGTCGGCGCGGTTGTTTTCAGGGGCCTGACCGTCAATGACGAAGGAGCCTTCAAAATTATCAAAGTGACCATTGAGCCGCGCGAAAATCAGATAGCTGACATGAAATCCAACAGAGGTCTGATTTTTGTTCAGGCTGATTTTTTCGGCTGCGCCAGATATCTGTGCGCCACCGAATACAATCAGGGCCGCGATGAATAGGACGTTCAAATGTTTCATTATTATTGTCTTTCTAAGGCATAGAGATATCACGCTATATCTAAATATCCGCTTCAATCCGCGCCTGCCAACCACTGCGCAATCTCGCCGTCATTGGGCAGGCCGCCCTTATGGACGAGCTTCCCATCCACCATCACGGCGGGCGTGGTCATGATGCCGCGCGTTGCGATCTCTACGGGATCAAAGATATGGGACAAGTCAATCTCTGCGCCCATCTCCTGCGCCTTGTTTTTAATCATCTCCTCGGTCTGGATGCATTTTTTACATCCCGTGCCGAACACTTCGATTTTTTTCATGGTCTTCTTCCTTTTTAAAACAGCCAGTTAAACCCATAGCCGACAACAATGAAGGCAAGGGCCAGATACGCGACAAAGAATGCCAGCATTTTCAATTTGAGGACTTTGCGCAAGATCACAAGCTCGGGTAGGGAAATCGCCACGGTGCTCATAATAAAGGCCAGCGTTGTGCCAACGGGCAGCCCCTTGGCGATCAACACTTCCGCCACCGGAATAACGCCCGTAACATTGGAGTAAAGAGGCACAGCCATCAAAACAGCAACGGGGACAGCAAATAAATTATCCGCGCCCGCATGCGTAATGAACCATTCTTGTGGGACAAACCCGTGAATGCCCGCGCCAACGCCGACGCCGAGGAGAACATAAATCCAAACCCGTTTCAGGATATCGGCGGTTTCATCCCATGCATGACGCAGGCGTTTTTTGATGGTGAGCTTAGGCTCGTCCAAATCCTGCGTTGGTGCTTTGACTTCAAATACAAACGGCTCCACCCATTTTTCCAGCTTGAGCAGATCAATCAGCATCCCGCCAACCATACCGGTCAGCATGCCCGTAGCGACATAAGCAAAGGTGAAATGCCAGCCGATAGTTTCACCAAAAAGGATCGCCGCGACTTCGTTGACCATGGGTGAGGTAATCAAAAACGCCATCGTCACACCAAGCGGGATGCCAGAACTTAAAAACGCGATAAAGAGCGGGATAGACGAACATGAACAAAACGGCGTAATCGCACCCAGAACCACAGCCAGAAAATAGGCCAGTATCTTTGATTTCCCATCCAACCAATTCCGCACTTTTTCAGGTGAAATCCACGAGCGCAAAAACCCGACAATCAGCATCAGCGCCGTAAGCAGGAAGAAAATCTTGGTCGTGTCTTCAACGAAGAAATGAACAGCCTCGGCCAGATGTGAAACTGGATCAATGTTCAACGCATCATAGGTGACAAAGTCAGCAAGTTTAGTGAATAGCTCAAGCATTAAATATCCGCTTCAATCCGCTTCTGCCATGTCATGCGCAGGGCATTGGCGATGGCGAGAACGTCGATCACCTCCTGCAGCAATGCGCCCGCGACGGGGCTAATATAGCCGCCCGCGGCAAATCCCATCGCAACAACACTCAGCGCCATACCGCCCAACGCGCTTTGCAAGACGATCTTGCGCATATCGGCGGAGATATGGATCAACTCATCCACCTTCACCAATGAATTTTCCATGATGACCGCGCCTGCGGCCTCTGCCGTGACGCTGCTATGCTGACCAAACGCGATACCAACGGTGGCGGATGCAAGGGCGGGCGCGTCATTGATGCCGTCCCCCATATAAAGCGTGGGCGCAAGCAAGGTCTGCGCACGCACAATCTCAACCTTTTGCTCAGGGCTTTGCGAGGCATAGGTTTTTTTGATGCCGAGCATATCCGCCAGATACGTCACTTCGGATTCACGATCCCCCGACACGATCATAATCTCTTTGAATTGGTGATTGGGGCCAAGATGGTCGATAAACGGCTTGCCGTCATCACGCGGCGCATCACGCAAGCGAATGGTCGCGGCATAGTCCCCATCCATCAGGATCAAACATTCCAGCCCCGCCGCCGTATCGGGCAACATCGCCGCATCATCAGGGGCATTGGCGAGGAATTTCTTGCGGCTGGTGACAGAAATTTCGTGCCCGTCCACCGTACCCGTTAACCCTTGGCCGGGTTTTTCCGAAACGGCGTTAGCATCCATCAGCGAGAGGTCTGCGTCTTGCGCGGCGCTCATGATGGCACTGGCGAGCGGATGTTTTGAATAACGCTCCACGCTCGCGGCGTAGCGCAGGACATCATCCTTTGAAACACCATCCGCCGCGATCACATCGCTCACCTCGGGCGCGCCATAGGTCAGCGTGCCTGTCTTGTCGAAAATCGCCGTGCGACAGGTCGGCAAGCGCTCTAGCACTGTTGGGTCTTTGATAATAATCCCGCGCTTGGCCGCCATGGAAATCGCACTAATCAGCGTAATGGGAATCGCAATCAAAAGCGGGCAAGGTGTCGCGACCACAAGCACCGCCAAAAAGCGCAAGGAATCCCCTGTGAAATACCACGCAGCAATGGCAACGATGAGAGCGAGCGGGGCAAAGATTGCACCAATCTGGTCACCAATGCGGCGCATTGTCGGGCGCTTTTGCTCGGCATCTTGCATAACACTCATGATCTGCGCATAGCGGGAATCAATCGCCAACTTTTCTGCGCGGATGGTCATGGCGGCCTCACCGTTAATCGCCCCCGATAAAACGCCCGCGCCAATGGCTTTGGTAATGGTATACGGCTCCCCCGTCAGATACGATTCATCCATCGTGCCATGCCCTTCAATCACACTGCCATCAATGGGGGCCGTCTCATGCGGGTATATGATAATCTCATCACCGATTTTAATCTCATCAAGGGCAATGTCTTTTATCGCGCCCGTGCTGGTTTTAAGATGCGCGGTGGAAGGCATCCGATCCGCCAGCGCCCGAAGAACCGAGGATGCCTTGCGCATCGCATAAAACTCTAACGCTTGCCCGCCGGACAGCATAATAATGATCAAAACACCCGCCAGATATTCGCCCAAAATAGCGGCAGTGATCAGCGCAATAATCGCCATCATATCCGCGCCAAAATCCCCCTTCAGAAGTTTCGCCGCGATCTGGATGAGCAACGGCAAACCACCCGCAACAATCATCACCAACAAGGGGATATTGCTAAACGCCGTGTTGATCAGGGCAAAATGCAGCGCAATCGCAATCAACGACGCAAGTGAAACCCATATTTCCCATTTATTAGCGTTTTTCAGAATGTCTTTCATCAGCCTTTATACCATCAAAACATATTTTCCGGGAGCATCCCTTATGGCGGCGTAATCCTTTTTATCACCCATAGGGGGTGGGGCAACGCTTTGTGTTGAATGCTCGGCCAGCCATGGCTCCCATGCATCCCACCATGATCCCTCTTGGGTTGGTGTTTTGTCTTTCCATTGACCGGGGGGCACGTAATGCGCGGTATTAGGCACGGTGGCCATTTGGTAAGTACGCCCTTTATGCCCCGGCTCGCTGACGATGCCTGCATTATGGCCGCCGCTGGTCAGGACGAAGGTAATCTCACTCTCGCTCAACAGCAGAATTTTATAAACCGATTTCCACGGCGCAATATGGTCATGCGATGTACCAACGCAAAAGAGCGGCGTGCGGATATCCTGTAGCGCGACGGGCGCGCCAGCCACCATAAAGCGTCCCTCGGCAAGATCGTTTTGAAGGAAAAGCTCGCGTAGATATTCGCTATGCATACGATAAGGCATGCGCGTTGCATCGGCGTTCCAAACCAACATGTCATAGGTCGGCGTGCGTTTTCCCTGCATATACTCATTGATCATGCGTGACCAAATAAGGTCATTGGGACGCAGCATTTCAAACGCGCCCGCCATTTGCCCTTTATCAAGATAGCCTTGGTTCCACATGACATCCTCAAGGAATGCAACTTGGCTCTCATCGACAAAAAGCATGATCTCGCCTGCCTCTTCAAAATCAACTTGCGACGCCAGCAGTGTGATGGTTTTGAGCGTTGTATCGCCGTCACGCGCATGCGCCGCCGCCATGATCGAGAGCAACGTCCCACCCAAACAATAACCAACACCATGTACATGCGCAGATGTTGTAATCGCTTTTACAGCCGTGAGCGCCTCACCAATCCCAAGGTTTAGATAATCCTCAAGAGATGTATCACGGTCACATGTATCGGGGTTTTTCCATGAAATCATGAAAACCGTATACCCCTTATCAACCAGATATTTAACCAGCGAGTTTTCGGGCGAGAGATCGAGAATATAATATTTCATGATCCATGCAGGCGTGATGAGAATTGGTTCTGCGTGGACTTTTTCGGTTGTTGGTTCGTATTGAATAAGCTCAATAAGTTTATTGCGATAGACGACTTTTCCCTTTGTCGCGGCGATATCTTTTCCGACGATATAATCCCCCGCGCCCAAAGGCGGCTTGTCATTCTTCTTGCGCTCAACATCATCCATAAAGTTGAGCATGCCTTGCATAAAGTTCTTTCCGCCTTGCTCCTTTGTTGTTTGTAAAATATCGGGGTTGGTGAAGGGGCTGTTGGAGGGCGATGCGATATCAAGAATTTGACGCACAGTATAAGAGGCAACATTCAAATGATGATCCGACACACCCGGCACGCTTGTCGTGGCCTCTGTCCACCATGCTTGCGATAAGAGGAACCCCTGTTGCATCACATTAAACGGCCATTGCTGCCAATTTTCACTGACGAAACGATGATCTTCCGAGGGGGGTGTAACGATAAGCTCTTGCTCAGCATCCGATGATGATGTGATGGCATACTGGCCAAATTGAGTCATTTTCTCAATCATGCTCTGGCGCAGCATCTCCTGTTTGGACGGCGAGAACATCAAATGCGCCCACCAATCAATACCCGCCAAGCTCAGCGCGATGGGTGATATTCCGCCTGTGAGCTTTGCGACATGGCCATGCAGTATGTGATCTAGATGAAACGCATCAGACGGCTTTTCATAGGCTGGCATTTTACACGCCGACAGCAGGCGCTCTGGAACGTCATCTGCATTTTTTTGATGCGGGTGTAGCTTTATAATTTTTGTCATGGTTTTTCCTTTTTTACGTGTGACGTCAAAACAGGCTGCTTACATGTAATGCCCGCCATTGATGGAAAGTGTCTGTCCAGTGATGAAGCCGGATTCCTCGGCGGCTAAAAACACCACAACACGGGCAATTTCTTCGGGCTGCGCCAGTCTGCCCATGGGGACTTGCGCGATCATGGCTTTAAGGACGTCATCGGGCATGGTTTGCACCATCGATGTATCCGTATATCCGGGGGCAACGGCATTGACCGTAATATTTTTTGATGCACTTTCACGCGCCAGAGATTTTGTAAAACCGATCACGCCTGCTTTGGCGGCGCTGTAATTGGTTTGACCAATCTGCCCAAGCTGCGCGTTAATCGAGCTGATGCTGATAATGCGCCCGAATTCATTGTCACGCATTGCCCCAACCACGGCGCGGGACATATTAAAGCACGCGCCAAGATCAATGGAGATCACAGAGCTCCAATCGGCTTGCGTCATTTTATGCATCATTTTATCGCGGGTGATCCCTGCATTATTGACCAGAACATCGATATCGCGCTTAAAATCGGCGCAGACCTGTTTTACCCCCGCATCACATGCTGAAAAATCGCTGGCATCCCATTGATAAACGCAAACACCTGCCTCTTTGGCAAACGCATTTGCTTGGTCTTGATCAGTCACAAAATTTGCGACGACATCATATCCCGCGTCTTTAAGCGCGATGCAAATAGAAGCCCCAATACCAGTTGTTCCGCCCGTGACGAGTGCGAGTTTTTTGGTCATTTTATACTCCTAGATGCGTGTTGCGGCGTAATACGATGAATGGGATGTCTTTTGTGAGTACGCTCATTGTGTCGATCCTTTGCTAAAGCTAAGGAGGACAATAGGTGCGACCAATAAAAAACCGTTTGATTGCAGTCAAATTAAGAAAAACTATTAACAAGCAAATCATTCAAGAGGCCGCTATCAGGCGATTTGTTTTCCCCATAACCACCAAGATTTAACAAACATGAATTGTCGTAACGGTGTCTTGACGACAAGAAGCAGAATTCCTATCGATAACAGGCACCAGATTGCCGCCACTTCATTAGGGTTGCTAGTCAGTAACATGGCCAATTGTGGTCCAAGCAAGAAGTGATAAACAGTAAATCGCCATGAGCCGTAAATAAATGGCAACAAAATCCCCACGATGAAATATGTGGGGTACAGGCTCAAAAACGATGCCCATGAATCGACTGTTATAAAGTTTAACATGCCGTTTACCGGAACATCCCAAGCAATATGCCAATCCCCAGACACTGAGCAGAGTTGCTCCGCACACATTCCACGCCCCAGCACACATGATCCCGCCCATTCAAAAGGATAAAGCTGCAAAAGCATGACAATTGCCGAAATAAAACACAATGCATAAACTGGCCACTGAATTTTCTTCCGTATAGCACTCGGTATAAAATACATTGAAAGAAGATTGATAAAGAATGGCTGAAACGCAATGTGCAAATAGCTGAGGATAGTGGAAATTTGATTAGAAGCGAGTGAGCATTGATCAATGACCGAGTACGTAAAGGCCTGCAAAAGCTCCATTGATGAGAAATAACCGAGGGCTACCCATAATGGTGCTGGTTGTTTCTTATAAGCGGCATAAGCTGTTGTTCCTATACCTATAACTGCCAGAATTGCTGACGCTTCTCCGCTCCAGCACATAAAATTTTTCTTTCCTGACAGGTGAAATGATGAGACTGATATTTTTAAATTCGAGCGGATTATATATGCGCAAATACGGCTTTAATTTGATTGCAGTCAAATCGCGGAAATAATTAGCAAGCTAATCAAGCAGCTATAGTATATGCTTTGGCAATCCTGACATTGGAAAATACTATGACCATAAAATCTGAGACATTGCTGACACTCCCACTGTTCTCTGGCCTTACACCCGAAGAAAATACGCGTCTTCTTGCGAATAGCCGTATGCGTAATTGTGAAGGCGGTGCGTTTTTATTCATGCACGGCGATACGATTGTTAATTTTTATGTGGTTTGTAGAGGGATTGTGCAAATCTTTCGCGCAACACCTGACGGACACGAAGTCACCAGTGATCTTTTAATTGCGGGGGATTCCCTCAACGCCGATGAGATTATCACCAAACAGGACACACATAATAAAAACGCGCGCGCTGTTGATGATGTTCTACTGCTTGAAATCCCTACATCTTGGATGCTGGAGAATTTAAGCAATTTTGACCATATGGCATCGCATTTAATGGCCACCTTATCTGATCGTCTGCATAGCGCGCAAATTGAGGCAGAGCACCAATCCACCATGTCCGCCACACAAATCGTCGCCTGCTATTTGCAAAGGCTATGCATCCTCTATGGCTTTGACCCCGATGGGTTTGAGCTGCCCTACAGCAAAACGCTGATCGCCTCGCGCCTGCGCATTGAGCTGGAAACATTCTCCCGCGCACTTAAAAATTTAAGAGACGAAGGTATTGAGGTTGATGGGACACATGTGTCGTTTACCGACACGCAAAAGACCAGTGATTTTGTATGCGATCAATGTTCACTCTCCGAAGAATGCCCCGCGCATATTGAGTTGCATAAAACATCGCAGAACATCACTAAATATGTGGCCTGATTTAACCTCAAGCCACAGCATTCGCATGTTCGTCTACATCGTCATGATTGATGAGCAGTTCAGAAATAATACTTCTAAATTTAGCAGCGTTAATAATGTAAGGGATCGCAAGCGTACGGCCGCCTGTTCCGTTCACTATAACGGTTGAATAGCCAAGAAGGCGTCCCACCAATGTTATAAAAACCTCAACGCTTTCAATTTTGCTATATCGCATTTGCGCGACATCAAGGTTGAATATACCGGTACGAATTATTATCCGCTTTTCTGTTGCGGCCAATAAAAGATAACAGCGTGTCAAATAAGCAACGCTAAACATGATGAATAGTTTCAACGTTAAAAATACACCAAATAATAGCAAAAGCTTAAACGGAAGACTAACATAGAGCATCAAACTCATAAAAATGATTGAGATAAAGAGCATCATGATGCTCTTCCAATAAATCCCTAAGCTTAGCTGGCCAATCTGAAGAACGCTCTCATCGGGCAAGAGCATCGATTTTAAGATATTCTGTGGCGCCTGATCTCGTTCCGTCCATAGGAAAAATGGCTTAATGAATTTTGCATCTTTCAAATGAAGCTGTTTTTTGTTTGAAAGCTTAGCCATAACGTTAAAATTCCTTGGCATATCATATTGTTATTGGGAACGAATTATTCATGCATTATAGGCATATAAAACAAATATAGCATTTGATTGTAATCAAAGCCTTTAAGCGCGCCGCCACTTAACATGCGCGCATGAACACAGATAAAAATATTGGCACTGTTGTGTCGATACGCGGCAGCGTTGTTGAAGTGGCATTTGATAATGATTTGCCGCCTATCTACAACATCCTGCATGCTGGCGCTAAGCACGAATTTATTCTGGAAGTCCTTTCTCAGCGTGACGATACATGCGTGCGCTGCATTGCTTTAACCGCGACGGGGGGCCTTGCACGCGGCATGCCTGTGAGCGATACACGCGCCCCGCTGAAAGCCCCCGTTGGTAAAGAGATTTTATCGCGCATGTTCGATGTCTTCGGCAATACGATAGATCACGGACAACCGCTTAACCCTACAGACTGGCGCAGCGTTCACCAAGATCCGCCATCGTTGGCGCGGCGCTCCACCAAATCCGAGATTTTTGAAACGGGCATTAAGGTGATTGATATCCTCACCCCCTTAGAGCGCGGCGGAAAAGCGGGGCTATTCGGCGGTGCAGGCGTAGGAAAAACCGTGCTGCTGACCGAGATGATCCACAACATGGTCGGGCGTCAAAAAGGCGTAAGCATTTTCTGCGGCATTGGCGAGCGCTGCCGCGAGGGGCACGAGCTATACCATGAGATGAAAGCGGCGGGCGTGCTGGAAAACATGGTCATGATCTTCGGCCAAATGAACGAACCACCGGGCGCGCGTTTTCGCGTTGGTCATGCGGCGCTGAGCATGGCGGAATATTTCCGTGATGATGAACATAAGGACGTCCTACTGCTGGTCGATAATATCTTCCGCTTCATTCAGGCGGGCGCAGAAATTTCTAGCATGATGGGGCAAATGCCGTCCCGCCTTGGCTATCAACCAACAATGGGCACGGAGCTATCGCGGTTAGAGGAGCGCATCGCAAACACCGATACCGGCGCAATTACCTCCATTCAGGCGGTGTACGTTCCCGCCGATGATTTCACCGATCCAGCGGCGGTTCACACATTTTCGCATTTGTCGGCTTCCATCGTTTTATCACGCAAACGTGCCAGCGAAGGGCTGTTCCCCGCGATTGATCCGCTGGCTTCGAACTCTAAAATGGCAACCCCCACGGTCATCGGCGATCATCATTATAAAATCGCGCAAAGCATTCGCCACACACTGGCCGAATATGAGGGGTTAAAAGACATCATCTCCATGCTCGGCCTCGAGCAGCTCTCCCCCGATGATCGCAAATTGGTCGGGCGGGCGCGGCGCTTAGAGCGCTTCCTAACGCAGCCCTTTTTCACGACCGAACAATTTACTGGCCTGACAGGAAAATCCGTCGCTCTTGAAGACGCTTTAGATGGGTGCGCCCGCATCTTGGACGATGAGTTTAAAGACATCCCCGAAAGTGCCTTCTACATGATTGGCACGATCGATGAGCTTAAACACGCGAAAAAAGGAGAGAGCGATGCCGCAAAATCTCATGCAGCTTAAAATCCTCCTCCCCTTCAAGGTTTTTGCCGATGAGCAAAACATATCGCGCATCGTCGCCAAAACGGCGCAGGGGTTTGTCGGGTTTCTGCCAAACAGGCTCGATTGCGCCGTGGCGCTAGCGCCCGGGATTTTGACATACGAACATGATGGCGGCGGGGAAGTCTTTATCGCCGTCGACGAAGGTGTTTTTGTCAAAAGCGGCACAAATGTCCTGATCTCCGTGCGCAATGCCATCGGCGGCAGTGATCTGAAGACGCTGCACAAGGCCGTCATTGATACCTTTATGAAAGACAACGAAGAGGAACAGGAGATGCGCTTTGCCCTTTCAAAATTAGAGAGCGGCTTCATCCATCGCTATGTAGAGCTACAGCATGGATGAATTCACTGACCAAATTAAAGCACAGACCAAACGCAAACTGCGCGCGAAAAGCCGTGAAAATCATATCTGGTCTGGCTTTGGCATGTTCGGTTTGGTCGGCTGGTCTGTGGCGCTGCCCGCTGTGCTTGGCGCGTTGCTCGGCATCTGGATTGATGAGCGTTACCCGAATTCGCATTCATGGACACTGGTCTTGCTGATTGCTGGACTGTGCATCGGCTGCTGGAATGCGGCGCGATGGGTGATGAAGGAACATAAAAGCATATCGGACGAGGAATCAAAAAATGACTGACATATCTATGATCACTCTGGTGCTCGCGCTTGGCGCAGGAAGTCTATTGGGCTTTATTTTCTATGGCGGTCTGTGGCTAACGGTCAGCAAAGGCCTCACTTCAACGCATGCCCATTGGTGGTTTATGGGCAGTTTCTGGCTGCGCCTTGCTATCGCGCTTGGTGGGTTTTATCTTGTGGCGCAGGGCGATTGGAAAAACCTGCTCGCCTGCTTCATTGGCTTTGTGCTCGCGCGCGTCTCGGTCAGAGTGCTGACAAAGGAGCCGCCCGATGCAGCTTAGCCCCGATGAGATTATCTTTTGGCAATATGGGTTTGTAAAACTCAATTCGACCATTATCACCTCTTGGGCGTTGATGGCCATCCTTACCATCGGCGCGATGCTAATCACACGCGGCTTGGCGCATGAGGCCAAGGTCTCGCGCTGGCAAAGCTTTCTCGAAATTATCGTTACCAACATAAACAAACAAATCAAAGAAGCCGGATTGGACAATCCCGAAAAATACATCAGCTTTCTGGGCACGCTCTTCTTATTCATTGCCGCGTCTAGCCTCTGCACGCTTTTGCCATTTTATACCCCGCCAACAGCTTCACTCTCAACCACCGTGGCGCTGGCGCTATGTGTGTTCGTAGCCGTACCGTTTTTCGGCATAACCTCGCGAGGGATTGGGGGTTACCTAGATTCCTATATTCAACCAACCATCATCATGCTGCCCTTTAATATCATCAGCGAGTTTTCGCGCACGCTGGCGATGGCTATCCGCCTGTTCGGCAATATGATGAGCGGCGGCATGATTGTCGGCATTTTGCTATCTATCACGCCGTTTCTTTTCCCCATCGTCATGACGGTGCTCGGCCTGCTGACCGGCATGGTGCAGGCCTATATTTTCAGCATTCTGGCCACCGTGTATATCGCGGCAGCCATTCGTTCCCCTACAGAAAAACCCGTAACCAACGAAAAGGATTTACAACATGGATAGCATGACATTAATTGCGGTGGCCTCCATCGTCACAGCAGGCATAACAACAGGCTTTGGCTGTTTAGGGCCCGCGCTGGGCGAGGGATACTCCGTCGCGACCGCGCTCAAATCTCTGGCGCAACAACCCGACGCCGCCAGCACCATCACGCGGACATTATTCGTCGGGCTGGCGATGATTGAATCCGCGGCGATTTATTGTTTCGTTGTGTCGATGATTTTGATTTTCGCCAATCCGTTTTGGAATCATGTCATCGCGCTCGGAACAGGACAATAATCCATGCATATTGATTGGTTCACCGCCCTCGCGCAGGCGCTTAACTTCCTCGTCCTGATGTGGCTTATGAAACGCTTTTTATATAAGCCAATTTTAAACGCCATCGCCGCGCGCGAAAAACATATCTCAGACCAGCTTGCTAACGCTGCGGACAAGGAATCTAAAGCCCAGAAAGAGCAGGGCGCGTTCAAGCAAAAAAATGACACGTTTGAAAAAGAAAAAACAAAGCTGATGAATGAGGCCCAAGCAGAAGCCGATGCGATACATACAAAGCTTTTGAAAAAAGCGGAAGCTGAGGCCGAAGAGTTACGTTCCAAAAAGAAAGAGGCTTTGAAAACAGAGCTTGATGATTTAAGTGCCGATATTCTCAAACAAACGAAAGAACAGGTGTTTGCTCTCAGCTCAAAGGTGCTGGGCGAACTTGCCGATGCTACACTTGAAGAGCGTATGGTTGCGGTATTTATCAAACGTCTGCACGCCTTAAACGATAAGGAGAAGGCGGCTTTCGCTTCAGACAGCGCGATCATTACAAGCGCTTTTGCCCTACCATCCGCGCAGCAAAAAGCCCTCAAAGCCGAAATCAAATCAGACACATTGAAATTCAAAATCACACCTGAATTGGTGAGCGGCATTGAGTTATCGGCAAACGGGCACAAACTCGCATGGAGTGTTTCTGATTATCTTGAGACACTCGAAAAGGAGGCCGCCCGTGCTGCATAAGAAGCTGGATAAAGGCTTTGCGGATATTAGCCAAGCGCTGGCGGGTGCAGCGCCGCAACTAACCGCGCGCGAAATCGGCACAGTGGTGAATATCTCAACAGGGATTGCCACCGTCATCGGCCTTCCCAATGTCGGCTCTGAGGAACTGCTGAGTTTTCCTGGTGGCGTTGAGGGCATTGCCTTCAATATCGATGAGGACGAAATCGGCGTTGTGCTTCTGGGCAATTACTGGCACTTGGGCACAGGCGATGAAGTCCAACGCACAGGCCGCGTTGTCGATGTGCCTGTTGGCGATGCGCTCATCGGGCGCGTTATCAATCCGCTCGGTCTGTCGCTGGATGGCAAAGACCCCGTGAAATCCTCCAAGCGCTTAGCCATTGAGCGTCCTGCGCCTGCCATCATGGATCGCGCCGCCGTCGCCGTGCCGCTACAAACGGGCATTATAGCCATTGACGCGCTAATCCCCATCGGGCGCGGCCAGCGGGAGCTTATCCTCGGCGATCGGCAAACCGGCAAGACCGCAATTGCGATTGATACGATTTTAAATCAGAAAGGCCGCGATGTGCTGTGCGTGTACTGCGCCATCGGTCAGCGCGCTTCGTCCGTGGCTAAGGTTATTGCCCGTCTGCACGAACATGGCGCGATGGATTATACGACAGTTGTGGTCAGTGAGGGCAACGACCCACCAGGCCTCACCTATATCGCCCCCTATGCCGCAACCAGCATTGCAGAACATTTTATGGAGCAAGGCCGCGATGTGCTGATCGTCTATGACGATCTCACCCACCATGCGCGTGCGTACCGTGAAATTTCCCTGCTGCTGCGCCGTCCGCCGGGGCGTGAAGCCTTCCCCGGTGATATCTTTTATATCCACTCCCGCCTGCTGGAACGCGCCACGCATTTATCCGAGGAGAACGGCGGCGGATCGCTCACTGCGCTCCCCATCATCGAAACCGAGGCACAGGATATCTCCGCCTATATCCCAACCAATTTGATTTCGATCACAGACGGGCAGATATACCTCTCCCCAACCTTGTTCGAACTAGGCATTCTGCCCGCCATTGATGTCGGTAAATCGGTATCCCGCGTCGGCAGCAAGGCGCAATTCGCCTCTTATCGATCCGTCACGGGCGACCTCAAACTCGCCTACGCACAGTTCCTAGAGCTGGAAACCTTCGCGCGCTTCGGCACACGCCTCGATGAACATACATCAAAAATTCTCGCCCACGGCAAGCGTATCCGCAGCTGTCTGGTGCAGGGGGAATCGCAGGCGCTCTCGCTCTCCGCGCAAATCACCTTGCTCCTCGCGCTCTCCCAAGGTTTGCTCGATGATATCGCCGAAGACAAAATATCCGATGCAAAAACCGCGCTTTGCGATGGGGTTTTCGATCTTCCCGCAGACGATGAAAAGCTCAACGATGAGACACGAAAAACTATTCTGGATACGGCCCGCACTGCGCTGGACAATATCAAATGACCAACAGCCTAGAACAAATGCGCCATAAAATCGCAGGCGCGGAGCAGCTTGAATCAGTGGTGCGCACCATGAAGGCACAGGCTGCCTCCAGCATCACCCAATACGAAAACGCCGTCCTCGCGCTCGGTGATTATACCCGCACCGTCGAGCTTGGCCTAATCGCGTGTTTTCACCAAAACAAACCGCTAATTTCAAAAACGCCCGATCCACAAAACATAACGGCGATTGTCTTTGGCTCTGATCAAGGGCTGGTCGGAAAATTCAACGACCAACTGGCCGGAATGGTAAAAACAGCCCTGCATGAGGAATCGGGCACAAAAACGCTCTGGAGCGTGGGCGCACGCATTGGCGGCCATTTAAATGACGCTGGGCTAAGCACAGAAAAAACCTTCGACGTTCCAGCCTCTATTGCGGCCATCACACCGCTTATCGGACAAATCTTAAATGAATGCGTCAGGAACGCAGCTGAGGATGATCATACAAAAACCCTGATATTCTATAACCGCCTTCAGGTAGGCAGTATTTATGAACCCACAAACCAACAATTACTTCCCTTGGACACGGCGTGGCAAAGCGGCTTGCGCCAGAGCTTGTGGACTGGAAACGCCTTACCGGAAATACTGGAGGATAAAGATACACCGCTTTTAAGCGCCCTAATGCGTGAACATCTTTTCATCTCACTCTATCGCGCCTGCGCCCAATCCCTCGCCAGCGAAAACGCCAGCCGCCTCGCCGCCATGCAACGCGCAGAAAAAAACATAGAAACGCTATTAGGTGACCTAAAACAAACCACCCGCACCCTGCGCCAAAACGCCATCGATGAAGAACTCTTCGACGTCATCGCCAGCTATGACGGTGCCAGCCGTTCTTATAGATAAAGATTTATTATATGGTATATCATCACTTTACAGATGGCTTTTTATCACGGGTTAAAAACTCGACTGGACTTGCTACCGAAAGGAAGCGTGTATGGATCTCAATAATAAGGAGCCATATATGCCTGAAAACCTCAAAAAATTGCCTTTAAGTGAACTACGCCAAATGTGGGCTGAAGCTTGGAATTTGCAGCCACCCCCACGTATTGGTCGAAGTATGCTTGAAAAAAGCCTAATCTTTAAAAGGCAAAATGCCCTGACACGAGAACAAGAGGCTCGGCTTGGGCTACTCATCAAACAATATAAACGCAATCCCAAATACTTCGATGACAGTGGCCTGTTGAAGCCTGGCACACGTCTAATCCGAAACTGGCAAGGCTTGCGCCATAGCGTTCTCGTCAAATCCGATGGCTTTGAATATCAAGAACGCATATACACCAGCCTTTCCCAGCTTGCCAATGACATCACTGGATCACGTTGGAACGGCCACCTCTTCTTTGGATTGAGAAAAACATCATGAAACCGGAAACAAAAAATTGCGCAATATATACAAGAAAATCTACGGATGAGGGTTTGGATACGGATTTCAATACGCTGGATGCACAAAGGGAGGCATGCGAGGCTTATATCACCAGCCAGAAGGCCGAGGGATGGAAGGCAGTCCAAACACAGTACAATGATGGCGGCTATTCAGGCGGCAACCTTCAACGACCTGGATTACAAAATCTATTGGCCGACATAAAAGAGGGGAAGGTTCAAACCGTTGTTGTTTATAAGATAGACCGTCTTACGCGATCCCTCATGGACTTTTCTAAGCTGGTTGAGATATTTGATGAACACGACGTAACCTTTGTGTCCGTCACGCAAAGCTTTAACACCACAACCTCCATGGGCCGCCTTACACTAAACGTGCTCCTCTCCTTCGCACAGTTCGAACGTGAGGTTTCAGCGGAACGCATTCGAGACAAAATAGCTGCTAGTAAAAAGAAAGGCATGTGGATGGGTGGCAACCCACCAATTGGTTACGAAGCCGTCGATAAAAAGCTGATCGTTAATAAACAAGATGCCAAAGTCACCCGTTATATTTTCGAGAGCTATCTTGCTTTAGGCTGCGTTGCCAAGCTTAAACGCGAACTTGATAATCAAGGCATAACTAGCAAAACGCGCATATCCAAGCGCGAAAGAAAAACTGGCGGCAAGGCGTATAGCCGCGGTGCGCTTTATAGCATGTTACAAAATCCAATCTACATTGGGAAAATTAGGCACAAAGAACAAACCTATGATGGTCAACATGAGGCCATTATCTCACAGAATATTTGGAATGCCGTACAAGAAAACCTAAAAAATCAAGCTGCAGCTAAACGAGGACATACCAAAGCTGATGAAGCTAATTTACTAAAAAGTCTTTTATTTGATTGTGAAGGTACACCTTATAGCCCCGATCATACCAAAAAGAGCGGAAAGATATATCGTTACTATATTAGTCAAAACTTGCTACAATATCGCGACCATCCCAAAGGTACTATGTCTCGTATCCCTGCGCACGAAATCGAAAAGGTTACAGTTAATACGATAGGCAATCATCTCATTGGTATTTTGATGCTAGATCAAATAACTGACCATCAGGTTATTCAACATATTAAGAAACAAACTTTACCAATAGAAATGTTTATCAGAACTTGCGTGAACAAAATTGTTGTTCATCAAAATGAATTGCAGATCGATATAAATGCCGAGAGTTTGAAAGAATCTATACAGGATAACCTCGATCTGAACATTCCCACCAAAACCAAAAATCATAACCATGTAATATCAGTACCATTTACAATACGAAGAGCCCACAAGGGCACTATTATTTTGAAGCCTGAAAACGATGAATATGATCCATTCGATCTTCCACCCAAACAACTCAAAAATCTGATCAGGGGTATTATCTGGCGTGATGAACATTTTGCTGGAATGTCTATGAAGGCGATAGCTGATCGTGAAGGCCTATCCAAAGCGGGTGTTCAGAAAATTGTTATGGGGAGTTTTGATACCCTGATGTCCCTATAAATTTCCCTGTTAATTTCGTGCTGGTTACAGCAAACGTAGATATCCTCTACGTTTTATCGTTCTGAACACTTTAAAAAATAAAAAGTTCCCTGTTAATTCCCTGTTTAACAGGGAATTTCAATCTCGAGACACTCGGAATAGCGATCAAGAGAATATTGGTGGTTTTAGGCTCAAAAAAGGAATTCTCTGCGTTGACCGACAAACCCAGATACGCAAAACCCCGCTATGTGCGGGGCTTGTGGCGTTGAATTCTCTAAGTGTCTCAAATAGCAGACTAAATGGTGGTGGGGGTAGGATTCGAACCTACGTAGACTAACGTCGTCGGAGTTACAATCCGATGCCTTTAACCACTCGACCACCCCACCACATAGTATTTATCGGGAAGTCGAAATTAACAGGTGCGATAAAAAGCCTTTTGAACTTTAATGTCAAGTATGCGATAGCATTGCACATGAAAAAAAATACAAAACAGCCGAAAAATTATGGCCGCGGTAAAGCGACGGGCAAAGCATCGGGCAAACCAAATCATAAATCGCAAGAGCGTCAAGGCGGGAAAGAGCCGCGCGGTAGCGGCCCGAAACTGCCCCGTGCGAGCCTTTATGGGTTTCACGCGGTGTCTGAGGCGTGGATGAATGAGGGGCGCTCTATCGAGGCGCTATACGCCACAGAGGCGGGATTAAAAACTTTTGAAGAGAGTGTTGATAAAGCACGCCGCGCAGGACTGGATCGCCCTGCCCCGCAGGTTGTTGATAAATTTGCGCTGGAAAAGGCATTGCCGCAGGGAGTGGTGCATCAGGGCTTAGCGCTTGTATGTCCGTTGATTGAGGAATCCAGTCTTCAGGATTTTGTGATTTCGGCGGCGCATAAAAAATCGTTGATCGTGATGCTTGATCAGGTGACCGATCCGCATAATGTTGGCGCAATATTGCGCAGTGCGTGCGTTTTCGGCCTTGATGGGATGATTATGCAGCGCAAACATGCGCCGTTTCTGGATGGGGTTTTGGCGAAAACCGCATGCGGCGCGGTGGAACATGTGCCGGTTGCGTATGAAACCAATTTGAGCCGTAGCATCGAAGAGCTGCAAGCGGCGGGGTTCTTCGTTTATGGTCTTGATGAGCGCGGCGATGATTTATCCGCGCTTTCTGATTTACCCGATAAAGTTGTTTTGGTGATGGGCGCGGAAGGGCCGGGATTACGACGGCTCATTAAGGAGCATTGTGACTCGTTGTTGCGTCTGCCCACGGCTGGCCCTATTTCTAGCTTGAATGTGTCCAATGCGGCGGCTGTGTCATTTTATGCATTGAAATCATTATAAAATATCAAAAATAGCTAAAATTTTAAGTATTTTATTGACAATGTGTCAGTGAGACCCTATATTTGAAACATAGGTTGAGTTTACAAAAAGTGTTCATAAGAACCGATCAACCCACCATAATAAAAAGATCCGCATAACGGACAAACGGTGTTAATAAAGCATTTTAGAGGGTGCAAGCAATGAATAGAATTCGCAAGTGTGTTGCGACCTGTGTGAGCAGTTGCCGCCAATATTTTTCAAAGATTTTTAGTGCCTTTCTTTTAGAAAGTTTTTCCGATGGATACTATGCGCGTCAATACGCGCTTGTGCCCATCACTTACAGATCCCCACAGAAACCCGTTTCTGTTTATCGCTCATTCCCCTATGGGCATAAATAAGACAGGTTTCACCCTACGACTTGCCCCCCTCTTTTGGGGGGTTTTTTTTTAGCGGTTATGGACTCTGCGCGTGGAATGCTCCATGTTTCGAATATGAATCAGACAGCGACTTCCAACGATCCCTATCCCTCAACAGAGCCATGCGAAGACGAGCTTTATCTCGTTGACGGATCGGGCTTTATTTTCCGTGCATATTTTGCCATGGCCTATTCGGGACGTGGGGATATGACGAATCCTGATGGGGTGCCTGTTTCTGCGGTGTTCGGGTTTACGCAAATGTTGCTGAAGCTGATTAAGGATTATGACGCGCCTTATATGGCGGTGGTGTTTGATCCGCCCGGCGGGTCGTTTCGTAATGATATCTACCCCGAATATAAGGCCAACCGCGACGCACCGCCCGATGACCTTATCCCGCAATTCCCACTTGTGCGGGATGCGACGCGTGCGTTTGATATTCCAGCGGTTGAGGCCAAGGGATATGAGGCGGATGATTTGATTGCGGCTTACGCCAAGCGCGCGACGGAGATGGGCAAGAAGGTTGTGATTGTGTCGTCGGATAAGGATTTAATGCAATTGGTTAGCGACAATGTCCGCATGTTAGACCCGATGAAGAATAAATGGATTGGTGTTGACGAGGTTATTGAAAAGTTTGGTGTGCCACCCAATAAGGTCACGGATGTGCAGGCGCTTGCGGGCGATAGCACCGACAACATTCCGGGTGTTCCGGGAATTGGGATCAAGACAGCGGCGCAATTGATCGAGGAATATGGTGACCTCCATACGCTCCTTGAACGCGCCAGTGAGATCAAACAACCCAAGCGCCGTGAGAAGCTCATGACTCACGCCGATGACGCACGCATTTCTGAAAAACTTGTGACTCTTGATTGCGACGCGCCGATCCCAATGCCGATTGAGGATATGAAGACGCATGATCCCGATAAACCCGAATTGATGGCGTTTCTTAAGGCGCATGCTTTTAATTCGATTATCAAACGTTTGGGCGGTCAAAGCGTGGCAAGCCCGCAAAAAGCATCGGGCGCAGAAGCCAAACCTGCCACCGAAGAAACGCCCATGCCGGCCATTGAGAAGAATGTGTATACGCTCATTAATGATGAGGCCACATTGCAGGATTGGATTGATGAAGCATATAAAAACGGTACGGTTTGTATTGATACTGAAACAACCGCTCTAACCCCCGCTAAGGCTAAGCTTGTTGGAATCTCTCTCACCAGTGAAATCGGTAAGGCAGCGTATATTCCGCTAGGGCACATTGCCGAACAAGCCGATCTTTTGGGCGAATCACAAGGCAGCGATATTGCCCAGCTCGATATGCAAAAAACCCTCGATATGCTCAAACCCATGTTAGAGGATCCCAGTGTGATGAAGGTTGCACATAACATGAAATATGATTGGCAGATTTTTGCAAAGCACGGCATTCACATCCATCCATGCGATGACACGATGTTGATTTCATATGTGCTGGATGGGTCATCACATAAGCACGGGATGGACGCATTATCTGAGCAGTATCTGGGTCACACCCCCATCCCATTTAAAGAGGTCGCAGGCACAGGCAAGGCGCAAGTGACATTCGACCGCGTTGATATCGAGAAGGCTTTGGACTATGCCGCAGAAGATGCAGAGGTGACTCTGCGCTTGTATCATATTCTTAAACCCCGCCTTGTTGCGGAACGCATGGTGAGCGTTTATGAAAATCTCGAACGCCCGTTAATTCCGATCATCGCGCAGATGGAAATGGATGGGGTCAAGGTTGATCCTGCCATTTTGAAAACCATGAGCGCGGATTTTGGCAAGCGCATTGCGGATTTAGAAGGACAGATCCACGACATTGCAGGGACACAGTTTAATATCGGCTCTCCCAAACAAATTGGCGAGATTCTGTTTGATCAAATGGGCCTAGAAGGCTCGAAGAAAACCAAGACCGGACAGTATTCTACAGATGTTAAAACACTTGAAGAATTGGCGTTGCAGGGGCATGAAATTGTTCAAAAAATCCTTGATTGGCGCGGGTTGTCGAAGCTTAAATCAACATACACAGACGCGCTGCAGGAACAGATCGTTGCCGAGACAGGGCGCGTGCACACCTCTTATCATATGACGGGTACGAGTACGGGGCGTTTGGCCTCGTCTGATCCTAATTTGCAAAACATTCCGATCCGCACCGAAGACGGGCGCGCGATCCGCAATGCCTTTATAGCCGAGGAAGGGCATACCTTGCTCTCGGTTGACTATTCTCAGGTCGAGCTTCGTTTGGCCGCGGAAATGGCAGGGGTTGAAGCCCTGAAGCAAGCGTTTCGGGACAATGTCGATATTCACACCCTGACCGCGTCACAAGTTTTTGATGTGCCGCTCGATGAGGTTGACGGAGAAACACGCCGCCGCGCAAAGGCCGTTAATTTCGGGATTATCTATGGTATTTCGGGATGGGGCCTCGCCAAGCAATTGGGCTGCGGCCCTGCGGATGCGAATGATTTTATTAAACGTTACCTTGCGCGCTTTCCAGAGATTAAAGATTATATGGAAGCGAAAAAGGAAGAAGCGCGGGCGCATGGCTATGTGAGCACGCTATACGGGCGCAAATGTTTTACTCCCAATATCAACGCGAAAATCCCCGCGCAGCGTAGCGGATCGGAACGTGCGGCGATTAATGCGCCCTTGCAGGGCACCGCCGCCGATATCATGAAAATTGCGATGACCAAAATGCCAGCGGCGCTTGATGCGGCAAAGCTTAAAGCGAGGATGCTTTTGCAGGTGCATGATGAATTGATATTTGAAGTGCCCGATGACGAGCTAGAGCAAACATCGGCGTTGGTGAAAGAGGTGATGGAAAATGCGTTTCATATTATGGGCGTGAACATATCCGTACCCTTGGAAGCCGAGGCCGGACATGGCCTGAACTGGGGCGAGGCACATTAACTTAATGCCCACCGAAAAGCTCAAGTAAAGTCTCTGGCTGGATCGCAGCAAGCATGGTAAAATATCATTTATAATAATGATTTAGGTACTATGTCCGATCCCATTACAATCGCCCTCGATGATGATAAAATAATTTCCGCGTTTCACGGACAGCCGCGTGAAGATGCCGTGCTTAAACGCAAGCAAACATTGGTGCTGATGATGCACGGCTTTCCCGGTGATAAATCATCACATAATAATATCTATGGCGAGCTTGAATTTATTCTTAACCATAAAGGCTTTCATACGCTTCGCTTTGATTTTTATGGCTGTGGCAAAAGCAGCGGCAGCGAAGAAGATTTCTCGCTCAATCGCGCGCGGGTCACGCTCGATATCGTAAAAGAATGGGCGGAAAGTAGTGGATATAAGAGACTTATATTCATCTCCGAGGGATTGGGCTGCGCGGTTGCTCTTATGAATATGGAGATCAATCTGGCTTGTCAGGTCATGTTATGGCCTGCGTTAGATGCACAGCACGTCGCAAAAACGCTTTTTGGGGCGGATAATATCTCGCTCGAAGCCAAACAAAATGGCTATGTTTCGTTGGGCGATCATAAAGCGGGGTTAGGTTTTATTAGCGAACTTTCTAAAACCAACCTCAAGCCGCTTTTCCAAGATACCACTATGCCTGTTCTTATCATGCATGGTGTTGACGATAACCTTTACCCTGTTGAACAATTGGATTTAGCGCGTCAATATATGACATCCAAACGCATTGAAATTATGACCTTCCAAGACGGCGCGCATGGCCTCCCCGCGCTTAACCATCGCAAATCGATGTTTTTTCACATCACGCAGTTTATCGAAAAATATGCATAATGATTTCATCGACGCTGTATGATCAGCGCACACCTCTTCGCAGCCTTTACGGCGCTTGCATATTTTGCTTGATTTGTGTGTCGCTATGCTTGTATAAAGCCGCATACGAAGTGATGGCTTGGCGAGTACGGCTGCCTCAGCCATCAAATAACAACCCTATTTTAGGAGACATGAAATGCCGAAAATGAAAACCAAATCTAGCGCGAAGAAGCGATTTCGCGTGACGAGCAGTGGTAAGGTTAAGGTCAAACAGGCCAAAATGCGCCACATGCAAATGAACAAACCAAAATCCATGAAACGCAAAGCAAAAGGTACGACCACATTGGCCGAGCCAGATGCACGTAAAGTATTGGGCTTTTATCTTCCTTATTCACGTAAGAAAAAGAAGAATTCAATTGAAAAAGAAGCAGCTAAAAGCGGAGGTACTGAATAATGGCACGCGTTAAAGGTGGTCCTCGCGCCCATGCGAGACATAGAAAAGTTATCAAAGCAGCGAAGGGCTATTATGGCCGTCGCAAGAGCTGTTTCCGTACTGCCGTTCAGGCGGTTGAGAAAGCAGGTCAATATGCTTATCGTGACCGTCGCACGAAGAAACGTAATTTCCGCGCATTGTGGATTCAGCGTATCAACGCAGCGGCTCGTCTTCACGATCTTAAATACTCAACATTGATGTATGGCCTTAAGCTTTCAGGTATTGAGCTTGACCGTAAATCACTTTCCGAGATTGCGATCCACGACGAAGCAGGCTTTGCAGCGATTGCGAAAACTGCGCAGACAGCATTGGATAAGCAAGCGAAAGCAGCTTAGTTTATAAGCTAAAGAATTTTAAAAACGGCCTCCGATGTGGGGCCGTTTTTTTTATGGTTGTAATGTTAGGGGCTGTAATCTTCTGCCAACCAGCGAATGTTATCAAGCATTGCCGATTGAAGCCGCCGGGGCATTTTTCTTGCCCTATTAGCAACGTCTTTTACGTTAGTGTATATGCAACGCGCATTTGCGCTCTGAGCCGCTTCTAATAAGCCCGCCCCTCTAATACGTTCCTGTCTTTTTTGAACCCTAGCTTGCCTGGCTTTTGAACGGCCACCCACAGCGTTGATATTTTCAACAGCACGCCAAAAATCGGGCGTTAGCCTACCCCCAACTCCCGCCATTTCTGACAGCTCATGCAATGTCGCCGTTGTTAGTGCGCGCTCGGAAAGCCCTGATTTCTTTTGCATTGCCTGATACTTTTCGTTTTTCAATATATAAACCGTTATATGACAATGTAATTTATACGTAAAGTGAATAAAAATTCTTGGTCTATTAGTATCTTCCTGTTAAAAATTCTTATGACTGATATTGCACATTTAAAAACTGAACTTTCTGCCGAGATTACGGCGGCGAATGATTTGAAATCTCTTGATGATATCCGTGTAACCGTGCTCGGGAAAAAGGGTCGGATTACGGCGTTGATGAAGACGCTTGGGAAGATGGATCCTGAGGAGCGCAAAACCACAGGGCAAGCACTTAACGTGCTTAAGGACGAGATTGCGGATTTGATTAAATCCCAAGAACGCGCGCTGAAAAAACAAGAGATGGATGCGCGGCTTACAACAGAAGTCGCCGATATCACGCTTGATACGCGCCCTGCGCCGAAAGGCAGCATTCACCCGATTTCACAGACGATCGAAGAATTGGTTTCAATTTTTGGCGCGATGGGGTTTCAGGTTGCCGAAGGGCCGGATATTGAAGATGACTGGCATAATTTCACGGCGCTAAACTTTCCGCCCGGTCATCCGGCGCGTGAAATGCAGGATACATTCTTCCTTCCCACCGACCCCGAAGAGAGCGATCCGGAACGTGCGAAGAAGCTTTTGCGGACACACACGTCGTCGGTGCAAATCCGTCACATGGTGGAAACCATGAAGACCAGCACGCCACCGATTAAAACAATCTGTTTCGGGCGCACCTATCGCTCTGATTTTGATATGACCCATACGCCGATGTTCCACCAGATGGAATGTCTTTACGTGGATAAAGGCGTCACGATGGCGCATCTTAAGGGATGCCTGACTGATTTCGTGCGTGCCTTCTTTAAGCTTGATGATCTGCCTGTGCGTTTTCGCCCTTCCTTCTTCCCGTTCGTTGAACCGGGCGCCGAAGTTGATATTGGCTACACCAAAGACGCGAAAGGCGGTATTAAGCTTGGCGCGGCGAAAGATCCGGCAGACCAGAAATGGATGGAGATTCTTGGCTCTGGCATGGTGCATCCCAATGTTCTTAAAAATTGCGGCATTGATCCCGATGAGTATCAAGGCTTTGCGTTTGGCATGGGAATTGAGCGCGCGACCATGTTGAAATACGGCATTCCTGACCTTCGGACATTCTTCGAAAGCGATGTAAGATGGCTTGAGCATTATGGATTTGATCCGCTGAAACGCCCCAATTCCGCGCAAAGATAAGCGAGCGGATTTGATGAATATCCGCCCCATACAGCCCCATGATTTCCCGCAATGGCTTGCCCTTTGGAATGCCAATAATTTGGGACATAAAGATGAAGCGGTAACGACAGAGACTTGGGCACGGCTTAATGATGAGCATATGCCCGTTCATGCTCTGGTTGCCGAGGATCAAGGCGCGTTGGTCGGGTTGGTTCAATATGTTGTTCACCCGACAACGGGCAGCATTGCGCATATTTGTTATATGCAGGATGTTTTTGTTGATCCCGACCATCGTGGAAAAGGCATTGCGCGGGCGATGATCAAACATTTGGAGCGGATCGCCAAAGCCGAGAAATGGGCGCGGCTTTATTGGATCGCCGAGGAGACGAATGTGGCGGCGCAGGCGCTATACAAAACTCTTGGCCAACGCGTTAATTTTACGATACATATGATACCAACCAACACTTAGAGATTTTGATATGAAATTTACATTGAGCTGGCTTTCGCGGCATTTGGATACAAACGCATCTTTGGAAGAGATTTCCGAAACCTTGACGGCAATTGGCCTTGAGGTTGAGGAGATCATTGATAACGCCGCGACGTATGCTCCGTTTACCGTGGCTTGTGTTGAAAAAGCGGAAAAGCATCCTGATGCGGACAAGCTGCAGATTTGTACCGTGAAAACTGCCAGCGGTACGCAGCAGATTGTCTGCGGCGCGCCGAATGCTCGCGCAGGGATGAAAGGGATTTTTGCCCCCGAAGGTACGTATATTCCTGGTCTTGATGTGACATTGAAGAAAGCCAGTATTCGCGGCGTCGAGAGCTGCGGGATGCTTGTTTCCGAAAAGGAAATGGAGCTTTCGGATGAACATAAAGGCATTATCGAAGTCGATGATAAATATGAGATCGGCACGCCGATGGCAGAGGTTTTTGGCCTTGATGATCCGGTGATTGATATCGCGCTCACCCCTAACCGCGCCGATTGTGCCGGGGTTTACGGGATTGCTCGGGATTTGGCGGCGGCCGGGCTTGGTAGCCTTAAAGAATTGGATATCCCAAATGTTGGTGGCTCTTTCGCATCCAGCATTGATGTTGCGATCGAAGATGACGGATGCGCGCAGTTTTTGGGACGTGAGATCAAGGGCATTAAAAACTGTGCTTCGCCAGCGTGGCTTCAACATTTGCTGAAAGCCGTTGGCCTGCGCCCTATTTCTGCGTTGGTTGATATTACGAATTTCATCAATCTTGATCATGCGCGTCCGCTTCATGTTTATGACGTTGATAAAGTGAGCGGCAATCTCGTTGTTCGCGCGACCAAAAACGGGGAAAGCTTTGACGCGCTGAACGATAAATCTTACACGGTGAATGATGGCGCGATTGGGATTTATGATGATTCTGGTCTCCTTGGCCTTGGCGGAATTGTTGGCGGCGTGTCGAGCGGATGCACAGACGCAACAACCAGCGTATTTTTGGAGGCGGCGTATTTTGATCCTGCGCGCATTGCACGTACGGGTCGTGATTTGGGTGTTACGTCGGATGCGCGGTATCGTTTTGAACGCGGTGTTGACCCTGAATTTACGGTGCAAGGGTTGGAATTGGCGACGCATCTTATTCTCGAGATTTGCGGCGGCGAGGCCAGCCAGATTGTTAGCGCAGGCGCTGCGCCAAAATGGCAGCGCGAGATTGATTATGATCCTGCTTACCTGAAACAGCTTATTGGGCTTGATGTGTCTGCGGATCGACAGAAGCAGATTTTGGAAGACCTTGGGTTTCATGTGAATTGCGATGATGGTTTTACGATCCATCCGCCAAGCTGGCGCGGTGATGTGTTCGGTAAAGCGGATATTGCGGAAGAAGTGATCCGCATTGTTGGGTTTGATGATATTCCTGGCGTGTCTGTGACATCGGGCATTTCCAATCCATTACCAGCGGAAACACCGCTTTTGGCGAAATCGCGCGCGGCGCGTGCGGCGATGGCGGCGCGTGGTTTGCAGGAATGTGTGACCTGGTCTTTCCTGTCCAAGGATGAGGCGATTGCGTTTGGCGCGAATGACAATGCGATTAAGGCGCTCACGCTGCAAAATGCGATCTCTAGCGAGATGGATGTGATGCGCCCCAGTATATTGCCGAATTTGATTGCAGCAGCGCGTCGTAATGCGGCGCGTGGATTTGCCGATGTTGCGCTGTGTGAAGTTGGACCAGTGTTCAATTCTCCGCGTCCCGATGGGCAAGCGAGCGTTGCGGCAGGCATTCGCAGCGGCGCATATTCAGCGCGCAATTGGAGCGATAGCAATGCATCGCGAGATGTTGATTTATTTGATGCGAAGGCCGATTGTCTGGCTGCGCTAGAGGCAGCGGGCGCGCCAGCGGCGACGGCGCAGGTTACACGCGATGCGGCGGAATATTTCCATCCCGGTCGTTCGGGCGCTATTCGTTTGGGCAAGAATATCCTTGCGCAATTTGGTGAGATCCACCCCTCGATCCTTGAGGAGTTTGATGTGAAAGGCCCAGTTGTCGGGTTTGAGATCTTCCTTGAAAACATTCCAGAGCCGAAACGCAAAGGCACAGAAAAGCCGTTTCTTGCCCTGCCTCCACTTCAGGCGCTTTCGCGTGATTTTGCGTTCCTCGTTGATGACAGTGTTGATGCTAAGGATATCGTGAAATCGGCAATGGCCGCGGATAAGAAATTGATTTCCGGCGCGTCTGTGTTTGATGTGTATACCGGCAAAGGTGTTGAGGATGGTCAGAAATCCGTCGCGCTAAACGTAACCATACAGCCGATTGATGAGAGCCTTAAGGATGAGCAGATTGAGGCGATCATGCAGGCCGTGATCGATTTGGTTGGCAAGAAAACCGGAGGCATTTTGCGTGGTTGATTTTGCGCATAAGAAACATGAAACACATAAGGAAAGCCTTTGGAAATTCCTCGCTTTGCTAGGCGTTTTGGCTGCATATTTTGGCTATATGAGCTGGAAATTTGATGCGGCGACGGGGGCTTGGCTTTCGGTTTTGAGTTGGAGTTTCTTTGTGCTTTGCACGCCTGTTGCCGATGGTGGGTTTATTGTTGCGTTTCCGATCCGGCTTTTGTTCGGGGCGCGGATGTTAATTACACAGGCCGTGATTTGGGTTGTGGCGATTGTGGTTAATCTGGCGGCGCTTTATTTCTCTCCTGATAGCTATGATGATATTGCGCTGACGCGTTTGCTGCATTCAATTTTGACGACGCCGTGGCCATATTGGGGCATTTTGGCGATTGCGGCTACGGGCACGGCGCTGTCTATCTGGTTTGGCGACGAGATGATGGATGTGACCAAGCATAAGGATCGCGACAAGCATCATAAGCACGGGTTTAAATATAAGATCGTGCTGATTGTCGGGCTTGGCGTTTTGACGGTGGTTGCGTATTACCATCTGTTGAGTGATCTGGGCATCTCGATCCCCGAGATTTAACATTATACCCCATCGCAAATAGCCTTCACTTTGTTTTTGGGGGATTTGGGACTATGCCCCCTATACGGCTTTGTTTTTCCATGGCTTTTATCAGTTTGATTTCCTCCAATTCGACCGCATGTTTTACAAATTCGCGGTTGTGATGGAGCATCTCGGTGATGAGTTTTTTGTATAATCCATCGCCGCCATATTTATAGGCATTCATTGCAACGCGGGCTTTGCCAGCGGATGTTTTGGGGCCGGTTGATTGCGCCCATGGTTTGTTTTTTAAGCAGCGTTGGCGCTGTGCCTCGCGTCGTTCGGGTGTCCAGTTTTTGCTCATTTTTGCGGTCCTTTCGTTTGGGGTGAAAGGCGATAGTATAGGATATTATTCCTAATTTGGCAAGGTTTATGGTTATACTACAGGAGTATTTAAATTTAAATACTGAGTGTGAGGGAGCCTTTATACATGGAAATATGAAATAGGATTCATATAAAGTAAACCTTCCCCAACAAATGCCTGTATGTGCTCTTTTTTTCCGAAGCGGGCTAACAAAATCGGTGAAATATTTTTCACATTAACCCTTATCTCCCAATTCCTCGGCCAGAATATCCTTTCTGCTCAATTTCCCGATCATTGTTTTTGGCAGTGGTTTGTCGCGGAATTCGAAGCGTTTGGGCATTTCTATTCGGGAGATTTTGTCTGTCATGAAATCTTTGAGGTCTTCGACCGTGAGTTCGCGCCCTTCTTTTAGCTTGATCCATGCTTTGACGATTTCGCCGCGTTGGGCATCCGGAATCCCCGCGACGATGCATTCTTCGACATTGGGATGTTGGTAGATGGCTTCTTCGACATGTCTTGGGTAGACGTTATAGCCGTTGGTGATGATCAGGTCTTTGATGCGGTCAACAATGTAGATGTAGCCTTGTTCGTCCATGATTGCGACATCGCCCGTATGCAGGCGCAGGCCGCCATCGGGTGTTTTGCGCAAGACATCGGCGGTGGCTTTTTCGTTGTTGTAATAGCCTTTCATCACCTGTGGCCCGCGGATGCATAGCTCACCGCGCTCGCCTAATTCCATGGGGGTTTCTTTGTCTTCGCGGTCGATGATTTCGATCACAGTTTGGGGCACGGGCAGGCCGATTGATCCCGCGACATTTTCGCCAAAGGGCGGGTTGACGGTTGCGACGGGTGTGGATTCGGTGAGGCCGTATCCTTCGAATACTTTACATCCCGTTTTGGCTTCGAATTTCTTTTTGACCTCAACGGGGAGCGGCGCACCGCCAGAGATGCAATAATTGAGGGAGGAGAGGTCGAACTCTTGTACCTTTGAGTAGTTATTTATCGCATTGTAAATGGCGGGAACGCCGGCCATATATTGCGGTTTGCATTTTTGGATGAGCTTTAGCGTGTCTTTCAGTTCGAAACGGGGGATGGTGACGATTTCCATCCCTGCGAGGACAGCCATATTCATGCAGACGGTCATGGCGAAGACGTGGAAAAACGGCAAGACGGCAAGCATCTTTTCGTGTCCCTCAGGATCGGGGAAATTGGAATAGCATTGCACCGCGTTGGCGTGGATATTTTCGTGGGTGAGCATGGCGCCTTTTGGTACGCCGGTTGTACCGCCGGTATATTGCAAAACAGCGACATCATTGCTGAGGTCGATATCAACCTTCGTCGTTACGCCATCATTATTGATGATATCAGCATACGATAAGATGCGCTGATTGAATTTTACTTTGCCGCGATCTTTGGCTTTGAAAATTGGAAAGAGGATGTTTTTCGGGAATGGGAGGATATCGATAAACGGGCAGATGATGAGTTTTTTCAGGCGCGTTTCCGAGAGCATTTTGACCGCTTTGTCGGTCATTAATGCAAGATCAAGAGTGACGAAAATATCGGTGTCACTGTCTTCGATTTGGTGGCGAAGTTCGGCCTCGGCATAGAGCGGATTATAATTGACGACGGTCGCGCCGATTTTAAGGGTGGCGTAATAGGCGATGGGAACATAGATGCAATTTGGCAGAAAAAGCCCGATTTTGTCGCCTTTTTGGACGCCCATCCCTTGCAGGCCTTTTGCAAATTTATTGACAAGATCGAGGAGTTCAGACCAAGTATGGGTGGTTCCATTGCCCATGAAATCGAAGGCGTTTTCGTTTGGTTTTGCTGCGGCGGTGTCTTCAAGAATGTCGAACATGCTGCAGGGTTTTATCTCCATATTCCAATCAGGTTTCGGAGGGTAATTTTTTAACCATACATAGCTTTGTGTGTTGTCGATATCCGTCATAATGAATGAGACTCCTTTCCATTCGCAATACTATACGCGGTGTGAATTCTTATTCTTTTTAGTATACCATATTTTTGTCTTAATCCTTTAGTTGGATTTGTTCTGGATTTTTTAGGCAAATTCCTGCAGAATCAAATTATGGGTTCGCGGTAATGCATCATGCAGTCCTCCCCAGCGTTGAATAAAAGGAATTTATCTTGTCTTCTTACGATCAATCCCTCTCTGAGGGCGCCCAGACTTCGGGTGATATCAAACCAATTAAGTTACATTTGAAATGGTTCAACGGCACGAAAGGCTTTGGGTTTTTGGTGCCCGAGGATGAAAGTTTCGATGCGTTTTTGCACATCACCACGCTTCAGGAATGCGGGATGCATTTTCTTGGTGAGGGTGCAGTTTTGCTTTGCACGATATTTGACGGGCAAAAAGGCAAGCAGGTTAAAGAAGTGATTGAAGTGATTGAGCAAGGCAGCGTGAATATGATGCCGGAAATCAACGAAGAAGACGGCACATTCACCATGAGTGGTTTGGTGAAGTGGTATAAGCCTGAAAAAGGGTTTGGGTTTATTATTCCAGATGACGGAATGAAGGATGTTTTCATTCATAAAAGCTTGCTTGATAAGCTTGAGATTGAAGAGCTTGAAGCGGGGCAGCGTGTGCGCGTTACGCTTAAGAGCGTTGATAAAGGCCGCGAGGCGGTTGATATTCAGGTTGTGCGCTAAGCGATCTTATTTACACATACAGATTAAAATCAGCATAAAAAAAGCTGAGCTTTTGAGGGCTCAGCTTTTTAGCAGGAAGGTCTATTAGGCTTACTTGCTTGCGACGGCTTTTTTGGCTGCCTCAAGTTCTTCGGCGCTGACTGTTTGTATTGTTCCTTGGTCTTTCATGATGCGGTTACGGGTTGCGGGTTGATACGCGACCTGTGAATGCTCAAGACAGTATGGAAGGCTTGGGAGGGATTTACATCCGCAAAAGCCGAAATCTTTTTCGCGTGGGTCGCCCATCGGCCAACGGCATCCGCCTGCCTGGAGGTCAGTGAGGGGAATACGCTCGCGCCCGTCATCGACGAATTCTTTTGCGCGCTTGCGGGGCTGAATGGCCTCGACCGGTTTTTTGTTTTGATTTTGTGGTTTGGGAGCGGCCACTTTTTTGTTTTGTTGGATCGGAGATACGCGGTTGGATAGTTTAAGGCGATGCGCCTTTCCGATCACAGCGTTGCGTGTCACGCCGCCTAATTCTTTAGCGATTTCTGCCGCTGTTTTGCCTTCACCCCAAAGCTTTTTAAGCGTAGCTACGCGATCATCAGTCCAACTCATTTTAGTATCTCCCACACAATTTCATGGGCATTAACCCTTTGAAATATAATAAAAACGTTTAACAATGTATTTAATAAAGAGAGAGTAACAGGAAGGGATTAGCTCTGCCAAGACAGGTTTGTGAAAAACGATTCGTTATACACATTTTTAAAGTTTTTTAATTGCCTCGTGGTGCTTTTTAATTAGCTTCGGCGGAGCGGGCTATGAAGCCCGTCAACGCAGTCGTGACCTTTTGATGCAATAATTACAATCCCATGAGACCAAAATTTTCGGGATTATCTGGCCAGTTTTCTTTTACTTTTACGAAGAGTTTTATATGCACTTTACAGCCGAGCATTTCTTCGAGTTCTAGGCGGGCGGCCTTGCCGATTTTTTGAATTTGCGCGCCGCCTTTGCCAAGGACGATTGCCTTTTGGCTGTCGCGTTGGATATAGACGGCCTGGGTGATTTTGATGTCGCCGTTATCAAATTGTTCCCATTCTTCGGTTTCAACCAACGCAGCATAAGGCAGTTCGCGGTAGAGTTGGTTGAAGATTTTTTCACGCGTGATTTCGGCCGCGAGCATGCGCATGGGCATGGTTGTGACCTCGTCTTCTTCGAAATGCCAGACGCTTTTTGGCATTTCCTCGGCGAGTTTATCGAGCATACGATCAAGGCCTTTATTCTTAAGCGCGGAGATCATGAAGGTGGCTTTATAGTCGAAATTTGCGTTTAGCTCTTGAGTGAGGGTGAGCAGTTTTTCTTTTTGGATGGCGTCGATTTTATTGAGTGCGAGGAAAACGGGTTTATCCCTTGGCAAGCGTTGTTCGATGAGCTTGGCTTTTTCGATCGCCTTTGGTTCATTCGCGCTGACGAGATGGAGGATACAATCGCCCTCATCAAGGGAGTCAAACGCCGCGCCGACCATGGCGTGTTCCATTGTTTTTTGCGCGTCGAAAACACCGGGCGTATCAATGAAGATCATTTGGTCTTTGTCTTCATGGATCATGATGCCGAGAACGCGGCAACGTGTTGTTTGTTTCTTGGGTGAAACGATGGAGACTTTTTGCCCCACAATTTGATTGATGAGTGTTGATTTTCCGGCGTTCGGCAGGCCGATAACAGCAACGAAGCCGCAGGTTGTTTCAATTGGGTTTTGGGGTGTGTCGGTCATGTCATGTCTTTCGCATGTTTTTCGATGAACGCGGTAGCTACGCGTTTTTCGGCTTCTTGGCGGGATGGCCCTTGGACGGTGATGTTATCGAAGCCTTCGATTGTGAGTTTAATGTCAAAAATGGGCGCGTGATCCGGCCCTGATTGTGCAGCAATTTCGTAGCGCGGGAGGGGCAGGTTTTTGCTTTGCGCCCATTCCTGTAATTTTGTTTTTGGATGTTGGGGTGGTTTTTTCATCGTATCGAAACGATCCGCCCAAAGTTTACGAATGAGGGCGCGGCAGGTTTCATAATCGCTATCGAGATAGAGCGCGCCAATCATGGATTCAAAAACATCGGCGAGGATGTTGTCGTTTTCTGCCCCGCCGCATGCACTTTCCGCGTCAGAGAAAATGATATATTGGCCGAGCTGCATTTCACGCGCGATGATGGCGAGGAAGCTGCCCTGTACGAGGGCGGAGAGACGCTTGGCGAGATGCCCTTCGGGTTCATTGGGGAATTTTTCGTACAGTGTTTCAGACACAGCAAGGCCAAGCACACGATCGCCCAAAAATTCGAGGCGTTCATAATTATGCTTTGCGCCTGTGCTGGAATGTGTGAAGGCGACTTCCAACAAATTTATATTTGTGAATGTGTGGCCAATTTTTTCTTGTAGGGCGAGGAGTTTGGACATGATTATTCTTTTGGTCTTACGGGGTCGATATCTTTTAGGACGCGATCATAGCGGATTGTCCATGGCCATTTCCAGACTTCGTAAATGCGTGCGAAGCTGTTGGTGGAAAAGAAGATGAAGTCAGCGCGGCCAACGAGGTTTTCAAACGGGACATATCCGACAGCATGGCTAACGCGGCTGTCCTGGGAATTGTCGCGGTTATCACCCATCATGAAATAATGCCCTTCGGGGACGGTGTAGATTTGAGTGTTATCGAGGGGCTCGTTATCGCTTTCCTCATAAATGGAGAACATCGTGCCATTTGGCAATGTCTGGATGTATTCATGCATTGTGACTTCACCGAGATATTCATCGTCGATTTTTTTCAGGCCCACAGATTCACGCGGCACTTCTTCGCCGTTTAAAAAGAGGCGGCCTCTTTTGACCTGAATGGTGTCGCCGGGCATGCCGATGATGCGTTTGATGTAATCAATGCTTGGGTTGGTTGGTAATTTGAAGACGATCACGTCACCGCGTGTTGGTTGCTTTTCCCAGATGCGCCCTTCGATGGGGGCGATGCCGAAGGGGAAGGAATAGCGCGAATATCCGTAGGCTGATTTTTGAACGAAGAGATAATCACCGACCTGAAGCGTTGGCTTCATGGAGCCAGACGGGATGTTGAAGGGTTCGAATAAGAACGAGCGAATAATGATTGCGAGCAAGACCGCTATCACCGCGGTTTTAAAGAATTCTTTGGCTTCTTCTTTGGCGTTTAAAGGTGCCTCTTTAGTTTTTACATCTTTGTTATCATCTTCGTTTGCGCTGTCTGGCGCGTCCTTGACGTCTATATTATCTGTTTCAGGTTTCAATGTCTGATCACTCGCTTGTTATGGTTTGTTTGTTTTATAGGATTGTCGCGTATCTTGCTAGGGGTTTATGTAAGGCGGCTTATAGGGGGATGGCCTCAATGATGATTTGTGCCTGCACGATGGGTGGTTCATCGGTCAAAGTGAGGTGGATAACTGCCTTATGCCCTTTGGGGGTTAGCGCGTCTAAGCGCGTTTTTGCACCGCCCGTTAGATGCATGGTGGGCGCGCCCGAGGACAGGTTTACAACGCCCATGTCCTTCATGAACACCCCTTGATTAAAACCCGTGCCGAGCGCCTTTGAGCAGGCTTCTTTTGCGGCGAAGCGTTTGGCAAGGGTTGCGATATGCGTGCCGCCGGGACGGCGCTTTTCGGCTTTTGCGCGCTCCACCTCTGTAAAGCTGCGTGCGAGGAAGCGGCTTTCGAAGCGGGTCATGACTTTTTCGAAGCGGCGAATGTCGAGCAGATCTGAACCAATGCCGATGATCATTTTTTTTGTCCTGTTACTTGCTTGGCGTTTTTATGCGCGGCGCGCTGCATCACTTTTGCGCGGGCAGATTGGGCGGC
>Ga0100402_1000074_pt1 | contig 127373 bp, 109 predicted proteins | sample CryGeyme20150102_FD_80419 | JGI IMG/M metagenome (GOLD analysis project Ga0100402, IMG submission 80419) | Groundwater microbial communities from Crystal Geyser aquifers in Utah, USA - Crystal Geyser metaG 2015-0102 | ecosystem: Environmental > Aquatic > Deep subsurface > Groundwater | place... | reverse complement strand
TTGCGTCTGGGATAAACCGCGCCTCTGGGCCCGCCGCCATGAACGATGATTTTTACGATCTGTCTGGCATGGATGCCAGACAAGCGTATCCGGCCATGGATGGCCGATATACGCGTGGTCAGTAAAAACCGAGTGAATAAGGATTACGGGCCAGAAAGCGCAAAGCAGGGGGCCGGGGAGAAGTTTCCCGGGTTGGGACGCAGGGGCTTGCCCCGCAAAGGCTGTCCAAATGCAGTCAGCGCTGGCTGGTTGCTTAAGTGAACAGCATTACGCTGATGCGGGCTTTTTTATGTCTTTTATAAGGACGTTTATACAGGAAGCTTTATATCTGCGTACTGTGCTCTTCCGTTACCTTCGGAATGACCAGCCGGAAGGCTGCACCTTGCTCGCTGTCTTCAACCTGAATATCACCTTTTAAACGCTGGTTAACGATGTTGTATACCAGGTGCATACCGAGACCTGTGCCACCGTGGCCCCGTTTAGTGGTATAGAAGGGATCAAATATTTTGGTTTTGGCTTCGGCCGTCAGGCCAATACCATCGTCGCTGTAGCGGATGACGATATTACCGCGTTCTTCGGCGGCCTGAATGCGGATGTGACCGTCTTTTTTATGCTCAAAGCCATGCAGCAGGGAGTTCATAATTAAGTTGGTTAACACCTGGCTGATGGAGCCGGCATAGGTCTGCATCCACAGTTGTTCTGAACAGTCGATTTCGACCTTATGCTGATTCTGTTTGAATTTTGGTGACAGGGTTTCAAGAATTTCATGCAGATAATCATGCAGCGAAAATTTACGGATATGCTCACCGGTCTGATCTTCAGATACTTGCTTAAAGCTTTTAATTAAGTGCGCTGCCCGCTGCAGGTTTTTATCAAGAATGGTCAGGCTTTCATCCATCATGCCAACAAATTCGACAAAATTCTGTTTGCGCATTTCGCCTTGCTCGAAGGCTTCTTTCATTTTCAGGTAATGATCTGAAATATAAGAGTGAATGGTGATGCAAAGACCGAGTGGGGTATTAATTTCGTGGGCGATGCCCGCCACCATGCCGCCAAGGGATGACAGTTTTTCGGACTCGATCAGTTTGCTCTGTGTGGTATGCAGTTCTGCCAGTGTTTGATTCAGTTCATCGACGGTGCATTGCAGGTTGTTTGTCCGTTCTTTTACCCGGTCTTCGAGTTCCAGGTTAATGGTTTTCAGTTGTTGCTGTGCCTGAGTTTTTTGTTTCAGCTCATCGTTCATTTGTTCGCTTAAGGCATTAAACGCAAGAATCAGTACATCAATTTCGTCGAGGTTGTTGCCGGGGCGGGTGGATAAGGGTTCAAAGCTGTTTTTATTCAGGCGTTCGTTGACTTCTTCGGCCATCAGGCTGATGCGGCGATTGATCAGACTGTGCACCACAAAGCCCAGCAGACTGGCAAGCAGCAGCAGGCTGACCAACTGAGCGACCATGTTGGAAATCGCCGCGCGCGAGGCCTGAGCAAAAACCGCGTCACGGTCAAAGGCGATCTCAAGAAAACCAATATCTTTGCCATTGAAGGCAATGGGCAGTTTTTCGACATCGGTATGATGCGGACGGCGACCTTCTTCAATGTTCATATTCAGGTTGTCGGTTACCCGCACGTAGCTGATGGCATCCAGGTTCATAATGCCTTTCACCTGACTGCGGATCTGAATCTCATCATAAAACCACAGACTGGAGCCGAGGGATTCTGAATAACCGACGCGGATGTCTTCCAGTTTGCGCTTAAAAGCGTCGGTCTGTTGCTGGTAATTCCAGACAACGATGGCAGCCGACACGCAAATAGACAGTGCAATGGATGCAACGGCAAAGTAGAGGATGACGCGCCATAAAATAGAATGCCGACGATGCTCGGTGGTGCTTGTGATTGGTCTGATAGTGCTGGTTTCCATGCTCATTCCGAAATAAGACCTGAATGTCTGGAGTGTCGCTGCGGTTCGGATCTTAAGAATAACGTCAGTTTAGCAGAAGGTTATACCGGCGACGGGGGGCTGCAGGCAATAAAAAAGCCTGCGCGAAGCAGGCTTTTCAGTTTCAGGGCAGTCGCAGTGCTAACGGCTTAAGGTTTGGCGCTGTAAGTTTTGCGGAACGCCGCGAAGTATAACAGCGGGATGATCACCAGAGTCAGCAGGGTGGAAACCAGTATGCCGAAGATCAGTGAGATCGCCAGACCGTTGAAGATCGGATCGTCGAGGATAAAGAAGGCGCCAATCATGGCCGCCACCGCCGTCAGGACAATCGGGCGTGAACGCACCGCAGCCGAGACGATAACCGCATCTTCAAAGCGCATACCCTCGGCGGTTTTCTGATTAATAAAGTCGACCAATAAAATCGAGTTGCGCACGATGATACCGGCCAGCGCGATCATGCCGATCATGGAGGTGGCGGTAAATTGTGCACCGAACAGCGCGTGTCCCGGCATGACGCCGATAATGGTCAGCGGAATCGGCGCCATAATAATCAGCGGCACCAGATACGAACGGAACTGACCAACGACCAGCAGGTAAATCAGGATCATGCCGACGCCGTAAGCGATGCCCATGTCGCGGAAGGTTTCATAGGTGATCTGCCATTCGCCATCCCATTTTACGCTGATGTCGTCGGTCAGTGGTGGCTGCTGAATGTACATTTGCTGCCAGTTCATTCCGGCGTCAGCCATGCCAAAGGCCATGCTGAATAAACCATAGAGTGGGCTGTCGAGATCTCCGGCCATATCGGCGGTAACAAACACCACCGGCTGCAGATTTTTATGGTAAATGGTTTTTTCAGTAATGCCTTTACGTATCTGCACCAGATCAGACAGGGCGATAAAGCGGCCATCGGCTGCACGGACTTTCATCACCAGCAGCTGGTTCAGATCGACCTTATCGCCTTCGCTCAGCTCCAGACGGATGGGCAGCGGGTATTTGTTTTGTTCGGTATGCAGATAGCTGACGTCTTCACCACCCAACGCAGTATTAATCGCCTGCACAATGCTGCTCTGGGCAACGCCCAGCATCGTGGCGCGCTGGCGGTCGATATCGAGCAGCCACTGCTCCTGATCGGCTTCCACCCAGTCGTCGGTGTCGACGATGTCCGGCGTGCTTTCAAACAGTACGCGCAGTTGCTTGGCCGCCGCAATCTGGCGCTCGTAATCCGGGCCGTAAACCTCCGCCACAATCGGCGCCATCACCGGCGGGCCGGGTGGGACTTCGACAATTTTGACGTTGGCGTTCAGTGTTTTGCCAATTGCTTGCAACGGTTCGCGTACTGACAGGGCAATGTCGTGGCTCTGGCGGTCGCGTTGGTGTTTATCAACCAGGTTGACCTGAATGTCGCCCTGATGCGGTAACGCGCGCAGATAATACTGACGCACCAGACCGTTGAAGTTAATGGGTGCTGCAGTACCGGCGTAGAGTTGTACATCTTTGATTTCCGGAACCGTCATCAGCTCGTCGGACAGCTCTTCCAGTACACGCAGGGTCTGCTCGACCGGCGTGCCTTCCGGCATATCGACGATGATCTGGAATTCCGACTTATTATCGAACGGCAGCATTTTCAGCACCACCAGTTTGAACACCGGCAGTGCTACGGCGAGCATGATCAGCGCGCTGACACCGGCAAATAACAACAGACGCTTACGCCCGGCGGTGGCCCCTTCGATAAAAGGACGCATCAGGCGGTTAAAGGCATCGTACAGTTTGCCTTGCTTTGGATCGGCTTCATCATCGCCATGAGCCGCATCCGGAATATTGTTTTTCAGCAGCTTGTACGACAGCCATGGCGTAACGACAAAGGCCACGACCAGCGAGATCAGCATACCGGTGGAGGCATTGATCGGAATCGGGCTCATGTAAGGGCCCATCAGACCGGTAACAAAGGCCATCGGCATAAGGGCGGCGATCACGGTAAAGGTCGCAAGAATGGTTGGGCCGCCGACTTCATCAACCGCCGCCGGAATGACTTCCAGCAGTTTTTTACCGCCCATGTGCAGATGACGGTGGATGTTTTCTACCACCACGATGGCGTCATCGACCAGAATGCCGATGGAAAAAATCAGTGCAAACAGTGATACGCGGTTCAGGGTAAAACCCCACACCCAGCTGGCAAACAGGGTAATCGCCAGGGTGATGAAAATGGCACCACCGACAATGATGGCTTCGCGCCAGCTCATGGCAGCCAGCACCAGCACTACAACTGCGGCGGTGGCAAACAGCAACTTGGCGATCAGTTTGTCGGATTTATCTTTGGCGGTAACGCCGTAATCACGGGTGACTTCGGCTTTGATGTTGGCCGGAATCAGGCGGTTATGCAGATCGTCGAGGCGCTGTTCAATGGCCTGGGTGATATCAATAGCGTTCATGCCCGGTTGTTTGGCAATGGCCAGCGTAACCGCCGGGCGGGAAGCTTTTTGGCCGAGTTTGCGGGTAAAGACCGCCTGGTCGGGGATGTCCGGTTGCTGCTGAATATTGGCCACATCGGCCAGATACACCAGCCCGCTTTTATCTTTGCCGACAATCAGCTGGCCGAGTTCTTCGCGGGTTTTCAGGAAGCTCCCGGCCTGAATCTGGATCACCTGATTATTCTGCACCAGCGGCTGGTGATAGCCCCCGGCATTGGCACTGAGCAGCGCATTGCGTACATCATCGAAAGCCAGACCGTGGCCGTTCATGCGCGCCGGGTCGAGCTCAACTTTGACCACGCTGTTGTGACCACCCAGGGTGTAAATATCACGGGTGCCGGGAATGCGTTTTAGCTCGGTTTCCAGTGCGTGGGCAACCTGGGTCAGCTGCGCGGCGGTTACCTGATCGGATTCCGACCAGAGCGTTACGCCCATTATCGGGACGTCGTCAATGCCCATCGGTTTGATCACCGGCGGCATCACGCCCAGATTTTGCGGGAACCAGTCGTTGTTGCTGTAGACCTGGTTGTACAGGTTAAGGATGGCTTCTTCGCGCGGAATACCTACTTCAAAGGCCACGGTCAGAATGGCCTGGCCGGGCTGGCTGATGGAGAATATATCGTCCACGCCTTTGATTTCAGACAGCACCTGTTCAGCCGGGATGGACACCAGCTGCTCGACTTCACGGGCGCTGGCACCGGGAAAGCCAATGAACACGTTGGCGAATGTCACATCAATCTGCGGCTCTTCTTCTTTTGGCGTTACCATTATGGCGAAGAATCCGAGCAGCAGGCCCAATAAGGCCAGAAGCGGAGTGATCGCCGAGTTCTGGAAAGCCTGAGCGGTTTTTCCGGAAATACCGAGCGCCATGGTTATTCTCCCTGTGAGCCGATTGCGGCCAGCTGGGCCAGAGCGTCGCTGACGATTTCATCACCGGCGCTCAGACCGGACAAAATTTCTACCAGACCGTCATCACGGTTGCCGGTACGCACCTGGCGTAACTCTGGCTGGCCGTTATCGAGCACGTAGACCGACGTCAGTTCAGAGCGTTGCAGCAGGGCGCTGGCTGGAATTAAAAGTGCACTGCGTTCACCGGTTTGGACGCGGATGATGCTCCACTGGCCCGGGTACAGATCACGACCCGTGGCACTCTGACTGCCGGCCGGTAAGTTGGCACGCAGGCGCACACTGTGGTGGCTGGCATCGGCATAAGGAAAGAGCACGACGTTGTCGGGGGTAATGCTTTGCTCACCAACGCGAACCTGAATCTGACTGGCGTTCTGATATTGGCTGGCGATGCGTTGCGGTGCATCGGCGACGGCGCGCAATTGCTCAAGGGATATGCCGGTCATCAGCGGCTGGCCTGGGCTGACCAGTTCGCCCATTTCTACATGACGGGCTTTTACCAGACCGGCATAAGGCGCTTTTACCTTGGTATAAGTCAGTTGTTCTTCCGCCTGTTTTAACGCGGCGGCGGCGGCTTTAACGCTTGCGGCGGCGCTTTTGGCGCGGGCATTACTGCTGTCGTACTCACCCTGAGACAGGGTGCCTTGCTTAAACAGACGGGCGTTACGGGTCAGTAATACCTGGGCATCTTCATTCTGTGCTTTGGCCTGGGCCAGATTGGCGCGGGCTTGTTCCAGTTGAGCCTGTTGCTGGGTATCAACGATTTCCAGCAGCAGAGCGCCTTGCTCCACCCGGTCGTTTACATCGTAGTGTACGGCTTTAATGGCACCGCTGGTCTGCGCTGAAATCGTGCTTTCGTGCACGGCTTCCAGGGTGGCTTCCAGATCAAAAAATACCGGTACGTTTGTCGGTTGCAGGGTCTGGGTTGCCAGAGTCTGTCGGGTGGTCTGGCTCTCTGCCGCCTGGGCGTTGGTGTTCAATAAAGGTAAGGCCAGCAAAGCCAGGCTCAGGGTACGCAGCAGCAAACGATGCGACGAAGGCTGTGTGGTCGGCATGAAAAATTCCTCTCTGAATTAGACGGCAGCAGGTAATAATCAATATTACTACATTAGAATATACTAATATTATAATTGCAACCTTGTCCTGACAGCCGGTGACGGGCTGGTCATCAGTATAGGGGATGCCGGGAAGTCTGATTTCTTTGGGTCTGTCTGAAGGCTTGAGAGGAGTGGACAGTGCGCCATTTTGCGGGAAGGGCTGTGGCGCTTCACGAATTGAGGAAGGTGCCCGAGGTTTACAGTATCTGCCAGGGCGCTTGCCAGGTTTCGGGCAGGCTGGCCCAGTGGCCATGATCCGGCAGGCAGCTCAGCACAATGTCCTGCGCGGCACAGCCGTCGCTTTCATCACGAAAGCAGAGCATAAACGCATGCAGATAGGTACGGTCGGCATTATCTCCGCCGTAGCGGCTGTCGCCATCAATGGCGGCCCCCAGGCTTTTCAGGGCAACGCGCAGCTGATGCGTACGGCCGGTCAGGGGTTTAAGTAAGAACAAACGTTTTTGCGCCTGTTCATCAAAGTGGCTGATAAAGCGGGTGATGGCCGGATTGTTGCTGCTGCGTTGCAGTAACCAGCTGCCGTTGCGGCCTTTGCTCATATCGCCTTTGACCCAGCCCTGTTTCTTTTTCGGCTTCTGCGCGCTTTGTGCCAGATAATACTTCTGGATCTTATGTTCCGCGAACAGAGCGCTCAGCCGCGCTGCTGCGCTGGCATTTTTGGCCAGCAGAATAATCCCTGAGGTGACTTTATCGAGGCGGTGAACCGGCCATAACGGGTAATCAAATTGCTGTTCGGCCAGTACCACCAGACCCGCTTCGCCGTCTTCGCTGTGCATGCCAATGCCTGCTGGCTTATGGATGGCCAGCCAGTCGGCGGTTTGTCCGATAACAGCGAAGGGCTGCAGGTTTTGAGGGTGAGTCATGAATGGGGAGAATCGGGTGGCAGGAAATCCGCTACTAGCGGCTTTCCTGCTCAATGATTTCCAGTAAACGACGCACCAGGGCTTCAAACAGTTGTGCCTGTTCGTTGCTGCTGTCGGCGCTGAGGCTGTACATCAGGCGTTCGATTTCGGCGCGTGACATATAGCGTACGGTAACCGGGGTGGTCATTTCTGAATTCCTTAAAAGCGATAACTGAGCAGCAAATTATGGGTCCAGACGTCACCTTTGCTGACGCCGGCCTGAAGATTTTCGCTGTTGTAATCCTTGGGGTCACGCAGGGTGGCGGCGAGGTCGAGGGTGATGGCATCAAACTGGGCGCCCACGCCAAACTGCCAGCCCCAACCGTTGAACACCCGGTAATGATCGCCGGCGGCACGCTGTACCAGCATTTTTTCATAGTGCCAGGCCGGGCCGGTGTATATACGGAAACCGGGTTCGGCCAGTCCCCAGCCCCACATTAACTGAGTCTCGCCGCCCTGAAGTTGCACGTCATCTTCACCATTAAGGCGATAAAGAATAAAGCGCGAGGCGGTATGATTGCTCTGTGGGAATTCGGCAAACAGGCTGAAGCCCTGTTGTTCGCCGTTGGGCAGATACGAAGGGGCATTACCGATATCGGCCTGGAATAGTCCGGTACCAACGCGGAAGTTGGTGGGCTCATTGCTATCGGTGGCATAGGCAGATACTGCGCAAACAGTAAGCGCTGATATCAACAGAGAGGCGCGCAGAGCGCTATGCATCGTATTGTCCTTATTCGGTGTTCTGGGCTTGGTCTGGCGTGTTTTTGCACCACTGACGAAGCGTATGGTCAGGATGGCGCCAAGGCTATCCCAGCCCTTGGATGATGGCAAGCCGGACGGCGCAGCCGGGTTGCAACGGTCTATACTGATACTCTTTATAATTAAGGAGACGATGTTCCGATGTACTATTTACGCCTGATGTTTCGCGGTTTGTCTGGCTGTTTGCTGCTGGCCCTTTTGGCGGTATCTGCCGCGTTTGCCGGTGACGACCAGAACCTGTTGGCGTACCCGGTGCAGGATGCCCGAGATACGTTCCGCAGCGGGCAGTATGAATTTGTCGGAATTCAGTTGGCTGATGGCGTAGAATTGCCTGGTCTTAAAGACTCAGAGGCGCAAACAGTACGACGCGATTATCGTATCCGGCCGCTGAACAAGCGCTGGGAAACCTTTGCTAATGTTGAAGATGATCCGGCCAAACTGCTCAGACTGCGTCAATATGCGTTGCGTTTTAATCTGACCATGTGGCGCCTGTTACAGAAAAAAGAGTTGCAGGACGCAACCCGCTATCGCTACTGAGGCCTGATACAGCCTCTTCCCGCTAATGACGTAAGAGGTTTCTGTGGATTGCCGACTCGGTTGTGGTGCCTGTTGTATTGCCCCGTCTATTTCTTCTCCTATTCCTGGTATGCCGGCGGGCAAAGCCGCCGGTGAACGTTGCATTCAATTGGATGAGCGTAACCTTTGTCTGTTGTTTGGTGATCCGCGCCGGCCAGCGGTGTGTGGTGACTTTAAAGCGGATGAGGAGGTATGCGCTGCGGATAATCCAACGGCGCTGGAAAACCTGACCTTACTTGAGAGCTCAACGGCCATTATCGTGCGCTCGTACTGACGGGAAAAATCCTCCTAAAAAAGCAGCCGATGGCTGCTTTTTTAGGGACTGGCGTTATGCAGGGGTCAGAGACGGAATTTCTTCACCAGCGTGCTGAGGTGGTTGGCCATATTGACCAGACGTTTGGCAATCTCGGTTGTTTGCTCGGCACTTTGTGAGGTGTTCAGCGAGTGCGTGCTGATGCTGTCGATGCCCTGACTGACATTGCGGCCAACCTCAACCTGCATGTGCATGCGTTTCAGTGTTTCGTCATTCAGGCTGCTCATCCGCTCAACGTGCTCGGTCATACTGTGCAGGGCTTTTGCGGCTTCATTCACCCGTTCCATCCCTTCTTCGGCGGTGCTCTGTGCTTTGTGCATGGAGTCGACGGCATGGCGGGCTTCTGATTGCAGCTGCTCGATCATGCTTTCAATTTCCTGCGTTGATTCGTGGGTGCGCTGCGACAGGGTGCGCACTTCATCCGCGACGACGGCAAAGCCACGACCGGAATCACCGGCACGGGCGGCCTCAATCGCGGCGTTCAGGGCCAGCAGGTTGGTTTGTTCGGCAATGCCTTTGATCACCCCGAGAACGCCGCCAACGTTATTACTGCGCTGATCCAGAGAGGCAATGACTTCGGCGGTTGACTGAATGGCGCTGTTCATGGTGTTGATGCTGGCGGTCGCCTGATCGGTTTTAGTGACCCCGGTACGGGCGACGACTTTCGCTTCTGCGGAGGCCTGGCTGCTCTGTTCGGCGTTGGCCATCACCAGCTGAATGCTTTCGTGCAGTTCTTCGATGGCGTGCTGAATCTGGGTTGTTTCTGTTTTCTGTGACTGAGCGGCCTGTAATGATTTACTGGAAGATACATTAATGCTTTTCGCGGCATCTTCGAGTTCGCCGGAGGAATTAACCACCTGGCGCAATGAATCAGAAAAACGTTCAATCATTTTGTTGAGCGCCATGGCTGTGCGGCCCATTTCGTCTTCACTGTCGACTTTCACCAGTTGCGTCAGATCTGAATTACGCTCCATCAGATCCAGTGTGCTGTGCATGCGACGCACCGGAGAAATAATCACTTTACGCAGCAGCAGGGACAGAATAATCAGGGCGGCGATAAACATCGTGGCCTGAGTCAAACCCATTTTCAGCATGTTACTGAAAATATGGCTATCCAGTTCCTCCAGGGAATAGCTGATGCGGATAGCACCGAGCACATCGCCTTCTTTGGCCTGATGGCAGCCGAGACAATTGGTACCGCGGTAATTTTCATGGGCCAGTACCGGGGTGAGAAAGGTCAGGGTGTGGCCATTTTTATCGTCGTTTTCAATTAATATCTCTTCACCGGCCAGCGCGCGGCGATCAAGATCATCCAGGGGATATTCATGCTCATACCCTTTACCATACATCGCGTCGATTTTGGGGCTGCGCAGCATACGCGCTTCAACGATATTGTTATCCGACAGCAGTTTGGTCCGCACCAGTTCACGATTGGAAATAGCACCGGATATCATCAGCATATTCATGGTGTCGAGGTAACCGGATGCCTTATCCCGCAGTTGAGAATGCACCATATCCGAACTCAATTTGCGCTCAGCGGAGACGGCAACACTGATGACAACAATCAGAACGAGCAAGAAGATACTGCCCAGGGCAAAGTACACTTTATGCTGTATGGACAGGCTATTACCCTTCATGAATTTTCCTTAGTTAGTGGCAGCATGACGGACGTTATATTCAAGCCTAGACCATTACTGAAAACTGGCTAACTTATTGAGAGGTAGAATATTTATGTACAAATTCGTGTTCTTTGTACCGCAATCGCATGTGGAAGATGTGAAAGCCGCCGTGTTTGCTGCGGGTGGTGGAAAAATTGGGGATTATCAGGAATGCTGCTGGCAGGTAGCGGGAAGCGGACAATTCCGCCCGTCAGCGGCGGCTAACCCTTTTATTGGCAGCGCCGGAGAACTGGAGCGGGTGGATGAGTACCGGGTGGAAATGGTTTGTGCTGATGATCAGATCCGCGCCGCCGTAGCGGCACTCAAGGCGGCTCATCCTTATGAAGAGCCGGCTTATGATGTGTGGCGGCTGGCCGACTTTTGATGGAACGTCAATGTTGAAATGAGGATGTCTTTAATGTTCTTTGGGCAATGCCTGATGTGGCTGAATATCAAACACATGGGTGTTTTGCTGCACTGAACGATCAGCAAAATAGCGCTTGAGGGTTTGGCTGACCGTCGGGAAGGCCAACTCTTGCCAGGGAATGTCTTCTTCTTTAAACAGCGCGACTTCGAGGCTTTCCTCTCCGGCACCGAACTCGGCTTCAGGTAAAGCCGCCAGAAAGAATATATGCACCTGATCAATGTGCGGCACGGTAATCATGCTGAACAATGATTGCAGTTCGACCGTTGCCTGGGCTTCTTCCAGAGTTTCACGCAGTGCCGCCTGCTCGGTGCTTTCACCGTTTTCCATAAAGCCGGCGGGCAGCGTCCAGAAGCCACGGCGTGGTTCGATGGCGCGGCGACAGAGTAATACCTGACCGTTATGAACCGGCAGTGTGCCCGCGACGATGCGTGGATTCTGATAAAAAATGGTATTGCAGGCAGGGCAGACAAAACGCGGACGGTTATCACCGACAGGAGTTGTAAAATTCAGTTCGTTGGCGCAATGGCTGCAGTATTTCATTCCTTATCCCGGCGGCTGAAAAAGAGTCGCCGAGTATAACCGACTCAGGAACCGAGCCGGAACGGGAAAGGAATAACATTATTGCCGGGTACATGGACGGGCATGGCAGTATGGTCGGCGAGTGGGATGGCTTCTGTGCTGTCTGCAAGGTTCAGACTCTCAACCATGCTGTGCAGACGCTCATGCATCATGCGCGACATGCGCAGACAGGCTGACAGTGGATTGCTGGCGCGCTGGCGCTCCATATCAATCTGAAACTGCAGGCCACGCAGACGGCGGCGGAAGTCTTCGTTGGCGTTGTTGATGGTTTTTTCAATCAGGCGCTGACGCAGCGCTTCCAGCGCATCCGGGTCATGATCGGCCAGGTTTTTCAGTTCATCAAAAGGCGGCAGTTGCACAACAGACTCTCCCCGCAGGTGTTTATTTGCATTTTTCTGGATTTAGTCTACCGAATTACAAGATGTGACAAAATCCCCCGTGAGGGTTGGTGACGCTGCCTAACTGACTGAATTACTTGATAAAAATTACCATCCTGGCGGTCTGCTTGAAGTCAAATTCGTTTAAAAACAGGATGTTAACTGAACAAGGTAAAGGTTGTTACGAGGCCAGGTAACAGATAATTGATGCGATCGTATGACTTTTTAATGACGAAAAAATATAACAGCAGTCTTATTGGTGACCTGACCCAGAGTGACACTGGCCCGCTTTTACTCCACAGATTACAATGACAACATGACTTCATCTCCGCTCTTCGATTATCTGCAACTGCGGTTGCAGCAACACCAGCCACGTAAAGTGCAGCAACCCGATCTGGCCGAAGCCGGTGTTCTGGTCGCTTTGACTGACGAAGAGCGGCCGCAAGTGGTATTGACCCGCCGCGCGGTGCACCTGTCTACCCACAAGGGGGAGGTTGCATTTCCCGGTGGTAAACGCGATCCGGATGATCAGAACATCATCGTCACGGCGTTGCGCGAGGCCGAGGAAGAAGTGGCTTTGGCGCGCAGCCGGGTAAGAGTGTTGGGCGAACTGGATCAGGTTGTGTCACGCTTTGGTTATCTGGTAACACCGGTGCTGGGATTGATTCCGGCACAGGAGCCACTGATCGCCAATCCTGGCGAGCTGGATGCGGTATTCAAAGTGCCACTCAGTCATTTTCAGTTACCTCCCAGCCGCTATTTTGAAAGCGGCCATATCCGTATTCCCAGTTACGATTTTGACGGCTTCCACATTTGGGGGCTGACCGCCATGATGATTGCAGAGATGATGAATCACCTCTGGGATTGCGATATTCCGTATAAAGTTTAGGAGCCATTATGTTTTATCAGCTGGGCGAGCGTCGTCCGACCCGTGGACAGGATGTGTTTGTTGCCGATGGCGCGAGAGTGATCGGCAGTGTGGCTCTGGGCGACAACAGCAGCATCTGGTTTGGTGTGGTTATCCGCGGTGATAACGATCTGATCTCCATTGGTGAGCATTCCAATGTGCAGGACAATGCAGTATTGCATACCGACTCCGGTATCCCGCTGACGCTGGGCAAGGGTGTAACTGTGGGTCATAACGCCATGCTGCATGGCTGTACGGTGGGCGATTATTCGCTGATCGGTATTAATGCGGTCGTGCTGAACGGCGCTAAAATCGGCAAGCACTGCATCATCGGGGCGAATGCTCTGGTGCCGGAAAATATGGAAATCCCGGATGGCTCGCTGGTGGTTGGCTCACCGGCCGTCATCAAGCGTCAGTTGAGTGAAATGCAATGCAAAATGCTGGAAGGCAGTGCCGCTCATTACGTGCACAACGCTAAACGATACCGCGAACAACTGCAGGAGATTGAGCTGTGAGTACTTCGGTTCGTTCCCCGTGTGTGAATATCTGTGCTTTGGATGATAACGACCTGTGCGTTGGCTGTTATCGCAGCGGTGAAGAGATTACCCGCTGGGGCCGTTACAGTGACAATGAGCGTCGGGTTGTGCTGCAAAAGGTGGCCGAGCGTGAGCGCAATGCAATGAATTATACCCCTGTACAGGCCGACTGACCGGCTACCTCTTTCTTTCTGATGGACAATACCATGACAACACTGGGAACCCCTTTTTCTCCGACGGCCACCCGCGTGCTGCTGTGCGGCGCCGGCGAGCTGGGCAAAGAAGTTGCGATTGAATTACAGCGTCTGGGCTGCGAAGTAATTGCCGCCGACCGCTACGCCAATGCCCCCGCCATGCAAGTGGCCGATCGCAGCCACGTACTGAATATGCTGGATGGGGCGGCGCTGCGTGCGGTCATCGAACAGGAAAAGCCGCATCTGGTGGTGCCTGAAATTGAAGCCATTGCCACCGCAACTCTGGCCGAGCTGGAGCAAGAAGGTGTGCAGATTATTCCCACCGCCCGTGCGACCCAACTGACCATGAACCGTGAAGGTATCCGTCGTCTGGCGGCGGAAACACTCAAAGTGCCGACGTCCACTTATCAGTTTGCTGATAACGAAACGGATTTCCTTAAAGCGGTGGAAATCATTGGTCTGCCGTGTCTGGTGAAGCCGATCATGAGCTCTTCCGGCAAAGGCCAGAGCTTTGTTCGTGAGCCAGAGCAGCTGGCTCGTGCCTGGGCTTATGCGCAGGAAGGCGGCCGTGCCGGAAAGGGCAAGGTGATTGTTGAAGGTTTTGTCGATTTTGATTTTGAAATCACTTTGCTGACCATTCGTCATAAAGACGCGTCAGGCAATACCGTTACCAGTTTCTGCGAACCGATTGGTCATCGTCAGGAAGACGGTGATTATCAGGAATCCTGGCAGCCACAGGCCATGACCGCAGCGGCACTGGCCAAAGCGCAGCAGATTGCCAAAGTCGTCACTGACGATCTGGGCGGGCTGGGATTGTTTGGCGTAGAGCTGTTTGTGAAGGGGGATCAGGTTATCTTCAGTGAAGTCTCACCGCGTCCGCACGATACCGGACTGGTGACGTTGATTTCACAGGATCTGTCCGAGTTTGCACTGCATGCACGGGCGATTCTGGGGCTGCCGATTCCGAATATTCAGCAGCACGGCCCATCGGCATCTTCTGTATTACTGGTGGCGGGGGAGTCGTCTTCGATGCAGTATTCCGGCCTCGATAAAGCGCTGGCCGAAATACATACTCAGCTGCGTTTGTTTGGTAAGCCGGAGGTTTCCGGTAAGCGTCGCCTGGGCGTGGCTCTTGCCCGTGGTGAGAGTATTGATGCCGCCAAAGATAAAGCTAATCGTGTAATTGCTGCCATACAGGTGACTCTGTAAAAGGAATATCCGGGCTGATCATCTGCAGCATATTGCAGTTGCGCCCGGATGCTTTGGCTTCATACAGGGCGGAATCTGCCGCCCTCAGCCATTCCTCTTTCGTCATATTTTCCAGCCACGGGCCAGACTCGCGGATCCAGGCAATACCAAAACTGATGGTCAGCTGTTTGCTGACGGATGAATGGTTGTGATGGATATCCAGCGCACGGATACTTTCGCTGATTCTGTGCCTGACAGCATCCAGATTGTTGGCATCATCAATATATAAAATCAGTGCAAACTCTTCGCCGCCAAAACGGGCAGCCATTTCATCGGTACGTTTGGCACAGCCTTTTAAAGCCTGAGCAACGCGATGCAATGCATCATCACCGGCCTGGTGGCCGTAGTGATCGTTAAAGCGCTTAAAGTAATCGATATCCACCAGAATTAAGGCCGCGGATTGGGTGTGACGTTGCAGGCGCCGCCAGGTACTTTCGAGCGCTTCGTCAAAGGCGCGGCGGTTAGGAATATTGGTCAGACGGTCAGTGTTCGACAGCTGCTCCAGCCGCGCCTGTTGCTGGCGAGCGGTATGCACCAGCTGATTGTATGTGTCGCGCAACTGCCGCAGCTCGCGGATGCGGATCGGTGTGGTAAACAGTACCGGCCGCAGCATGCCGTCCCTGTTATTCAGTTGTAAAAGCTCGGTCGCCTTGCGGATGGGGGTGATCAGCAAATGCACCAGAATGAGAAAAATACCGGTTGGAATTAACGCAATCAGCAGGAAGGTTGTCAGCACGGTACTGGTCAGAAAATTCGGAATCGCTTGTTGATGATAAATGCGGAAGCAGAATACCGGTTGTTCGTCGGGGGATATCAGGCAACGGTCATTGCTGGGACTGACCTGCAGAGGAGGCGTCAGCAAGTTGATGGGATCAGACGGGACATCAATCTGTAGCAGTGGAATGCGGGTAATCCGGCTCCAGGTTTCAAGTAAATCATCGTCCAGATGCTGGAAGAAAATCAGCCAGCCCTGCTGTGGACCACTGCTATCCGAGTGCATAATCGGGCTTAACGCTAATAAATGAGGCTGGTCATTAATCCTTTGAAACAATGTTGCCGGATGATTTTGCAGATATTCATTATGACCGTTTTTCAGCCAGCGCAGTAAATGGCCGCTGTCGGCTTTAACCAGAGATTTCTGATCGTTGTATTCCAGATTAAACAGCGGCTCACGCTGTGCATTGAGCATCAGCACCCCGGATAATTTCAGTGACGTAAAGGTGGTATCGGTGAAATTGGTATCTGTGAATTTGCTGTCGGGGGCCTGGCTGTAATTCCAGGTGTCATCCCAATAGGCATAATCCACGGCAAACGCTTCCAGATTTTCTCTCTGCAAATTGAGCACGCTGTTCAGGCTCAGGATTTCGTTCCTTTGCGTCTTAAGGGCGACATCCAGCTCTGCCGGATAAAACCAAAACCAACGCACCAGCAGTAACCCAACAAACAGCAGGGCAATGAAGATGACTGAAAGGAAAAGAAACAACTGACGGATTGAAAGCATAGGTTCTCTGTCTGGTTGTCCGTTCAGCGCGCTATCGCCCGGACAGTATCTTTTTCGGCATGCAAAAAGCTCAAAAGGTTGGTCTGTGGTAAATAGAACCATAGCCTTGGCTTTCTCGGTTTTCCTTATCTCAAAGCATAGCCGAAGCTGATGTATAAAAAGCGTAAATCGGCGTTTTTCCGCGCGTATTCTGATCTGTATGCGGTTATGGGGGGACAAATACCGGAAAGCGGCTGAAAACAGGACTTGACCTGCGAGTAACTCGAAGGTTTAAGCTGCGCTTATTGAGTCATACGCTGTGATCAGGAGGGGATATGCGGGTTCTGGAACTGGCCAGGCGCGAGCAGGTGAATGCCAATACCATTCGCCATTACGTACGGATTGGCCTACTCAATCCGGCGAAGGATAACAGTGGCTACCATCGTTTTACCGCGGCAGAACACAAGCGTCTGCGCTTTATTCTGCAGGCGCGGGATCTGGGTTTTACCCTCGATGATATCCACACCATGCTGCAGGCGGCAGAGCAGGGGGAATCGCCTTGTCCTACGGTGCGTCAGCTGATTGAGCCCCGCCTGTCAGAGGCCAGAGCCAAACTGGCGGCCATGCAGGCACTGGTAGAACGGATGGAGCGGGCGGTTGAGCAGTGGGCAGAGCAACCTGATTGTGTTCCCTGCGGAGAGCACATCTGTCATTTGATAGAAGGTGCCGATGTGCACCTGAGTGAACGTTGTGGAAGTCGGGGAGAATTTCAGCATGACTGATACAGAACGCAAGAGCTGCTGCGGCAGTGAGAAAGAATCAAAGCAAGCTGAGCAGGGCTCTTGCTGTGCAACTGAAACGAAAGAAACTGAAACGAAAGCAGCTGAGAGTTCGTGCTGCGGCAGTGCGAAAACATCCGCAGCGGCAAAGCCTGCCTCATGTTGTGCTCCTGAAATAAAAGACGCTGCAGAGAAAGTAACTGAGAATTCGTGTTGCGGCACTACGAAAACATCCACTGTAGCGGCTTCCTGTGGCACAGAAAGCGGTGAACCAGGTGGCTGTTGTCCGCCGGCAGAAAAAGGCCGCATCGACTGGATTTTATGGGGCTGCGGCAGTTTTGTGGTACTGGGTTATATCGGCTTTTTATTGCTGGGTCATCAGCCGGACAGCAGCCTGCCCTGGCTGGGTGTGATGCTGCATACCTCCTATGAAATGGTTAACGCCATGTGGTGGGGGATTCTTACCGCGTCGTTCTTTGTCGGATTACTGGGACGGATTCCGCGCGAGCTGGTGATGTCGGTGCTGGGCAAAGGTGGCACCAAACGGGGTTTATTCCGCGCAACGCTGGCCGGTTTAATGCTCGACCTGTGTAACCACGGCATCTTAATGGTGGCGATGAAGCTGTATGAACGTGGTGCCAGTATTGGTCAGGTGATGGCTTTCCTGATTGCCAGCCCGTGGAATTCATTAACTCTGACGTTAATTCTGGTCGGCCTGATCGGTCTGAAATGGACGCTGCTGTTTATCGTGGCTTCGTTATTGATTGCCTGGGTCAGCGGCTGGATTTTTGATCGACTGGTTGAGCGCGGCACTTTGCCAGCCAACCCGAATCAGGGCGAATTTCAGCAGGTGGCTTTTATGCCAACGCTGAAAAGTACCTGGAAAGAGAATGACTGGTCAGTACCGTCATTATTAAGAATGTTCTGGCAGGGCTTTAAAGAATCCAAAATGGTGTTGCGCTGGGTATTTTTTGGTGTGGTATTAATTGCCCTGGTGCGCGCCTTTGTGCCGGAAGACAGTTTCGGCATCTGGTTTGGTGCCAGCTTTACCGGTCTGCTGATGACGTTACTGGTTACCACCATTATTGAAGTCTGCTCTGAAGGTTCCAGTCCGATTGCGGCCGATTTATTTAACCGCGCGGCGGCACCGGGTAATGCGTTTACTTTTCTGATGGCCGGAGCAGCCACCGATTACACTGAAATTATGGCGCTGCAAAACACCACCAGAAGCTGGAAAATCGCGCTGTTTTTACCGCTGATTACCGTGCCGCAGGTACTGCTGATTGGCTGGCTGATGAATACGGTCGGAGTGTAGTGAGTTCGCTGTAAATAAAAACGCCGCACTAACATTGTTAGTGCGGCGTTTTTTATGCCTTGCATGGTGCTTACAGTTTGGTGAAATCCAGAATCATTAACCGGCCTTCAAAACGGTTCGGCTCAAGGGCAAACCAGTGCTCGTAGGTAAAGGCCGCAGGCCAGAGTTTTTCGCAGCTACTGCTTAATTCATCGAAGGTCGAGCGTCCCGGATCGGCCAGAATAATCTGCTTAACCCCGGCTTTTTTAGCCCGTTTAAACAAGCGCAGTAAGTCTCCGACCATTTCATCCCAGAAGCAGATATCCGCACCGATAATACAATCGAATTTCGCCAGATTCTGGCCTTTCATATCGTTGAATGATGCATGCAACGGACGTACTTTGGCGTCGTTTGCGGCAGCGACCATATCCAGGTATGGAAACACGCTGTCGTCCACGTCCAGACCGGTCACTTTGGCCTGTTGCTGGCTGGCACAATAGACCGCCGCCGGTCCCCAGCCACAGCCAAGCTCCAGCACCCGGCTGTTTTTCGCCAGCGGATTACTGCTCAGCCAGTCCATCAGCAGAAAACTGGACGACCAGGTTTTATGGCCATGCACGCTTGGCTTAGCCACTTTTTTCAGTTTGCGGACCAGAGGGTGTTTCGCGGTAAAAAGGTAAATGCCGTAGGCATACTGCATATGATCTTCGGCGAAGATTTCGAGGCGGGGCATGATAGAAAGCGCTTTGACAGACTATGTTGAGCGCCAGTCTACTGGGTTTTTTATCAGCCGCAACAGAATTGAGCTATTGCTACCTATGCCACTTTGTATAATTCTGTACAATAATTTGTATAGGTTTTCAGGAGGCTTTATGAATTTAACGACTTTTCGCCCCGTTGCGGCCGCTCGAGGTTTGTTTTCTGTCAGTCTGTTGCTGGCCGCCAGTGCTCTGTTAACAGGCTGCGCCAGTGTGCAGGTTGAGGAATACGCCGGGCGTGCTCCGGCGCTGGACCCGCGTACCTTTTTTGACGGCACCATCTGTGCCGATGGTGTGGTGCGTGACCGTTCCGGTAAGCAGATCCGCCAGTTTAATGCCCGGATTCTTGCCAGCTGGGAAGATCAGGGTAACGGTTCTGAAACCGGCACCCTTGATGAGGTTTTTTACTTCTATGATGAGCCCGGCGCGGAAGCCGTTGAGGAAACCCGCGTCTGGACGCTGACGCCCAACGGCAGCGGCGGGTATCACGCCAGCGCCACGGATGTCCCGCAGCCGACCACCATGAAGCATGCCGGTAACAGCATTCAGATGGCCTATACCCTGCGTTATGGCAAGCCCGGCGATACCCTTGATCTGGATATGGACGACTGGATGTTTCAGGTCGCCGATGGCGTGGTGATTAACGAAACCCGCATGAGCAAATGGGGGATTCATGTCGGTCAGGTGCTGTTGGTGATGCGCAAAGTACCCGCCGGTTATGAGTGTTTGCCTGAGCGGAAGGGATGACACTGATTAATTTATCTATTAGATAAATTCAACTTTGTATTAGAAATCATCGTTTTATCTCATGATTGAATTTGGCCAGAATGTGAAAATCATTCAATCATTGAGATATTACGATGACACTTTTTCATACTCTTGGCTTTCCGCGCGTCGGTCAGCAACGCGAACTCAAATGGGCGCTGGAATCTTTCTGGGCCGGTAACAGCACACAGCAAGAGCTGCTGGACGTGGCACATAGCCAGCGTCTGGCTAACTGGCAACGTCAGCTGCAGGCGGGTGCCGATTTTATTACCGCCGGTGACTTTGCCCTTTACGACCATGTGCTCAATACCAGCTATCTGTTTGGCCATCTGCCCGAGCGTGCGCGCCATGGTGACGATGCGCTGAACCAGCTGTTTCTGGCGGCCCGTGGCCGTACCCCTTGTGGCTGTACCAGCCATGCCAGCGAAATGACCAAGTGGTTCGATACCAATTATCACTATCTGGTGCCGGAGTGCCGGGCAGAGGATGAATTCAGCCTGCAACCGGAATTACTGCTGGAAGAAATCCGCGCGGCGCGTGCGGTGTATCCGAAAGTAAAAGCGGTGGTACTGGGGCCTTTGAGTTATCTGTATCTGGGCAAAAGTCTGGATAACAGCAATCGCCTGAATCTGCTGCCTAAATTATTACCGCTGTATTCCGAATTATTTGCCCTGTTAAAAGCCGAAGGCGTCGACTGGCTGCAATTGGATGAGCCGATTTTAGCGCTCGATTTACCGTCGGACTGGGCGCAGGCGTTTGAACCGGCGTATCACACCCTGCGTAATAATGGCCTGAATCTGCTGCTCACCACCTATTTTAACGGTCTGGAAGATAACCTCAGCCTGGCGCTGAATCTGCCGGTGCAGGGCGTGCATCTGGATCTGGTCAGTGCGCCGGAACAGCTGACTCCGGCGCTTGATCGTATCGGGCCGTATAAAGTGCTGTCGGTCGGTGTTATTGATGGGCGCAATATCTGGCGCTCCGATTTAAATGCGATCCGTGAATCTTTGCTGGAAGCCAAGCAGCAACTGGGCGAGCGTTTGTGGCTGGGCACCTCCTGCTCATTGCTGCATGTGCCCTACGATGCAGCCAGCGAAAGTCAGTTGCCGGATGGTGTTGGCCAGTGGCTGGCGTTTGCTCAGCAAAAACTGGAAGAGGGCGTCTTACTGCGAGATGCGTTAAATAACAGTGACGTGCTCAGTTCTGCCACCTGGCAGGCACAGGCGAATGTCATTCAGGCGCGCCGCACCTCAACGGCGGTGCATAAAGCCACGGTAAAACAACGGGCTGCCGATGCCGCCGCGTTCGACTGGCAGCGGGATTTGCCTTTTAGCGAGCGCGCTGTCCAGCAACAGCAATTATTAAAATTACCGCTGTTCCCAACCACCACTATTGGCTCTTTTCCGCAGACCAGCGGTATTCGCCAGTTACGTCGTCGTTTTAAACAGGGCGAGCTGACGCTGGCAGAATACGAAGACGGTTTAAAAGCCGAAATTGTGCATGCTATCCGCATACAGGAACAGATTGGTCTGGATGTGCTGGTGCACGGTGAAGCCGAGCGTAATGACATGGTGGAATATTTTGGCGAGCAACTGGAGGGCGTTGCGGTATCGGCCAATGGCTGGGTACAGAGTTACGGCTCGCGTTGCGTTAAACCGCCGATTATTTATGGCGATATTGAGCGCCCGCAGCCAATGACCGTGCGCTGGAGCGAATTTGCCCAGAGCCAGACCGATAAACGTATGAAAGGCATGCTTACCGGGCCGGTCACCATTTTAAAATGGGCGTTTGTGCGCGATGACCAACCCTGGTCGGCCACGGCGTATCAGCTGGCGGCCGTGCTGCGTGATGAAGTGCAGGATCTGGAGCGTGCCGGTATCCGTATAATTCAGGTCGATGAACCGGCGTTGCGTGAAGGTCTGCCACTGCGTAAAGCGGCGCATCAGCAGTATCTGCAATGGGCGGTGAACAGTTTCCGCTTCAGCGTAACCGGCGTCGCCGCCGATACGCAGATTCATACCCATATGTGTTATGCCGACTTCGACGATATTCTGCCGGCGATTCAGGGCATGGACGCTGATGTGATTACGCTGGAAACCGCGCGCTCGGCCAGTAAATTACTCGCAACACTGCAAAGCTCACCGTACAACAATGGTATTGGCCCGGGGGTTTACGATATTCACAGTCCGAATATTCCGGCGGCTGAAGCAATGCTCGCTATTTTGCGTGACTCGCTGGCGGTGGTTGCGCCAGAAAATCTTTGGGTAAACCCGGATTGCGGTCTGAAAACCCGCCGCTGGGAAGAAGTGATTCCGGCGCTGGAAGCGATGGTGGCGGTTGCACTGGAATTGCGTGAAGAGGTAAAGGTGACGGAGCAGGCCTGAATGAACAGGCGGGCCCCTAGAAGCCGCAGTCAGTAAGAAGCTTTGAGGCAGGCATGGTTAATTCCATTTCTGCCTTTTTTTTGGCTCACGCTTTCAGTGTGCGTAATGATCAACCGCAAAACTGAACACGACCTTAATCATAAAAAAAACACTGCACAGCAGAAACCATTGTGGCATGGGCAGGAGGATTAGCAGAAAAAGACCAAAACACATAAATGCCGCGCCGGAAAATTTCTGTAAGGGATGGTTTTTCAGCTGATTAATGACCAGGGCTGAGGCGATGGTAAACGCCCAGGTCAGCAGAGCGTATTCAAAAGGGGCATTTAACAGCCAGGCGATGGCTAAAATATGGACATGAATCAGGATAAAAATAAGCCTGCCTTTGGGACGTTCGGCATAAAAACGATTGGTTCCGTGCGTAAAGTTTGCAATGCAACCGGCAAACACATCCGCAACCAGTATGAGTCCCAATATTGTCTTCCAATTGAAGTCTGGATTGGCTGGCTGATAGAGAAAGAAGTACATCACAGCGCTGCCCGTCAGGGCAAAGGCCAGAGTCGCCATGATTTCGGCTATTGATTGCTGTTCGCCGAATACTTCGTGCAGTGCTTGCGGCATTGTTATTATTTTCATTATGCATTCCTGGAAGCGGAGTCAGATCAGGGGGAGCGATGCATGCTGTTCCTGTATTCAGGAAATTAACCGGGTTTCCGGACGGGCTCAATGGCTTGCCGGAGGAACAGAGTAATCCGCCGGAAATACAAATCGTTTGCTGTTTTGTGCAGGAATGCCGGGCAATAGCAGGCAGTCGTTGAAATAGGGGCGGAGTCTGTCGTCAGAGCCTGTTTAACGGTATTAAACAGGCTCTGTAAGAGAGGTTAGCTGCGTTTACGCTGCTGTTCTTTTAAGGCCAGTTTTTCCTGACGGCGCTTTTCAATGACAGACGCCAGGTCATTGCCGAGGTGGTCTTCACCACGCTGTTTGGCCAGTTGCATCTGCAGCTCACGCTGACGGAAACGCTCGCGCTGGGCTTCGTCGTACTCATCATGGCAGTGGTGGCAGCTGACACCTGCAACGTAGTGCTCGTGTTCTTTATCGGCTTCGGTGATCGGCCGACGACAGGCATGGCACTGATCGTAATCGCCTTTTTCCAGCTGATGATTCACCGTGACGCGGTTGTCGAACACAAAGCATTCGCCTTCCCACAGAGATTCTTCCTGCGGTACTTCCTCCAGATACTTCAGGATGCCGCCTTCAAGGTGGTACACCTCATCAAACCCCTGTTCTTTTAAATAGGCGGTGGATTTTTCACAGCGGATACCACCGGTACAGAACATGGCGACTTTTTTGTTTTTCGCCGGGTCGAGGTTGTCTCTTACGTATTGCGGAAATTCGCGGAAAGTTTTGGTACGCGGGTCGAGAGCGCCTTTAAAGGTACCGATTTCCACTTCGTAGTCGTTACGGGTATCGACCAGCACGACATCCGGATCAGAAATCAGAGCGTTCCAGTCGGCGGGTTTTACGTAGGTGCCCACCACACGTTTCGGATCAATGCCTTCAACCCCCAGGGTAACGATTTCTTTTTTCAGTTTGACCTTGGTGCGGTAAAACGGCATGTCATCGTCGTAGGATTCTTTATGGTCGATGTCTTTCAGGCGTTCATCGCGGCGCAGAAAATCGAGCAGGGCGTCGATGCCTTCGCGCGAACCGGCGACCGTACCGTTAATGCCTTCGGCGGCCAGTAACAGGGTGCCTTTTACATCGAGACGCAGCATTTCATCCAGCAGTGGCTGGCGCAGCTCTTCGAAATTATCCAGCGTCGCAAATTTGTACATCGCACAAACGACGTAAGGGGTTGTAGCAGGAGTCGTGTTCATAATGTCCTCGGCTGGCCGGAACGTAAATCCGGTGCAGGGGTGAAAGTACAGGGTAAATCTCAGAGCCTGTTGCCGTGAGAGGCAATAAGCGAGCGGCATTATACCGGAATCGTGCCGCCTGCCCAGTACGGCGGGCTTTGCTCTGGCTGTCTGATGGCGCGTTGCTGTCAGACCGTCATTATGCCAGCCATTAAGGGCAGGCTTAGGAATATTGGTTGAAATTAATCGCAGCCAATAGCGGCCATCGCGCTGGCAGGCTAAGTTCGGCAAGAGTGCTTCGTACCGGCAAAGGAGTGACCTGTGCGATTGTTTAACGCGCGATACTATCAGGCCGTCTGTGTTGGCTGCATGCTTCTGCTGCACTGCATGAGTGGCTTTGCCGCCAGTGTTGATGCCAGCGATGACGCTGTAACCATCGAATTGTCCTGGCAGGGGGAAGCCGATTTAGCGTTGTGGCTGACGGCACCTTCCGGCGAAATTATCCGCCCGACGCATCCCTTTGGAGAAACCCTTCCTGTCTGGCTGGAGCAGACTGACGCCAGTGAGCACTCTGCGGTACGTCAGCGGTTGCATATCGACCATCAGCTGGCGCCGGGTGATTACCGTATTGCGTTGCAGCTTGTTGCCGAAGCGGCAGCAGAGGCTGTTGATGCTGCTGGTGTCCGTTTTCAGCTGACGATGCGCCAGTACGGCCGGGTTATACGCCAGTTGAACGGGCGGTTGCGCAACAATTCTGAGCGGCAGAATTCAGCAGAGATTATCTGGCGTCTGAATGCGGCCGGGCACTGGAACAGTAACCTGCCGCTGGCACTCCTGCGCGAGCAGTTTCAGGGCGTCTGGCAGCTACAGAGTTCTGAACAGACCCGGGTTTATATAAGGCTTCAGGGCCAGAGCATGGAGCTTCAGATTTATGAAGACGGCGAATGCCAGTGGCTGGCGTTGCAGGATGCCGTTACCTTGCCTGGAGGTTTGCGCTGGCAGCAGGAGCAGTTGTGGCTGCATACCGCGTTTTTCAGTGATCTGTTGTATGGAGTAGTGGGTGAGGATGAATTCTTACCCATGCAGCAGGCTTCCTGGCCGGAAGGTGAGTGTGAGGGGATGTCGTTTTAAACAACACTGCTGCGCAGAGCATTTCACCTGACTCCCACGCTCTGCGGGTAGCTCTTGCTGGCACAGTTGCATTCCCAAGCAGAGCGTAGGAACTAGAAGAAAAACACCGTCGTCACCTGGCTCCCACGCTCTGCGTGGTAGCCCTTGCAGGCACAGTTGCGTTCCCACGCAGAGCGTAGGAACGAGAAGAAAAAACACCGTCGTCACTTGGCTCCCACGCAGAGCGTAGGAACGAGAAGAAAAAACACCGTCATCACCTGGCTCCCACGTTCTGCGTGGTAGCCCTTGCTGGCACAGTTGCATTCCCACGCAGAGCGTAGGGAGGAGAAAGGAACGAGAAAGCATAAAAAAACACCGCAATGGCGGTGTTTTTTATGTGTGCGTTACTTTGCAGGCTTTCAGCCTCAGCTGATTTTACCGGTCACCCGCACCCGCTTACTGCCGGATTCAACCGGTGCTTTCTGCGCTTCGGCTTTTTCTTTCAGCTTATCGTCGATGATATTTTTCAGCGCAATTAACAGCCCCATCGCCATAAAGGCACCGGGTGGCAGAATGGCGAATAAAAAGTCGGGATAGTCTTTTACCAGTTCAATTTTCCAGCTGGCGGCAGCCGGGCCAAACAGTAACTGCATATCGGAGAAAATCACGCCCTGACCGAGAATTTCACGCATCGCGCCGAGAATAATCAGCACGATGGTAAAGCCCAGCGCCATGGTAAAACCATCAACCACCGACGGAATAATCGGGTTTTTACAGGCAAAGGCATCGGCACGGCCAAGAATCGCGCAGTTGGTAACGATCAGCGGAATAAAGATACCCAGCACTTCGTATAACTCGTAAGTGAATGCCTGCATTACCAGCTCTGCGACCGTGGTAAAGGAGGCAATAATCATCACAAAGGCGGGCAGACGCACGGCATCGGGCACGTGGTTGCGGATTAATGACACAGAAAAATTCGAACCTACCAGCACCATCATGGTCGCCAGACCCAGACCAAGGGCGTTCACCACCGAGCCGGTTACCGCCAGTAGCGGGCACAGACCCAGTAACTGCACCAGAGCCGGGTTGTTATGCCATAAGCCATCGAGGCTGATGTCGCGCAGGGATTTCGTTGCCATCATTATTCTCCGCTGCCTGAATGCTGGGGTTCGGTCAGGCGTTGTCCCAGCAGTTCGTTTTTATGTAATTCAAAAAATTTCAGCGCCAGTTTTACCGCTTTAACAACCGCTCTCGGGGTAATGGTTGCGCCGGTAAACTGGTCAAAATCGCCACCGTCTTTTTTTACGGCCCAGCGTTCTGCCTTCGGGTTATTCAGGCTTTTATCGTCAAAACCCAGTACCCAGTCGGATTTTTTACGGTCGATTTTATCGCCCAGTCCCGGTGTTTCTTTGTGCTCAATAACGCGCACACCGGCAATGCTGCCGTCGGCGTGTACGCCAACCAGTACCGCAATCTGGGTGGTGTAACCATCCGGAGCAACCACTGGCAAAATCACGGTGTTAACCTGGCCGTTGGTGCGCGCCAGATGAATCTGGGCATCGTCCGGCAGGGGGCCAAGCAACTGCTGATTAAAGCGTTTATCGACGGCGATGACATCGGTCAGCAGGTCGTTGTCGTAGCTGCCTGCCGGCACAATTTCATTCAGGGCTTTGGCCTGAGCCATACGGATATTGTGCTCGATACGCTCTTTGGTGCCGACCTGCGCCACCGCGATGGCACCGGCGGTGACCATGGCAAACAGGCCAAGGCCAATGGCATTGCGACGGATAGATTGCAGTAAATCGTTCATGGCCGCTCCTCAGCGTTGTTTTGGCGGCAGGCCGCGTTTGGCTTTGGCGTGACCATAGGTCCGCGGCTGGGTGTAGGCATCAATAAAGGGTGCAGCAAAGTTCATCAGCAGTACGGCAAAGGCCACGGCATCCGGATAAGCCCCCCAGGTGCGGATTACATACAGCAGAATACCGATGCCGGCACCGTAAATCAGTTTGCCGCGTGGTGTGGTAGAGGCCGACACCGGGTCGGTGGCAATAAAGAAGGCACCCAGCATGGTGGCACCGCTGAGCAAATGTAACGACAGCGGGGTATACATATCTTCATCCCAGCCCAGCATCAGCGAGCACAGGCTGAGCGATACCAGCATTGCCAGCGGAATATGCCAGCTGATAATGCGGCGCCAGATCAGCACCAGACCACCGGCGAGAAACGCCAGGTTAACCCATTCCCAGCCGCCGTTCAGCCAGCCGTTAAAGGTGGCTTCGGCCAGCACGCTGTCGGCGGTGCCTTTGGCAATCAGGTGTTTGTAAGCATCCAGCGGCGTGGCGCCACTGAAACCATCGGCCAGACTGGCGGAACCGGCAAAAATCACCTGCAGGGTATCGGCAAAGCCCAGTGTCGCCTGACCGGACATCTGCGTTGACAGCGCCCAGCTGGTGGTCATCTGTACCGGGAACGACACCAGCACCAGCGCATAACCGACCATCGCCGGATTAAACGGATTGTTGCCCATGCCGCCGTACAGCTGCTTGGCAAAGACGATGGCAAAAGCGGTGGCAACCAGCGTAATCCAGAAGGGGGCAAAAGGCGGCAGGGCCAGACCAATCAGCACACCGGTTAACAGTGCGGTGTTGTCTTTCAGGAAAAACGCCAGCGGGCGCTTACGGATGCTGAGAATGGCCGCTTCGCTCGCAACCGCGGTGGCACTGGCGAGCAGCACATTGATAAAGGTGCCCCAGCCAAACAGGGCGGTAATCACCGCCAGACCCGGCAGGGTGGCAAGAATCACCGTCGCCATCACCTTGCTGGTGCTGTTCGGGCCGTGGGTGTGGGGTGAAGATAAGGTCAGCAAACCCATGGTCAGGACGCCTCGTTCGATGTTGTGCCGGCCGGCGCAAGGGCGGCCAGCTCCTGTTGCAGTTGCAATAGTTTATCCTGCTGTTTCTGTACGCCGAGTGTCAGGGCATCCACGGTGTCCAGCCCTTCGGCTTTGGCCATATCCAGACGCTCCTGCATTTTTGCCACCCGGTCTTGCTGGGCAAGGATCTTCTTGTTCAGCGCTTCGATATTGGCGGCCTGATCGGCGGCGTTATTATCAGCAGTCTGAGCGCCTGTTGCCTGAGGCGCAGCACTGCCACCGACAGTAGCACCGGCCGCAGCGCCATCAGCGACAGACGCATCGTAAGCCGCTTTGGCTTCATTCACCCGTTCCTGCTGTTTGTCGACACCGGTCTGCAGAGCATCAACGGTATCCAGCCCCTGTTCTTTGGCTTCAGCCAGACGCTTGAGTGCGGTATCCAGTCGTGCCTGAGCGGTTTCCCATTTACGCTTTAAGCGCTCCGGTGAATTCGGGTCACCTTTGTCGGTGTCGGTCGTTGCAGCTGCCGGTGCGGCTTTGGCGGCTTTTTTCGCGGCTGCAAGCTGTTTGGCCAGATCTTTGATTTTGTCCTGGGTTTTGTTCAGTGCGCTTTCAAATAACGGCACCTTGTCGGCCATGCTTTCATCGGCACGGGCGGCTTCGAGTTTTTCTTTGGTTTTCGCCAGTGCGCTTTGCGCGGCATCGAACTGCTTCTGCAGTTTTTCCAGCTCGGCGTTGCCGTCAGCTGTATTTGTAGCGGCCGCGCTGTTTGAAGCTGCTGCGCTGTCTGCGGCGACCGCAGGCTTGGCGGCCTGAGCTTTAGCCGCTGCTTCGGCACGGGCTTTACGCTTGGCTTCTTTTTCGGCGACTTCGCGTTCCTGACGGGCCAGACGCTCTTCAAAGCGCTGGCGCGCGCGTTCGGCCTTGGCCTGGGCTGCGCGCTCTTCGCGAATGGCGCCTTTGGCGTAACGGTAATACTGCACCAACGGAATATGGCTCGGGCACACGTAAGAGCAGGCGCCGCACTCGATGCAGTCAAAAATATTGTGCTGTTCGGCTTTGTCGAACTCCTGACTCTTGCTGAACCAGTACAACTGCTGAGGCAACAGGTCGGCCGGACAGGCATCGGCGCACATGCCACAGCGGATACAGGCCATGGCGATATCGTTGGGCGGTAATTCTTTTTCGGTCGGTGCCAGCAAACAGTTGCTGGTTTTGGTGATCGGCAGATCCAGACCGGGCAGGGCAAAGCCCATCATCGGCCCACCCATAATCACGCGTTCGCGCTGCTGTGGCTGGTAGCCGGCCAGTTGCAGCAGGTGGCTGACCGGGGTGCCGATTAAGACTTCCCAGTTACCGGGCTGCTGCATCGCATCGCCGGTTAAGGTGGTGATGCGCGAAATCAGTGGTTCGCCAAAGGCGACGGCACGGTAAATGGCGGCCGCGGTGCCGACGTTCTGACACACCAGACCGAGGTTGGCAGGAATGCCACCGGCCGGGACTTCTTCGCCGGTTAAAATTTTGATCAGCTGTTTTTCACCACCGGACGGATATTTGGTGGGAATGGTCACCACGTCGATATGGTGTTCTTCACCCAGCTCAACCAGCGCGCTGTTCAGGGCGGCAATGGCTTGCGGTTTGTTGTCTTCAACGCCGATCATGCAGCCTTTGGCGCCAACAATATGCAGCAGAATCTGTGCGCCCTGAATGACCTCAGCCGCGCGCTCGCGCATCAGCATGTCATCGGCGGTGATGTAAGGCTCACACTCGGCGCCGTTCAGAATCAGGGTATGAATCTCGCGCTGGCCGGTGCTCAGCTTAACCGCGGTGGGGAAACCGGCGCCGCCCATACCGGCAATACCGCACTGGCGGATATGCTCGGTCAGCTGACGCGGGCTGATATCGCTCAGATGCTCAAGGCCCAGCTGCTGATACAGGCTCTGGTGTTCAGTCCAGCGCTCGGCACCATCGGGAATAATCACAATGCAGTCTTCCTGCAGGCCGGAAGCGTGCGGCACGGCGCGCGGTTCAACGGCGGCGACGGTGCCTGAGGTTGGCGCATGCAATGGCACCGAGACAAAACCATCGGCGGCGGCAATCAGCTGGCCTTTTAATACCTGGTCACCGGCTTTTACAAGTGGTTTGGCGGCGGCACCGATATGCTGGTGCAGCGGCAGTACCAGCTCGGCTGGCAGGCTGGCCTGCTGTATCGGCGTGGCGGTGGACTGGGCTTTGTTTTCTGCCGGATGAATACCGCCATCAAAATTGTGCAGGCGAATCAGGTTGGTCATGCGGCGTCTCCGGCCAGGTGGTGATGACGGTCGGTGGCAATCAGTTCAACGCCTGAGGTCGGGGCCTGCCAGTACCAGTTGGATTTATCGACGCTGACCGGAATCATATCGATACAGTCGACCGGGCAGGGCTCCACACACAGGTCGCAGCCGGTGCATTCATCGGCGATGACGGTATGCATCTGCTTGGCGGCGCCGAGAATGGCATCGACCGGACAGGCCTGAATGCACTTGGTGCAGCCAATGCACTCATCTTCGCGGATAAAGGCAACGGTGGGCACGGCTTTTTCGGCGCCGTGTTCGGCGTCCAGCGGCTCAGGTTCTACGCCGAGCAGGTCGGCCAAAGACTGAATCGTACCTTCGCCGCCGGGCGGGCATTTGTTGATTTTTTCTCCGCCGGCAATGGCTTCGGCGTAAGGCTTACAGCCCGGATAGCCGCACTGACCACACTGGGTCTGCGGCAGCAGGTTGTTGATCTGATCGACAATCGGGTTGCCTTCTACTTTAAAGCGGATGGCGGCAAAACCCAGAACGGCACCAAAAATAACCGCCAGAACGGCCAGCAGGCCGACCGCAATAACAATGGTCCAGAGTGCAGCTGACATGAAAACTCCTAAATACTGACCAGACCGGTAAAGCCTAAGAACGCCAGCGACATTAATCCGGCAGTGAGCATAGCGATGGCCGAGCCCTGAAAAGGCTTGGGTACGTCGGCGACGGCCACACGTTCACGCAGGGCGGCGAACAGTACCATCACCAGCGAGAAACCCACGGCGGCACCAAAACCATAAAGAATGGATTCGACCAGGCTGTTGTCGCGTTTGATATTCAGCAGGGCCACACCCAGTACCGCGCAGTTGGTGGTAATCAGCGGTAAGAAGATACCCAGCACGCGGTACAGCAGCGGGCTGGTTTTGCGGATGGCCATCTCGGTAAAGCCCACCACCACGGCAATCACCATGATAAAACTGATGGTTTTCAGGTAGGCCAGATCCAGCGGAATCAGCAGGTAGGTGTACACCAGATAGCTGCACACCGATGCCAGCGTCAGCACGAAGGTGGTGGCCGCGCCCATGCCGATGGCGGTTTCCAGCTTGTTGGATACACCCATAAAAGGGCAGAGACCGAGGAACTGCACCAGCACGAAATTGTTGACCAGAATGGTGCTTACCAGAATCAGCAGATAGTCAGTCATCAATGGCTCCGCAGCACATGTGTACCGTCGATATTAAAAAATGGGCGCGCATTATCCCAAAACTGTGTTATTTCGGACAAGAAGGTTTTTTTCGATTCTAAGCACCGTTTGGAATAAGCTTAGTGGTTGTTACGTCTATGGCTTGTAACGGCCGCCTTATTGGCATGCCTGCCGGGGATGATAGCGGCCTGCTGGGGGAAGGTACTGATGCGGGTCAAGGATATAACCGGATGGTTATTTTGAGGCGAAAGGCAGAAGCGGAACTTGTCCGCGACAAAATCATAAGGTTCAACTTACCCGGCAAGCACAGTGTGAGAGTGGCTTTCAGCCGCGATATCTGCACGCTTTGCATTCGTGCTTGCCCGTTTTGCCAGAGGGTAGTAACGTAAATGCCAAATGAGTCAATAGATTGCGACCTTGTTTTACAAATTTATATGCGCAAAGGCATTGGATTAACAGGCGTGCGCGTTTTTCTGAAAGGGATTTTTGAGTTATGGACGATTTCTCAGCTGGGTCAATGAGTTATGCAGGGTTTCTCGAAAGAGCCGCCCGGAATAAATGCGCAAGCACACTGATAATCGGTTAGCCGTATTGGTGCTATGGAAGTGTATACAAGCATTTATGATATCACAGAACACGGATTTTCAGGTTGGAGGTTTGCCGTTCCTGGGATACTGTTCCTGGTTGTGGGCTTAGCTTTATGGATAATGCCGATAATTCATGCCAAGAAGCTAAAGTTGGTTGGAAAGACTTGCTTCTTCTTCTCTGTTTTATGGTGTATTGCTGCTTTTGGGCTCAGTTACAGAATTCACATTGATGCAATTGAAGCATACAGGCAGCATAATTATCAGGTTTATTCCGGCGTAATTAAATCAAGCGAGGGAAAATTAGGTGAGGCTACGGTGGAAATTTTCAAAATCGGTAATAAGCGACTTTGGGATGACAATCTGCCAGTAGGGCAAAGAATAATACAACCAGAATTACCTTCACTTAAAAATGAAGTCGGTAGCAACTTGCGTATTTACATGGCTAAAGGTCTGGTGTTGAAAATTGAAAAAGTAACTAGTTTTCAATAGGCTTGGTATCAACTTTGAATCGCGACAATAGCTCGGGCTCGCCGCAAAGTTGGACGTTACGCCGATAGTAGTGAGAAAATCTAATGCAGTGGTGGGCCTACATATACCTGATCATTTTGATCGCAATGCATGTTTTTGAACAGATAAAGAGCTTTGAAAGTTGGTTCGATTTTATCGTAGAGTCTATAGAATTATCATTTGTCTGTATTTTTATTTTTGCCTTTTATTACCCTTCGGTTGGGCATTTTTTTGGATATGCAATCTTTATAATGTTGATTCTTGGTTTTGTGTATAAAGTAACGCATATGATTAAAGATATTATGGAATATAAAAGTGAATCAGAATCACGTTATAAAAAGATCACGCTTACTATTGGTGTTCTATTGTTTGTCCCAACTGTTGCATTCGGGTATATCTTAGGTCTGATCGTCGGGTTAAGAAATGTATAACAAAGCAAGACGCAATTGCATGGCAGGCTGTGTGGGACTCGCTTCACTCGCCTGTGCTTGCAGGCGTTATAGTTCTTAGAGTAGACAAGGCGCCTGTGCTGATAACGCGCCTTATCTCCGTTATGTGGTCTGCAACAGAGACTGTCACAGCGGCCTTATCGACTCATCTGTTTAAAATATAACCACCAGAGCATCCGACACAGCGGACACTGACATATCCTGAATGAGGAAAGCTTGCACCGGCGGGAAATGTTGGCACACTCTGCTGTCATATCCGTCTGCCCCTGAGGTGGTGGGGCAGGCAAACACAATAATAAATCTCTGCATCGGACTGGCGTTGTGCCAGCTGCTCTCAGGTCGCCTTCGTAGTAAAAGGGGCCGCAGTGAGGGGCTGACTGCCGGAGTTGTAATGGATAGCTGCTGATGAACACTGTTGTTTTGGGGAAGATGCGCTGCGGCGGGTTTACTGGTCGTCTGCAGGCTGGTTTGCAAAACGTTGGCTGGCTGAAGACTGTAAGCGCAGTTACCGGGCGCTTTGGCGATGCAGTAAATAAATAGGCCCTCGTCTTGGTGGTTGCTTGTCTGAAAATGATTAATCAGACCTTTTGAATAAGATTGTTAAGGAACGAGAATGCCGATAAATATAGATGTCTTGTTGTCTATTTTGGTTGGTGGATTATATGGTTCTATATTCTCCTTTGTGCTTGTCTCACTGTATTCTTGGGCGCTAAGCCAGAAGGGTAGTGTTCGAATTTCAGTTATCTTGTTTGTTTCATTTTTGGGGCCATTGTTTATGGTTTTACACAAGAAAACAGTTATTTTTTTGGTCTGGAAGAAACTGAGAGTTTTAGCGGAGTAGTGTTTGCGATTGTAAGTATTTTGGTTTTTATTATATATGGGATGAAACTGAAAATATTTTCCCGAAAGCCGGGGAAATATTAATTATCTAAGGGGTACCTATGATGTATTCAGTGTTAGCCTCGGTTTGCTGAAAAGTTCAGGTCAAGATGCCAATTTAAAGGATGCTGTGGTAGCTATGTCTGTGCTGAAAAATCTGCTTCAATATCATTTCTCGCGAATACTTTCGGAGGGAAGGTAGGTACGAATATTCAGCGGAGAATTGGTCAAGGGATTGATGCCCCTGCAAAGATTCTACATGAGGTTGCGTCATCATTGACTGTAGCGCAGAAAGTATTCTTGGCTTAAATACTGTCCTCTTCTTTAAATATCACTGTAGAAGAAGCTGAGAGAATATTGAGTGAGGTTTTGAATGACTGTTAATAAAAAATGGGTTGTATTTCATTGTGCTCGATGTGGTAGTTCAATGAAACGTTTATACCTGACTAATGCATTTGGTGCGCTTGGGTACATAGGTGGACGTTTCAAATGTCCTTGCTGCGGACTGCTGTATTCGTCGTCTGGTTGGGTGGCTGGGGTTTACAGCTTGGGTTTTTATTTGTTAGCAGCTTTTTGCTTTTTAGGCATTGCTTTTTTCGGGGGGGGTAAGAAATTTGATCTTTTAGGTGTGGGAATATTTCTTTCAATGACTCTTATTTTTTTATATGCGTATGGAGCGCTTCGGCCTTTAACTCCTGTTTTGCATAAATTTAAATCACCAAATGGTCAGGATTAAAAGAAGACTGCTTGCTGGTGCATCTCTGAATAATCAGTGCTCACTTCGGTTTGCTTTATGTGTTCAGATAAAAACGCTATGCTTAAGGTGTAAAAGGTTACGTTAAAGAGTGTCAATAAAGTTGTTTTTCAGAAAGTCCGGCAAGGCGTCGACTCAATACCAATGGTATAATTTATGAAGGATTCATGATTTATATAGAATGCAATAGTTGTTGATTATAATGAGGGCGTGTGTATGCAGAAATATGTTGTTTTTACATGTGTCAGATGTAAGAAGTCACTTGGAAAGTTGACGCCAAAAGGAATCTTCCAGATTTTGGATAGTAGGGGGATGGTCTACAAATGTTGCAACTGCGGACGTAGATATCAGACGACTGCATTCGCCTTTTTTATTCATCTGGCTGTCGCTGGTAGTCTTTTGATTTCAGGATTGATTTTTTCGGGATATTGTTTGGGGTCTTTGTATATATCATTGCTGGTATTTTCATTATTCTTGATTTACTACGCTGCTTTTATGCCGTTGAAGCCTGTTGTATTAAAAATGAATAATATTATTAAGTAAGTCGCCTGCGCATTGTAAGTTTTCAGATGAAGTCAGGAGTGTGTGGTGGATGAGTGCTTAAGTGGGGGGGTGATGTCATATACATGGTTTAAGCTATATTTCGAGACGCCGAGTAGAGTGAAACGACGCTATCTTGATCAAACAGGTCAGTCTGGTTTTGATTTGGCAGAGTCTGTAGGTGGGAAGAAAACTCGCAGTCCGCAGCTTCCTAAAACGGTACCATTTTTTGATTGAGAATAAAGTGCTTAGAGTTGTATGTCGTTCAGTTCTGATTGTTGCGGTTCTTTGGCTGGTTTACTTTGTGTGGAAAGCTATTGTGTCATCGCCTTATTACCATCTTTTTGAGCAGCGCTTTGATGGTGGTGAACATTATAATCTGAAAACTGATTGCAGTGGCTTTGGTGTTTTTAATCACTTGGTATCCAGGGATAATGATCAATTTCTGATTTCGTATGTCTCAAATGAACATTTGAGATGGTTTTCGTTAGTGAAGCGAGACTCCATTGATGATGAGGTGATTTACATTCAGCCAGAAAAGTATCCGGATTTTTTATTGATTGAGAGAGCGGGGTTTGATTCTGGTATGTTGGTTTTTCTTTATTCTCAAAAGTATGGGGTTTTAATTGGTGTGGATAAATACCAGCTGGAAGATAATTTTTTCCAGAACTTTATGCGAAGTTACGGTTGCTGTTTGAAGGAAAGTTTCAAGTAAGGTTCGGTGATGGATTGAAAAGGTAGCTGAACTAAAATTTGTCCAATAAACTGAAGTGGGTGGTGTGTGAAACGTATTGTTTTTAACCGGATTTTAGTTCTGGCTATGCTGATATACAGTGTTTTTGTGTTCTTGCCATATTTTTATGGTTCGTTGTATTCTGAGGAAGAGCTGAACTTTCTGTTTTACATGCCAGTCAATCCATTGTTTGAAATCCCTTATTGGTTTGGCTGGATCATATATGCGTTGTCGATGTTTTGTTATCTGAGTATCTACTTTGGCTATACAATAGTTCGGTATCTGTATGTCGCGGTTTTGTTTTTTAATGTGCTGTTTAGTGCTCTCTCTGGAGTGGCGGCGTACACAGGGTTTGAAATCTCTGTAATCGTAATTCTCTCGACGATTGATGGTATTATCTTGAGTTTTTTGTTTTTAAAAAACAAAATTCTGGTTGATTACTTGGCTGCGTGAAGACCTTGTTGGTTATCGTGTAGCTTGATTTCGTGCTGGTCGTTGTTTTGTGCTGCTGTTTTATCGTGCTGCTATTGCCACGTGTCGTATGGATTTTCGGCTGGATTGCAGAGTGGCAGCAGAATAACAGCAGGAATACAGCTATCTCATCCGGAGGATGGGCGTTAATCCGGCAATCCCTGCGCTGATCAGGTGCCTTCGCCGTTATGGAGTCTGTAACAGAGCCTGCAACGGCAGCCTGATTGCCCCTTCTGTTCAAAATATAACCACCAGAGCATCCGACACAGCGGACACTGACATATCCTGAATGAGGAAAGCTTGCACCGGCGGGAAATGTTGGCACACTCTGCTGTCATATCAGTCTGCCTCTGAGGTGGTTGGGCAGGCAAACACAATAATAAATCTCTGCATCGGACTGGCGTTGTGCCAGCTGCTCTCAGGTCGCCTTCGCAGTAAAAGGGGCCGCAGTGAGGGGCTGACTGCCGGAGTTGTAATGGATAGCTGCTGATGAACACTGTTGTTTTGGGGAAGATGCGCTGCGGCGGGTTTACTGGTCGTCTGCAGGCCGATTGGCGAAAAGCTGCTTTGCAAAAGTCTGGCTGGCTGAAGGCTGTAAGAGCTGTCTCCGGGCGCTTTGGCAGCGCAGGTCTATGGCTGGCAGGTGCAGTGTTGCTGGCGGGGTGCACTGATCAGGCCTGGAATAATCCGCATCCGGAATCCGAAGCCAGCGCCAACATTCTCTATTCGAGTTTTTCTGAACGCCCCAAATTCCTTGATCCGGCCCGCTCTTACAGTGCCGATGAATCGCGCTTTATTGACCAGATTTACGAGCCGCCTCTGGCTTACGACTACCTTAAACGCCCTTACGAGCTGATTCCAAATACCCTGACGGCGATGCCGGATATCCATTACAGCGATGTCGATGGTAATGAGGTGGATGCCGACAGCGAAAACATTGCCTTTTCTACCTACCATTTTCAGTTACAACCCGGCATCCGCTATCAGCCGCATCCGGCCTTTGCCCTGAACGAAAACGGTGAATCACGTTATCTGTTTGCTTCGGCCGCCGAATCAGAGCAATACCGCAGTCTCGACGATTTTACTGAGCAGGGCAGTCGTGAACTGGTGGCCGAAGATTATGTGTATCAGGTTAAACGCCTGGCCGACCCTAAATTGCTGTCGCCGGTACGCGCACTGCTCAGCGATTATATTGTCGGCATGACGGAATTCAGTCAGATGGCGAGTGATACGCGTAAAGCGCTGGAAGAAAAAGCAGGCAAGCAGGCCTGGCTGGATTTACGCCAACTCAGCATGGCCGGTGTTGAAGCCCAGAGCCGTTACGATTTTACCATCCGCTTAAAAGGCAAATATCCGCAGTTTAAATACTGGCTGGCCTTTCACTTTTTTGCGCCCATCCCCTGGGAAGTTGACCGTTTTTACCATCAGCCTGGGCTGGCCGACCACAATATTGTGCTGAACTGGCATCCGGTTGGCAGTGGTCCTTTTATGATGACGCGCAATAACCCTAACGAAGTCATTATTCTGGAAAAGAACCCGAATTACCGCGCCGATTATTATCCTGCGGAAGGTTCGTCTGAGGATGTTGCAGCCGGTTTACTGGATGACGCCGGAAAGCAATTGCCATTACTGGATAAAGTGGTTTACCGGCTGGAAAAAGAAGCCATTCCGCTGTGGACCAAATTTATGCAGGGCTATTACGACCGCTCTGGTATTGCCAGTGACAGTTTTGATCAGGCGATCCGCGTCAGCAGTGATGGTATTGGCCTTAGCCCGGAAATGACGGAGAAAGGCGTAACGCTGGAAAAAGAAGTGGTGCTGGGCAGTTATTATCTTGCTTTTAATATGCTCGACCCGGTGGTCGGCGATAACGGGGATGCCAAAAGCCGCGAGCGTGCACGCAAGCTGCGTCAGGCGATCGCCATTGCTTACGACCAGCAGGAAATGATTTCCATCTTTGCCAACGGCCGTGGCGAAGTGGCGATGAGCCCGATACCGCCGGGTATTTTCGGTTATCAGAGTGGCGAAGAGGGCATTAACCCTTATGTATTTGACTGGGTGGATGGCAAACCACAGCGTAAATCGCTGGAAGAGGCTAAACGGTTATTGGCAGAAGCCGGTTACCCGGGCGGCCGCCATGCTAAAACCGGTGAGCCGCTGGTGCTGAATCTGGATACGCCGACCGGTGGCAGTGGCGGCAGCGCTATGCAGAACTGGATGATCAAACAATTTAAAAAGCTGAATATTCAGCTCAATATCCGTGGTACCGATTACAACCGCTTTAAAGAAAAAATGCAGACCGGTAATGCCCAGTTATTCCAGTGGGGCTGGCTGGCTGATTATCCGGATGCCGAAAACTTCCTGTTTTTACAGTACGGCAATAACGGTCAGGTGATCAGCGGTGGCAGTGGGGTAAATTCCACTAATTACAATAATGCCGAATACAACCGTTTATTCGACCAGATGCAGCTGATGGAAGACTCGCCGCAGCGCATGGAGATTATCCGCCGTATGATTGCCATTCTGCAGCGCGACGCGGTGTGGGCATCCGGCTGGCATCCGCATTCCTATGTGCTGAATAATCATTGGGTACGTAATGTTAAGGCCCACGGCATCAGTAAAAGTGTGGTGAAGTATTTTGCCGTGGATACTGAACAACGCCGTCAGGCACAGGCGGCCTGGAATGCTCCGGTGTTATGGCCCATTTTTGTCGTCGTTGGAATTCTGCTGGTTGCGTTGCTGCCGGGTTATCGTGGCTTCCGCCGTCGCCAGCAGCGTCGTATTCAAACGGCGCTGACAAATACTACACCTGCAGAAAAGGAGGGCTGACATGCTGGCTTATATTATCCGTCGTTTAGCCTACGCTCTGCCGATTCTTCTCGGTGTAAACCTGCTGACCTTTGCCCTGTTTTTTATGGTGAATACACCGGATCAGATGGCACGGGTGCAGCTGGGTGATAAACATGTCTCAGAAGAAGCCATAGAACAATGGAAAACCCAGCGCGGTTATGACAAACCCTTATTTATCAACACCGCTGAAAACAGTGAAGGGCTGCTGACCGATACCATCTTTTTTGAAAAGTCAGCGCGGCTGTTCGTGTTTGATTTTGGCAAATCGGATGAAGGCCGGGTCATTGGTGCCGATATCAGTGAAAGGATGTGGCCGAGTCTGGCGGTTGCCTTGCCGACCTTTATTATCGGCATCAGCGTCAATATTGTATTCGCGCTGTTTGTGGTGATGTTCCGCGCCAGTGCGTTTGATACCGCTGCGATGGTGCTGTGCGTGGTGCTGCTGTCGATATCCGGGGTGTTTTATATTCTGGGCGGGCAGTATTTCTTTGCCAAACTCTGGCATCTGGTGCCGATTTCCGGCTATCTGGCCGGCACCGATGCTATTCGTTTTCTGATCTTGCCGGTGATTATCGGCGTGGTTGCCGGTATCGGTGGTGGTACGCGGTTGTACCGCACGTTATTTCTGGAAGAAGCCAATAAAGATTATGTGCGCACTGCGCGCGCCAAAGGGGTGTCGGAAACCGCGGTATTGTTCCGTCATATTCTGCCTAATGGCCTGATTCCGATTCTCACCAGTGTGGTGGTGGTGATCCCATCGTTATTTATGGGCAGCCTGCTGATTGAGTCTTTCTTTGGCATTCCCGGTCTTGGCAGTTACACCCTGGACGCCATTCAGGCGCAGGATTTTGCCATCGTGCGCAGCATGGTGTTTCTTGGTTCCGTACTCTATATCCTCGGTCTGATTCTGACGGATATTTCTTACACCCTGGTCGATCCACGGGTAAGGCTGTCCTGATATGAGTGACCTGATATGAATGAATTGACGTCTGTTATGAATGAATTACTGAGCATTAAGCCTGTCGTGTTGTGGAGCGATGTGCTTATTTATATTCTGGTGGCCAGTCTCGGACTGTTTTTTTACCAGTTAAGTAAAAACCCGCTGGCGCGTCAGCGCTGGCGTACGGTGTTTCACTCCCGTGCCGGTGTCGCATCTTTTATTGTTATTCTGTTTTATCTGTTGATTGCCTTGCTGGATTCTCTGCATTACCGCGCACCTCTGGAAAAAACCGAAGGCAGCGATGAAGTACATTACAGTCAGGAAGTGCACAGCGTTCTGGATGTAGTGCTGACTGAGCTGCGCAATAAAGACGAAAAAACCTATTCGGCACCGTTCGCAATTTATTCTTTCGCCAAAGAGAATATGCAAACCGACGATGGCGTGGTGTACCGCGATTTTCCGCGTTTGGCGAATGCCGGGCAGCATCTTGCCGATGAGGCTGATCATGGCAAGGATGTTTTTGTCCGCTCTATGAAGGCATTGCTGGTGGCGGCCTTTATCAGTGCGGTGATTCTCGGTTTGCATATTGCCTGGCGTCAGCGTCAACAGCGTCAGCAGTGTAGCAGGGGGCTGACCACTCAGCAGACATTGCCCTGGGGAACCATTTATCTGACGCTGTCTTTATTGGTGCTGGCCTGTTGCTGGGTGCTGGAGCTGAGTAAGGTGTATCACATTCTGGGCACTGATAAGGTCGGACAGGATGTTCTGTACTGGAGTATTAAAGCCATCCGTACCGGGGTGTTAATCGGTACCCTGGCAACCCTGTTGACGCTGCCGCTGGCGATTGTGCTGGGTATCAGTGCTGGCTACTTCAAAGGCTGGGTTGATGATGTGGTGCAGTATATTTACACCACATTAAGTTCTATTCCGGGCATTCTGTTAATTGCCGCATCGGTGCTGCTGATTGATGTGTATATCGAGACTCATCCGGAGCAATTTAATCTGGTGGCTGTGCGGGCCGATTTTAAATTCCTGGCGCTGTGTTTTATTTTAGGTATGACCAGCTGGACCGGCCTGTGCCGCTTATTGCGTGCGGAGACGTTAAAAGTCAGCCAGCTCGACTATGTGCAGGCGGCTCATGCCTTTGGTGTTGGCCATAACCGTATTATTTATCGCCATATCCTGCCCAATATCACCCATATTATTCTGATTGCTCTGGTACTGGATTTCAGCGTCTTTGTGTTGGCCGAGGCGGTGTTGTCTTATATCGGCGTCGGCGTTGATCCGTCGATGGCCAGTTGGGGCAATATGATTAACGAAGCGCGTTCTGAGTTATCTCGTGATCCGGTGGTGTGGTGGTCGGTTGCGGCGGCCTTTGTGCTGATGTTTGTGCTGGTGCTGGCGGCGAATTTATTCTCCGACCGCGTCCGTGATGCCTTCGATCCACGGTCGGCCTGAGGAGAAAGTGATGGAATTATTACAGGTCGAAAATCTCAGCATCGAATTATTACCGGGCAAATATCAGCAGGCGGGGCGTTTGCTGGTTAAACCGGTGAGTTTCAGTATTCGCGCCGGAGAAATTCTGGCTCTGGTAGGCGAAAGTGGCTCGGGTAAATCGCTGACGTCACTGGCGTTAATGCGCCTGCTGCCGGAAGCGCTGGCCATCCGCAGTGGCCGGGTGCAACTGGCCGGAACCGATGTGTTTAATCTGACCGAAGCGCAGATGAACTCGGTACGCGGACGCATGGCAGCGATGGTATTTCAGGAGCCGCAAAGCTCGTTAAATCCGGTGCAGACTATTGAACAGCAGATTGGCGAAGTGCTGCGTTTGCATAAAGGGTTAAGCGGTGCCGCGCTGCGTGAAAAAATCATCAGTCTGTTGCACGAGGTTGGCATTAACGATGCTGAGCAGCGTTTAGGCTGGTATCCGCATCAGCTGTCCGGCGGTCAGAAGCAGCGGGTGGTGATCGCCATTGCGCTGGCCTGCGAGCCGCAATTACTGATTGCTGACGAACCGACCACCGCACTGGATGTCACCATCCAGAAACAGATTCTGGAATTACTTAACGAATTACGTCGCAAACGCCAGCTGGCGGTGCTGTTAATTACCCACGATATGGGCGTGGTGGCACAGATGGCCGATCGTGTGGCGGTGATGCGCTATGGCGAAATTGTTGAGCAGGCGGTTGCCAGCGAATTTTTTGCCGCGCCAAAACATGAATACAGCCGTGCGCTGATTCACTCATTACCCGATCGCCGCCATTTTTTATCTGCTCCGGCGCAAAGTGAGCCTTTGCTGCAGTTAAAGGATGTGCGTGTCTGGTTTGCCCAGCGTAAAGGTATTCTGCAGCGGGTGGTTGGCCATACTAAAGCCGTGGATGGCATCAGTCTGAGTATTGGCCGTGGTGAAACGCTGGCTTTGGTAGGTGAGAGTGGTTCGGGTAAATCGACCGCCGGGCGCGCTATTTTAAGTCTGGAGCCTCTGGCCGGTGGTGAGCTGTATTTTGCCGGTGAGCGTATTGATCAGCTCAGCCAGCGCCAGTTTCTGCCGTTGCGCAAACGCATTCAGGTAATTTTTCAGGACCCGTTTTCATCGATGAATCCGCGTATGAATGTGCGCGATATTCTGGCCGAAGGCATGATCGCTTTAAAGGTTGAGCCGGATGCGGAAAAACGCGAACAACGCCTGCAGGCATTGCTGCAGCGGGTCGGGCTGGAAGTCGCGCACCTTGATCGTTTTCCCCATGAGTTTTCCGGCGGCCAACGCCAGCGTCTGGCCATTGCCCGTGCCATTGCGGTGGAGCCTGAGCTGATTATCTGTGATGAACCAACCAGCGCACTGGATGTTTCTATTCGTGGTCAGGTGTTGCAGCTGTTGCAGGAATTGCAGCAGGAAATGGGCTTGTCGTATCTGTTTATTACCCACGATCTGTCGATTATTCCGCATCTGGCGCACCGCGTGGCGGTGATGAAAGACGGCGTCATCGTTGAGCAGGGCGATACCGAGCAGATCATGACCGCCCCACAGCACGACTACACCCGCAGCCTGCTGGCTTCGGTGCCGGTCAGCCCGGTGTAGTGGCGCCAGCGCAGTATTGAATAACCCGACACTCTGGCGGTGGTAATTCTGCCGCCGGGGCGTAAAATCCTGCCATTCTTTGTTGTCGCCCTTTTGTGCAGGAGTGTCTTGTGTCACAGATTTCCCGTTCTCAGGTTGAGGCCGCTCTGGCCGGTTATACCGATCCTTATTTGGAATCCGATCTGCTCAGCGCCGGTTGCGTGCGTGATATCCGTATCGATGGCGGCCGGGTTGAGGTGGATATTCATCTTGATTACCCGTCTGAATTTCTCAAAGGTGGCATCGCGCAGATGCTGCAAACGGCGCTGGAAAATATCGATGGCTGCAGCGCTGCGGCGGTGAACATCAGCTGGTCGGTGGCGGAAAACAAAAGCCAGAACAGCGTTGAAGCCATTACTCAGGTAAAAAATATTGTTGCGGTGGCGTCCGGTAAAGGCGGTGTGGGTAAATCCACTACCGCGGTTAATCTGGCCATTGCGCTGGCCAAAGACGGCGCCAAAGTCGGCCTGCTGGATGCCGATATTTACGGCCCGAGTCAGGGCATTATGCTGGGGGTCGAAGACGGCACCCGTCCGGAAACCATCGACAACAAATGGTTTGTGCCTGTTGAAGCCCATGGCCTGAAAAGCATGTCGATGGCGTATCTGGTGACCGAAAGCACACCGATGGTCTGGCGTGGGCCGATGGTTGCCGGGGCGCTGATGCAGATTCTGACCCAGACCCAGTGGGGCGAGCTGGATTATCTGATTATTGATATGCCGCCGGGCACCGGTGATATTCAGCTGACTCTGAGCCAGAAATTCCCGGTATCCGGTGCTGTGATTGTTACCACGCCGCAGGATATTGCCCTGGCTGACGCCAAAAAAGGCGTGGAAATGTTCCGCAAAGTGAATATTCCGGTGCTGGGCATGATTGAAAATATGAGCATGCATATCTGTTCACAGTGTGGTCATGCGGAACATATTTTTGGTGAAGACGGTGCCGAGCGTCTGGCGGAAACCTACAACACCACGGTACTGGGTTCACTGCCGTTATCCAAATATATCCGCGAGCAGTCCGATGCCGGTACGCCGGTGGTGGCCGCGGATGATTGCTCGGAAGTCTCTATGATGTATCGCCATGCTTCACGCCGTCTGGCGGTGGCACTGGCGCGTCAGGCCGCTGCGGCGCAGGCGATGCCATCTATTGAGATTGCTGACGAGTAATGGCAGGCGGGTAGCTTACAGACGAGCAGGCTGCTTGCTTAAGAGCCCGGCTTCCGCAGTCAGGCTTCTGGGCCCGGCTCTCGGGCCCGGCTTACGTGCCCGGCTTACGGTACTTGGTGTTAAGAATGATCATTCATATGCTATGTTTGGTCATTTACCTGCCAGTAAAGCCGGGTAAACTGGTTCGCCATAAAGCAATACAGGATGCCGGCTTGTCCGGCAGCCGATGATAATAACCTGTGCCAACACAACCGATTTGTGAGAAAGCAACCATGAGCAAGTACTCCCATATTCTGCAGCCACTGGATCTTGGCTTCACCACTCTGAAAAACCGCGTGATGATGGGCTCCATGCACACCGGCCTGGAAGATCGTCCGTGGCACTTTGGTGAGCTGGCAGAATACTTTGCCGAGCGTGCCCGTGGTGGTGTTGGCCTGCTGGTAACCGGTGGTTTCTCGCCGAACCGTGCCGGTGACCTGTTGCCGTTTGGCTCCAAAATGATGAGCAGCTGGCAGGTGCCTTTCCACAAAAAAGTTACCAATGCCGTGCATGAAAACGGTTCCAAAATTCTGCTGCAGATTCTGCACGCCGGCCGTTACGGTTACACCCCGCTGAACGTTGCGCCTTCTGCGATTAAATCGCCGATTACACCGTTCAAACCAAAAGAACTGACCAGTAAACAGATTTATAAAACCATCGACCAGTATGCCCGTGCCGCCAAACTGGCACAGAAAGCCGGTTACGATGGTGTTGAGGTGATGGGTTCTGAAGGTTATTTCATCACCCAGATGATCAACAAACGCACCAACCAGCGCAGTGATGAGTGGGGCGGTTCTTACGAAAACCGTATCCGTTTCCCGCTGGAAGTCATCCGCAAAATGCGCGCGACTGTAGGCGAAGAATTCATCATCATGTTCCGCCTGTCGATGCTGGATCTGGTGGAAGAAGCGTCCGATATGGAAGAAGTTATCCATCTGGCGAAAGAACTGGAAAAAGCCGGTGTCACCATTATTAATACCGGTATTGGCTGGCACGAAGCCCGTGTTCCGACCATCGTAACCTCTGTTCCGCGTGCTGCGTTCGCCGATGTGACTGCCAAGGTAAAAGCGCAGGTCAATATTCCGGTGGTGGCTTCTAACCGTATTAATATGCCGGAAACCGCAGAAGATATTATCGCCAACGGCAAAGCCGATATGGTGTCGATGGCGCGTCCGTTACTGGCCGACCCGTACTGGGTGAAAAAGGTTGAAGAAGACCGCGCTGACGAAATCAATACCTGTATCGCCTGTAACCAGGCTTGTCTTGATCACACCTTCGAAAACAAGCGTGCATCCTGCTTAGTTAACCCGCGTGCCTGTAACGAAACCAAGCTGGTGTACATTCCGGTTAAACAGGCGAAAAAAGTAGCCGTTGTCGGTGCTGGTCCTGCGGGTCTGGCCTGTGCGGTTACTGCCGCTGAGCGTGGCCATGCAGTCACTCTGTTTGAAGGCCGTGGCGAAATCGGTGGTCAGTTCAACTACGCCTCGAAAATTCCGGGCAAAGAAGAATTTAAAGAAACCATCCGTTACTTCACCGCCATGATCAAAAAATACAATATTGATCTGAAGCTGAACCACATCGTAACGACGGAGGAATTAAAAGCCGGTGGTTTTGACGAAGTGGTGATCGCCTCCGGTGTTGCACCGCGTATGCCGAATATTCCGGGTATCGACAGCCCGAAAGTGGTGTCTTACCAGGAAGTGCTGGATAAAGAACTGCAACTGGGTAAAAGCGTTGCCGTTATGGGGGCCGGTGGTATCGGTTTCGATATCAGCGAATACCTGACCCACGAAGGTGAATCCACCACACTGAATAAAGACGCCTGGATGAAAGAGTGGGGCGTGGACGAAAGCAACAGCACCCGCGGTGGTCTGAAAAAAGCCGAAATTCACCCATCACCACGCAAGGTGTACATGATGCAGCGTAAAGCTTCGTCACTGGGTAAAGGCCTGAACAAAACCACCGGTTGGGTACACCGTGCCGTGATGAAAATGAAAGGCGTGGAAATGATTGGCGGTGTGTCTTACGACAAGATCGACGAGCAGGGCTTGCACATCACCATCACCAAAGGTGAAGAAAGCAGCCAGCGCGTACTCGACGTTGATCACATCGTGATCTGTGCCGGCCAGGTATCGGTTAACGAACTGCACGAAACCCTGAAAGCCGACGAAAGCAAAGGCTTTGGTCTGCATCTGGTGGGTGGTGCTGAGTTTGCCGGTGAACTGGATGCCAAGCGGGCCATCAAACTGGCCAGCGAACTGGCGGCCAGTCTGTAATATCGGGTGGGTTTGCAGTAAATATCAGGTACTGCATATAAGAGCACTCTTATGTCAAATCAAAAACCCGCATCGGAAGATGCGGGTTTTTTTATGTCTGCTGAGTGTGAAAGGTTGCGCTTGATAATGTAGGGATTTATGTTGTGATTATATGAATAGTATCCGGATATTTTGCTAGGTGTTGCTCTGACGGCTGATTCTTTATCCTCAAAATAGATGATGTAAGGGAGTGGGTGCATAAGGGAGAGTTAAGAAAATAATCTGTTGGATGTAATTATCAAATGAATAACCATATTCGGCTCGTTCGTTTCTGCATGTCACCTGAGTTTGTTATGTGGGTAGTGTGGTTCTGTAGCTTGATGCGCATTGGCAATCGATCGTTTTTATACGATTGGGGCTGGAAGGGGTTGTCTCTGTATGGTCTGGTGGTGTTGTGTCAGCTAAGTCTGAATTGATTGCTATCAGAATTTTTGCTGTAAATCTTATCGCAGCATTTGTTGTATATGTACATGGATTTCTGTATATCTTTCCTCTTCTTCAGCTTTTTATCTGGCTTTCTTTGGTGTCGATGACTCTCGATAGGTTGGGTGGGGATAGCTATGGTTTATAAGATAACGATCAAGACTATTTTGATTCAGCTTGTTGGTGTCGGTGTGATGCTGGTTGCGACAATGCTGGGTGTCGGTTATCTGGTTGTTTTTAAAGATGCAGATGTTGGTGGTTCTCTCTTTTTTATGGGGTGTTTGGCTATTGTTTTTTCTGTTGATTCGATAGTTCTTTTTGTTCGGTATTTTCTGATAAATAAAGATAGCGTTGTTGAATTTTTAAGTTCTGATTGGATGAGGTGGAGTCAGGGAGGTGTAGAAACTTACATATCTCCTGATGATGTTGAGAGTATTGACCTGAATCTGACCTATCCTGTATTTGACGAACGAATTGGTTGGGGTGGAGGCGATAACTTTATTTACGCTAAGTTTAATCTGAAGGATGGGCGTTCTTTTATTTTAACAAGCCTGATGTCTCCGAAGCTTGATCTTCCTCAAGGTTTCTATCAGAAAGCGGTTAGGGTGCGAAATTTTCGCTGCTGGTTGTAGAAGAATATGTCGTTGATGGTTTAAGGTTGACTGTTCTGTAGTAAATATCAGGTTGGATTGATAAATTTTGTCATTCTATCGATTGGTCTAATGGTATTTTTCATACTTGGCTTTTCGGTTTTTTATTTTAATCGGTCGTAATAATGATCTTTTAGAGGAATGGGGATGCTTAAGAAGACTCTTGTTAATCAGGTCCTGAAGTCTTTGTCTTCTGATTACCCTGATGCGGTAGTTTTTGGGCAGGTCTTAATTTTCTCAGCTGATGATCATGTGCTCAAGTCTATTTCGCTGAATTTTAAATCACGGGCCTGTGATGTTCATCTTTGTGCTATTCCTGTTATATGTACGTGGCATTGGGAAAGCTTGGGGTACTCTTGCTCGGCTGTAAGAGGGGTGCGCTTTGAGAATGTTGGGTTTGACGATTTTTTAACAAAACTGAAAGTTTCTGTGCAGTCTTTTGTTTCTTCTTTGGCCAGTCTGCCGGGAGGGTGGAAGCTTTTGGAACAAGCGGATGGGTGTCGAAAGGAAGGGAGGTTAGCAACTCGCTCGGGGGTTGATTATGCTTATTTAGCTGTTTTGCTGAAAGAGTATGGTCTCGCAGGGGATTTTATCTCTTACGTGGAATCAAGCGACCTTCCATTGGATGATGATATGGCAATACGCTTTGAATCGCTGCGGGAACAGCTGGAAACGAGTGAGGAAGCTGCGTATGAATATGTATCTCAAATGGAATTGAAATCGAAAGAGAGGTTTCTATCTTTGGTGGAAATGCGCTCGGCTAGCCGCAATGGCGTTTAAAGGTATTGCTACTTTTGGATCTTTGAATAAAAAACGCCGCTTAATGCGGCGTTTTTTATGGTTGCGGTTTATCAGTGCAGCTATAAGCACATGGCCGGATAATGCTGATTTACCCTGGCAGTGTTGCTCTGCTTTTGTTCTGGTTTTTATTTAGTCGCCAATGCTTCCAGCTCTATAAAATCATAAGCTCTGCCATTCTGAGAAGTAATACGGATATAACGGGTATCACGCTCGGCCATGGTGCAGCTCATGGTTGTAATGCTTGTGGTTAGATTGGTGCAGGCAATGCCGCCGGTTACAACACTGAGGTTGGAGGCTGTGTAGTTGCTGCCATTGGTGGACAGCTCAATCAGAATATCCGGATTACTGCCAATGGCAGCACTTGCTGCCTGACGGGTCAGTTTAATGCTTTTAATCTTTTCTACGCTGCCAAAATCGACCACGATTTTCTGACCTGATGCACTGGTCCAATAGGTGTTGTTGTTATCATCAATCAAGTTGTTGGCATCGCTGCTGTTATGGCTGCTGCTGGCGCTGGCTCCGCGCGAGAGCAGGGCAACATTGGTATCGGACTTCAGTCCCGGAATACTGCTGCTGCTGTCGCTGCTGCTTCCACCACAGGCGCTGAGAACAAATGCCAATGCAGCGATAAGGGATAGTGCTGGTTTCATAATATTGCCTGTCGTGAAAATAATGGTTGCTGATTATAAAGTTCTGCTGATTTTATGATCAATAATTAAGAAGGTGTCTGATGTAGAAAGGCCGGGAATGTCTATAAAACCCCCGGGAATGTCTATAAAACCCCCGGGTCTTTGCCCACTGCTGTCCCACCGTTCACCTGGCTCCCACGCTCTGCGTGGTAGCCTTTGCAGGTTCAGTTGCATTCCCACGCAGAGCGTAGGAACGAGAAATTCCCACGCAGAGCGTAGGAACGAGAAATGCAAAAGTTCGGTGAGCAGATTATCACCTGGCTCCCACGCTCTGCGTGGTAGCCTTTGCTGGCACAGTTGCATTCCCACGCAAGAGCGTAGGAACGAGAAATAAAAAAACCGGGTCTTTGCCCGGTTTTTTATTCTGTGAATCAGGGTGTGTAAGTCAGGCTTTAGGCACCGCTGTCGTTATGTTCTGCCGGCAGTGGAAAACGCACCACCAGATAAAACCCTTCGGCATCGTCTGGCCAGTCGATATGGCCATGCAACAGTTCGGTGAGCAGATTATAGGTCTGATACAGCCCCAGACCTTTGCTGCGCGCTGAAGAGCGCTGGGTGGTGTAGAACGGCATAAAGATGGCTTCGCGTTGTTCGGCATCAATGCCTTTACCATTATCCTGATAATGCAGTTCCAGTTGTTCGCCACGTTCGCGTAAATCAACGCTGATCTGCAGCTTGCCTTCGGCTTCCTGTTCCTGGTTGTGTACGCAGGAGTTATCAACCAGCTGATTGAGAATGATGTCGAGGGCTTCCGGGTAGGTTTGCCATTCGGTCAGGTAGCTGTGAATGCCGGTGCGCAGTTTTACCTGCGGGTGTTGCTGGCTGTTGCTGTTACGCCATTGTTCCAGCCACGGACGCAGCTCAATGATTTCGCTGGCGTACTGGTTTTCCAGTACCACCGCGTTTTTCATCAGTTGGTTAAGGCTGTTAAGGCGCTCAATACCGTCATGAATATGCACGAGACCTTGCTGCAGTTGTTGCTGAGCTTCTTCGGCACTCCAGTCGTCGTTGTGTTCGTTTAGAAAGCTTTCGGCCAGACGGATATTACCCAGCGGGGTATTCATTTCATGGGCAATGCCCATCACCAGCTGGCGCAGTGCGAGGGTCTTTTCTTTTTGCAGGTGCATCAGCTCCTGCTCCTGCTGATACTGCTCGGTGACGTTCTGACCGGAGCCAATCCAGGCGGCGCGTTCGCCCGGTGCGCGCTTACGAATGGTCAGCGATACTATGAGACGTTCGCCGGTTAGCGGTTGCAGAATGGGGACGACAAAGGCCTGAACCCGGCCACTGTCGCGCAGTTTGCGCCACAGCTCCCGGCGCTTGGCGGGTTCGGCAATGAGGCTGTCAAAGCTGGGATTATCGTTGCTGAAATGGGTCTGCTCGCTGTAACCGAGCATGCTGCGCCAGGCTGGGTTGGTTTTCAGGAAGAAACCTTCTTCGTCCAGCTGGAACTTGCCGGTCAGTGAGTTTTGGTAGAGATCTTCGTAATCGCGTAAATACTGGATCGCATCTTCCTGACTTTTGAGCATGGCCTTGCGCGATTCCAGCTGGTCTTTTTGCAGACGCATAATCCGTTCTCCCAGCGCCAGTGACAGCAGAATAACTTCCATAAAGGAGCCAATCTGATAGGCGTACAGGGTGAAAGTATTGGTTGGTATCAGACCGAGACTGCGGGCGTTGGCCAGAATCAGTCCGGCAATCAGCATCACCCAGGCAATGGTAAAGAAGCGCGCGGCGGATTCGCCGCCAATCCAGACGCGGATACTGACAATAAGAGCTGAGGCGGTAATTAACATGCTGAGCAGGTTATTGATCGGCACCATCACTTCGTAGTGCAGCAGCGGAATCATCAGCAGGGTTACGAAAGTGATGGCGGTGTACACCCGGAACAACCGGTAAGCCGCGGGGCTGTGTTGTTTCAGGCGCAGAAAATTAGGCACGAAGAAGCATAAAATCAGCTGGTTCAGGGAGAAGGCTAACAGAAAGGCGGTGTTATTAATGACTGGCATGTTGGGCCAGAAAAACTGAAACGCAGAGCCTTCGTAGGTCATATGGAACAGCAGGAACGACAGCACAAAAGCCGAGTAGTAAAAGTAACTGCGCTCACGGGTTGAGAAGAAAATAAACAGATTATAAAGACCCATCACCAGCATGGTGGCGTAGTAGCCGCCACGCAGAATGTTGTTCAGCAATAATTCGTTATGCAGCGTTTGGCCGTCCACCAGGCTGGCTGGCAGCTGGTACGTGCCATGGGTTTCTACCCGCAGTAATAAGAGGTAATCGTGGCCTTTATCGGTGGGCAGGTGAATGATGGTATTCGGATGTGAGACATCCCGATTGATATCAAACGGCTGTAAATCCCCGGCCTGTTTGTGTACACATTCGCCGCTGTTGTTGTATGGGCGCGGACACAGGTAAAGATCAACCTGATCAAGCAGGGAGTAACGGTTCCACAGGTACCAGTCGCTCAGGCTGCCGGTGCTGAGTGGCGTTTTCAGCCAGAATGCGGAGTTGCTGAAACCAAAGTTCAGGCTGGCAGATTCACTGTTTTGCCAGCCGTCCGTCAGCATGGCGGCATCGACCGTCAGGCTGCGGTGCGGATCTTCCAGCCATTGGCTGTGCAGGCCAATGCTGAAATCGCCGGGGGTATTCAGGTGCAGAATGTTGCTGTCATGTGCCACGCTCTGAGCTGCCGCCGGTTGTCCGGCTGGGAGCGGGTCAGCCACCGCCGGTACCACCCCCCAGATGAGTCCGCTGAATACCATCAGCAGTAACAGCAGGAGTGATGGGTGGCGGGATAAAACGCGTCTGGCGGTGGCCATGGAATAATCCTGAAACTAATAAATGAGTGATTAAACGGGATATTACTGGTTGTAGGCGAGCGCCAGCGTGAGCAGGGTCAACCAGCCGACCAATCCGGCAACAACGGCAGCCCAGTTAGGGCCAGAGAGTTCCGTATTCTGCGCAAAGAAATGCAGATGCTTATCATGAATCTGGTTAATGCTCTGGTTGGCCAGCAGGTTAGGCAGCAGCGTCATCAGATTGAGCAGAATCCCCCAGGGATGATCGGTGGCGAGCAGCCATAACGGCACCAGTGTAAAAACCACAAACAGCAAATAAACACGCAATGGCGACCAGCGTGCCGGTACGTTTTCAATGCTGGCGCGCTGATGGATGCGACGATAAAGATCGTACTGGTACACCACCGCCAGCAGGGTGCGCAGCAACGGATTAACCGCTTCACCACGGCGTTGCAGTTGCAGCCAGTTGCGGTAGGTCCAGAACAGGGCATAGAGGCCAAAGGTGACCAATGTCAGTTCGATCAGTTTTTCTGTGCCAACCTGAAAAAAGGTGGCTTTATGCTGTTGTTCCGGGTGGGGCTGCATGGCGGCGGCGTCCTGAATGGGTGCATCCTGGGGTGTTACCGCGGCAGTATACCCCGCCTTCAATCATGGGGAAATGCCGTTACCGGGCCGATGATGTCAGCGCTGGTGCGGGCTGGCGGAGGATATACTGCAGCGCTGGTCATTGGCGCAGCCTTTCAGTAATCTAGCCGGTCATTTCATTCGCCTTACAGATACAGTTTGTATGTTTTTTGAACAGGAACGAGGGCAGTTCTTCCGCCCGTTGACCAGTAAGTACCGCGCCCAGGTGATGGAGTGTCTGCGCGAGTTGTATCAGCGATTGTACAGCTCCAGCAGCGCTGATTATGGTCAGGCGCTGGCGCGCGACACGCTGATTGAAATTTTTCAGGAAGCGCTGGTGCGTGCTCCCTTGTTGGCGGATGAAGGGCTGGCAGAGAGCGATGATGAAAGCGATGACAGCAGCGAAGGGCGTTTCCGCAACAGTCGTGACCATGCCGTCTGGGTGCTGAATCAACTGCTGGAATACGGCTGGATTGAAAAGCAGGTCGATGAAGCGACACTGCAAAGCACCTTTGCCTTTACCCGCTATGGTCGCCTGTTTACCGAGCCGTTTGTGGCGGAAAGCCGCAGCATGGCGCGTACCCGTCATCGCAATACGCGTAATACCCGCAATTCGCTTGAGTCGTTTCTCGAACGTGGCGATATTTACGACCTGCTGGATGCCTACGAATATTCCGAACGCATTATCAGCGACTTCACCGATGTGATTGCCGAGCTGGAAGAACGTAAGCGCGATCTGGTGCGGGAAATGGAAGACCAGTTATTGGTGCAGCGTGCCAGCGAAGCCTTTTTCGATTTTATGGAAAACCGCTTTCAGCCGGATTTATCGGTGCGTTTATCCGCCGATAACGTGGAAAAACACCGTGACCAGATCAGCCAGTTAATTAATGGCATCCGCAAACGCGATAAAACCTTTAAAGCCAATGCCGAACGTCGTCTGCGCGAATTGTTGCCCGACATCGCCCAGGACGGACAATCGGTGCTGTGGACCATTCTGGATGGTATTGAAATGCGCCTGCGCAATGCCTCCGACATTATGCTGCCGGCGCTGCGCAAAGCGCTGCAAAGCTTTACCAAGCGCGCCGATATTATTATCCGCCAGATGAGCTACCTGGCATCGCAACAACATAACGATGTTCTTGCCGTCTGCAAACGTCTGGTTGCCATGACGGAAACACAACAGAACGCCTTGCTGGATAAAGCCGCCGATCGTATGGCGGTTCCACAGGTTGCCCTGGTTGATCCGGGGCAGGTGCGTCTGGCTGCACCGCGTCAGCGCCGTATGATTGATGCCGCCGTAGATGATGGTCAGGGCGATTTTGATATGGATGCGCGCAAAGATATTTATATTCAGCAAGTGCTGGATCAGGCATTTCTGGTCAATCAGCAGGCGCTGAAAAGCTACATGCAAAAACACCTCGGCAGTGGCCGCAAAGTGTCTACGCGGGAATTGCCGATTGAAAACGCCAAAGATTTTCTCGCCGTTGCGCATGCCATTGGGCTGGGTGCGGCTGATGGTTTATCCAGCGAATTTGAATTCCGTATTGAATACGACGAGCAGTCCGACATTGAGCGTGCTGACGGTGCTGAAAACAGCGCCACGTATTTCCTGAAAAAAGACCACTTCACCTTCGAGCTGGTGCAGAAAGAGTCCTGAATATGTTGCAGATCATTGATAAAGAGTTAGAAAAAGAAGGCCTTAGTCAGCGTGATTTTTCCGAATTACTGGTACGCCTGCTGGACTACGGTGTTGTTTGCCGTGACGAAAGCCAGATTGAGCAGCAGCTGTACGATCGCTACCTGCGCCTGGAAGAATTAATCGGTGATTATTTGTCGCTGCTGGGCATCCGCATTCAGCATGACCGCCGCTTTCAGTTTGTGCGTTTGTATCCGCCCGGTGCCCAGGTGCCCGGTATGGTTGATGATCCGCAGAATACCGGCGCACAGGCATTCCGCAGCCGCTTAAACCAAAACGAGGTGGCGTTGATTCTGGTATTACGCGCGCAGTATGACAAAGCGCTGCGCGAAGGCATGGTGGATGAGCAGGGCTGTGTCATGGTATCGCTGGAAGCGCTCAGCATCGCCATGAAAAACCTGCTGAAACGAACCCTGCCGGAAAATCTGACCGAGCGTAAAGCCCTGTTCCGCCGCTTAAAGCAATTACGCCTGGTACAGATTGCCAACGAAGATACCTTAACCGATGGCGATATGTGGCTGCGTGTGCGGCCGATGATTATGAGTTATGTCTCTGATCAGGTGCTGTCGGAACTGATGGAAGACGAACAGCAAGGCGAGGGTGCTGAATCGCTGGCTGCTTCTGATGCCGACAGCGCTGACACGACAGACAACGCTGACACAACCGAGAGTGCTGCGGCGGCTGAGGCTGAAGAATCAACGGAAGCTGCATCAACAGAAAACCGTACAGAAGAAACAGCAGACGCTGGCGGTGCCTATTCCGCAGTGCAGGATACCGATACCGAGCAAGAAACGCAGGAAGAGACTGATGTAAGCGTCGCAACAGAGCAGGCGGCCGAAGGACATAGCGCAGAAAATGAGGCCGCAGAACCGCAGGCAGCCGACCACACAAAACAACCGGCCAGTTTGTTTGGGGAATAATTGTCATGTTTTTAAAGAAGTTTATTTACGTTAACTGGGGCAATATCCCGGCCACTGAATTTGAATTTGGTCCGATCAATTTGCTGTCCGGTGGTAACGGTTCCGGTAAAACCACCGCCGCTGATGCGATTCAGACCATTATGACGGCGGCACACGATACGCTGTTCCACTATAACCCCGGCCAGGATGAAGCGACCCAGCGTGGCCGTGGCAAAAACGTCCGTACGCTGTCTTCTTACGTATTGGGTTGTGATGATGGCAGTTATGCCCGTCCGAACGGTGCCGTGGGTTATCTGGCGGCGGTGTTTCATCCGACCGTTGGTGCTGATGGTTCGGCTGGTGAAAGCGGCGAACCTTTTACCGCCATTATCGGTGTCAGTGCCTCCATTGACCGTGCCGGCAGTCAGCCGGTGGCGCGACAGAATGATCTGCAGTTTTATATCGTTACCGAACAACTGACGCTGTCCGATTTTTTGTACGATGACAAAGAAGGGCAGCGTAATGTGATCGAACTGAATAAACTGCCCGGACATCTGAAAGGCCGGATGGACGCCGGCAATATCGAAAAATACGATACCAAAAAGCAATATTTACGGCGTTTGTACGGTGCATTACGCGGTCGTCACGATGCGGTCAGTGAGCGCGAAGCGATGAACGCCGCGCGTACCTTCTCGCGTTTTATGGCTTATAAGCCGGTAAAAAGTATCAACGGTTTTGTTGCCAACGAAATTCTTGAAGCCAAAGATCTGGGTGATGCCATCCGCAGCGTTTCTGATCTGATGAAAACCATTTACGCCATGGAATCCGATGCCAATACCCTGGCGGAAACCATTGCCATTCTGAGTAATACCAAAGGCGCCTCGCAGCGCTATATCGATCAGTGGATTGACTACAACGTACTGGAATATACCGCGGCAAAGAGTCGCTATATTCATGACCAGCGCGCATATCTGGCGGCCAAAGAAAAACAGCAGGGCATTCGTGAGCGTCTGCACAAAGCAGAAAAAGAACGCGAAACCTCTCAGGAACGGCGTAAACAACTGCGTGAGCAGTTAATCAGCATGGAAGCCCAGCGCCGTGGTATTGATGCGCTGCAGGATAAAGATGCCGCCGAGCAGGCGATTGCCAACGGTAAAAAACAATTGCAGCAGCAGGCTATTCCTCTGCTGGAGCAGGATCAGTTATTACAGGCATCGTTGCGCGCTACCGAACTGGTGTATGGCGCGCTGCAGAAAACCTCGATCGGGTTAGAAATTCCGACGCTGGGGCAAAAGAAAATCATCGATCAGGCCAAACAGGTGCTGGCGATTAAAGATCAGGGCGCGGTTGATTTCCGCAAGCTGCTGGGCAAAGACTGGGTCGATCTGTCGCCGCTGGAAGCGCACCTCGATGATGCGCAGCAACAGCAGATGCTGGTGAACCAGTGGCGCGAACGTTTCCATTCCACCGAGCTGGAAAGCAGCGGTATTTCCCTGCGCGATCAGATTGCCAAGCAGGTGGATCGCCGTGAGCAGAAATTGCAGCAGGTTCAGGGCCGTATGGCACTGAAACAGGCCGACATCGACAGCTTAGAGTCGCGCCAGCTGAATTATCCGGGCTTCGTTCGTCAGGCACTGGAAGCCATCCGCCGGGAATGTCCGCAGGCCGATCCCCGCGTGCTGGCCGATTATGTGGAAATTACCGACCCGCAATGGCAAAGCGCCATTGAAGGCTATATTGGTGGTGCCCGTTTCAGCATTATCGTGGAGTCGGCTTTTGAAGCGGAAGCGGCGCATATTCTGCGCTCGATTCCCGGTGGCAGCCGGGCACGGGTTATTCAGGGCGAAAAAGCCAAAAAAGACGGCGAGCGTCTGAAATTATCGGGCCAGTCCATTATTCATTTAATGGAATTCGAACACGCTACGGCGCGTCATTACCTGGAAGCCAGTTATGGCTCGGTAGAGCAGGTGGCGGATGCGCAGGCGTTGCGTATGACCCGTCGTGGTGTCACTAAAGACGGTCTGGGTTCCGGCGCTTATTCTGTTTACCGTTGCGATCTTGATGATACCGAACTGGTGTTCGGTCTTGGTGCCCGTGAGCGCGCGCTGGCAGCGAAAAAAGCCGAACTGGATACATTGGTCGAGCAGGCGAATGAAGCGGCTTACCAGCTGAAACAGGTCCAGCAATTGCTGGACGCGGTTAATTTGCTGCGCCACGTTACCTTTGCTGATCAGATGCAGCAGATGCTCGATACCCAGTATCAGATGCAGCAGGCTGAGCAGGCGCTGAGTAATGTTGATCTGTCTGACTTCTCCCAGCTTGAAGGTCAGTTTGATGCACTGAAAGAAAAAGCCGACGATCTCGATGCGCAAATTAAAGAGCTTGATGGCGAATTGGGCCGTTTACAGCAGCAGCTGAACGACAGCGAAAAACAGTGCAAAAATCTGAGTGATCAGCAAGAGCAAACCTCCGACGTCGCTGACAGCAAAGAAGAAGCGCTGCGTCATATTGTCAGCGTCTGGCCCGAGTTTGATACCGAAGCGCGACTGGCTGCTGCGGATAAAGAAGCGCAGGACAGCCCGGCTGAAGCGATTGAAAATCATCGTAAAAGCATCAGTCAGGAACTCAATTCCACCGCCTACGAAATTGAACGCAATATTGCCGAGCATAATCTGCGTTGCCAGACCATGGATGCCATTGTTTATACACCGGATTATCGTCAGGAACACAGCGTCGCTTTCTTCAAGAGCGTGTGTGGTCTGGAACGTGAAGTCGAGCGGGTTTATAACCGTCTGAAAAATAATATTCTGGTGGAAAAACAAGACAAGCTGGTACAGCTGCGCGAAAGCTTTAACAACGCCTTCGTAACCAACCTGTGTCACTCCATTTATCAGGCGATTAATGACGGCAAGCGCATCCTTGAAGACCTGAATAAAGAACTGGCACACCATCAGTTTGGTGCCGACCGGGAAACCTACTGGTTCGATTGGCAGTGGGTGCCGGAGTACAAAGAATATTGGCAGTTTTTCGAAGAAATTATCAAAAACCCAAGTCTGGGTGACGGCGCAACGTTGTTTACCGCCGATCTGTCGAAAAACTCCAAGCGTGTGCGTGATCACCTGATGACCATGTTGCTGGATGATGACGAACAAAAAGCCATGCGCGAACTGGAACGGATTTCGGATTACCGTAATTACCGCGCCTACGAGATCTACAAGCAACCGGCCAATAAAGAGCCGATTGCCCTGAGCCAGTACGGTACCGGTTCCGGCGGTCAGCTGGAAACCCCGGCCTATATTATCCGCTCGGCGGCGATTACCTCGGCCTTCCGCTTTAATGAAGGCGATACTCATCTGCGCGTGGTGCTGGTGGATGAGGCCTTCTCTAAAATGGATGAAACCCGTTCGAAAGAAGTGATTAATTACCTGACTGAAAGTCTGGGACTGCAATTGCTGTTTATTATGCCAACCAGTAAATCTGGTCCGTTTATGGATCTGATTTCCAACCAGTTTGTGTTCTCCAAAGTACCGCTGACCGGCGGGCAGAAGAAAGGTGAACTGCAAACCCGGGTGTTAATCGACCGCCAGCAGTGTAATCAGGAAAAAGTCAAAGAACTGTGGGCCAGCCACCGCCGTACCATCCGCCATCAGGCCGGACTGGATTTTATGGAGGAGTTTGCCTGATGGATGACAGCATTCAGGAACAACGCCCTTATGGTCAGGGCGACGCATCCTTTCAGGCAGCCGGTGGCTACGATGGCATTAAAGCGCTGGTCGACGACTTTTATGCGGCAATGGATACCTTGCCGGAGGCCGCGCATATTCGCGCAATGCATTCTCCAGAGTTATCGACTGCCGCGGATAAATTAACCCGTTTTCTTTGTGGTTGGTTGGGTGGGCCGCGTTTATTCAGCGAGAAATACGGCCCGATTGCGATTCCGAAATTCCACCAGACTTTTCCTATTGGCCCGGCAGAACGTGATGCCTGGTTGTTATGCATGAAAGTGGCTGCGGATAAACAACCCTTTGCCGATGACTTTAAAACCTACCTGCTGGAGCAGCTCTATGTACCGGCGGAACGCAGTCGCAGCCGCGATTAAGTGCGTTGTTTTTTTGCTGCTGAGCGCTTCTGTCGCTCAGGCAGCCGTGTATCGCTGGGTTGATGAGCGCGGTCAGGTACACTTTTCAGATAAACCCCATAAACAGGCTGAAGTGCTGGAACTGAAAATGCAGGGTAATAATGGCTGGCAGCCATTGGATATTCGCGTGATTCAGGAAGGCAGTCTGGCGTCTGCTGCTCAGCAACTGGATCTGGCGCGTATCCAGCGTGAGGTCAATGAGGTTTACCGCTTTTACGATCAGGTGATGTATTTTGATTTTTATCGTCAGGTGCCGGTAAAAATTCATCTGCTGGCTGATCAGCGTGAATATATGGCCTTCGTGCAACGTATTTCTGGACACTCAGCAGCCAACTCTCTTGGTGTGTATCTGCCAAAAACCCATGAAATTGCCGTGTTTATTCACGATGATGCTCTGGGCGGAATTGAAAGCACTTACAGAACCATCCGCCATGAAGCCAGTCATGCGATTCTGCATTCATTGGCGCAGATACTACCGGATTGGCTGAATGAAGGGATGGCCGAGCAAATGGAAACACTCAGCTATAGCCCGGAAGGCTTTTTAATCAGCAGTCATGACAGTAACCGCCGCAGTTTTCTGGCCCGGAAAAACAAGGCGATGGACGTGCTCGCCTTTATTGAAGTGCGCAGTAATGATTGGCGTAATGCTAATCATCAACGCGGCGTTAATCAGCAGATGGCGGGGCAGTTGGTGTATATGCTGTTATCAACAACCTATGGCCGCAGTCTGATTACCCGTTTATTGCAGGATTATAAGCGCGGAGTAAATAAACGCGCTTTTTATCTTCTGGATGAACATTATATTGGTGGCGCACAGGCGTTAAAGACACACTGGCATAACTGGCTGAAAGGTGGCATGAGTACGCCGGCGGAAATCCGTTTACAGTAACGATAAAAGTAAACGGGGTGCCGCGTTTTCAGCGGCGGATAATGCCATGATCCAGAGCATAGCGGATTAAACCGGCAGAATTACCAATCCCCAGCTTCTGTTTTATCTTTAACCGGTGCGCTTCAACCGTACGCACCGAAATATCCAGCTCGCGGGCAATTTCTTTATTACCCAGACCTTCCGCCAGGCGGGCAAGCACGTCTTCCTCGCGTGGGCTTAGTACATCTTCACTGGCGGCTGGACGGGCGCGTCCGAATTCACTGAATAAGGTTTTGGCGACGCTGGAACTGAAGTAAGTTCCACCCTGATGCACGGTCTGAACGGCCAGAATAAGTTCTTCTGGTGCCACGTCTTTTAATACATACCCGGCGGCACCTGCCTGAATGACTTTGAGAATGTATTCGCGGTCGTCGTGCATGGTAATAATCAGCAGGCGGATATCCGGCAGCTGTTCCTGAAACGCAATACAGGCTTCCAGGCCATTCATGACCGGCATCGAAATATCCAGCAAGACTACATCGGGATGATGCTCAGCGGCGGCGGCCAATGCTTCTTCGCCGTTACTGACATCGGCAACGACGCTGAGTCCTTCGCTTTCCAGGCTGACTTTCAGTCCTTCGCGTACCATTGGATGGTCATCGGCAATAATCAGGCGAATTGGTTTGCTGCTCATAATAAATCGGCCTCTCTTAAGGCGGTGTCCGGATTAAGGAAAAATTCCGCATGAATGAGTGTACCCTGTGTGCGCCGGCTGCGGACACTAAACTTTCCGCCTACCAGTTCAACCCGTTCGCGCATATTCATCAGGCCAATTCCGCTCTGATCTTCTTCGAGAGAAAAGCCGCAACCATTGTCTTCCATTTCAATAACAATGCTTTGCTGGTTATGGCTGATGTTGAGACTGACCTGTGTGGCTTCTGCGTGTTTCTGTACATTGGTGATGGCTTCCTGTACCAGCCGGTACAGGGTCATTTCAATGGCATCGGGCAGGCGGGTTTCAGGTAAACGGATACGCCGTTTTACCCGTATTTTTCCGGATTCTTTGATGTTATCCAACAGGCTGTGCAGCGCGGGTTCAAGACCCAGGTCATCGAGCATCACCGGGCGCAGATTGTGTGATACCCGGCGCACTTCCTGAATGGACATGTTCAGCATATCGGATGCTTTATGCAGATGTTCGCGGGCATCTTCATCCGGCCATTTCTTATCGGCCAGATTTAATCGCAGCTTGGCGGAAACCAGCATTTGATTAATACCATCGTGCAACTCGCGGGCGAACGTCCTTCGTTGCATGACCTGAAAGGCCACCGAACGGTGTGCCAGATCCTGTAAACGCTGATCGGCAAGCTGTGTGGCGTGCATGTTAATAATGATGACGATAATGACGACCAGAGCCAGGGTAACGGCCAATAAGACCGATGCAGCCAGAAAGGTGCGACGCACATTACTATTAACTTTGTTTTGCAATAAACGGGTTTCAGCAGCGATGTCATCGACGTACAGCCCGGTGCCCATCATCCAGTTCAGATAGGGAATATTAACGACATAGCTGAGTTTGTTTTCTTGCCCGGATAACGATGGTTTATTCCAGATATAGCGATAAAAACCTCCGCCCTTTTCTGCCAGTGCGAGTAAATCGCGGATGACGTACTGGCCATTATCATCCTGAAAATCAATCATGGGCTGGCCCACCAGATCGGGCTGGGCAGGGTGGACGAGGTTAGTACCATGCTGGTCGTAAACAAAAAAGTAGCCGTCGTTACCGTAGGTCAGCCCTTGCAGAATGCGCTTGACTTCATATTCTGCACGGGATTGATTCAGGCCGTATTCCAGCTCTTCCAACACCGGATTAATGGACGTCATCGCCAGGCTGACGTAATCAACCAGCGCTTTGCGTTTACTGGCCAGTACATTTTCTTCGAATATTGCCACCTGTTGCTGGGCCAGTTGCTGCGCCTGTCGCTGAGTAATCCAGGTAATGGTCAGGGTGAGGGCAACCAGCGGTAATACAGTCAGCAACAGGATTTTTGCTTTTAAAGTCAGGTTCATACCCGGCGGCCGTGGCGGAATTAATAGATTGCCCATATTAGAACCTGCCGGCGAGGATAGATAGTCGCGCTTCAGAGCTGGATTCTGCGGGTTGGCGTTGGATATTCATAACGTCTTTATTGTCATTATTATTGTCAGCAGCGGGATGCTTGCTGCGAAATTTTTCGGTGCGTATGACCGGTTTGCTCTGTCGTCCGATATCCTGCGATTATCGGACGACAGAGCATTGTGGTATTAATCGAGCAGGCCATACCATTCAGGGAAAAGCAGAATCGTAATAACCACACCGACCTGCATCAGAATAAAGGGGATAACCCCGCGATAAATATCCATTGTGCGGACACCGGCGGGCGCAACCCCCTTCAGATAGAACAGACTGAAACCAAAAGGCGGTGTCAGGAAGGACGTCTGCAGATTCATGGCAATCAGAATAGCGAACCAGACCGGAGCAATACCCAGGGCATCCGCAACCGGCGCCAGAATCGGCACAATAATAAAACTGATTTCCACGAAGTCGATAAAGAAACCAAGAATCATAATGGCGACCATCGACAGAATCAGGAAGCCCATGGCACCGCCTGGCATATCTGACAGCAATTCTTCAACAATGTAGTCACCGCCGGTATAACTGAAGGCCATCGAGAAGGCTGTCGCACCGAGCAGAATTGCAAACACCATGGCAGAGATTTTTACCGTTTCCTGTGAGGCTTCATACACCATTTTCCAATTGAACTGGCCATACAGCGCCGCCAGAATCAGTGCGCCCACACCACCCAGAGCAGACGATTCTGTAGGGGTGGCAATACCGGCAAAGATGGAGCCGAGGACGATCAGAATTAACGCCAGTGGCGGAATGATGGCTTTTAATGCTCGTACATATTGTTCGTGACGATAGGATAAATCATCGTCCATGGGTAGAGCGGGAGCCGCCTCCGGCTTAAGCCAGGTGTAAATCAGGATGTACACCACATAGCAGCCGATTAACACCAGACCCGGAGCCAATGCTGCCTGAAATAAATCGCCGACCGGTATACCGAGTACATCGCCGAGAATAATCAGAATAATGGACGGTGGAATAATTTGTCCCAGCGTACCCGACGCACAAATAGTGCCGCAGGCCAGTGCTTTGTCGTAGTTGTATTTCAGCATGACCGGTAATGAGATTAACCCCATCGCCACAACCGATGCACCGACAACGCCGGTGGATGCGGCTAATAAAGCACCGACCAGAACCGTCGAAATGGCCAGTCCACCACGTACGCCACCAAACAGTTTACCCATGGCCTCCAGCAGCTGTTCTGCCAGTTTGGTGCGTTGCAGCACAATGCCCATAAAAATAAACAGTGGCACTGCCATCAGGGTGACATTTTCCATGATGCTCTGCACACGGAAAGGCATAAAGGCAAAGATATCCGGGCCTTCAGCAAATACACCAAAAATCAGCGCAACACCGCCAAAGGTAAACGCCACCGGGAAGCCGAATATCAGCATCAACAGGGCGACAAAAAACATCACAATACCAATCATAAAAGCCCCCGGTCGATTTTGGTTTCATGCTCATCTTTCAGGGCAATTACGCTGTTCAGAATCATGGCAACACCAGAAATGGCGGTTGCAAAAAATGCAAAAGGAATCACCGCTTTAATAATCCAGCGATTGGTTAAGCCGCCGGGATCGCCGGAAGTTTCACCCAGACTCCAGGCTTCATGTGCGAAGCCAACACCGTACCAGCCAACCAGCAGGCAGAACGGCAATAAAAACAACAGTCCACCGGCGATATCAATAATGGCTTTACGGCGGATGGATAAATTTTCGTACACAAGGTCTACGCGAACATGGCCACCGGCCCGCAGCGTATATGGAACACCCAGCATGAACATGGCGGCAAACAGATGCCATTCCATTTCCTGCATAGCAATGGATACCTCGTTCAGGGCGTAACGCATGACAACGTCAATAAAGACATTCATCAGCATCAGAAGAAAAAGCACAGCGGAAACTGTGCCGAGAAAATCGGAAAAGCGATTAATGGCCCGTTCTGCCTTAATCAGCATAGTGCACTCCCGTCGGCATCCGCCGGGCTGGGTAAGTCCGGCGGATGGTCTGTCATTGTTATGGTTTATCAGCCGACACTGTTCAGTCGGCGCTGTTCAGGTACGCTTTGTCAGAAATATCGGTCCAGCGGCGGGCTTTTTTCAGGTAAGCCGCTTGTGAGTCGAGAATTTCTTTTGCCAGAGGGTCTTTCGCCGCGCTTTCGGCCAGCAGTTCGCTGTTGGCTTTGTGCAGGGCTTTCATGACATCAGCAGGGAAGGTACGGATCTGAACTTTTGGGTAGTCTTTATCCAGTACCGCCATGTTTTCGGCCGATTCGTGATAAGACTGGATGTACATGTCGTACGCTGCAGTACGCATTGAGACGCGCAGGATTTCCTGCAGATCAGCAGGCAGACGATCCCATGAACGCTTGTTGATCATGAACTGCAGTTCGGTCGCAGGCTCATGCCAGCCGGTGTAGTAGTAGGGAGCAATTTTGTGGAAGCCCATACGCAGATCGAGAGACGGGCCAACCCATTCCAATGCATCAATGGTGCGGCGCTCAAGGGCGGTGTACAGCTCGCCTGGCGGGATGTTCGTCGGGCTGGCGCCCAGTTTTGCCAGAACTTCACCGGCAAAGCCCGGAATACGCATTTTCAGACCTTTCAGATCTTCCAGACTGTTGATCTCTTTCTGGAACCAACCGCCCATCTGGTTACCGGTATTACCGCCCGGAAAGCTCAGGATATTGAACTCGCCGTAGACTTTTTCCATCAGTTCCATACCGCCGCCGTGATAGAACCAGGCGTACTGTTCAGGGGCTGTCATACCGAATGGCATGGTGGTGAAATACAGCGTATTCGGTACTTTGCCTTTCCAGTAATACGAGGCAGAGTGGCCCATATCGTACTGGCCGGCACGCACCATATCGAACACACCAAAAGCCGACTTATGTTTGTTAGCCGAGTCGATGGTGATCTGCAGACGACCATTCGACATTTTTTCAGCCATGGCAGCCATGTTACGTGGAGCGTCACCGAATACGGGGAAATTCGTCGGCCAGCTTTCGGCCAGTTTCAGACGGTATACTTTGTCGTCTGCCTGAGCAGTACCGAACATAGCCAGGCTGCACGCAGCGGCTACCAGTACCTGTTTGAAGCGGGATAGGCGGATCATGGTTATTATCCTTTTTAGTGTTTCAGATTGATTGTGCGTACCCGTGAAGAGGCACAGCACACCCTGACTTTTCGAGTGTGCAAGCCGTGGCCGATGGTGACTATCCGCAGGACTGCGGTTTTGTAGGTAGTTAGGGCAAGAGTGCTTAAGTAGTTTTACTAGTACACTGGCGCTTGTCAGACTGGCGATAACAAGGCAGTTTGAGCTGCAGCCCAAGTATCATCAGGGCTGCAGCGGCGAAAGCGGGATCAGGATATTGGTATGACCAATATTCCATCAGGCTCTAGACTTTGGTCGGGTAGGCGGCAACCCATGCGGTTTCAGGCTTTTCGCGCCTCCTTATTAAGCGTCAGTCCGATGGATTGATGAGCCCCACGCACACCCACAAACAGCCAGCAGTGCACACGACGGATAGCGATGACAACGCCGAAACCACAACCGAAACCACAACCGAAACCAGAAACGCTTGCGGGAGCAACAGATCACGCGGAGCCATTACCCGTCCGGTTATGGGGTGTGTTCAGGCAGTTTTTCTGGTTGGGTTGCATCAGTTTTGGTGGGCCAGCGGCTCATCTCGGGTATTTTCAGCGTGTCTTTGTGCAACGCCTGCAGTGGCTGAGTGCAGAGCATTATGCGCAGCTGGTGGCACTGGCGCAGTTTCTGCCCGGGCCGGCGTCCAGCCAGGTCGGCTTTGCTATCGGTATGCAGCGTGGTGGTCTGGCAGGTGGTATCAGCGCGTTTATTGCCTTTACCTTGCCTTCTTTCTTACTGATGCTGGCGCTGGCCAACAGCCTCACTACCTTGCTGACTTACCCCTGGTTTCCGGCGCTGATTGACGGCCTGAAATTGCTGGCTGTGATTGTTGTGGCAGATGCCACGCTGAGTATGGCGAAGACCTTCTGCAGCGCCGCCTTCAGCCGGGTATTGATGTTGCTTACCGCCGTTGCCCTCTGGCTGACGCCACTGCCGGTTTGGCTGTTGCTGATTCTGGCTGCCGTGCTGGGCCGGTTATCTCAGCACTGGCAAAACAGCCCTGCAGCTGAGCCAGCCGTTGAGCAATCGCAGTATCCGGCCAAACGTCTGGCGCTGATCATCGGACTGATACTATGGGCCGGTCTGTATTTACTCAGTCACTTGTTCAGCCAGAACGATACGGCAGACGCTATGGGCATTTTCGCCGCCTTTTATCAGACCGGCAGTCTGGTGTTTGGTGGCGGCCATGTGGTGTTGCCTCTGGTACAGCAGCAGTTTGCCGGGCAGCTGACCGCCGAAACCCTGCTGACCGGTTATGGTGCTGCACAGCTGGTGCCGGGGCCGATGTTTACCTTCGCCACGTTTTTAGGTGCTGAATTATTGCCAGAGTCCCGGATGAGCGGTGCTTTACTGGCAACGCTGGGGGTATTTTTACCCGGTTTTATTCTGTTAGTTGCGCTGCAGCCGTTATGGTCGCAGTGGCTGGTTAAACCCGGTTTAAAGCACGCTTTAATGGGCGTTAATGCTGCGGTTGTCGGACTGTTACTGGCGACACTGGTCACACCGGTCGCCAGCTCAAGCCTGCTGAGTGGCGCCGATGCTGTTTTTGTTATTGCGGGTTTTATTGCCCTGCGGCGGAAAGCACTCAATGTAATCGGCTTGATTCCGCTGGCACTGGGCTTTGGTTTGCTGGCGCCCTGACGTCAGCCCTCCAGCCAGTCTGATTCACAGTACACCAGATGCGGCAGAGGCTCGGGTGGCAGCGGCTGATAGTCCCCTTGCTGATACAGACGTAAGCGCTGCGTATCGTCTTCCTGCCAGAGCTGCGGCCAGCGCTTACGGAATTCTTCCAGCACCTGCCGCGCCTGCTCAGGCTTCTGCTGCTCGTAGTAGGCGCGGGCCAGATATCTGGCCTGCAGCCGGGTGGTGTCGGGAGAGCGGGCGGCCTGTACGGCCTTGTCATACTGTTGCTGCTGCAGATAAATCCACAGAATTGAATAGTTGCTATAGCCGATGCTGGTGGGCATTTGCAGGGTCTGATAATGCATCTGAGCCTGCTGCAGCTCATCCAGCGCCTGAGCGAAATAGCGGCTGCGCTCTGCTGTCGTTGCAGTGCGCGCCAGATCGGCCAGTGCCCAGCCGCGGAAGAAGCGCGCATGGGCGAGATAGAGTTTGGTCGGCGCGGTATCGATAAAGCTCTGAAATTGCTGCAGTGCCTTGTGCAGGTATTCGCTGTGCTGGCCATGACGGCCAAGGCTACTCTGGTCGAGTCCCTGATCCAGGCTGGCAAAGCCCAGATAGAGTTCACTCAGACTGATCAGCGGAGTGGCTCCCAGCTGGCGGGCGATTTCTGCCGCCTCCTGAAAATAATCCTGCGCCAGATCTCCCCGGTGTAACTGCAGCTGAAAAAAGCCGCCATAAATAAGCGCCTGAGCCAGATCATAGGGTTGTTCCAGAGTGCGATAGGCGGTAATAGCCGCTGCCAGTGCAATGCTGCGCTCATCCAGCGGGAAACGATAATTCTGCGCAACCGCCAGCTCGGTGGCGGCGATCTGTGGCTGATTATTCAGCTGGCGATAAAAATTCAGCGCTTTCTCCAGCCGCAGGCGATTGCTGTCCAGATCGTTCAGAGGCGACTTTTCCAGACCACTGTTGCTGGGATTACCCAGATAAAACAGCTGATCTGCCCGCAGTTGCATATCGGCAGAGGGTTCGGTTTGCTGGCTGGCCTGTTGCAGCAAACGCTGATGTTCCAGCCAGTCCATAGCGTCCCAGGCTTGTTGTGCCTTGAGTTGCAGACTCTGAGATATCAGCTCCGGATCTGAGGTTTGTTGCGCCAGATGCAGCGCCTGATCGGCGAGCGCGCTGCTGTTGCTGTCGCCGCGCCATAAGGCCAGCTGTGCACGACTGTGCAGGGCAAAGGTTTTCAGGCTGAGGTCATTGTCCAGTTCGCTGGCGGGAATCGCGGCCAGCTGCTGCGCAGCCTGTTGCCATTCACCCAGATTAAGCAGGGCGCGTACCAGCCAGGCTCTGGCCCAGTGGCTGTCCGGCTCAATGGTCAGGGATGCCTGGAAATAGGGCCGTGCACGAACGGCACCTTGCTGACGCAGGGCCTGCATCCCCTGCGCCAGTGCCTGGGCGGCAATCGGGTCGGTTGCGGCTGCCGGGTGTTTTTCAGCGTGCTGCGGACGCAGTAAGGCCAGCAGTTGCTGACTGATGGCAAGCGACTCGGCCGGCAGCGATGGGTAGCTGATAGCCCCTTGCTGGATACGGCCATCACGATAAATCAGCTGAAAATCCAGCACCTGTTGCTGGTTATGCAGACGCACGCTGGCAAACAGCGCAGCGTCCTGCTGCTGGTCATTGAGCAGGGTGCGGATATGCACCGGCAGGGTTGGCCAGGGCAGGCCTGAATCGAGCAGTAATAACTGCGCCTGAGCCGGGGGGGTAACGCTCAGTTTTTGTTGGCGTTTCAGGTCAATGGCAATCATGTCCGCCAGCCCCAGCTCAAGCCAGGTCATCTGGCTTTCACCGGTGGCATTAATAAAAGGCAGAACCAGCAGGGATGACGTACTGCCGGAAGGGGAGGTCTGAGTGCTGGCCGGACGCCAGAGCATCAGTGCGCTTATTAAAAGGGCCAGTGCACCGCCCAGCAGCAATGTGAACAGCAGGCTCGGGCGCGATTTCCGCTGTGCTGTTGACTGGCCGGGCGATGGTTCGCTTTTGCTGTGAGTATCAGCGGCTGTCAGGCGGCCGATAAACTGATAACCACGCTGATTGAAGGTGCGGATATAACGCGGTGATTGGGCGTTGTCGCCCAGTGCCTGACGCAGTTCCCGGATGCTCTGGGTCAGTGAATTTTCGCGGTAATCGCCGTGGGTCCACAGCTCCGCCAGCAGCTCCTCTTTGCTGACGACCCGGTCGGCATGTTGCAACAGATAGTGCAGCAGGTTGGCAACCTTGTGGCGCAGCACGGTGTGTTCGCCCTTATCGTTGAGAAGACTGCCGCGCTCGGGGTCAAAGGTAAATGCGTCAAATCGGTACTGCCTGGTCATCCGCTGGGCCGTTTGCTGCCTTAAGTAAGGTGCTCATTCTAGGTATTGCTGACTTTCCCGGCAACCGTGTTGTTCTTTATGTGATTTTTTAAGTTATTGAAATTTAAAGGGAAATATAAATTTTATGCGAATTTTAAGAGGATTTTAGCCCGTTTAAATATCTACGCTGCCGCTTCCTGCTATCAATGCCGTCATCACCAACGACGGAGTCCGTTATGGACAGTTTTATTCAAACCGCCCTGTTTGATGGGCAATGGTCAGTCTGGGTGCCGCTGGCTGTATTTGCGACCGGCTTGCTGACCAGTCTCACTCCCTGCGTGTATCCCATGCTGCCAATTACGGTGGCGGTGGTCGGCAGTCACAGTACTGACCGCCGTCAGGCCTTTTTCTTGTCGCTTTTCTATGTGCTGGGGCTGTCGCTGACCTACGCCATTCTCGGTGTTTTTGCGGCCAGCAGTGGCCAGCTGTTTGGCTCGGTCGCCAGCCATCCTGTCACGCTGTTGCTGGTGGCGTTTATGTGTCTGCTGTTCAGTGCCTGGATGCTCGGCTGGCTGAGAATGCCGGCCTTGCAGCTGCCAGACGTGCCTGCCGCCGGGCGAATGCCTCCCTTTATGCGCGTCATGCTCAGTGGTGCGGTATCGGGCCTGGTGCTGGCTCCCTGTACATCGCCGGTATTCGGCATGCTGCTGATGTATGTGGCCGGACAGGGCAGCGTGCCCTGGGCGCTGTTACTGATGTTTGTGTTTGCCCTTGGCATGAGTGCGTTGCTGCTGGCTGCGGGCACTTTCAGCGGCATGCTGGCACGACTGCCGAAATCCGGACGCTGGTTGCTGCTCAGTCAGCGTCTGCTGGCCGGCCTGATGTTACTGGCTGCTGTGTGGTTCAGCTGGCAGTCGCTGCAACAGTTCTGAAGTTTCTGTTTTTAATCAATAAGGAGAACGCAATGCGTAAACCACTTAAACCTGTGCTCAGACCGGCGGCTTTGCTGTTTGGCCTGACGCTGATTCTTGCTCCCACCCTGACGCAGGCGAAACCACCACTGACGGTTGGCGATCCGGCGCCGGATTTCAGTGTGCAGACACTGGATGGCAAAACGCTGCAGCTGAGCGAGCTGATCGGCAAGAAACCGGTGTATCTGAAATTCTGGGCAACCTGGTGCAGCTACTGCAAAGCAGAAATGCCGTACCTGCAGTCTGTTTATGAGCAGCCGGGAGAGCCTGTTCAGGTACTGAGTGTGAATGTCGGTATTAACGATTCGGTAGCCAATATTCAGCAGCTGTTTAAAGCCGGGGGCTACAGCATGCCGACCACCTTTGATCAGAACGGAGCGCTGACCGCCGCTTATGGGGTGGTGGGTACACCAACGCATATTCTAATCGACCGTGATGGGCGCGTGGCTTACCGCACGTTTTTACTGACCGATCAGCTGGAAAATATAGTGGCTGACTGGAGCCAGCAGGAGGACAAACAATGAAAGCAGGACTGATGTCTTTATTATTACTGGCACCGGTGGCGGTGCAGGCTGAATTCACCGATTTTCGGGGTGAACCGGTGGTCATTGAAAACGAAAAAATCCGCCATCTGGTGTTTACCGATATCTGGGCTGTTTATAATGGCCGGGGCGATGAACAATTACTGGAACGACTGCCTGCCAGTTTCCGTCAGCAAAGTCAGCAAATCTGGATTCAGCCGCAGTTAAATGTCACCACCGCACAGTTGGAGGAGTTTACGGGCTACTATCCGCAATTGCAGCCGCTGGTTTTAGATAAAGAATTCCGCCTGATGCGCAGCGAGGGCGTATGGGAATCGCCTTATCATGTGCTTTACCAGGGCGAGCAGCGCGTTTTTTCCGGCAGTACCGATGAACTCCGGCGTTATCTGGGCCTGACGGTAACAGAAAAAAAGGAAGCCGTTGCGGCTGACAAGGCTTTTGACAACGAGGCTGACAGTGCGGTTGTTAGCGCCGACTCTCAGCAGAGAAAAAAACAACCGCCAGCAGAGCAGAAAAAGCCGCAGGCCGGTGCTGATATGGGCGATATCATGTTGCTCAATGCCGGGGGCAAAGAGCAGAGTCTTAAAACACTGACCGCAGAAAAACCGCTAAGCCTGGTATTTCTCGATACCCTGTGTCCGATGCCACATTTTCCCGGCTGCGAAGATAAAATCGCGCAGCTGAATCAGCTGGTAGCAAGCACACCGGAGCGCCAGTGGGTAGGTGTTGTTAATTCTTACTATGTTAATGCGGAGGCGGTAGAACCTTTTCGTCAGCGTTTTAACCTGACGCTGCCGTTAATGTTTGACCACGAGCATAAAGTCTTTGATGCCTTTGATGTTCATGCCACTCCTTATCAGATTGATATCGGTATCGGTGGTGTGCTGAAAAGCAGAGGGGATCAGATTCAGTAAAATATAAAGCCCGCAGTCGCGGGCTTTTTTATGTGTCAGAATTTTCTTTGACACCGATGTTCGTATTTTTAAGGTTATTGCTGTGGAACTTTCAGGGTTAACGCTATCTGAGGCTGAAGGATCAGGTCTGAACCTTTTTCGTGATAATCGGGAATCGTAATATCAACAGCATAGCTGATTCCGTTTTTATCATTCTGATAAATGCTGGTATTTATCGTCAGCTGATCGCTGCAGTCGTCTGATGCATAGCACTCGAAGTTTCCGTAAGTCATAAGTCCGGAATTACCGTAGTTGAGATGTCCGGCATGTAGTTTTCCATTGTCGTCGTTAATATCTGCCTCTTCAGTGATCAGAGCATTGAAAGGAGAGCTTGTGAAATAAATGCTTTTCGTTTCATGCCACGAGAATGAAGAGTCGGAGTCATCGTCTATTGTTAGCGTGCTATTCTCTAAATTGATACAGTGAGGAAAACCCCAAGAGTCTTCCTGGCCTCCCGGGGTGTCGCTGTTCACAACCAGTGACAATTCGGGGGCTGTGTGCAGCTCGGTGGAGTCTGATATTTTGACCGCAAAGAAATGTTCTTCTTTATCGGGGTTTACTGCGCTGAATTGGCCATAGTAGGCTTTATTCCAGTAGCTGAGTTCACCGTAAAAGTGGTTGAAATCCTGGCTGAAATAAAAGTCGTAAGTGGTGGTCAGGATATTGTCCTGGGTGAACCACTTTATTGTCTGGCGCCGTTGAGATAAGTCGAAGTCTTTTCGACGAATATTCTCGTGGGGTTCGTTATACCATTCCAGATTACACATCTGCATCCGTATAAAATAGTCTTCTGGCGTATGCTCAATAACGATAAACTGGCGTTTATCGGTACGGTAGGTAGTTCTGAAATCTTTTTCCCCTTGTTTAAACTCAGAGTCAGAAACCACCATCCAGATACCATTTGGCGTATCGGTTGCTAATGCAGGGTTAACGGCAGGCAGAGATTGCGGAAATTCAATCTGATTAATATCAACTTCTTTATCTTTAGTGTCATCACTGCCACCACAAGCCGTCAGAATAGCGGTAAGGGAAGTGAGCAGTAACAGGATAATACGCTGAGTCATGTTGTTCCTTAACATTTAAATATTTATAGCAGTCTTGCCATTAGTGCTGCATTAATAATTCACAAACCAGTGCCTCTCCCAGGTCAGCATGACTTTCTCCGGGTATTTGGTGCGCCCAAGGCTGCCGTTGTAGCGTGCTAACGCACGAATCCAGTCGCCTTTTTCTTTATCGAGATAATGTTTGAGGATGGTGCAGCCGTAACGCAGGTTGGTGGCAGCATGCATCAGGTTGTCGTCGGTGCGCCCGATTTCTTTTTTCCAGAATGGCATGATCTGCATATAGCCCTGAGCGCCGACATACGAAATAGCAAAACGGTCAAAGGCGCTTTCGACTTGTATCACCGATAACACCAGTTCCGGTGACAGCCCTGCGCGGCTGGCTTCTTTGTGGATCAGGCTGAGCAGTTCCAGCCGTTGTTTATCGTTTTTGATATAGCGTTTCAGGCGTGCCGACATATCGACCAGCCAGACCTGAGCATCGTATTGATCTTCAAAGGATTCGCTGCTGCTTACCGCTTCTTTTAAAGCGTTACGCAATTCCGGGTCGATGCGCTGGTTGGCACTTTGTGCGACAGCATAAGAGGGCAGGGCTGTAATGGTGAATAGTAAACAGAAAAAAACCAGCGAACGCCCGAGGCGTCCGCTGGTTTTAGCTGCGAGGTTTTTTAACCGAACCTGCACAGAGGTGTGCATTTAACCGATCTGCTGCTTAAGAAAATCAAGGATGTCGGCCAGTGGGATATCCTGCGCTTCGCCATTGCGGCGCGCTTTGTATTCCACATTACCGGCTTCCAGGCCACGGTCGCTGATGACGATGCGGTGCGGCAGGCCCATCAGTTCCATATCGGCAAATTTAACCCCCGGGCTGGTTTTCTTGTCGCGGTCGTCCAGATACACGTCGAAGCCTGCGGCGCTCAGTTCGGTGTACAGTTTTTCGGTTGCTTCTTTTACCACGTCGGAACGGTGATAGTTCATTGGCACGATGCCGATGTTGAACGGAGCAATGGCGTCCGGCCAGATAATGCCGTTATCGTCGTGGTTCTGTTCGATGGCAGAGGCCACCACACGGCTGACACCAATACCGTAACAACCCATCACCAATGTGCGGTCTTTGCCGTTTTCGTCCAGCACTTTGGCTTTCATGGCTTCCGAGTACTTGGTACCAAGCTGGAAAATATGGCCCACTTCGATACCGCGTTTGATGTCCAGCGTGCCTTTACCACACGGGCTTGGATCACCGGCAACCACGTTACGCAGATCGCGCACTTCCGGCAGCTCGCCGTCACGTTCCCAGTTAAAACCGGTTAAATGTGTGTCGGCGGCGTTGGCACCACAGATAAAGTTGGCCATGTGTGCTGCGGAGCGGTCGACATAGCATTTGGCCTGGATGCCCTGCGGGCCAACAAAGCCGCTGACGCCGCCAATGGCTGCGATTTCAGCATCGGAAGCAAATTGCAGGGGTGAGGCAACACCGGCAATTTTCTCGGCCTTGATTTCGTTCAGCTGGTGATCACCGCGCAGGAACAGCACCACCGGAGCCGGTTCGCCCAGCGCGTTTTCTTCGGTGTGCTCGCCGCGTACAACGATGGCTTTCAGCACCTGAGCCGGGCTGGCTTTGAGGAAACTGGCAACGTCTTCGATGCTGGTCATCGCCGGAGTGGCAATGCTGGTCAGAGTGGCGGTGGCGGCCGGGCGTTCACCGGCCGGTGCTACCGCTTCGGCCAGTTCGACGTTGGCGGCGTAATCGCTCTCATTGGAGAAGGCAATATCGTCTTCACCGGATGAGGCCAGTACGTGGAATTCATGCGACAAGGCACCACCAATAGACCCGGTGTCGGCCAGTACCGGACGGAAATCCAGACCCAGACGGGTAAAAATGCGCGAATAGGCTTCGTGCATTTTGTCGTAGGTGATCTGCAGGCTGGCTTCGTCGGCATGGAAGGAGTAAGCATCCTTCATGATGAATTCACGCGCGCGCATGACACCAAAGCGCGGACGGGTTTCATCACGGAATTTGGTTTGAATCTGGTACAGGTTAACCGGCAGCTGTTTGTAGCTCGACAGCTGGTTACGGGCCAGATCGGTAATTACTTCTTCGTGGGTCGGGCCAATGCAGAAATCACGGTTGTGGCGGTCTTTTACGCGTAGCAGCTCGCCGCCGTACTGAAACCAGCGCCCGGTTTCTTCCCATAATTCGGCCGGTTGTACCGCTGGCATCAATACTTCCTGCGCGCCGGCGCGGTTCATTTCTTCACGTACAATGGCTTCGACCTTGCGCAGGGTACGCAGGCCCAGCGGCATCCAGGTGTACAGGCCCGCCGCGAGTTTGCGGATCATACCGGAGCGCAGCATCAGCTGGTGGCTGATAACAACGGCATCGGCCGGGGTTTCTTTTTCGGTGGCTAACAGAAATTCGGTGGCGCGCATAAGCTTTGTCTGGATTCCACATGAGTGAATAGGAGGAGATTGCCGCGATTTTATCGCTTGCGCGCTCCGGCGGCAATTTGCCTTTGCGTGTCGGGGGGTAACTCATGACGGATAATGCCCTGTTGCGCTGTTATGAGGCGCACAAAATGCACGTATCCTACTTGTGCAGTCACTCAGCTATGACATACTCCGCCATCGTTAATAGTCCTGCGGGAGATAAGGTTATGGTCGAGGTCGGAAAGCAGCCGGAGGTTTTGCAACCGAAAGCCGCCAACAGCGCTGAACTGCCAGTCTCCGACGCTTGTCTGCGCAATCAGCAGCCTATCTCTGACGTGCTGGCACGCGAACTGCCGGAGCACTCGGTTGTGCTGGAAATTGGCAGTGGCACGGGGCAGCACGCCGCGTTTATTACCCGCCGCCTGCCCGGGATCAAATGGCAGCCGTCCGAACTGGCTGGCCGTATTGCCGACATTAATGCCTGGCGTGAAAACAGCCAGAATGCCAACTTTTTACCGCCGCTGGTGCTCGATGTCGCTCAGGATCTTTGGCCGGTCAAACAAGTGGATGCGGTGTTCAGTGCCAATGTGGTGCATTTTATTGGCTGGCCTAAAGTCCGCGCCATGATGTCTGGCATTGGCCGGGTACTGAAGCACACCGGGCTGGCGTTTTTTTATGGCCCGTTTAATTACGGCGGTCAGTTCACCAGTGAAGGTAATCGGCTGCTGGATCAATGGTTGCGTGAACGTGACCCGGACTCCGGTATTAAAGACTTTGAACAAATCGTGCTGGCGGCGCGTAAAGAAAAACTGCGTCTGATGAAAGACATCGCCATGCCCGCCAATAATCGTCTGCTGGTGCTGCAAAAATATGTCTGATACATCGTCTTCCTCTGTTGTAAAAGCACTCATTCCCTGCGCCTGGGCGAAAGGGGATGATTATCTTGCCTATCACAACAACGAATGGGGCGTCCCCAATTTTGATCGGCAAAAACTGTTTGAAAAGCTCTGTCTTGAGGGGCAACAGGCAGGGTTAAGCTGGATTACCGTATTGCGTAAACGTGATCATTACCGCCAATGTTTTCACGGCTTTAATCCACAAAAAATTGCCCGCATGACGGATGAGCAGATTGAACTATTACTGACCGATACCGGCCTGATCCGTAACCGCTTAAAATTATATGGCATCCGTAAAAATGCGCTGGCATTACTGGCACTGGAACAGCAGGGCGTCGATTTTGTCGAATTTCTCTGGGGTTTTGTCGATGGTCAGCCAGTAATCAACCGTTACGCCAGTATGAAAGAGGTTCCGACTGAAACCGCTGCTGCCAAAGCCATGAGCAAGGCGCTGAAAAAAGCCGGGTTTACCTTTGTCGGCCCGACTATCTGTTATGCCTTTATGCAAAGTATGGGATTGGTGAACGACCATATGACCGATTGCCCCTGTCATCCGGATAACCGATCCTGACGCGGGTTATGCTGTATTTTTGTATTCAATTTAAAAGGAATTATGCTCTGATGATCGTCTGCAGATTCGTGGCCGCCGCATTGCTGATGGCTCTTACTTCGTTTGCTTCTGCTCAGGAAGAAAGCAGCACCGATACACGTGTCTTGGTGTATCTGGACGAAGTCGGCGGCCCGTATTTTGATGAATGGTATCTGCAGGGCAATATTGCCCGACCGGAAGGGCTGACACTGCAGCGCAGCGGTAAATCCGGCGAATTGTCGGTTCCTGTAACGGTCGATTGTCACGCCGCAACGGTGAACATCAGCGGACCGGGGTTGGTGTTTGAAAGCATGGATATCAGCGCCGCCGAGGCGCAGGAATATATTATTGCGCCCCTTGCTGAAGCGGTTATTCAGAAAGTCTGCCCTTAACCTGCCGTTTATTCGCAGTGCTCATAAGTGGTGCCCGTAAGTGGTGCCCATAAGTAGCGCTCAAAAAAGGCGCTCAAAAAAGGCGCTCAAAAATAGCGCTCAGGCGCCACGATCATCCCTGTGTTATCTGTCTTCTTTTTCTGTTCGCAGCCGAGCTTATCAGTGTTCGGCGGTTTGACGAACCGGCTGATATGAACCAGTTTTTATAACAGGTTGTATTTTTCAGGCGGGTATAGGAGCAGACCTTTGACACTCAGCAGTGATGAAACCGAAATGCTGGTGCGCTTACTGACGGCGCTGGCGGCGGGTGTTCTGATTGGTTACGAGCGTTCTTACAGCGGCCGGCCTGCGGGCTTCCGTACCCATGGTCTGGTCAGTCTGGCGTCCTGTATGCTGATGCTGGTCACCGTTTATGAAGCGCACTGGCTGCGCACATCGGTTGATTTAATCCGCCTTGATCCGACCCGTATGGCGCAGGGCATTATGACCGGTATCGGTTTTTTAGGTGCCGGTGTGATTATGAAAGACGGTATTTCAGTACGTGGTTTAACCACGGCGGCGTCTATCTGGATTACCGCAGCCATCGGCATTCTGGCCGGTATCGGTTTTTATGTGCCGATGCTTATTTCTGTTGTTCTGACGCTGGGTACGCTGTCGCTGTTTCGCTGGATAGAATCGCTGATGCCCAGCCAGGTGTATTACCATTTTGATGTACGCGTGGCGCGGACTTCGGATATGACCGAAGCAACACTGCGCGCTTTACTCGAGCAGCATGGCTTCAGTATTGCCAATTTCAGTTACCGGCTGGACGCGGAAGAGCAGGTCCGGCGTCACGGTATGGTGCTGCGCACCTCTGATCGCAACCGCGTTGCGCGATTGTTTACCACGCTGGAAGGGCTGGATTCTATTCAGCAGTTCCGTATTACGCCAACCGGCGACTGAAATTTACTGCCATCAGTCGAGTCGCTTTTTAAAGCGCAGCGCCGCAAAGGCTAAACCGCCCAGGGTAAATGCCGCCAGCCATAACGCATCGCGCTGTAAATCCCAGAGCAGAGCATCACGTAACACAATGCCGCGTACCATGCGCATAAAATGCGTGGCCGGCAGTGCTTCGGAAATAACCTGTGCCAGCTGTGGCATGGCTTCGTAGGGGAACATAAAGCCCGATAATAAAATCGATGGCATTAAAATAAATACCGTCATCTGCATTGCCTGCAGCTGGGTTTTGGCAATGGTTGAAATAACAAGTCCAAGGGTCAGGCTGGCGAAAATAAACAGCAGTGCCGCCACCAGTAAGGTCAGTAAACCACCCCGAACCGGCACCGAAAAAAGCAGATGTCCGATGCCTAAAATAATGCCCACCTGAATTAAGCCAACCAGTACATAAGGTACGATTTTACCGATCATTAATTCCATCGGTTTTACCGGCGTGGCGATCAGAAATTCCATATTGCCCTGTTCACGTTCGCGCACAATGGCGGCGGAGGTAAACATAATCATGGTCATGGTCAGAATAATGGCCAGCAGACCGGGCACAATATTCACCACGCTGCGCTGTTCCGGATTAAAAAACTGCACCACTTCAAAGGTGGGGACGTTATCTTTTAGCGCCCGCCCGGCCAGCGTATCCAACGGCAGCTGGCGCAGGCTGCGGATGCTGGCGGCAATCACGGTATCACCGCCATCAACCAGCCACTGGCCAACAGGTTGCAGGGTTTGGCTGTTACTGTGGCCGCTGTCGCGGTTAAAGGCCGGATGCACACTCAGGCGCTGACCGAGATCGGCGGGCAGGTAAAGCACGGCTTTAACATCACCACGGATAATGGCCTGTTCTGCTTCCTGAGCTGAGGCGTAGACCCGTACAAAGTCGACGGTCTGACTGGCCTCGGTCATGGCAATGAGTTCGCGGCTGTAAGACGACTGACTCAGGTCGACCAATCCGGCCGGAATATGGCGCACATCGGTATTAATGGCGTAACCAAACAGCAACAACTGCACCAGCGGAATCATCACAATCATGCCAAAGGTCATGCGGTCGCGTGCCAGTTGGCGGATTTCTTTAACCACAATGGCCGCTACGCGGCGCCAGGTGGCGATCAGCGGATTGCTGTTGACGCGGTATTCAAACATGGCGTTCCCCCTGCTCAGAATCCGAACCCGCAGCCGCTCTGGCCGTTGCTGAGGAAACCGAATGCTGACCAGTGCAGGCCACAAACACATCTTCGAGGCTGGGACGTACGGCTTCGATGCGGCGGCCATTCACCTGAGCCTGCAGCCACTGCTGTGGTTGTTCGGTCTGATCGCGAACCAGTACCCGCAAACGGGTGCCCAGCTGCGCCGTCGACAATACCTGCGGGCATTGTGTCAGCTGGCTTTTCAGGGTGCGCAGATCGTCGCCTTCAACCTCCAGTACATGAGCGCCCAGGGTGGCCATCAGCTCCGCCGGTGAGCCGTCGGCGCGTTTAATGCCATTTTCCAGAATGGCTAAAGCATGGCAGCGCTCGGCTTCGTCCATATAGTGGGTGGAGACCAGAATGGTGGTGCCGGCATTACACAGATCGAACAGTCGCTCCCAGAATTCGCGGCGGTTTTCCGGGTCAACCGCCGAGGTTGGTTCATCCAGAAACAGCAGATCCGGGTGGTGCAGGGTGGCGGCTGCCAGCGCCAGTCGTTGTTTCTGACCGCCGCTGAGTGAGCCGGCCAGCTGCGTCTGGCGCTTATCCAGCGCATACAGCGCCAGCAATTCATTCACCCGCTCACGGCTCTGGCGGCTGTTAAGACCGTAGATCTGCGCAACAAAACTGAGGTTTTCGCGAATGCTGAGGTTGTCGTACAGCGAGAACTTCTGTGTCATATAGCCAATGCGCAGACGCAGGGCTTCGGCGTATTGAGGCAGGCGCTGACCCAGTACTTCAACCTCGCCAGAGGTGGGTGTCAGCAGCCCGGTCAGCATGCGGATCGAGGTGGATTTACCGCAGCCGTTGGGGCCTAAAAAGCCATAAATAGTTCCGCGCGGAATCTGCAGATCAAGATGATCGACCGCGATATTTTTACCGAAGCAGCGTGTCATTTGCAGGACGTTAATCGCCAGATCGCTCATGGTTTGCTTCCCTGTACTGAAGTGTCGTCTGGCAGTAAAACCTCAACCGCCAGACCGCTGGCGAGCCCGGCGGGCATATCGCTCAGTACGATTTCCGTCAGATGCATCAGTCGTGCGCGGTCGCGTTCATTCAGCGCGAAATACGGGGTATAGGCGGGTTGCGCACGGACATTACGCACCCGGCCATGCAGGGCTTGTGGCAGGCCTTCGATGCGCACCTCAAGTTCGCTGCCAACACTCAGTGCGGCGATCTTACTTTGCGGCACGTATACCCGCACATAGGGTTCGGCATCGGCGAGTAAGGTCAGCAGGGGCGTGCCGGTGTTCACCCGAGAACCGGCTTCGGCGGCTATCAGATCGACCTGAGCGGCAACCGGTGCGCGCAGGGTTAAATCGGCCAGATGCTTTTGCTCTCCGGCCAGACGCGCTTCGGCGGCTCTGAGTGCGGCCTGGGCCTGACGGATTTTTTCCGGCCGGGTGCCATTGGTTAACTGACGCAGTTGTTCTTCGGCCTGATCGAGCCGGGCAGCCGCAGCATCGTGCTGGGCGATGGTGTTGTCGAGTTCGGCCTGACCAATCATCTGTTGTTTAAACAGAGTGCGGTTACGGTTCAGACGCTGACTGGCTTCGGTCAGACTGGCTCGCGCGGCTTCGGTAGCGGCAGCTGCAGCGGCGCGTTCCTCGCGACGTGCCCCGGCGAGTAATTCATCCAGAGCTGCGCGGGCACTGTCGAGTTCAGCCTGACGCTGCTGCACACGGCTTTGGGCCAATGTGTCGTCCAGGGTCAGCAGAATATCGCCGGGCTGAACCTGTTGGCCTTCCTGAGCATTCAGCGCGCGGATCACTTCGCCGACCGGCGCGCTCAGGCTGATACGGTCGCGCTCCAGAGTGCCCAGTGCAACCGATGAATCGTCACTGCTGCAGGCGCACAGTAATAAGCAAAAGGATACAAACCATAGCGTTTTCATTGTGGGGTCTCCCCGCTGGTGGTATCCGCAGCGGATTCTGATTGCGTGAATACGCCCTGACTGAACAGGCGGCTGTTATGGCCAGCCAGCTGACTGAGGGTTCCCGGGGTAACGTGAATGCCCAGGCGGCGCAGAATGAGCGGCGGGGCGATTAATGGAAAGACCATCAGACTGACAAACGACAGCCGGGCAAACTGTGGATTAACACTCTGATCAAATTGGCCGGGCAGTAATAAGGCTTGCTTCAGCCAACTGTCAGAGGCTTGCACCACGTCGCTGAATACGCGGCTTAAAATAGCAAAAGGTTCCAGATCATCGCCTTCACTCAGTATGCGGAACACCAGCCGCGGCAGATGCGGGTGGCGACCCATAATCCGGTAATAGGTCTGCATCAGATGTTCAGCCTGCTGCTGGCCGGATGCCGTCTGTCTGGGTTGTGATTGCTCAGCGGATGTCTGGGTCGGATGTTCTCCGGCATGGCGTAACGCCGCCAGCACCGGTGCCAGGGTTTCGCGTATCATTGCCTCGAACAGGCCGGCCTTGCCGCCAAAGTAGTAACGCACCAGTGCGGCATCGACTCCGGCATAACGGGCGACTTCGCGCAGGGTTACGGTGCGGTAGGGGCGGTTGGCAAACAGTTCGCGGGCGGTTTCTAGTAAAGCCTCACGGGCGTCGGAATCGCCCAGCGGGCGGCCACGGCGTGTTTTTTTAGCAGCGGCTGTTGCAGCGTTGGCTGCTGCATCCGGACCTTTGGTTCGGCTGTTCTCTGAAGGGGGCTGTTGCATGCTGATCGCCTGTTTTCATCACTTGATGAATATCCTAGGTCAGCGGCTTGTGGATTGGCAGCGGAATAATTCTGCGGATTGCGCTTGCTGATGAATTAAGGGGGCTTACCCGTGGGTTGTTGTTGGTTTGTGGCTTATTGACTAAGTACTCAGCGCAATACAGACTGGCTGCCAAGGTTACAGGGATATACGTTGCAGATTGGTTGCGCTGATAGCGTCTGAACGGTTTATCTGAGCGTGGATGCAATAACAGAATTGGGGCGTTTACGGTGCGACAGATAATTTTACGGGCGTATTCAGCCTTAAAATTCTCACGTAGATTGTTGTTTAAAAGTGCGAGTGGTGGTCTTTTCTGTTGTCTGCTTGCAATGCCATCTGCTGATGCCGGTGCTGATTTTCTAACGACTGATTTGCAAACCGTTGATCTGGTAACGGTCGATAAGTCGGAAAGAAAAATGTACCTGCTCTCGGGCGGTAAAATCGTTAAAGAATACCGTGTGGCTCTGGGAGCAAATCCGCAAGGCCACAAACGACAGGAAGGTGATGAAAGAACTCCTGAGGGTGACTATACGCTCGATTATAAAAAAGAAGATTCTGCTTTTTACCGGGCCATGCATGTCAGCTATCCGAATGCTGTTGATGTTGCAGCAGCAAAGAAACAAGGTGTGTCTCCGGGCGGCTTTATTATGGTGCACGGTCAGCGCAACGGCCTGGGGTGGCTCGCGCCGCTTGCACAATATTTTAATTGGACGAACGGTTGCATCGCACTCACTGATGCAGAAATGGATGAGTTTATGACTCTGGTCAGGGTTGGCACACCAATTCGTATTGAGTGGTAAGTTATATTGAACACAGCAAGGGCAAAACCATCAGAGTATCCGCAGCTGATCGAAATCTGGGAAGCATCGGTGCGGGCAACGCACGATTTTTTAGCCGAGCAGGATCTGGTTGAGTTAAAACCACTGATTCTGGAGCAATATTTTGCTGCGGTTGAATTGACGGTGGCAAAAGATACTGATGCTCAGATTCTGGGATTTATCGGCGTCAGTGAAGGCAATATTGAAATGCTGTTTATTGCACCAGACTCCAGGGGGCTGGGCGTAGGGAAGCTGCTTACCTGTTATGCCATTAATAATCAGCAGGCGACCAGAGTGGATGTGAACGAACAGAATGAGCAGGCGCTGGGGTTTTATCAGCATCTGGGTTTTTCGGTTATCGGGCGCTCGCCGCTGGACGGACAGGGCAAGCCTTATCCTCTGCTGCACATGGAATTATCAGCCGCTTAACAGGCTGCAAAATACACAATAAGGATATTGCTATGAGTGAACCGGCCATGTGGGTTCGTAATCTTTATACCGGCACCGGTGGTGGTGCCTATGCCGGCCCCGGCGGAGGCCTGTATCGCGGCCCGGGAGGCGGTGCTTCTGTCGGCCCTGGCGGCGGCCTGTACCGCGGACCGGGTGGCGGGGCTTATAAAGGCCCTGGTGGTGGATTGTATACCGGGCCTGGCGGTGGTGCTTATGCTGGCCCAGGGGGCGGTTTGTATATGGGGCCTGGCGGTGGTTTATACACTGGCCCGGGCGGTGGGCTCTATGCCGGTCCGGGCGGTGGGCTGTACACCGGCGCAGACCCGAATCCATTTATGGCTAACTTTCCTCCATGGCCTGTTTTTGCCCGTGAGCTCAGGGCGATGGGTAAACAGCGGGAGGCGGACTTAATTGAAAAAGCACTGCGGCGTACGGGGTGAGTTTCAGCGCATGATAAAGACAGGCCTGTACTCATCGGTTACCTTCTTGCCCGGTGAGCACAGGACCTGAATGGCAAAATAAACCGTCAGATATAGTCAACCATAATCCGGCTCCACATATCCTCCGCTAACAATGCAATCTTCTCGTTGTCCGTGGGAAAGGCTGGACCCTCTCTGAAGGCGCCGCCAAACTTTCTTTCGAGTTCTGTTTTGTTGTGCAGGATGGCGCTTTTCAGAAAGAGATGTATCTGCGATTTAAGCTGGTCTTTTGCCGGAATTTCATACCAGCCGATATTCTCCGTTTCGTAAAAGCGAACAATGCTGTGCGCACGATAGGCTTTGCCTTTGGTTTTAAAATCGAAGGTTAAACGAAACTGTATTTCAACATTTTTGCCATCGTCATCGGGCAGGTCATAGATCACAAAGGCCATATCGCCTTTTATACCAGGCGGTGTGCGCACAGGCAGGGGTTCTGTGGTGATGCTGCAATCAAAAGGTTGCACATAGGTTTTATTGCCCAGAGAAAGAGCAATATTGTTGGTCTCACGACAGTCGTAATCGTTGACACATACTTTATTGCCAGAGCGCTGGACAACGCGGTCACAAAGGCTCGGGGCATCATCAGGGAAGGTGCTGCTGTCGCAGGCTCTGTTCAGTACCTGCCATTGTTTGCCAAGGTAAATTGCCTGATGTTGATGCAGATTGCTGTTGCGCAGAGAAAAACTCTTGCTGGCGAGTGCTTCTGCCTCGGTGGGAAAAGCATCGGATATAAAATGTTCCTGATTAAAACAGTAACTGGCAATAAAAGCCTGCTCACGCTCATCGAAGGTAATCACCGCATGCTGGGTATCAATGGCGTCAAAGACAAAGAAATGCTGCCGCCAGCCAGCGCTGTTGCTGAATGTTGATGGGTTATTGTTGCGGCTCAACAGCGTGTTGCTCCAGCGTTGCAGGGTATCTTCCAGTGATGTCCTGATATCGGGTGTAACGTCCATATTCCTGCTCTGATCGTGACTTGGCCTGCCAGTATAGCGTCTGCCCAAAAGGTTATGAATAGAGCTAACAATAAGAGTGCGGAGTTATGCTGTTGGTGGTTGGTTGTGCTGAGGACAGCTCGCTGAAGGTGGCGTGCCGAAAATGACCGTTTTTTAACCATGTGTTAACAGGCCCTTGGGGTTCGACCGTTACCAACAAGGCAGAGCAGAAGGTTTGTGACGTATTGCCAAACAGTAAGCAAGACTCGGCGCGCAAAAACTGGATAATAGCGACTATTATTGTACGGGGCCCTGTCAGCGGGCTGCCAATGTTCCCGTCCATCATCTGCTTATTCTGGTACTGTGCATGCAAATTAAGGTCAATTTTCTCGATAATCTTCGTCTGGAAGCAAAGTTTGATGATTTTACGGTGGTGGCCGACCAGCCCATCCGTTACAAAGGCGATGGCTCAGCCCCCGGTCCGTTCGATTATTTTCTGGCATCTTCAGCTTTGTGTGCGGCGTATTTTGTCAAGTTGTACTGCCAGACCCGGGATATCCCAACAGAGAATATCCGCCTGTCGCAAAATAACATCGTCGATCCGGAAAATCGCTACAACCAGATTTTTAAAATTCAGGTAGAGCTGCCGGAAAATATTTCGGAGAAAGACCGCCAGGGTATCCTGCGTTCTATTGACCGTTGTACCGTTAAAAAAGTGGTGCAGACCGGCCCGGAGTTTGTGATTGAAGTGGTCGATAATCTGGACGAAGACGCTCAGGCATTACTGATGACATTACCCGCTGACGATGCGGCGACCTATATTCCGGGCAAAGATTTACCGCTGGAACAGACCATTGCCAATATGTCCGGTAAGCTGGCCGACCTGGGTATGAAAATCGAAATCGCCTCCTGGCGGAATATCGTGCCGAACGTCTGGTCGCTGCATATCCGTGATGCCGATTCGCCCATGTGTTTTACCAATGGTAAAGGCTCCAGCAAAGAAAGTGCGTTGGCCTCGGCATTGGGGGAATTTCTGGAACGCCTGAACTGCAATTTCTTTTATAACGATCAGTTTTTCGGCGAAGAGATTGCTAATAGCGAATTTGTGCATTATCCGAACGAACGCTGGTTTAAACCCGGCCCGAACGATGAACTGCCGCAAGAGATTCTCGATGAATATTGTCTGGATATTTATAACCCGGATGGCGAACTGTGTGGCTCACATCTGTACGATACGAATTCGGGCAATGTTGAACGCGGTATCTGCTCGCTGCCCTATGTGCGTCAGTCTGATGGCGAAACGGTCTATTTCCCCTCGAATCTGATCGAAAATCTGTTCCTCAGTAATGGCATGAGCGCCGGTAATACCCTGGCGGAAGCACAGGTACAGTGTCTGTCAGAAATTTTTGAACGCGCCGTTAAACGCGAAATTCTGGAAAATGAAATCGCGCTGCCGGATGTGCCGCAGGACGTTCTGGCAAAATATCCGGGTATTGTTGCCGGTATTCAGGGGTTGGAAGAGCAGGGCTTTCCTGTATTGGTAAAAGATGCCTCACTTGGCGGGCGTTTCCCGGTGATGTGCGTCACCCTGATGAACCCGCGTACCGGCGGTGTATTTGCTTCTTTCGGCGCCCATCCGAGTTTTGAAGTCGCACTGGAGCGCAGCCTGACCGAATTATTACAGGGACGCAGCTTTGAAGGCTTAAACGATTTGCCACAGCCAACTTTCGAAAGCCAGGCCGTGCAGGAGCCTAATAATTTCGTTGAACACTTTATTGATTCAACCGGTTTGGTGTCCTGGCGCTTTTTCAGTGCCAAAGCCGATGTCGATTTTGTTGAATGGGATTTTTCTGCCAATAACGAAAAATCCAATGAAGAAGAAGCGGCTAACCTGTTTGCTATCCTCGAAGCACTGGAACTGGACAGCTATATGGCGGTGTACGACGATTTAGGCGTGCAGGCCTGCCGTATTCTGGTGCCGGGTTATTCTGAGGTTTATCCGCTGGAAGATTTAATCTGGGATAACACCAATAAAGCCCTGTATTTCCGCGAAGATATTCTCAACCTGCATGCGCTTAACGATGAACAACTGGAGGATCTGGTCGAGCGCCTGGAAGAAAGTGGTCTGGATAACTACACCGATATCACCACCCTGATCGGCATTGAATTTGATGACAACACCGTCTGGGGTCAGCTGACTATTCTGGAACTGAAACTGCTGATTTATCTGGCTCTGGATCGTCTGGAAGAAGCGAAAGAGCTGACCGAAACCTTCCTGCAGTTTAATGACAATACAGTAGAGCGCGGGCTGTTTTATCAGGCGCTGAATGTTCTGCTGGAAGTGGTGCTTGATGACGAACTGGAGCCTGAAGACTACATCGGCAATTTCCGCCGTATGTACGGTAACGAGCGTATGGATGCTGTGGTCGGCTCCATTGAAGGCAGTGTACGTTTTTACGGCTTAACACCAACCAATATGCAGCTGGAAGGGCTGGATAAACACCTGCGTTTGATTGCCAGCTATAAAAAACTGCATGCCGCGCGGGCGGCAGCGGCGGGGCTTAATTAATAACCGGTAATGCGGTGATTAAGCTCCATATAAAGTACAGCACTGCAGTTTTAAATCAGCACCGTAGCTGACAAAAACAGCATTTTTTAACATCAAGGCCTGCTGCCTCGCAGGGGAACTTATCCCCTTGCCGGCGGGGTTTTATACCTGACCGCCATGGATGGCGGAAGTGCATGTTTTGCAGGAGCAAAAACAGGCCCAGCTTCGCGCTGTGCAGGACTTAATCCGCTCTGAATAATCCTGCGATCTCGGTAACGCGAATAATGGGCCATCCATGGCCCTATTCGCTCGCCCGGCATCCATGCCGGGACGTACCGGCGCAGCATTATTCAAACCGGCGTCCTGCAGGCGCATTTACTATTCCGCTAAGCGGCTTTTCAGATCAAACCTATTCTTTTAAATCTCATGTCTCAAACACGGTTTCCTCTGAAATACGGCTGAGCGGATTACTTAAACCGGCGATCGTGCGGCGCCAGTCAACCAAATGATTCTGCGGCCTTCAGAGCAAAACCCTGCCCCGGAACGATACAAATTATGGGTATTTTAAAACGTTGTTCCGGGGCGAATTGTTTTGCGTGCCGCATAATCATTGCAGTTGGCTGGATGAAGCCGGACGCGCCGAAAAGAGAGGATCGTAAGGAGATACCTCTCCTTGCAGGGGGCCGGGGGCTTGCCCCGGAAAAGCGTTTCAGGTTGAAAAACAGTCGTCGATTAATGCTGCAGTCTGGAGTGTCACAATGTCACTCCAAACTGTGGGACGGCAGCGGTAGTAAAGGGTTTTTATACCTCAGGCTACCGCCTGTGCATTCAGCTCAGTCTGCAGTTCTTTATTGCTGCGTGCCATCGCAGCCACTTCCCCGACAATAATCAGCCCCGGACCATCGCTCTCGCTTTTCAGATAACGTTCGGCCAGATACGCAAGATCCATCAGTACGCCTTTAAAAACCTGTTGGTTGGCTAACGTGCCGTTGGTGATTAAAGCCACCGGGGTGGATTCGTGCAGGCCTTCCTGCAGCAGTTGGGCGGTAATCGGCCCGGCCTGGCGCAGGCCCATATAAAATACCCGGGTTGGATTCTGGCACGGAGAAAATTCGTTAAATTTGCTGTGGCCGGAATGCAGCACCAGCGCATTGCCATAATCGCGGTGGGTAAGGGGAATACCGGCTGCCGCGGCACAGCCTCCGGCGGCGGTAATGCCGGGGACAATATCCACTTCCACGCCGCGCTGTTGCAGGTATTCCATTTCTTCGCCGCCTCGACCAAAAATAAAAGGGTCACCGCCTTTTAAACGCACCACGCGCTGGTATTTTCCGGCTGCCGATAGTAAGGCTTTATTAATATCCTGCTGCGTCATTTTATGCGCGCCGCAACGTTTTCCGGTATGGATACGTGCACACTGGTGCGGCAGCAGGGCGAGAATATCGTCAGAAATCAGGCTGTCGTAGAGCACCACATCGGCCTCGGCGATGACCCGCATGGCTTTTAAGGTCAGTAATTCCGGATCGCCCGGACCGGCGCCGACCAGCCAGACTTTTCCTGAACCTTTCTGCTCTTTGCTGCCTGGTGGATTGCTCAGTTTGGATGCATGCAAAGAGGACGCACGTTTTACCGGATTTTTTGCCTGTATTGTCATCATGATAATTCCACTGCAGTGCAGGCCGCGTCGCTGAACAGGGCTGCAGGTTGTGTATCGCTACCGGCGCTGTGGCTGGCCAGCAGGGTTTTTAATTCGGGAATGCAGGAGCCGCAATTAGTGCCGCAACGCAGAGCCTTGCCCAGTGCGTCGCTACTATCGCAACCGTTATTAATGGCCTGAATAATCTGTTTTTCACCGATCTGGAAGCAGGAGCACACAATAGCGCCATGATCCGGGGCATCAGCCGGTTGGCCGGCAAGCAGAGCACGGCGCTGCTGGCTGCTCAGTTCGCTCTGGGCAAAGCATTCGGTCAGCCACTGACGGTTGCTGAACTGCAGATCTTTGTGCACAAAAATGACGGCTTCAAGCTGGTTATTAACAATCAGAACATGGCGGTAATGTTGCTGAGCGGGGTCGCTCAGCGTTAACCACTGGCCTTTTAACGCTTGGTCCGGCAGCCGTTGACGCAGAGCATCGACAAACTCACCGGCATCGCCCTGACCGGCCACTTCGTAGACCATGCCAGGATGATGGATGTCGTCGCCAAACACACCGCAGGCCCAGTAAGCGCAATCCGGTGTGCCGATATCACGGCGGCTTAACACAAAGCCCTGCCATTCGGGACGGAAAGGTTCGGCATTAACGGCGCTGAATTTCAGTTCCGGCTGACCGGAGATGGCGTCCACGCTGCTGTCGGTCAGGGTGCCCATGCGTGCGGCACTGGCGTAACGACTGGTCCAGTGCATGGGCACAAATATTTCGCCGGGGCGCTGGTTATCACTGATATGGGCACGCAGCAGCAGGCTGCCACGGGGGTTGAATATCCGTACCAGTGAGCCGTCTTCAATCCCGCGCAGGGCGGCATCCTGCGGGTGAATATCGGCATAAGGTTCGCTGATATGCTGTGCCAGCCTCGGTGCTTTACCGGTGCGGGTCATGGTGTGCCAGTGATCGCGTACACGGCCGGTGTTCATAATCAGATCGCCGCCAGTGCGGGGGACTGGCAGTTCGGGGGCAACGGCAATAAAGCGTGCTTTATCGTTATCGGTAAAGAAGCGACGGTCATCAAAAAAGCGCTGACGCCCCTGCGGATATTGCGCATTCACCGGCCACTGTACCGGTGCCATAGCGTCGTACTGCGCGCGGCTCATAGCGCTTAATCCGCTTAAATCAAAATCACGGCTGCCGTTATTTTCAAATGCTGAGAGTCTCGCATGTTCGTCAAAAATATCGGCCGGATGGCTGTAGTTAAATGCATCTGCATGACCCAGAGCATGGGCCACCTGGGTGATAATCCACCAGTCGGGCATGGCTTCACCCGGTGGCGGCAGAAAACCGCGCTGACGTGAAATGCGGCGTTCGGAGTTGGTGACGGTGCCGTTTTTTTCGCCCCAGCTGGCTGCTGGCAGCAATACATGGGCAGCGGCGGCAGTATCGGTATCGGCCATGCAATCGGAAACCACCACCAGTTCGCAGTGTTTGAGAGCTTCTTTTACATCGTCGGCGTCGGGCATGCTGACCAGCGGGTTGGTGGACATAATCCACAGAAATTTGATCTCGCCGCGTTTAACGGCCTGAAACAGGTCAACAGCTTTCAGGCCCGGACGTTCGGCCAGATTGGGTGCCTGCCAGAAGCGCCTTACCCGGTCGCGCTCGGCAGCGGAAAAATCCATATGTGCAGCAAGCTGATTGGCCAGTCCGCCCACTTCACGGCCGCCCATAGCATTGGGCTGACCGGTAATGGAAAAGGGCGTGGCGCCGGGTTTACCAATACGACCGGTGGCTAAATGCACATTGATGATGGCATTGCCTTTATCGGTGCCGGTCGCGCTCTGGTTTATACCCTGAGAATAAAACGTAACCGTGCGTGGGGTATCGGCAAACCAGTGAAAGAACTGCGCCAGATCTGAGGCTTCTATATCCAGTTGCTCAGCAACCTCTTTCAGGCTGCGGCACTGTTGCCGTGCGGTTTCCAGCGCGGCGCCAAAGCCTTCGGTATGCAGGGCGATAAAATGGTGGTCGAGGTTATTGGTTTCACCGAGATACGCCAGCAGGGCGGTAAACAGAAAAGCATCACTGCCGGGGCGGATAGCCAGATGCAGATCGGCGAGATCACAGGTGGCGGTGCGGCGCGGATCAATCACCACCACTTTCATATCCGGGTTGGCTTTTTTCGCGGCCACCATGCGCTGATACAACACGGGGTGGGCCCATGCCGCATTGGAGCCGGTAAGCACCAGCAGGTCGGCCTGCTCTAAATCTTCGTAACAGCCGGGCACGGTGTCGGAGCCAAACGCGCGCTTATAGGACGCAACGGCGGAGGCCATGCACAGACGGGAGTTGGTATCCATATTGGCGCTGCCGATAAAGCCCTTCATCAGCTTATTGGCAACGTAATAATCTTCGGTCAGCAGCTGGCCGGAGCCATAAAAGGCCACGGCATCCGGCCCATGGGTGTGGATTACCTGCTGAATTTTATCGGCAATCAGGTTGATGGCCTGAGTCCAGCTGCTGCGCTGGCCGTTCATGAGCGGATACAGCAGGCGACCGTTATGGCTGATGGTTTCATGCAGCGCTGAGCCTTTTACGCACAAGCGGCCGAAGTTAGACGGATGACGGCTGTCTCCGGTGACCGGTAACAGCTGTCCATTCTGCTGGCTGATATCAACGCCGCAGCCAACACCGCAGTAAGGGCAGGTGGTCTGCGTTTGCTGTGTGGCGGTTAACGGCGTTGCTGTCTGCTCAATGGCGCTCATCGGCAATCCACTCTGAAAAATCCCAAAAAAAAGCGCCCACAGGTTTTTACCTGTGAGCGCCAATGCTCATTCTGCACAACATAGCTTTCGTCGCGACAGGCCTTGTAAGCGCTGTGTATGACGGTTGGCATCTGCGTTGATGCCGGAAACAGCCAGGTAGCGGCCACTTCGTTACCTGAAGCAATTCAAGATAAATGCCAACCCTGCAGAACGGCCCTGAAAAAGAACAGCAAAGGCACAGAATGGCTCGTTTGCGCGGGCGGGCATGATATTCAGCTGGCCAATACTGGCGCGGTTAAAAAGAAAAATGCGTTTTAGCGGAGCGCAGGCTAACCACTGTGATTCAAGTTGGTGCGAAGGTGCCTGTGATTTAGCCGTCGCTACCTGCGTTTGCGTTATAAGCAGGCAAAATCGTTGCTACACTCGGATGAACGGCTTCAGGTGTGCCGGTCAATTTGTACAGAAAGGCCCTGTATGCAATGACAGATGAAATCAATAACCCCGGAATAAAGCGACTGCTCGCCGAAATCCCTTTGCTGAATCGCCGTATTCAGCATTATCAGCCGGGTATGCCGATAACGATTCTGGCGTTCGGTACCAGTACTGTACCGCCGTCACTGGCAGAAAAAATCCGTACTGCGGGTTACCGGCTGAAAGAGGTGGAGTCTATATCGCATCTGCTGCATCACGAAGGTAACAACACCTGTGCGCTGATCGTTAATCTTGATTCTCTTAACAGCAAGCAACAGCAACGTGTGCTGCAGCTGGCGCAGCAGAATCTGCATTTGCCGGTGCTGGCCATCAGTACCGCCAGCGGGCTGGAAGAACGTATTATTGCTATCCGCATGGGGGCTCAGGCCTTTATTACCACGCCGGTTAACGATGATCAGGTTCTGGCAGAAATCAATGCCCTGACTGAACGCTATGAATGCGATCCTTATCAGGTACTGATTGTTGATGATCAGCCTTCTGTGGCGGAGTTCCTTTCTTCTGCTCTGCAGGAGGCGGGTTTTCATACCCATGTGATTACCAAGCCAATGACTGAGCTTATGCCTTATCTGCAGAATCATATCCCCGATCTGATTCTGCTTGATCTTTATATGCCTGGCATTAATGGTCAGGAGCTGGCCGGGGTGATCCGCCAGCAGGATAATCTGATCAGCGTACCCATCGTTTTCCTGTCGAATGAAATCAGCCCCAAAGTTCAGGTGCAGGCGATGTGTACCGGTGCCGATGTTTTTCTGAGCAAGCCGGTGCAGCCGGTTGATCTGTTGTTTGCGGTAGAGTCACGCATCCGTCGCGGGCGTATGGTACGTAATCTGGTGACCCGTGATTCCCTTACGTCCTTACTCAACCGGCGGGAGTCGATGCGCCGACTTAAAGAAGAAGTGCTTCGCTGTCAGCGTTATGGCAATAAACTGTGCGTTGCGCTGCTCGATCTGGACCGTTTTAAACGTATTAACGATACCTATGGCCATGCGGTTGGCGACCGGGTGATTAAACATTTTGCCCTGTTGTTAAAAAACGGTCTGCGTGATGGTGACATTGTCGGCCGTGTTGGTGGTGAAGAGTTTATAGTGGTGCTGCCGGAAACAACGCTTGCAGTTGCCCGGCGAACTTTTGAGCGTCTGGCAGAAGAATTGCGCGAGAATCCGTTCAGCGATTTTTCCTATACTTTTTCCGGTGGGCTGGTACGTTGCTTACCCGGTGTTATGGATGATGCTCTGCTGGAGCAGGCAGACGTTGCTTTGTATGAAGCCAAAGCCGCCGGTCGTGATCAGGTTGTCTGTGTGGATCATCCGGTATCCGGACATTGATAAAAAAAGCCACACGCGGAATTCTCTGAATCCGGTGTGGCGAGTGCGCGAATCCGCTTCACAGAGTGAGCGTTTAACGGCCTGAGCATCGCAGGAATTCAATCTCAGCGCAGCCCCTTTCATTGCGTCTGTCTGCCAATCAAAACATTGTGCTTTCCTTATTCTGCCGTGTGCACTCATTTATTACCGATAGCCCTTCATAGGTGCCATTGCCTCTGCTCCGAATGGCTTGCTGCGATTCGTGTTGTCATCAGGCTTCAGGTGATCCCGGATGCGTTTTTTTATTGCCCTTAATCAGGGCGACCGGCTGTTTATCTGGTGTTTTCTGGTGCATTTCCCGGATTTAAAAATCAGCCTGGCGCCATAAACAGGCTGTTGCTTGCTGAAAACAGGGCAAATTTATTCTTTGGCATTCATGTTGCTAAACCCCTTGTGATGTTTTCGCACTGCAACGGCGTGGTGTGAAAAGAGAGCAACGATGCAAATACAGGAGAAATCAGATTATGACCCGATAGCGAGGCCATCCCATGAGCAAAAAGCGTATTATCGTCGTTGGCAACGGCATGGTTGGACACAACTTTATCAACACTCTTGCCACCTCCGAACATTCCTCCGAATTTGAACTCGTTACCTTCTCAGAAGAACCGCGTCTGGCTTATGACCGGGTACAGCTGAGCAAATACTTTTCCGGCTATACCGCCGCCGATCTGGCACTGACCACAGCAGATGATTATGAACGTCAGGGCGTGGTATTTACCCTGAATGATAAAGTCGTGGCCATTAACAGCCATGAAAAAACCATCACCACCGCCAGCGGGCGTAAAGAAGGTTACGACAAGCTGGTACTGGCAACCGGTTCTTACCCCTTTGTTCCGCCAATTCCGGGCAAAGACCAGGATCATTGTCTGGTTTACCGTACTATTGAAGATCTTGAAGCTATTTCTGCCTCGGCCGCCGTGAGTAAAACCGGAGTTGTTGTGGGGGGCGGACTATTGGGGCTGGAAGCCGCAAATGCGTTAAAACAGGCCGGGCTGGAAACCCATGTCGTGGAATTTGCGCCGCGTTTAATGGCCGTACAGCTGGACGAAGGCGGCGGTCAATTACTGCGCCGTAAAATTGAAGATCTGGGCGTTACGGTTCATACCGAAAAAAATACTAAAGAAATTGTTGCCGGGCAGGAATGCCGCTATCGCATGAATTTTGCCGATGGCAGCTTTCTGGAAACAGATATGATTCTGTTCTCTGCCGGTATCCGTCCGCAGGATGAACTGGCGCGTCAGTTCGGACTGGATCTGGGTGAACGTGGCGGTATTGTTATTAACGATTACTGTCAGACATCAGACGAGGATATTTATGCCATTGGTGAATGCGCACTGTGGGATAACAAAATTTTCGGTCTGGTTGCTCCCGGCTATCAGATGGCCAAAGTCAGTGCCGCACATATTGTCAGTTCGTTAATTACCCACGAAGAACAGGCGCTGGCCTTTAAAGGTGCCGACATGAGCACCAAACTTAAATTGCTGGGCGTTGACGTTGCCTCCATTGGTGATGCACACGGACATACTGCCGGCAGTCAGAGTTATGTATTTAATGACGATATTTCCGAAGTCTATAAACGCCTGATTGTTTCTGCTGACGGTAAAAAATTGCTGGGTGCGGTGCTGGTGGGTGAGGCTGAGGCTTACGGTACGCTGTTGCAGTTAATGCTGAACGATATGGATATTCCCGGTAACCCGGCGGCACTGATTCTGCCAGCAGTGGATGGTGAAGCTTCCGTCGGACTGGGCGTTGCTGCCTTACCGGAAACGGCTCAGATCTGTTCCTGTTTTGATATTACCAAAGGTGATCTGGCGGCTGCGGTGCAGGGCGGTTGTTGCACCATGGGGGATATTAAAGACGCGACCAAAGCCTCGACAGGCTGTGGTGGTTGTTCTGCACTGGTGAAGCAGGTTATGGATGCTGAGCTGGTGGCTCTTGGTGTTGAGGTTAATAACAATCTGTGCGAACACTTTGCTTATACCCGTGCTGAGCTGGCGGATATTATCCGTGTTAAAGGCTACACGACCTTTGCTCAGGTATTGCAGGGGCATGGTAAAGGCCATGGCTGTGAAATCTGTAAACCAACGGTCGGTTCTGTACTGGCTTCCTTCCATAACGAATACATTCTGAAAGACGAGCATATTGGTCTGCAGGATACCAACGATATTTTCCTCGGAAATATGCAGAAAGACGGTACTTATTCCATTGTGCCTCGTATTGCCGGTGGTGAAATTACGCCGGATAAACTGATCGTACTGGGTGAAATTGCCAAAGAATACGACCTGTATACCAAAATTACCGGTGGTCAGCGTATCGATTTATTCGGCGCGCAATTACACGAATTGCCGCAGATCTGGGAGCGTCTGGTTGCTGCCGGATTTGAAACCGGCCATGCCTACGGTAAATCGCTGCGCACGGTGAAATCCTGTGTTGGCAGTACCTGGTGTCGCTACGGTGTGCTCGACAGTGTGTCGATGGCGATTGCACTGGAGAACCGCTACAAAGGCCTGCGTGCTCCTCACAAAATTAAGTTCGCCGTATCCGGCTGTACCCGCGAATGTGCGGAAGCGCAGAGCAAAGACATCGGTGTTATTGCCACCGAAAAAGGCTGGAACTTATATGTCTGTGGTAATGGCGGTATGCGTCCGCGTCATGCCGATTTATTTGCCACCGAACTGGACGATGAAACCCTGATTAAAACCATTGACCGCGTACTGATGTTTTATGTACGCACCGCCGACCGTTTGCAGCGCACGTCGGTATGGATGGAAAACCTTGAGGGCGGACTGGATTATCTGCGTGAGGTCGTGGTCAACGACAAACTGGGTATCTGCAATGAACTGGAAGATGCTATGACCCGCGTCGTGAGTACTTACCAGTGTGAATGGAAAACCACGCTGGAAAATCCGGAAAAACTCAAACGCTTCCAGCATTTTATTAATGCCGATGAAGATGACAGCAACCTGCTGTATGTGCGTGAGCGTGGTCAGCGCCGTCCGGCAACCGCAACCGAGCGGATTGAACTGGTTAACCTCAGCAGTGTGCAGAACTGATTATTAAGGAGCCGAACATGACTTTATTAAATACGCTGAACAACGCTCAGGAACAGAGTCAGGAGAAATGGAATACCGTGTGTCTGCTGGACGATATCGCTCCGGATACCGGTGTGTGCGCGCTGTATCAGGGCGAGCAGGTGGCACTGTTCCGGATCGGTGACAGTGATCAGGTGTTTGCCATCAGTAATTACGATCCGCTGGGTGAGGCCAATGTGTTGTCACGCGGTATTGTCGGTTCTGTTGGCGAGCGGCTGGTGGTGGCATCACCCTTATATAAACAGCATTACGATCTGGCGACCGGCGAGTGTCTGGAAGACAGTGATCTGTTGCTGAAAACCTACCGCGTAAGAGTGGAGCAGCAGCAGGTTCTGCTGGGCTGAGGCCCTAGCTTCAATTATTGAAACGCTGCCCGGAAACCGGGCAGTGATATTAATTACCGGATAAATTATCTGATGACGGTCGAAAAATTTAATCTGTTTAATTTCAGCGGTAAGATGAAAGTACTTCATCTGAGCTGGATCGCTTTTTTTATTACCTTTGTTGTGTGGTTTAACCATGCGCCCATGCTGCAGGCGATTGCCGCCAGTCTGGGGCTGAGCTCTGCGGAAGTTAAAACACTGCTGATTCTTAACGTCGCGCTGACCATTCCGGCACGGGTTATTATTGGCATGCTGACGGATCGTTTTGGTCCTCGTATTGTGTATTCTCTGCTGCTGGCGCTGTGCTCTGTTCCCTGTTTTATGTTTGCCCTGGCTGATGATTTTACCCAGGCCGCGATTGCCCGCTTTCTGCTGGGTTTTATTGGTGCCGGTTTTGTGATTGGTATTCGTATGGTCAGTGAATGGTTTCCGGCTAACGAGCTGGGAACGGCCGAAGGGATTTACGGTGGTTGGGGTAACTTCGGCTCTGCGGCGGCGGCATTCACCTTGCCGGTTATTGCGCTGTTATTTGGCGGCGACGATGGCTGGCGTTATGCCATTGCTCTGACCGGGGTTCTCAGCCTGCTGTTCAGCGTTGTTTATTATCGTAATGTTTCGGATACACCGAAAGGTTCTACCTATTTTAAGCCAAAGCATGTCGGTGCGCTGGAAGTCACCAGTAAAGGCGATTTTTTCTTTCTGCTGGTGATGAAGGTGCCTATGTATGCGGCGCTGGCATTATTGGCATGGAAACTGTCTCCGGCTGGTGTCAGCATGCTGACCGATACCATGGCAGTGGGGATTTATATCGGCCTGGTACTGTTGTATCTGTACGATGTCAGCCATGTCTGGAATGTTAATAAAACGGTTTTCAAAGAACCGGTTGCTGAAATTCATCGTTATAAATTCCGTCAGGTGGCGGTGCTGAATATCCTGTATTTTGCCACCTTCGGTTCTGAATTAGCGGTTATTTCTATGCTACCGCTGTTTTTTGCCGAAACCTTTGAACTGACACCGGTTATGGCCGGCATGGTGGCTTCGGCTTATGCTTTTATGAACCTGATGTCACGTCCGGGAGGCGGTTGGTTGTCGGATAAATTCGGCCGTAAGCCAACCCTGCTGATTCTGACCCTGGGTCTGTCTATTGGTTATTGTGCGATGGCTATGGTCGACAGCAGCTGGCCGCTATGGCTTGCCGTTGTTGCGGCAATGGCCTGTTCGTTCTTTGTTCAGTCCGGTGAAGGTGCTGTGTTTGCAGTGGTGCCATTAATCAAACGCCGTCTGACCGGGCAGATTGCCGGTATGACCGGAGCCTACGGCAATGTCGGTGCCGTGGCCTATTTAACGGTGTTGTCATTCGTGGATTATTCAACGTTCTTTATGGTGATCGCGGCGACGGCTGTCGTGGGCTTTATTGCTCTGTTGGCCATGGAGGAGCCAGCAGGCCATATTGCTGAGGTACGTGATGATGGTACGGTTGAAATGATTGATGTGAACTCTGCTGCAACGGCGCGCTGAGTTATAAGAATAACGATCGGGTGAACCAGACATACGGTGACAGCAGGTGCTTACCTTCCTTCATCGGTTGTGCCGTGTCTGGATATTTCGCCTATTGCGCTGTTGCGCACTGTGTAAAACGGGACGGATATCAATGAATACCGGGCTACTCTCTCACGTCTTGGTATTCATCATCTGTGAATCGTTTTACACAGGTTTTTTATTGCAGGACGTTGGGCATTAATACCTGATTCAGAGATATCTATGCAGACTGACAGAGCATTAAATAAGGAATATGGTCTTGCCACTGAAGGTGACATTATCCGTCGGCCTTCTGCCAAACGCCTGATTGTCACGCTGGGCGGCTACTCTTCTGCAGGCCCGAAAGACGAAAATCAGGATGCTTTTGCCGCTTGTCTCACCACCCAGGAGCATTATAAAGGGGTGGCTCTGTGTGTCGCCGACGGTGTCAGCTGCAGCGAGCATGCGCAGCAGGCAAGCACCACCAGTGTGACGCATTTTCTGCAGGATTATTACAGTACGCCCGACAGCTGGGATGTAAAAACTGCAGCAGGACGGGTTTTATCGTCACTGAATGCCTGGCTGTATCATCATGGCCAGCAGGCCAGTGCCCGCCATAACAGTCTGGTGACGACCTTCAGTGGGCTGATTTTAAAATCCAATACTGCGCATTTACTGCATGTCGGCGACAGCCGGATTTATCGTTTGCGGGACGGTATGCTTGAGTTGCTGACCCGCGATCATAATCATCAGCAGGGCGGGCGCCAGTACCTTAGCCGGGCGCTGGGAATGGATACCCATCTGGAAGTTGATTATCAGACTCAATCATTGCGGCAGGGCGATGTTTTTGTACTCACCAGCGATGGTGTGCATGGTTTTTTAACCGCCCAGCAATTACAGCAGACTCTGAATAATGCATTGCAGGCTGCAACCGGCAGCCACGGAATCAATCAGTATCAGCTGGAACAATGCAGCAAACAGCTGGTGCAACAGGCTTTGGCTCAGGGCGGTGACGACAATGCAACCTGCTGTTTGCTGGTGGTTGAACAATTACCGCAGACCAATCTGGAAGAAGCACACCGTACTCTGTGTGAGCGGGTGATTCCGCCGGTAATGAAAACGGGCGATAAAATTGATCATTTTCAGATACAGGAAATTCTGTATGCCGGTACGCGCAGCCATGTCTACAGGGTGCGTAACCTGCGCGACCACAAAGACTATGTATTAAAAGCACCGTCGCTGAATTTTCAGGATGATCTGGTTTATCTTGAGGGCTTTGTGCGCGAGCAATGGGTTGGCAGCCGGGTCGACCACCCGAATATTATGAAGATTTACCCGCCACTGGATAACAGCCGCTTTCTTTACCATATTTGTGAAAAACTGGATGGCGACAGCCTGCGCCAGTGGTTGCATGACCACCCGGCTCCGTCTGCTGCCGATGTCCGTAAGCTTACCGGGCAATTAATCCATGCAATGCGGGCATTTCAGCGATTGGGTATGGTGCACCGTGATTTAAAGCCGGAAAATGTGCTGGTTGACCACGATGGCGGTATTAAATTAATTGATTTTGGCACCGTTCAGGTACGCGGCCTGGCAGAAATTAACAGCGCTGTTAAAGAAGAATGCCCGCAGGGATCGGTTAATTATATTGCACCTGAAACCGTTCTTGGTACGACAGGCCTGCATAATGCCAGCCATCAGAGTGACTTATTTTCGCTGGGCGTTATGGTCTATGAGCTGTTCAGCGGTGCGCAGCCTTTTACTATGGATCAGGTACACCGGCGCGGAGCAAAATCGTTTTCGCAATGGCGCTATACATCGCTGTTGCAGCATCGTCCGGATTTGCCGCTGTGGCTGGATCTCTGTATTCAGAAAGCCTGTGAACCCAATTCGGCGGAGCGTTATCAGGCGTATTCTGAATTCTGGACCGACCTGCATCAGCCTAATGCTTCGCTGCAGCGGCAATACCGGCAGAAGCCGTTTATGGAGCGCAACCCACTGCGTTTCTGGCAAATACTCAGTGGGCTTTTACTGCTTGTGATTATTGTACAGGCGCTGATTTTTTCCGGCTGATTCAGGGCCTGTCGACATGAGTCTGTATTAACCGCTGATCAGCGCTTTGCGCTTTTCATTGCACACATCACCATCAATACTATCAGCGCGCAAAAAAACAGTTGAGCGACAGTAATGCTGTCACGCAGCATCAGGCTGATAAAGGCCAGCGTAAAAAATGGCTGCAGCAATTGCAGCTGACTGATTTTGGCGACACCCGCCGTGGCAAGGCTGCGATACCAGAAACGAAAGCCCCACAGCTGACTGATCAGCCCCAGATAAAGCAGGGCGAGCAGGCTTTGCACAATATTTTGCTGGTTGCTGTGTACTGCTTCCTCAGCCCACAAACTTCCCCATACCAGCGCCGCCAGTGGCAAATATAAAACAACCATCCAGCAAATGGTCTGCCAGCCGCCAATCATTGCGGCTGCTCTTGCTCCGGCGCTGTAACCCAGACCGCCAAACACTAAGGTCGCGATCAGCGTCAGCACATGCTGTGGCTCAAAAGCAGGCAGGCTGCCGATGCTGGTGATCACATAACCGGCGAGCAGACCGCAACCGGCAACCGAAAAAAACCAGAAGCGTGGCGGATGACGTTCACCCTGCAACAGAGTGGCAAGTAATGACGTTACCAGTGGCAGCCCGGCCAGTACCACGCCCATATCTGCGGCGGGTATACGGGTCAGGCTGAGGCTGAGTAAATAAGGAAAGCCCAGTACCACACCAATACCGGCCAGCAGCAACCAGGGTAAAGCCCGCAGCGGCGGACGTTGCCAGTCATTAATCACGATGACGACCCAAGCAACCAGTCCTGCGATGACGGCCCGGCTGGCGGCAATAAATTCGGCTGAAAAACTGCTCAGAGCAATTTGCGTCATCGGAATTGTGAGGGCAAACAGCATCACCGCAAATAAGGCCTGATGAATGGCATTAAATGCAGCTGGCGGGTTTTCCGGTTTGCCGCTGTCAGTGGCGCAGTCAGGAGGTGCAGGGATGGTCAGAGGCGGGTTTTGCATACATGGCCTTTTTGGTTGGCAGAATCTGAAGAATCATCATGCCGTGGTGCGGGTTGTAGCAGCAGACGCAGGCCAGGAGAGAAGCAACGGTACAGTCGCGTTGGATTTCTGAACTGTACTGGGTTGAATTGGCCAAACTGTATCGGTTAGCGGTACAGTTGTTTCTTTAGAATGACGTTTGTCAGCGAGCAGCGGCTTTCAACAACGGCTCAGGAGTTCATCGTGTTACAGCGCCAGACAGAACAACCCCTCTATCAGCAACTGGCTGGCCGGGTGGCGGAGGATATCCGTGCCGGAGTGTTTGCAGCCGGCAGCAAAGTACCCAGTGTGCGTAAACTGGCAGGGCAGTACGGCGTAAGTATTTCGACGGTTACTCAGGCCTATGCCTGGCTTGAGGATCAGGGCTGGATTTCGGCCCGGCCACAGTCGGGTTACTTTGTCCGCAGCCATGTGTCGTCTGCTGAGCAACAGACACCGCCGTTATCCGCCGGTGATAAACCCAGCGCAGTGACCAAGGCTGAATTTATTAATGGCATGCTGGCTAAGGTCAACCGTCCGGCCATGATCAATCTGGGGGCCGCAATTCCGCGTCCGGACTGGTTACCGCAGCGGGTGCTGCAGACCCATATTCAGAAAGTCAGTCGTTTTCATTCTGCCGAAGTATTCGATTATTTATTTTCACCTGGTCTGGAAGAGCTGCGTAATCAGGTGGCGGTTCGTATGCGCGATGTGAATGTGCGTTGTCAGGCGGATGATATCGTTATTACCCATGGCTGTGCCGAAGCCCTGGCTCTGTGTTTACGGGCAGTTACGAACCCCGGTGATCTGGTCGCAGTTGAATCGCCCTGTTATTACGGTTTTTTGCAGACCGCCGATATGCTTGGGCTGAAAATTATTGAAATACCCACCGACCCGCAGCAGGGCATGAGTGTTGATGCATTAAAGCTGGCATTAGAGCAGTGGCCGGTAAAAGTGATTCAGGTCAGCAGCCGTTATTCCAATCCGACCGGTTGCAGTATGCCGGTTGAGCAACAGAAAAAACTGGTGGCGCTGGCCAGCCAGTATCAGGTGCCGGTCATTGAAGATGATGTTTATGGCGAAACAGGGTATCCGGTTGCACGTGGACAGACTCAGTCACCGGCTTCGGTACTCAAAACCTACGATCGCGAAGGCATGGTGCTGTATTGCTCGTCATTTTCCAAAACGGTTTCGGCAGGCTTGCGTGTGGGCTGGTGTATTCCAGGGCGCTGGTACCGGCAGGTGAAAGAACGGCAGACATTTACCACCTTTTCGGCGGCGAGTCTGTCACAATACGCGATGTTGTCGTATCTGCAGAATGGTCATTATGACCGCCATCTGCGTCAGTTCCGGGTACGGGCTGCAAACAGTATGCAGCGTTTTATTCATGCCATTCGCCAGTATTTTCCTGCCGAAACCCGGGTCAGTGAGCCTGCCGGAGGATTTATTCTCTGGGTCTGTTTACCCGAGGAGGTCAGCGCAATGGATCTGCATTATGATGCAGCGCAGCGTTCGGTCATTATTATTCCCGGCGATGTATTTTCCAATACAGAACATTTTTCCAATTATATCCGCATCAACACCGCCATTACCTGGAGTGTGGATGTGGAGGAGTCAATAAAGATGCTGGCGCAGCTGGTAAAAAAACAACAGCAAAAGTACAGCGACACTCTAGGAGGCTAGTATGAATACCTGGTGGATTCTGGCGATTGCGATTATTGCCGAAGTAATCGCAACCTCAGCGTTAAAAGTCAGCGAAGGTTTTACCCGTTTAATCCCCTCGCTGGTGGTGGTCATTGGCTACAGCATTGCATTTTATGGTCTTGCCCTGACACTGAAAGTGATACCCGTTGGGGTTGCCTACGCCATCTGGTCGGGCATGGGTATTGTTCTGGTTGCCCTGATTGGCTGGTTTGTATTCGACCAGAAACTCGATCCGGCGGCCATTATCGGTATGGTGCTGATTATTACCGGCGTGGTAGTGATGAATGTGTTTTCTGCCAGTAGCGGTCACTGATAATTTTTCAGCACGGTATCAGCAATACGCCTGGCCGAACAATAATGTTGGCCGCATAGCGGTAACGCTGTCACCCTGTTGCATTAATTCATAATACCAGTGGCTGTCGGCGACATCGCCGACACACAGGGCGCCGACGATGCGTTCGTCACGTAACAGAATTTTTTTATAAATACCCGCATGCTCATCCAGCAGTTGCAGCACCTCTGTGCTGCTGTCTGCTTCAAACTGACCGATGCTGTGAATATCGACACCGGATACTTTTAATTTGGTTAAATGCTCGCGCTCCTGATACGTCAACAGAGGATCGGCAGTGCTTAATCTCTGCTGCTGACCGGTTTGATATTGCTGGCGCAGCTGGCGCGCAAGGATGCTGGCCTGCTCCCAGATCGGAGCGACCAGACCATAGGTATTGCCGTTAAATTCGCAGCATTCGCCTAATGCATAAATATGCGGATGACTGGTACGCATCAATGCATCTACCTGAATCCCCCGACCACAGCGGATACCCGCACTTTCTGCCAGTTCTTTATTGGCAATAATACCGGTGGCAAATATTACCAGATCGGTATTCAGCTGTTGCTGACTATTGCTGCCAGTCTGTTCAAACTGAATAGTATTGATGTGCAGCTTTGGCGCATTGCTGCTGCACAAGTTAAGCGGGGTGCAGCCGGTGCGTACATCAATGCCGCGGTTAAGCAGTTCTTTTTCCAGTAATGCCGACGCTGTGGCATCCATCTGGCGGTTCATTAACACCGGATTACGATGCAGCAGAGTTACCTGAATGCCGTGGCTGCGAAGTCCCGTGGCGGCTTCTACACCCAACAATCCGGCACCAATCACGGTGGCGTGTTGTATATCCGGCAAGCGTACAAGCATCGTGTCAACGTCGCGCAGACTGCGGAAACCAACCACATTACTCGCATCTGAACCGGGAATATCAGGCACAAAGGAACGGGAGCCGGTGGCGAATATCAGTGCATCATAAGAAAAACGGTCGCCACCAGAACAGATTATCTGCTGCTTTTGTTTATCAATCTGTTCAACATTCTGATTCAGATAAACAGCAATACGCCGGCTCTGATACCAGTCTTTATCATGCGGCGTAATGGCATTTAACGTTGTTTCGCCGGCCAGTAATGGTGAGAGCATAATGCGGTTGTAATGGGCCACAGGTTCATCGCTAAGAACCTGAACGGCACTGAACGGATGATCTTCGCCCAGTTGCTCCAGCACACGGTTAGCCGCGAGGCCATTGCCAATAATCACCAGTATGTTTGCTGCCATGTATATCTCCTGTTATCTGGCAGATGGCGGTACCGTAAGGGCACCGCCATATTGCTTTAAGACTGAGTGTTAAGGCTGACGCTTAATCAGAATTTTGCTTCCAGCCACAGCCAGGCTTTGGCGCTGTCGGTGCCGTTATCTCCGGCGCTGTAGGCGGCGTATTTCACACCAGCGTTGTAATGCTCAGCAAAGCTTTTAGCGGCGAGAAAATTAACCTCACTGCCTTTATCGTCATTGCCTTCGTCAGCGCTGTAGTCATGGTACATGGCCAGCAATTTGACACCGGCGACGGCACCCGTGGCTTTAATATAGGTACCACTCAGACCATCGGCCGGAGTGGCCAGAAATTTGTCTGCCCAGCCATTAAAAGCGTGTTTGGTGGCTAACGGGGTCTGGAATCCATAGGCGCCGTCATCACTGCCGAGGGTTTCATTGCCCAGTGCGAGAGTAATGCCGGACAACACCACGCCGCCTTCCAGGGCATAATAACCGGCATCAAAATCATCGCTGGACTGGGTAGCAAATTCTGCGCTGTAAATCAGGTTAATATCATTGACGGCCGTTTTTCCGGCAAAGCGCACACCATAGGTATCCAGCTTGGCGTCACTGTCGTCATCCTTTAATAAATAGGCGTAACCGGTCAGGTTTCCGGCTTTGAGTCCGGAGTAGGTGGCATTAAGTAAATGGCTGGTAACGTCGGCATCAAATTTACGCAGAATACCGTTCACCTGATCGATGTAAGCGTATTGAAGGTTAAGATCGCCGGTTTTATAAGCCGCTTTTACCGCATCAAAAGTTTGTTCATTCTGACGCCAGCCGACATTACCGACGAAGCGAGCGTTATCGAGAATAATACGCTGACGACCGGCTACAAGGCTGAAGCCATCTTTGCTGTAGCTGATCTGAGCACGGTTGATCTCGGTGTTCTCCGGATCGGCAACGGTATCATAATCGGTATTTTCCGGAGCATAGTCGTTGATGACAGCGCGTACATCTTCAATTTCGTACAGCACTTTAAAGCCGTTAAAATCGGCTGTTTCGTACCCCAGGCGTGAACGCAGGGTAAGGGCGGTCGCTGAATCTTTATCGGCGGCATCGTCATCATCAACGCTTTCATAACGCAGGCGAAGATCGGCAATAACATCCCCTTGTTTCAGGGTGTCAGTAATGCTGCTTTCTGCCAGCGCACTCTGACTGAATACTATCTGGCTTGCGGCCAAACCCAGGGCTGCAGCGATCAGGGTTTTTCTCATTTCCATTATGTGTTCTCCGGTATGTGATAATTCAGGCGGTTTTCAATGTATTGAGTTTTTCCTGCTCCGGCCCATGGACATCAGCTTGTCCGGCCGGGGTGTTTATCGCGCGGGTTTCATTATTTTCTTTTATTGTTGTTTGTTCTGCCGGAGCGCTGCTTTGGGCAGCAGTCTGGCTGTCATCGGTTTTACGCTGTTTTTCATAGAGGAAACTCAGCACCTGATGGCGGTAATGGTTATAGCGTGGATCATCGGCCAGTTGCAGGCGGTTACGCGGACGTTCCAGATCAATGTCCAGAATTTCACCGATGGTGGCGGCGGGGCCGTTGGTCATCATAACGATGCGGTCAGACAGTAAGACCGCTTCATCGACATCATGGGTAATCATAATGACGGTGTTATTCAGCTCTTTCTGAATGTCCATTAATGAATCCTGAAGGTGGGCGCGGGTCAGGGCGTCGAGCGCACCAAAAGGCTCATCCATTAATAACACCTGAGGCTCCATCGCCAGTGCCCGGGCGATACCCACGCGTTGCTTCATGCCACCGGAAATTTCATCCGGGCGCTTATGCATGGCGTGGGTCATATGCACCAGCTCCAGATTGTGCTCAATCCAGGCTTTCATTTCGGCTTTGGATTTTTTGCCACGGAATACCTGTTTTACTGCCAGCTCGACATTTTCATAAGCACTGAGCCAGGGCAGCAGGGAATGGTTCTGAAAAACCACTGCGCGTTCAGGGCCGGGCTCGTTTACTTCTTTACCCTTCAGAACTACGCCGCCTTCGGTGGCCTGCAGCAGACCGGCAACAATATTCAGCACGGTGGATTTGCCGCAGCCGGAGTGGCCAATCAGTGAAATATATTCGCCCTTATTGATTTTAAGGTCGACATTCTGTAATGCGCGGAAACTGCCTTTGGCGGTGCTGAATTCAATGCCTACCTGAGTCAGTTCGAGTAATGGGTTCATAATATTCTCCGGTGCTCAGCGTAAGGTGGCGGATTTATCCCAGGACACCATGCGCTGCAGCAGCAACATCATGCGGTCAAGGGCGAAGCCGATTAAGCCGATGGTAATAACCGCGACCATAATTCGGCCGAGGGAATTTGAGCTGCCGTTCTGGAATTCGTCCCAGACGAATTTTCCAAGACCGGGGTTTTGTGCCAGCATTTCCGCAGCAATCAGCACCATCCAGGCGATGCTCAGTGACAGCCGCAGGCCGGTAAACATCATCGGAATAGCGGCAGGTAATACAATTTTCCGTACATGAGTCAGCCAGCTTAAACGCAGCACCTGACTGACATTTTTTAAATCCTGAGAAATAGAGGCGACGCCCACGGCGGTATTAATAACGGTTGGCCACAGGCAGCAGAGCATGACGGTAATCATGGAAGTGACAAATGACTTTGCCACGAGCGGGTCATCGCTGACATAGACAGCACTGACCACCATAGTGACCAGTGGCAGCCAGGCCAGAGGTGATACCGGTTTGAAAATCTGAATCACCGGATTAAATGCCGAGTACAGGTTGGCACTTAAACCAATAACAATACCCAGCGGAATGGCGATCATTGAGGCAATCAGAAAACCACTCAGAACCGTGATCAGGCTGGTGCCAATCTGATCAACGTAGGTTGGTTTTCCGGTATAGTCGCGGATTTTTACGACATAGTCCGGGTCCTGTGCCAGACGCCGGGCATTACGTTCATCCTGGCGCTGGTAAAAAGCGGCTGCTTTTTCACGTTCGGTAATATGTTCGCTGATCAGGGTTTTACTCTGGATCAGGACATCGGCCGGTCCGGGGAATTTTCCCAGAGAAGTGTTAATGCTTGATGCGGCCGCATGCCAGATCATTAAAAACACCAGAATCCCTGCCAGAGGAATGCCGATGGCTTTGGCAATAATGCTCAGGTTCTGGCTGCGGTTTTCTCCCTGAACGGCTTTAATCATCGGTTCCAGCCAGCTTATTTTGCTTAATGTTTGGGTCAGGGCAATGCTCATAGGATCTCCTTGACGGATTCAGTTGACTGCACAATGTCGATGAGTGTGTGATGATTTTCCGGCTGTTTTAGTCCGGCTGTTTTAGTCCGGCTGTTTTAGTCCGGCTGGTTTAGTCCGGCTGTTTTAGTCCGGCTGGTTTAACAGCCGGATTATTCCCTGTGTTACAGCGTTTGCTCGCCTTTCAGACCAATAGAAAACTTCTGCAGGTAAGCATTCGGTTGCTGACCGTCATAGGTGATGTTGTCGATAAATTCCGTTTGTGGGGCACGGAAGCCGCTTTCATTGCTGAAGTCAGGGAAGTCTTTGGCATCGGCTTTACCTTCAGCAATAAGTGCTTTGGCTGCTTCTGCGTAAATGTCAGGGCGATACACTTTTTTGGCGATGTCTTTGTACCAGTCATCCGATTTTTCCTCGGCAATCTGTCCCCAGCGGCGCATCTGTGTCAGATACCAGATGGCATCGGAGTAATACGGGTAGGTGGCGTTGTAGCGGAAAAAGACATTGAAATCCGGTACAGAGCGCTTATCGCCTTTTTCATATTCGAAAGTACCGGTCATAGAGTTAGCGATCACTTTGTAATCGGCACCCACATACTGTGGCTTAGCAAGGATTTTTACCGCCTCTTCACGGTTGGCATTATTATTTTCATCAAGCCAGGCGGCAGCGCGGATCAGTGCTTTGACCACACGCTTGTGAGTGTTCGGATACTTTTCTGCCCAGGTTTTGCTGACGCCAAATACTTTTTCCGGATTATTTTTCCAGATTTCATAGTCGGTAATAACCGGTACGCCAATACCCTTAAAGACGGCTTGCTGATTCCAGGGTTCGCCTACGCAATAACCATAAATCGTACCGGCCTCCATGGTTGCCGGCATTTGTGGTGGCGGTGTAACCGAAAGCAGGGCGTCACCATTCAGCTGGCCGGAGGTATCGCCTTTTGCCGGAGCGTAATAACCCGGGTTAATACCGCCAGCCGCCAGCCAGTAGCGTAACTCGTAGTTGTGGGTGGATACCGGAAAAACCATGCCCATATTAAATGGCTTACCCTGAGCTTTGTATTTTTCTATAACGGGTTTCAGGTAATCGGCTTTAATCGGGTGTACGGGTTTCCCTTCGGTATCTTTGGGGATAAAGGGTTTCATTTGCTGCCAGACATCATTGGAAACGGTAATGGCGTTACCGTTTAAATCCATACTGAAGGCGGTAATGATATCGGCTTTGGTGCCAAACCCGATGGTTGCGCCCAATGGCTGACCCGCCAGCATATGAGCGCCATCCAGCTGGCCATCAATCACGCGGTCGAGTAATACTTTCCAGTTTGCCTGAGCTTCGAGGGTGACATACAAGCCTTCGTCCTCAAAGAAACCCTTTTCATAGGCAATAGCGAGCGGTGCCATATCGGTTAATTTAATAAAACCGAATTTAAGCTCTTCTTTTTCCGGATAATCATCAGCATGACTGAGTGGTATCGATAATGCCGATAAACCACTGGCCAGACCTGTGGTCAGAATCAATGCACTTTTTATCAGTGTGCGGCGCAGAGTGTTCAGTCCTTGCATGGTCTTCCCCTTTATTGGCAACAAAAAAAAGGCGCCACAACGGTTGCCCGTTGTAAGCGCCTTTGCTGTTAAAATGTGTCAGTACGGTTACCCGCCATTGGGTATGTACTGAATAAGAAATTCAGAATGAGTATTGCCAGAAGCGTGCCAGAGTTTTTGGATAATGTCCGTCTATGGCATTTTTAGCGCATTTAAATCCGCTAACTTCCTGTTTTTATTTGGGTTGTAACTAACCGCAAGGTGTTTAAAACCGGCTGTCAGGAATAAAAAAAATCCCTGCGTTGTTACGGCAGGGATTTTTTTTGCTCTGCTGAAGAGCAGGTTATGCGCTGGTGCTGCGACTTGGTGCAGTGCACAGCCTGATTTAAAGAAGCTCGGTCATGCTTAATAAACCGGCAGCAACATCCACCAGACGACGGTTCTGATTCATCGCCATACTGCGTAATAACGCATAGGCTTCCTGTTCGCTCATCTGGCGGCGCTGAATCAGTTCACGTTTGGCGCGGTCAATCAGTTTGCGCTCATGCAGTTCTGTACGGGCGGCATCCAGTTCATCATTCAGGCTTTTTAAGCGTTGGCCCTGAGCTTCGATTAATTCGACCACCGGCTTACTGACGTTATGCACCATGTCGTCATCGGGACCGCTGAGAGCATGGTCTGACTCATGCCCGGCGGACTGTGAATGGCTGACGTACAGAGCAAACGAAGGAACATCGTCGAAGGCTCCGCGTTGCAGGTCATGGCCTTGTTGGTCGGGACTTGATGCGGCTTCACGTACGGCCAGAATGCGTTGCTGACTGTGGGACAGCAGCTGGGTTTCCAGTATTTCTTCGACATATTTGATCGCATCCAGCCGTTCAGAGCAGCAGATAAACCAGCGCACATCATAATCGGCGGCTGCCAGAGACTGCGGGCCGGCGGTCAGGGCCAGACGTCGCAGGCGTTCAAATTCGAGCTGAAATTCACCGCGCTGAACCTGTTCCCAGGCGCTCAGAGCTTCGTCGCTAGCGTAATCGCTGAAAATATGAAAACAGCGATCCTGACGGTCGATTAACTGTGTCAGGCGCTGGCGCAGTCCGGGGTCAAATTCGTGCGCAGAAAATCCGGCAGCACCACAGGCGCGCTCCTGTCCGGCCAGTTCTTTGCCCTGCATTAAATTAAACATGGCGACGAGAATACGTGCGGTTATTTCATCGGCCGCGTTGCCAGCGGCCTCGAACACCACAGCCAGCAAGCTCTGAATCATTTCGGAATAGGCTTTAATAGCAACGGTGGTGTTGAATTTCAGCTGTTCAACATCCTGCCGCAGTTGTGGCAATCGTTCGAGACTGTGCAGGGCATAACCCAGACGGCGAAACCAGCGTGCGGGAAAAGCATGCTGCCCGTGCTCTGGCAGTAAGTTGGCCAGGGCTTTATGAAACAGCGCCAGCTGCTCATTGCTGCTGTGCCACTGCTGGTGCAGTTCCTGCTGGCAGCGCAGGCCGGCACTGCCGAGAAAGCGGTTGGACAATCCGCGTTCGTACTGCAGCTGATGCAACAGATTGCTGATGGCAATCACCAGTTGGCCGGTACGGGCAAACTGTTCAAGCTCCTGTATTTCCTGTTGCTGACCAAGGTTCAGAAAATAGGCGACGCTGTGAAGATCCAGCACGGAAATGAATCCTTCTTTGCAAATAAATAAGGGCTTTGCTCAGCGTTGGTGCAAGATGAATACCAGCTGTTAAATATTGTTTAATAAAAAGGAGCAGTTAACGGTTGTGCAGTCGTTGATCAGATTAACGTTGTGTTATCGGCTTTGTGGACAGGAATAAACGTTTAAACCCGATAGTGTTAAGGGCTGACGTCGGTTGGTTGCGCAGTAAAGCGGCAGAGCGATATGAAATCGCTCTGTTCTGGTGCAAAAGTTGTCGGTGGCTATGGCCGCCTGTTTTATTAGTGTTACAGGGCGTGGTTCAGCCGCTGGCACAGTCCTGCGCGGGCAGGGTATCGATCCAGGCGCGTATTAAAGCCACGGCGTCGTCATCGGCGACACTGCGCCCTATCGGCGGCATGCGGTCGGCTGCACCGTTTAATTCCATGCGCAGAGGCAGGCTGGATTCATCACCACGGCCGGGCCAGATATCAAAACCACCACCACGCCAGCCATGGGCCGAGTTACAGACGCCGTGGGTATAGTCAATGGCGGTTCGCCAGTATTCCAGCCGCAAGCCGGAAAGAGCGGCGGCGCCGTTATCGTTGTGGCAGTGCGCGCAGTTAATATCCAGATAAGCTTTGGCGCGTTGTTGCAGCGGTGCCGATGTATCGCGCCAGTCAGGGGCATAAGAATGCTCGCCCGCCGGTAAGGTAATAATGCCCAGCGACTGCCAGTATTGCAGTTGATTAATGGCCTGGCCGTTGACCTCAATGGTCTGGTTCAGGTGGCGGATTTTCAGCCCAATGGGCACAAAACTGAGCTGCTCATTAATTTTAACCTGATGACAGTTCTGGCAGCGCAACAGAGAAGGGGACTCATAGGTCAGATTCAGCATTTCACCGTTATGGCTGAAGCTGACAGGGGTCTGACTTCCGGATATTGCCAGGCGGGCATCATCAATACTGCTATCCCAGACATAAGGAATAAAAATCCAGCCATTGCTGCGTTTGACCAGCAGGCGGACTTCCATAATCTCTTCTGCGTTGTCAGCGGTGCTTTCTGTGGGCATAGCAAAGACTTTGACGATGACACTGCCGGTTGGAAAATCGAGTGTATCCTGTTGCTGGTAGCCAAGCTGAGTACCTTGCGGCAGAAAAAAATAACGGTATTTACGCGCATGATCGGTAAATAATTCACTGCCCAATTTATAATAAATACCGCCATTGCTGTTGTTAATGTCGGAGGGTAACCCTTTAAACAGACCATATTGCGATAATAACGGACAGCGTGTTTGTTGCAGGGCGTGCCAGTTAATCTCGCTGCCGGAATGGTCGCAGAGCGGGTCCGCGGAAAGAGCAGGGATATTATTTTCGTCCGCGCTACCGGCTCCGCAACTGCTCAGTAATAACAGTAAAAAAAGGGCGCCGAGGCGCCCGCTGATGACCGTTAATCGCACAATGCCGGGTCCAGGCTGTCAATCCAGGCTTTGATCAGTGCCGTGCTTTCTTTATGAATAACCGCGCGTCCCAGAGGTGGCATAATTTTACCGGCCTGAGTGGTGTTCATGCGGTTATACATCAGCGACTGGGAGGCATCGCCCGGCACAATGATTTTTGTAGAGCCTTCACTGGCACCGGAAACCGGTACGGCACAGGCACCATGATGGCCTTCGTTACCTGCCCACGGTGTGTTGTAGTCAGCACGGAAAGCCGTATTGCTGGCCTGGCCTTCGGTACGGTGACAATGGCCGCAGTTAATATCCATCCAGGATTTTGCGGTTGCGGTCAGCTGTTCTGGTGTTCCACTGTATTCACCCAGAGAAGTGTCATCGCTGAACGCAGCAGCGCGCGGAATGCTGCTGTTTTCGTCAGGAAGACCGGTGAGCATATTTTCGGCGACCCATTTATTTAACTGATTTTCCAGGCCCTGACCAAAGTCATAATCGGAATTCAGATAGCGCGCTTTGGGGCCGATTGGGGCGAAATAAGCCGGGGTCGGGTCAACGCCGTTTACGGCATCGTGATCGCCATTAGGATTAAACTGATGGCAGTTGGTACAGGAATTCTGATTTGGCACGCCATAATTAAACGACAGGGTATCTTCACCGTGTTTCAGGTTATTAATGGCCACAACCTCGCCGGTTTTATCCCAGACGGCTTCGGTCTCTGCTTCATTCCAGACATAAGGCCGAGCAACCCATCCACCGGCTTTTTTAATCAGCAGCCGGGTTTCGATGATTTTTTCTTTCTCTACACCACGATCGGCTGTATCTGCGGGCATGGTAAAGGTTTTGGAGATAACGGTGCCTACCGGAAACTCAAACACTTCGGTGGCGGAGTAGGTGGCTGTTTTTCCTTCCGGAATAAAGACAAAACGATATTTGGACGCGTAGTCGGTGAATAATGGCGCTGAGAGTGTGTAGGGTAAACTGCGGGCGCTGGCGTTTTGCGTCGGATCGCAGGGATTGCTGAATAATTGATACTCGGCCAGAGTCGCGGCATCGGCCTGCAGGACTTTTTCCCAGTTAACGTTTTTTTCAGATGAAACACAGAGGGATGAAGAGCCATTGTCAGTGTCGCTGCTGCTTTCACCACCACAGGCGCTGAGCAATGCAGCCGCTGAGATTATCGCCAGAGAATGGATATATTTCATAAATTTAATCCGCAATACAAACTTGGATAAACTGGGGGCCAATGGCCCCCGTGGTGATTACAGGACGCAGGACGGATTGCTGGAATCGTCAGCGCTGCAACCAAAGGTTTGAGCATTAAAAGTAACGGTCGCGGCTGTGCCTTCAAAACCTGATGCGCAGTTCATCACACCATCCGGGTCCGCCATAATGGCTCCCGCAAGGCTGAGGTTACCACTGAGCTGTTCCAGTTTGGTAAGCGGTGAGCCATCGGCAAAAGTGCCGAGTTGTGCGGTTGTTTCGTATACGGAAGCCGCAAACAAATCCACGCCATCAATGCCGTTATCGGACTGACACAAACCACCATCGGTTGCATACGGGGCAAATTTACTCAGATCAATTGCCGTGTAATCAGGAGCGTTGGGGATATTGGCTTTTACTGCCGCCGCTACCTGATTAATGCCACCGGCAATGGCTTGCATAATACTTTCACCGTCCCCGCCCGGGTTTGGCGTATTGGCCAGTAATTCACCCACACCATCATAAAGAATATGCGGCACGGTGGTTTTACCGCTGGCGACATCCGGCTGCATGGTATGGAATGCGGTATAGCCGTCGATCAGATCCTGAATCAGTTCACCCTGAGGATTATTCAGTGCAGCTGTCAGGCTGATGGTGTTGTTATGAATGTTGATGTTGCGCACGAACGGCGACCAGCCATCCATAAAGACTTCGGCATACGGATGGATATCGCCGTAGCTCATGACTTCACCACCAACATCCTGATCCGGAACAGCAGCGACTTTGTCATCCGGCAGCATGTAGGAGGTCACCGCAATCGCTGTGGTCTGATGGTCTTTGATGATGTTGTTGTAAATCTCAACATCGGACGTCGACAGCACGATCACGCCGGTGCCCGGTGGCACGATATGAACACCACCGGCAAAGGTGCCGACTTTGGCGAAGTTAGGCGCGTTGTTGGCTTCAACGTTGTTATCAAAAACCCGCACGCCGGAACCGTATTTGCCGTTACCGATTGGCAGGTCAAAAATCAGGATGCCGCCGGTGTTGCCGGTGGCGGTGTTGCCATATACGTCCGCTTCGGTGCTGTTTTCGATTTCGATACCGGCAACGTTTTTCTCGGCGATGTTATTACGCACAACGATTTTATCGGATTGGCCAACGTAGATACCGGCATCGGCTGAGCCTTTCACATAACAGTCTTCAATCAGCACGTTGCTGGTCTGTACCGGGTACAGGCCGTAGGCACCGTTGGTTGATTGGTAATCGGTTTCCCACACAGTCGCCATACGGCGCATGATCACGCCATCGGATTTGGTCACTTTAAGAGCGTTGTTATTGGATTCGTAGATGGCGAAATCTTCGAAAATAAGATGATCGGTATTGTTGATCAGGAAACCATCGGAAGCAGCACCACTGGCGTCAATAATGGTTTTTTCCATGCCAGCACCTTTAAAGGTGAGGTTGGAAACCGGAATGTTATCAACCAGGCCATTAAAGTCGATGGTGCTGGTGAAGGCGTAGCGGCCCTGAGGCAATACAAAGGTGTCACCGGTTTCAGCTCCGGCCAGTGCTTCGATCAGCTCATCCTGAACGTTACTGTCAGTCAGGTCATTGGCTGAACCGATACAGATCACCCGCGCCCCGGCGGTGCTGCTGTCGGTACAGTTAAATACTTTTTTCAGGCCCGTGTTACTGCTGCTTTTATTATCGCTGCCGCCACAGGCAGTCAGGCCAATGGCCGCAATCGCCATGGCCAGCGCCAGCCGTTTCTGGCCGCGAGGGGAGTGTGCTTTCTGCATGATGAATACCTTATTGTTTTATTATGCGCCCGGATTCCTTCCCTGAGCGTTAGGTCGGTAGCTTCCCAGCCGCATTCATCAAAGCGAAAGGTGCTTAAGGGGTAAAAGCAAATCGTGCTGCAATCTCTGGAAGCGGCTGTGCATTTTCTGAAAAGCCAGTATTTATAAGGCCTGGCGCGCAGTAACAGGCCGCTGAAAAGTGACTGTGCAAAAAGTAAAACGCAGGATATGCACAGTTGGCGGTATGGTTTTTTGGGCGTTTTATGGGCGTTTTGTGGGGTTGGTATGCGCTGGAATTGTGCTCATTTTACCGCACGCCGATGATCGCACGGACAGTGTGCAATGAGGCCGTAATGCACCCTTAAATGAGCGCTGCTGCGGGCGTTTTAACCGTACGAATGGTGAACAAATACAAGGGACGTAGTTCGGCCTGAATCAGCTGTGCGGCGGTTGACCACGATGTTCGCGATAATCGGAGGGAGTGCTGTGGTGGATTTTACGGAAAGCCCGGTTAAAGGAGCTCATGGTGCGGTAGCCAACATCCAGAGCAATGTTGGTGATGGGGGTTTCGGTTTCACTCAGCAGTCGCTCAGCGGCTTCGCCGATGCGCAGCTCGTTAATGTATTCGTTAAAATTGTTGTAGTTCAGCGCTTTGTTGATGGTGGCCCGCAGGCGGTATTCCGGAATGTCGAGTTGTTGCGCCAGAATAGCCAGAGTCAGATTTTCACGACGATAAAATCCCTGATTCATCAGTTCCTGTAACTGCTGCAGTTCCTCGCTGTTTGCAGGATTGCCCGCTTGCATGCTGTGTGCTTGGGCGCATAGCGGCGGAAGTGAATGGATGTTGTTTGTGCTGTTATTGGGGCTGTTTTGGGAGCTGTTGCCACCGTCTTCTGTCAGGCTGGATTGTGGTAGCAGACGCCACAATTCTGAGCGTCCCTGCAATAACAACCAGGCCAGTATCAGAATGCTCAGGTCGAGGGCCAGGTAGCGCGACACGCTATCACCTATATTCAGGTTGAATGAAAAAATGCCCCAGCCCACGGCAAGGCCGGTCGCCAGCATAATGCCGCCGCGCATACGCCGGCGGGTTTCCAGCAGATCGTTATTCCAGTTGCTGATGACTTCCCACAGCCCGGCCAGAATCAGTAAATACTCCAGCCATTGCGGAATGCCTTTCAGCAGCAAGTGCAGGCCTTCGGGCGTGCCCGTGAGCAAATACAGCAAGGGCCCGAGAAAGCTGTAAAAAGCCAGAGCCCAGAGTACATGACGTGGCTCATCCGGCGGGACAAAGGTGATGCGGCAGCACATCCAGAACAGGGCCGGTGTGGCACTCTGCACAACATACGAATAGCCGTGCCATGCGCTTGGCAGCCAGGGATGAAATAAATGCACGTTGGCTGCTGCCAGCAGCAGAATAAATAAGCGGGCAGCCAGGGTCTGGAAAAAATCGCGGGCAATCAGCAGTACCAGAATCAGACTTAATCCGGCACCAAAGGCGGCAAAAAACAACAGCGGATCAAAGGGCGGCATAGGTTGGCTCGTACGTTCTTCTTATTTTGTGCGCTATTTGCGCTACGTCGATACTCGGCCAGTACGACGTAAAAGACAAGACGATGGTGCTGATAAAACCTGTTAGCGCTGAATGTTGGCATATTATTTACGTTTTAATCCTTATGATTCGAGAGGGCATTGGCTGTAGAAATAACGCTGAAAGACAGGGAATATTTTGTCTTTCAGCTTTTGTCAGGCGGCGTAATTTGGGACAATGGCGGCCGTTTTTTCCCGGTCCGGACTTATGACTCAGCCAGCGCAACATCTGTTTTCTTATTACCCCTACTGGGCCGAATGTTTCGGCACGGCTCCTTTCCTGCCAATGTCACGCGAGGAAATGGACGTGCTGGGCTGGGACAGCTGTGATGTGATCCTGGTAACCGGTGATGCCTACGTGGATCATCCGAGTTTTGGTATGGCGGTGTTGGGGCGTTTACTGGAAGCCCAGGGTTTCCGTGTGGGTATTATTGCGCAGCCGGACTGGAACAACCCCGAAGAGTTTAAAAAACTGGGTAAGCCCAATCTGTATTTCGGTGTCACTGCCGGCAATATGGATTCCCTCATCAATAAATACACCGCCGATCTGAAAGTGCGCAGTGATGATGCATACACTCCACATGGTGAGCCGGGCAAGCGTCCGGAGCGGGCGGTGATTGTGTATTCGCAGAAATGCCGCCAGGTGTACAAAGATGTACCGGTTGTGATTGGTGGTATTGAAGCGAGTCTGCGCCGTATTGCCCAGTACGATTACTGGAGTGATCAGATCCGCCGTTCGGTGCTGATCGATTCCGGTGCCGATGTGCTGCTGTACGGTAACGCTGAACGTGCGCTGGTGGAGTTGACCCATGCGCTGGCCGAAGGCAAAACCCTTGACGATCTACAAAACCTGCGTGGTACCGCCATTGTGCGTAATGCCACTCCGGCAGGCTGGACGGAAGTGGATTCGACCCGTATTGACTGGCCGGGTCATATTGACCAGATCCCCAATCCATACGAAATGAAAGACACCGAAAGCATGAGCTGCAGCACCAATAATGACGGTGATGACAGCGATGCGGCTGATGACATTATGCCGGTTAAAATTGTGCCTATGCCGTTGCAGCGTAAAGCCGACCTTGATCCGGATAAAACCTGCATTCGCTTGCCGTCGTTTGAAAAAGTCCGCAACGACAGTGCTTTGTACGCTCATGCCTCTCGCGTATTACACCAGGAAGCCAACCCTTATAACGCGCGTCCGTTAATCCAGAGACACGGTCACCAGGAAGTGTGGGTCAACCCGCCACCGATTCCGCTGGAAACCGATGAAATGGATTCGGTGTTTGGCTTCGCCTATCAGCGGGTTCCGCACCCAAGCTACGGTGATGCGAAAATTCCTGCTTACGATATGATCCGTTTTTCGGTCAATATTATGCGCGGCTGTTTTGGCGGCTGTACCTTCTGTTCGATTACCGAGCACGAAGGGCGCATTATTCAGAACCGCTCGCAGGAATCTATTCTGCATGAGCTGGAAGAAATCCGCGATAAAGTGCCGGGTTTTACTGGTACGATCTCTGATCTCGGCGGCCCGACCGCCAATATGTACCGTCTGCACTGTAAGAGTGAAACCATTCTTAAAAGCTGCCGCCGTTTATCCTGCGTGTTCCCGACCATTTGTAAAAATCTGGAAACCAGCCACGAACATACCACCGCGTTGTATCGCGCGGCGCGCAAAATTCCCGGCATTAAACGCATCGCCATTGCCTCCGGTCTGCGTTATGACCTCGCCGTGCGTGATCCGGAATATGTCCGTGAGCTGGTTACCCACCATGTGGGCGGCCTGCTGAAAATTGCGCCGGAGCATACCGAAGAAAATGTGCTCAACAAAATGATGAAACCGGGTATGGGTACCTACGACGCCTTTAAGAAAATGTTCGATAAATATTCGAAAGAGGCGGGCAAAGAACAATACCTGGTGCCGTACTTTATTGCCGCGCATCCGGGATCAGAAAATAAAGACATGATGAATCTGGCGTTGTGGTTAAAACGCCAGAAAATGCGCGTCGATCAGGTGCAGACATTTTATCCGTCGCCGATGTCGCTGGCGACCGCCATGTACCACTCTGAGCGCGATCCGCTGCATCGTATGAGCTATAAATCAGACAAGATTTATATCCCGCGCGATCTCAGTCAACGCCGGGTGCAAAAGGCATTTTTACGCTATCACGATCCCAAAAACTGGCCTTTATTGCGTGAAGAACTAAAAGCCATGGGGCGCAGCGACCTGATTGGCAACGGCCCGAAAGCGCTGGTGCCGGGGGAAGAAGACGCCATGCTGCGTAACTCGCCACGTCCTGGCTTTGCGGCTAAGGGAGCGGGCAAGGGTGGTAAACCTGCGACTAAGAATAAACGGCCACTGCGTAAGCCGCGTTAATGTTAGGGGCTGTTTAATTAGTGTTAACAGGCCCTGTTTTGGCGGGTGCCTATTGCGTTAGCGGAGTTTAAATCGCCAGGCCGGAGGTTGAATCTGACATTCGATTGAGTAGCACTGCGAAAGGTTGTACGGTTAATCCGGACTTTTGTAGGAATGCTTATATGGCCCAGAACTCACAGGCTCCGGATACCGGAGCGCTGATTTCGCTGGTTGAAAAAATACTCGATAGCGCAATTCCTCCGCATTTATTACAAGTGGAAGTCGGTGAGTTCATTACTGTTCTGGATTTTCTGACGAATGGTAATTTGGAGTGGCTGCCGGGCTTTTCTGCTGAAGGATCAGCAACCGCAAGTGGCCTGGCGCTGGCACCGGATATGGCGGCAACCTGCGCCGGTGATACAATCCGAACGGTTATGTTTCTGCGCGGTACGCGGACAGCCATTGCCGATAAACACAGTGAGGTATCCGACCGTCCGGTACGGATTTTATATGCGGGCTGTGGCCCATATGCCATTCTTGCAGTGCCTCTGATGCTGGCTCTTAGCGCTGAGGTAGCTTCTTTTACGCTTGTTGATATTCATCCGGAATCGGTCGCCTCTGCCGAGCGTATTATTACTGCTCTGAATCTTACAGACGCAGTTTTCGATATAAAGGTTATGGACGCTACCGGGTACCTGGCAGATCCGGATTTTCCTGCGGATATTATTCTGACGGAAGTGATGCAGGCCTGCTTGCAGACTGAACCTCAGGTTGCGGTTGTTCGTCATCTGTTGTCACAGTTTCCTTCCGCACTTCTTATTCCGCAGGAAGTCCGTATTGATCTTGTTTTTGCTGATCCGGCGGTCGAATATTCTGCCGGACACAGGTCTGCTCAACCAGATTCGCAAGATGGGCGTATCTATTCCGGTTCTGTGTTTGTTCTGAATCGTGAGGCTGTTTTCTCATGGAAGAATGTCAGCGGCAGTTATTTGCCTGGTTTATCGGTAGAGGTTAATCATTTTCCTGATGACCGTTATCAGCCCATGTTGTTTACCGATATTGGTGTGTATCAACAATACCGCATTGGGGCTTATGAATCCGGCCTGACCTGTCCGCGAATGCTGGAATCGGCTGAGAAAATATCCCCCGGAGCGCAGCTGAATTTTCAATACCGGCTGGGAGATAATCCGGGTATTTTTATCGCGGCGGTTGAGTAGGCGAGAGCATTGCTAAATGTCGTAAAACAACGTTTTACTCTGATTTTTCTCGGTATTGAGATAAAAAAAGAAGGCCAATTGGCCTTCTTTTTTTTCTTCGTCTATTGCCGAAGTATTATTTTACTTCAGTAATAAACCCTTCGTGGCTACGGCGGACTTTTTTCAGGTCAACCAGCCAATCGCCTTCTTCGGCGCGGTAGCCTAATGGCAGCAGGATGACCGAGCGTAAGCCTTTTTCTTTCAATCCCAGAATTTCGTCCACTTTTTTCGGATCAAAACCTTCCATAGGGGTGCTGTCTACCCGTGCTTCGGCGGCGGCAATTAATGCAGAGCCCAGACCAATATAGGCCTGACGGGCAGCGTGTTGGTAGTTGGTTTCGGCATCGCGCTGTGGATACATGCCCAGCAGCATGGCGCGGTAGTTTTCCCAGCCTTCGTTTTTAAACCCACGGATTTCGTTGGTCAGGTCGAACATACTGTTAATGCGTTCGGTGGTGTAATTGTCCCAGGCGGCAAAAACCAGCAGGTGCGAACAGTCGGTAATCTGCCCCTGATTCCAGGCATGAGGTTTAATTTGTTCACGTATTTCTTTGTTGGTGACGACCAGCACTTCATAAGGCTGTAAGCCGCTGGAGGTTGCGGTCAGACGTATCGCTTCGAGAATAACATCGAGTTTTTCCTGTTCAAGCGTGCGGCTCGGGTCAAATTTTTTGGTGGCATAACGCCATTGCAGATTACTGATTACGTCAGACATTGATGATTTCCACAGAGAGGGTGTTGCAGTGTTTCTGAATCCGCGTTGCTTGTGTAAGCGCTCCGCGTAACTCAAAGCTTGCACAGAGTATACGCCGGTCTTTTCTCTGCCTGATAGCGGGTCTTGTGGTGCTTTTGCGGGTAACTCTTTTGCACTGATCCGGTAAATCCGGGGGGTTTTCACCGGAACAGCGCAATGAGTGCTCCTGCGCATATGGCTGGGGCTGGGTGCGCTCAGATAACGGTCAGAATCATATTCCTGGTTGACTCAACTGCAAAGGCTAATGATAATGCGTCGCAATAATATTATGGCCTAAAACACACGGTTTCTGGGGAGCAATGATGAATACGCGAAGATTAAACCGCCTGGCGTGGACAATCGCACTGTTGAGTATGGCGCCCGTCGCTTTGGCCGATGCAACAGCCGCAGGCGAAATGACGGAAGGTACAGCTCCGTCAGAAGGCGTTAGTGGGCAGGGCAGTGTTGCCCTGGATAAAGCGGTGGTTCGTGGCGAGCTGAGCAGCTTTGGCGCGACCAAATCCAGTGTGCCTGTTGTTGAAACTGCGCGCTCTGTCTCGGTAGAAACCAGCGAACAATTTGAAGAAAAAGGCGCGCTGAATCTTTCTCAGGCTACCTCCTATATGGCCGGTGTGACCGCCGAAACTTATGGTTTTGCCACCCGTGGGGATGCTATTCACGCCCGTGGTCTGAGCCTGCCACGTTACCGCGATTCTATTCAGGAATTATTCGGCAGCTACAACACTACCCGTGCCGAAGTGTATACGCTGGAACAGGTCGAAGTGCTGAAAGGCCCGGTGTCGGTACTCTATGGGCAGGGCACGCCCGGCGGTATTGTGAACTATGTGTCGAAAACGCCGAAGGCTGAATCTTCGACCGAAATCGTCGATGAGATGGGCAGCAATAAGCGTAAGCAACTGGCTATAGACTCGACCGGTAAGCTTGGCAGTGACAAATGGCTGTACCGTATGGTGGCGCTGAAGCGTGACAGCGATACCCAGGTGGATTATGTCGAAGATAATACCCTGGTGCTGATGCCGTCGGTCAGTTATGTGCCGTCAGCGACCAGCCGTTACACCTTAATCGCTATGCATCAGAACACCGACAGCGATACCGGTGCACAGTTTGTGCCGGTGGAAGGAACCTTAAAACCGTTAAAAGACGGTACCTATCTCGACCAGGATGTGTATACCGGTGAACCGGGCTGGAATAAATACGATACCCGCTCTAATCAGTTAACCGCTCTGGTTGAACAGCAGCTGACAACCAATTTAGCACTGGAAGCGACCGCGTTATGGCGCGAAGGCAGTGCCGATTATAATCAGGCCTGGCCGGTCTTTACCGGTGCCGGCAACAGCCGTTATCTGAATGATATTTTGGGTACTGATACCTTTACGGATACCACCGTCGCCCGTACGTTTTATAAAGCTGACAACGAATTTCAGCTGTATGCGCTGGATGTGCGTCTGTTAGCCGATTTTGATACCGGCGCGCTGCGTCATCAGATTCTGGTCGGTGCACAAAAGCAGAGTGTAACCACCGATAACGATACCGCCCGCTCGGATGGTGGTGTTTCGTCCGGTAATTTTGATTACGTGCTGGATCTGAAAAATCCGAAATACACCGGTGCGCCGGATGACTCCATGTTTACGTATGTTGATGGCCCGGAACAGAAAATAGACAGTACCGGTTTGTATGTATCCGATCAGATCAGCTACGAAAACTGGCGCTTTACCGCTGGTCTGCGTTACGACGAAGTCGATAATGACACCGGCAGTGATAAACAATCCGACGATGCACTGTCGGCCAGCGCGGGCGTTTTATACACCTTCAGTAATGGCTTGGCACCTTACATCAGTTATTCCGAATCGTTTGAAACCGTGGTCGGAACCGATGCCAATGGCAAGCAGCTGGAACCGCGTGAAGCAACGCAATATGAAGCGGGTCTGAAATTTGAGCCTAACGGTTTTCCCGGATTATTTACGCTGTCGTATTTCGATATCGAAATTACCAATCTGCCAAACCCGAATGGCATACCGGGCACCAGCTCGCAGCAGCAGGGCGTAGCAAAAATTGATGGTGTGGAACTGGAAGGTAAAACCAACGTCGGCGATTTTTATATTCAGGGCGCACTGAGCACATTGCACACTGAAGACCAGAACGGTTACCAGTATGCGGCTGAGCCTGATCGCAATGCCTCGCTGTGGGTTACGTGGAAGCCTGCGGGTAAATTCCGCATGGGTGGCGGTGTGCGTTATGTCGGTGAAAGTGTGTCAGAAACGGCAACGGTTAAATACGTTACGCCGGATTACACCCTGGTCGACATGATGCTGGGCTACGAAGCAACCGAGCAGCTGGATCTGGCGCTGAACGTACGCAACCTGGGCGATGAGGAATACCTCACTTCCTGTCTGGCCCGTGGCGATTGTTTCCCGGGTGTGCGCCGTACTGTTAATGCCCGTGTTACTTACAACTTCTGATTATCGGGGCCTGTTGCATTGCTGTTAACAGGCCCTTACGGATATATATCATGATGTTATTTCTGATGGCAGCTGTCCCTGCGTTATGCGGGGTTGGTTGTCTTTTTCATTCGTGGAAATCCGCACGGAAACACGGACGCAGCCTGGTTATTTATGGCTGGCTGTTACTGTTGTTGTCTTTGCTGAGCTGGATACAGCTGGCGGGCGCCGAATACGGCGTTGTGTTTGCGTTGTTATTTCCCGCTTTTTTGGCCTGGCTGATGATTGTTTTTCAGCGCCGCAAAGGCCGTCGTAAAACGTCAGCGCCACGGACTGTTCAACCCATGCCTGCGCCATCCTGGCAGGGAATTGGGCGGAATATTGCGCGCTTTCTCTGGTTATTTGCCGGCCTGGGTGTGGCCATGCTGCTGGTGAGTGTGGCACTGGTCATGCAATTCCCTTTTGCCGCCAATCTGAATCTGGCATCAGCATTGTTGTTATTTCCTTTGCTGTGGGCTGCCACGGTGTGCTGGTTTCTGAGCAGTCGCAACCCCTGGAAAGTCTCGTTACTGAGCACCGTAGCGGCACTGGTGTCATCCTTATGGTTATTGGTTTGATGGTGTTATGAAATATTCCAGACAATTAGTTAAATCCAGCCTCAGCGCGCACAGCTGGCTGGGCATTGGCATGGCAGCGGTGCTGTATCTTATTATTCTGAGCGGTACGCTGGTGGTGTTTCATACGCATATCGAACGCTGGGAACAACCGCTGGCAGCAGAATTCCATGAGTTTGATGCGGCCGATGTTGAAACTGCATTTAATGAATATCTGACCACGCCCGATAATCTGACGCCGCATATGTATCTGGTCTTTCCGTCAGACGCGATGCCACGGATTAAATTCGCCAACGAGCAGCAGGGCGAATACCGCAACGCCGATGGCAGTGCCGGAGTGCCAGCCTATGACGACTGGGCGCACCAGCTCAGCGACCTGCATTATTACCTGCACCTGCCGACAAATATCGGCATAATTCTGGTGAGTGCGATGGGGGTTATTCTGCTGGCGCTGATCATCAGCGGTTTGCTGGCGCATCCTTCCATTATTAAAGATGCCTTTGCCTGGCGCTCCGGTTCTGAACGCATTCATTTTACCGATCTGCATAATCGTCTGAGCGTGTGGGGTTTGCCATTTCATCTGATGATGGCCTTTACCGGTGCGTATTTTGGCTTGGCCGGGCTGATTATTCTGATTGCTGCTGAAGCCTTTCACGATGGCGACCGGCAAGCGGTAACGCGGCAGTTTTTCAGTGGCGATCCGGTGGTAGAAGCACAGCCATTACAGGTGAATATTCAGCAGCCGCTGCAGTATCTGAACGCCAACGTGCCCGATGGTCAGTTATTGTTTATGACCATTCACGAAGCCGACAGCGAACAACGCTTTCAGGAATATTATGTACAGCAACCGGGGCGGCTGATTTATTCCGAAAATTACCGCTTCGATATGCAGGGCAATTTCCTCAACCGTGCAGGCTATTCCGACGGTGATCTGGCCAAACAGATTGTGTACTCCATTTATCGCCTGCATTTCGGCAATTTTGCCGGTATGGGCAGCAAGCTGCTTTATTTTGTAATGGGGCTGGCCCTCACCGTTGTCTGCGTCAGCGGCATTAATATCTGGCTGAACCGGCGCAAACACGAAGACCTGCTCAACCGCTTATGGGTGGCGGTGGTGTGGGGCGCACCGCTGGCCATTACCGTCTCCGCCATCAGCGGCGTGTTAGCGCGCTGGCCATCGGTAATACCCTTCTGGGGCGTGCTGCTGGCAGCGCTGGTGCTTGCGATAATTGTTCAGCCAGCCGCCCGGTTCCGGCGTCAGATTCAGCTTGCCGGAATACTGGCCGTATTCGTGCTGTTGGCAGGCTACGCCATTCAATTCGGGCTGGCCGCCGCCTTCGGTGCAGGATTACTGCTCACCTGCGGCCTGTTGGTATGGGCGCTGGTGCTCGGAATTTTTGTTATACGCAGTTCAGGGGCTGGGGTAGGAAAAACCGGGTAAAAAAAGGGTAGGGCAGGCGGAGAGGGAATTGCTATCGGACACCTTGTCAGTTTGACTTTGGTGTCCGTTAAAGCGGGGGAAGATCAAGGTCGGACATGACAACCTTGTTAGCTTTCATAACCTTCACATAGGTTCTTATTTTCTTCAGAGGTCTTTTTATACCAACCGTCGAAGTAGGTATAAAACGTTACAATACTTTCACAAGCCCCCATGCGATAGGTTGTAACTAGCTCCTGCCACCCGTTAATAGACTTTCCTGTTAGATTAACGGAGTTACCAAATAATTCACCCACATAAAAAAAATTAGCAGATTTTACATCGTATGACAGTATGTGGTAAGCACAATTTCCGGTTGCACCACAATGATCCAAAGTATATACATTAAACTCTGTCAATCCATCATAATTTAAGTCAAAAGGAGCATCATTACTTCCTAATACTTCCAATTCAAAGTTCTCAATTTTATCGAGTTCTTTATCAGATTTTTTTAACAGCTTATCTATATCTATATCTATAT